>WPCJ01101610.1_pt1 | contig 18972 bp, 14 predicted proteins | sample 5399831 | NCBI WGS metagenome assembly WPCJ01 (sample SAMN12869470, study PRJNA574797) | sludge metagenome | isolation source: wastewater treatment of pH10 | place: China:Beijing | collected 2019-05-20 | reverse complement strand
CTAAGGCAAGCTGATTATCCGTTTCTTATAGACAGTTATCGCAAAGTGGTATCGTAAATAAGGAACCGCCGCTTACGGAACCGTACGAGCGGTGGTGTGGGAGGACAATGAGGGAAATAATCCCTCATTTCCTACCCGATTGGAATAATGTTTCCTGTACTCTTTGACTATTATAATTATGGGGTATATATTTAAATATTCCGAACTCATGATCACTGACAATTAATTCATCGTTCTCAACGATTATCTTATGATCTCTGAGGCGTTTACCATCTCTATCAATTAATATCCCTAGTTCTGACTTAAGGGCAATCATTTCATTCAATGCAGACACGAGGAAATGCCCGGAACCAACAGCAGGATCACATATTTTTATTGAATTAAAGATGGAGTTAGCCTCTTTTAAATCAGATATTTTATTATAAAGATCATTCGTGGTTTCACAATTCCAATTCTTAACCTCGTTAAATTTGTTCAGCGCAGTGCGAGCAATAATATCTTTGCACATATACATTGTGATAAAGCTCGGGGTAAAGAATGAACCGTCTTTATAACCGTTTATTTTCTCAAATATAAGTCCAAGTACAGATGCCGAAATAAGAGGTTTACTCTCTTCCTGTATATCTTCTGAACCCTCACTACTAAAATCATATGCATTGAGAAATCTAAGAAGATATTCCAGAGGAAAGATTGACACTTCTTCCGACTTCTTTTTCTTCAATACTGATTTTCCATATAGCTTTATTGTGGCTTTCTCCGCGAGTCCACTAATGGCTATAGTATAACTTTCAAGTTCTGTAGGTTCAAACAGAGAGCTATTAAGATATGGAACATGGAGAAACTTATCTTTCAAAGAATCTTCTATCCTCTCTTCTTCTCTTCGTGCAAGAATTTGAAAAAAAAGCCTATTTAGATCATCATAACCTTCGATTTTATCAGTTGACAGAAAAGAAAACTTTTTATCATTATTATGATATTTGATTATTTGTGCTTCAAGCAATTTTAAAAAAAGAATACGATTTATCCAGGTAATACTTAGTTCTAAAGCCACATTAAAGAGTTGCTCTTCATAACTATTGCCATATTGGGCTCTATTAGGAAGTAGTGAAAGCTTATTCATAGAATCCAACTCGTTCATCGTATTTTCTATTATAGAACCATTATCCCTATTTTTGGCCGATTTGCGAACTATAAATTTTTGAGACTTAATTTTTATTTCCTCCAGACCTAGAATATGAAGTAATTCTGCATAAAAATCTTTATTTAATCTATTGTTGTCATTTTCAAATGGTAATTTCAAAAGGTGGATAGGGGATAAAAACTTATATAAAGCAATTAGCTTTCTATCATCTTCTTTGTTCAAATTGCGTAAAGTCTTATCATAATCACGTAAATCAAAATATACATAAGATATTTCCGGCAAAATATTCTTTATAGCAACTGAAGCGATATCTGTATAGAAAAAACTGGTACTCGTACCGGACAAAGTTTTAGCTTCGAACTGTTCAAAATTATTTACCAGTTTCTTATTTTGATAAAATAGCTTTTCAAAATCCTGAGCATCGAATACAAACCATTCATTAATATTGGTAATTATGAGATGGCGAAGTTTGAAATTCTTTGAGGTCTTTCTCTCCCGCAAATAATATAGAACTAGTTCTTGAAATGATTTGACATTTAGATTTGTCTTACTAACCATTTCGGTTTTATTCGTTGGTTTCTTTACTTCGATAAGAACTCCTACAGGTGAACTGGCATCTTTTCCATTATGAATAACAAGATCGGTATAACCTTTTGTGTTAATATAGTAATTATTTTTGTAATAGACTGAGTTTAAGAAATCTATTATTAAATTCTTATGGAATTCCTCGGTTTCATGTTCATTTACTTTGTCTAGTAAAGAAATAAATTCTTTTTTTAATAGTTCTATTTCTGTTCTATCCGGTTTTTGTTTAAGGAATGCGGGATTTAAAGCCTGTTTAGGGGTTCTGATATTGTTAATAAGCATAATTTTATTCTTCAAAATAATCACTATCTATTTTCTTTACCTCATACACATGTTGGGTGGCCACTCCTAAATTATAGTCAATCATTAGTTGAGCCAGTTTATAACCATCGATAAGGACAATTTTAGTTTCATTCCGCGGAACAAAGTCCAAAGCATCCTTGGTCAAAGAAGATGTTGTTATAAATATTCCTTTTTTTGCCCCTTGACCGGCTAATGCTCCTACAAATTTATGAATTTCAGGTCTTCCAACTACGTTAGCAGATTGCCAACGTTTTGCCTGAATGTATATGATATCTAATCCGAGTTTATCTTCTTTAATAGTACCATCTATTCCTTCATCACCACTTTTTCCTATCGCTCTTCCAGCATCTTTGATAGAGCCTCCATATCCCATTTTTACAAGAAGTTCTACAACTAATCGTTCGAAAAAAGAGGGCGAAAGTCTGATGATTTTATCTAATAATTCTTGTGCTAACGTTTTTCTAATATTTTGATATGAATCTTCGAGGATTTCTTCAGGGGTTTGGGCTGATTCTGATTGAAGAATTTCATTGACTTGTGTACTGTCTTCTCGTTTTAAGATTAGAAATTCCAGAAAGTCTGGAAATTGTTTCAAAAAAGTAACATTAATCTCTTTTGGTCTTTGTTTTAAAACATTCAATCCCCGCTGAGTTATAATAATATACCCTCTTTTTGGAGCATCTAACAATCCCGCTTTCTTTAAATAAGTTCTTGCCCAACCAACTCTGTTCGCAAACAAGAATGCTTGCCCACTAGGCAATAACTCCTTTCTTTCTTCCTCAGTCAGTTTAAATTTTTCTGATAACAACTCTACGAGATCGGCTATTCGGTATTCTCTTCCATCCTGTACAGCTCTTAATAAAGGTAGCATTATGGCTTGATAATTCGGTATCATAATTATTAATAGGGTTCTGAAATTGATTAATTAACAAAGATAATTTTTTTACTTCAAAATAGTGAAAAAGAAATGGAATAACTATGTTCTGTTTCTGGAATGTTAATTCTCATCAGCAATGATCTGCATAGTGTATTTTCGTTCCACCTAATTTCTCTCTATCTTTCCTTATGGAATAAGGTTTTGTATAACATTTTTCGATACAACTTATTATATCTGGTTCCATTTTATAAAATTAAAGGAAAGGTTGATATTCTTGAGTCAAAGGTTGTAATCTAACATTTGTACAAGGATGAATAAGAAGAATATTTTCATATACCCATAACCATCCCGAACAAGGATATTAAGCCCACATATGCTCATGTAGAGATATTATAAACATTCAGGCGATTAAATTTGTAAGTGAATGTGTCGAATGAATATGGAGATATTAATACTCTTTTAAATATGAGAATCATCGAATATCCTCGAATTTGAAATTGATTATAGGTGTAATTGAATAAATGTGTATATTTGTGCTAATTTATCTATATAGGATTAATGGTTAAACCTTGTTTAAGATGGGCTGGGGGGGAACTTGGCTTATAAAATATTTAGCAGAGCTGCTACCTGTAAATGGTTTTAATAATTACCATGGCACGTTCGCTAAATTAAAAAAAACACCCAACTATTTGCTTGTGAAATAGTTGGGATTTTTGTATCTTTATGGAAAACCCCGAAAATACGGTTTGGAGGCCAAAAACGGGGTAATCCGACCAAAAACACATGCGAAAGATACAACAAATAACGGAAATAACCCAGACTTTACCCCTTTATCAGGAGAGTGAACTTCTATCTTTTTACCGTTCGAGTTTCGAGTCCGGCGAGCTGGGTCGCCTGTACCGTTTATTCCCCTTTTCAGCCATAGCTGAAAGTTTTGGTTTGAAAGCAAACAGCGTGGGCCGCAAAAGTTTTTTCAGCCCCGAAGGTAAAATTGCCCTGATAGTATTGAAGAGCTATACGGGATTATCAGACAGGAAGCTCATAGAGCAAGTCAACGGCAGTATCTACTTCCAGCTCTTCTGCGGTATCTTTATCCGTCCGGGGGAAAAGATCCGTGACACCAGACTGGTGAGCAAGGTCAGGTGCGAGCTGGCAGCCAGACTTGATATGGACTGTTTCCAGAAGGAGATAGCCCGTGCATGGAAGCCCCTGATGAAGGACCTGCATGTGGTCATGAGCGATGCCACCTGTTACGAGAGCCTGCTGCGTTATCCTACCGATGAAAAGCATCTATGGGAGTCCATCGCATGGACATATGGGAGGATAATGGACCTGTCAAGGGGATTGAAGGTGCGCCGTCCCCGCAGTAAATACGACGATATCCGCAAACGCTACCTGAACTTCAGCCGTAACCGCAGGAAGACCGCCAGGAAAAGGAAGAAACTGCGTACTTCCCTGATTTACCTGCTCGGCAAGTTGAACGGGCAACTCGATGCCATAGAGGAGCAATACTGCAGGAGGCTGTCATTGGACGGTTCCCATCACAAGAGACGCAACATTATCAGGGAGGTACTTTCCCAGCAACGGCAGATGCACCGCACCGGGGAGTCGGTGCCGGGCCGTATCGTGAGTATCGACAAGCACTATGTCCGTCCCATAGTCCGCGGCAAGGAAACCAAAACCGTCGAGTACGGGGCAAAGGTCAACCTGATCCAGGTGGACGGCCTTAACTTCATAGAACATATCTCGTTCAAACCCTTCAACGAGGGGACACGGGGGATATCCTCCATACAATACGCCCGGCTGCTTTTCCGCAAGAAAGTCACCCATTTTACAGCCGATGCCATCTATGCTACCAACAAGACACGAAAATACTGTTCCTCGTCACCGTCACCCATTTATACCGGTTTTGTACGCAAGGGCAGGAAAGCCCGCGACGAGGACCAGAGGAGCAAACTCAGGTCCCTGTTGTCCAAAGAGCGGTCAACACGCCTGGAGGGTAGCTTCGGAACGGAAAAGGAGCACTACAACCTGCGCAAGGTCAAGGCAAGGACACAGGAGACGGAGATACTCTGGATACTGTTCGAGGTCCATACGGCTAACGCCGTGAGGTTGGCCAGCAGACAACAACAGAAGAAACAAAAGAAAGCAGCATAAAAAATTTATCCGCAAATAATAAGAATAGGGATGGATCACTTCTCTCCCCGGACCTCCATACCCTAAAAACGGGAATAATCTCCTTTCTTACAATTTAACGGTAGAAGAAAATATAGAAGAACCAGAAAACGGAAAAAAGTCTTGCTTTATCCGTCCTACGGTCCTAATTTTTATCTATTTAGCGAAGGTGCCTACCATGAACCGTTTTTGGGTGGGGCATCTGTCTTTTTATCGATTCGACCCAATGGAGTATCATATCTTTCAGATTTGAACCAAGAACTTATTGATACTTATATCGCATTACGCGATTCTCCCAGTCAAATAATTAAAGTTCTTTCGAAATATCAAAACACAGAAAGTTTTTATTATAAAATAAGAAGGTATAAGCCTCAAAATCCAATAAACAAAGCTGCACGGTTTATATATCTCAATCAAACATCATTTAATGGTATTTACCGTGTCAATACAAAGGGAGAGTATAATATTCCATTTGGAAGACAATTTTAAACTTGTATTAAAATTCAATCAATATTCGAATTTATCTTGAATATCCAAGTGTTTTGTCAACTCGCTTATTTGACTGTGGATGAGCAATATGGAGATTTTACCTGCAAAAATCAAAATCATCTCGATCTTCTACGTAATGAATACGGGCATGTCGTACTGTGCCGTCGGAAAATGGCATTTTTATGGTAAATGAGTTTTGCCCCCAATCTTGTATTATCCGTTTTCTTCTTCCGGTGAAAATGGTTGAAAAGTAGTATGATAAACAAACGGAATAAGAAAAAAGAATACTCCATTCATCAAAAGAAACGGTATCACGGGTTTTAGAAGCATAATCAAATTTTTTATAATCAATATCTATCTGATAATCGGAATGAGCTATAGCATTTCTTAGTTCAGTCTTATAATTATTTTCAATTATATTCCCCAGTAAACAGTTTGCTGACTTGAATGGGCTTACAATATCTTCATTTATAAGTTTAGATTTCACTTTTTTATTGTTGAACTTCCAGTCATATTCTTTGCCGGTGAGCAAATTAGCAAGACGATATAATCTTTTTAAAAACACTTTAGCTTCCCAAATATGCGTATAAATTAGAAATTCAATACTCATTCGATACTCATCGTCCTTTAGCTCTTTTTCATCTGTAAAACGATAGTGAGTATTCAAAAATTCACATAAAAATTTTTCTCTAGTGTAATCGTAATAGCTATCCAGATTATGAGCACTTATGGTATATGGGGAAGCAAGCACTCTTTCATTCTTTGCAATGAATTCATTATATTCTCCACTGGCAATAAATAGAACATAATTTTCAGGATAATTGATAAACAGCTGAAGTAAAGCTTCTTCAATTACAGATATCACTTCGTCCTTGATGGAAAAAAATATTTCAGAGTTTATCATATACTTTATAATTACTGTCTTTCGATTCCCTTTCTTCTTAGGAGAATGAATATTTCTTATTTTGGAAACAAAGATATCACATTTTATGCGTTAGGTCATTAATATCTTCTGTTCACCCCTTGCATAATTATATTTCTTGTTACACATGCACCACTCGTTTACATTTGGTTTACACGCCTATTCAGTAGCTTATAATCTTTATTCAACTTACTTCAGTTGCTTTATGGTTTTGCTTTGCATCAGCGATTTCATTTGTGTGATCGCTGTTTTGTTCAGATGGATAAATCGTTCGTTCTGCGGAAGTCCTTGCCGGATAAGCAGGGCGTTGATGCTTTCCATATTGTTCAAAACAACCAATTGTTCCAATGTGGCATAATCGCGTATATTCCTGTACTTACCGGGATTTGCGTCTCTCCATTCCTTGGCGGTCATTCCGAAAAGGGCGACGTTGAGCAGGTCTGCTTCTGAGGCATAGACCAGATTTGCCTGTTGTTGGGTCACTTTTTGTGGTATCAGGTTCTCTTTGATGGCGTCGGTGTGGATATTGTGGGCTGATCCACATTCCAAACTCAAAAGCAGTATCGGGATGCGCATAGGTCCCACCATATCTTTCTGTTGTGGCTTTTAAACCGATCGCATTTGTTTTTTCGACCCATTCCTTGACACTTAGTTTATAATTGTTCAATCCTGCTAAGCTTTTAATTATGGCGAATTCGCCATAATTAAAATGCGGATTATAAACAGACTCCCAAATACCAAGGTATTCTACCGTGTTTCTATTACGAAGCCAGTCGGAAATGAAAAAATCACCGTCTTTAGCTTTAAGCATGTCAGTGAGAGAAATATATTCCCTATTGTTGTTTAGGAGAACATTTATTTCCTGACTTTCGACAAACAATTTTTTATTCTTAGCCATTATTTATTGTGTTTTTAATGCTTATTTATGGATTTGAGGGATATGGGATAATTCATTGTAAATCCATCGAATTCGATGGATTTAAAGTGCCAGAAGCTTTATCAGATTATTATCTATTACCGCAAATATAGCTAAATCTGCATCATCAAAATGATTTTATCAATAAAAATAACAATGATATCAAATTAAAAAAAGGAAAAGTCACTTTGGTTTTTACAGGGATATTTGCGGATCTATTTTCCGCATCAATTCTCCGGCATCCATATGCAGACGTGAGAAAGCGAAGAGTTTTTTACCGAGGTCTTTAAGCGAGGCCCCGATATGATATATTTCGTTGCCGTCTATAATAAGGAAACGGTCGTGTGCCTGCCGGTATATTTTCAAACTTATAGGCGGATATTGGGCATTATGGCGTTCTAAATCCAATTGCAGTTCGGGACTTACCTGTGCCGTGTAAACCCATGCTTTTACCTTCGTATCCCTTTTGGCGAGCATCAACAAAACACGCTCATCCACATAATTGTCTATCAATAAAACGGATTTCTTTGACGATTTGATCAGTCCTGTTGCAAATGATAGGCATCGAATATCTGTCCGTTGTAGAAAACCCCTTCTACAGGAGGCAGAGAAGTTCGGACAAAAAAATCTATCTTTTCGCCATGTTCGACAACGGTTCTCTCCAACTTATCTATGCGTTGATTGATGGCATAGCCTTTAAGCATATACTCTTTCAATATTTTGTTAGCCCATTGACGAAACAAAATACCCCTCTTACTATTTACTCTGAATCCAATAGATATAATGGCATCCAAGTTATAATAGGTCAGCTTACGAACAACTTGACGCTTTCCTTCCAATCGAACTGTTCGGAAATCCCGAACAGTTGTATTTTCTTCTAATTCCTGCTGTTCATAGATATTCTTGATGTGCCCACTTATATTGGCCTTACTCGATTGAAAAAGTTCCACTATTTGTGCCTGAGTGAGCCAAACCGTTTCGTCTTCGAGACGCACCTCCAATTTAACCGTTTCATCAGGTTGGTAGAGTATGAATTCGCCTTGCTTATCCATGGAGTAGGTTAGTTATTTTGCGTAAAGGTTGCCATTATTTTTTCTCCAAATATATTACGGACGTTTTAGGTTACCTGCCAATTGATTTTATGGATCGGGCAGTATGTTGGGCTACAGGGCTTCAATACCTATATCGAAAGCCTCCACATGACAATTTTCATAAAAGTACTTGTGCAATACAAAGTTGGAAAGGCAGAAATCGGAATCTTATTTCTTGTCCTTCAACAACTGTTCCAGAAGGGCGCTTTTTTCTTTCTCCAGTTCGAGCATCCGTTCGTATAAGGTAGTTTTTTCCTTGCTCAGTGCGAGAATTTGTTCGATAGGATCATTGGTTATTGTATTGTCTGTAACGTAACCGACATTATTATTTCCTTTCTCAAAAGTATTATTCTCAATAATTACTGTTACCGGGTCTTCTTCCAGTTCCTTGATCAATTCGGGGGCCACATTCAACGCTTTGGCAAATTTATTGATCATATCATCCTCGATAACCTGTTTCTTTTCATAAAAGGATACGAGAGCCTGGCTGATTCCCATATCGGCGGCCAGCGCTTCCTGCTTTTTCCCCAACGTAGTCCGTAAACGTTTGACGGCGTGCCCGTGATGCGTGTTTTTTGATGTGAGTTCTATTGTTTCCATACCAGTACATTTTATATAGTTTTAAATAATATCACCAAAGGTAGCCAATTTTTTTGCAATTTAATAAGTACAAAACCAAAATTTATAAATACAAACCCTTTATATTCTTCATATTCGTTGTATATCCTATATCTTTGCCGAATCATTAAAATACTTTAAAGAAAAGCATATGAAAACATAACAGCATTTAAAACGAATTATTATCTTTGTACCATAAAACTACGGTACGAAGTAATATAGCGCTTTTTTGGTCTTGTATCCGAATCAGCAAAATTCAAAACAAGAGACCAAAGAATGGAAGCGCCCTTAGCAATAAGGGCGTGGACATTGTCTTATTCTCTTGGGAGGGCTTTGCTGAGCCTGGATACAGGAATAATGACAATCGTCCGCGCCTCTTTTTTATATCCCCGCATATACATCAGAGTGTATAACGAATAAGACGCCAGAATCCTGATTATTAAAAGACTGGTTGCCGGAATCTTATTCCTTTATCAACAGATTATCTGTTTATACTTTGTCCGTACGATTGTCTAATACCGCACCGGGTTTCAGTTACCTGAAACTCACTTCTCTTTCATCCGGCTTTAGCCGGAAATACCTGTTTCATTTTTCAATAAACGCCGACAAGCATTTGCCGTTTGTAACGGACCAGATTCACTGTCGGTCGGTAAGGATGATACAATATCCTTATCCGGATTTAATTTTAATCACATGAATAAAACAATGAAAATCATTCAATTGCCCCAATGGGGCGGGGTAGGGCTATCCCTTACCATCCAAATCATTTCTGTTTTTGTACTACTGGGCACAGTTAACGGTTTTGCCGGTAACTACGTTCCTGACGCACAAGTTTCTTTTGACATACAACAGCAAAGGAGAACGGTTTCAGGAACCGTAACGGATGCAAACGGCGAAATTGTTATAGGTGCCAACGTGATAGAAAAAGGTACCACAAACGGTACCGTAACCGATACCGACGGACGTTTTTCCCTTGCCATTGAAAGCGACGGTGTACTCCAGATCTCCTATATCGGTTATCTGGGGCAGGAGATCAATACCGCCGGAAGGACTTCTTTCGATATTGTCCTGCGGGAAGATACACGGGCGCTGGAAGAGGTGGTGGTGATTGGTTATGGTACGCAGAAAAAAGTGAATCTGACCGGAGCTGTTGCATCAGTTGGAAGCGTAGAACTTACAAAGCGTCCAACACCTAATGTTCAGAATTTATTACAAGGAAAAGTTTCCGGTTTGCAGATTAACCAGCGGGGCGGTACACCCGGTGCAGATGCCGGTACAATGCGTATCAGAGGTGTTGGAACTTTTAGTAGCGCCGGAAGTAATCCGCTTATTTTAATTGATGGAATTCAAGGTGATATATCCACCATTGATCCGAACAATGTCGAATCAATTTCAGTGTTGAAAGATGCTGCATCTGCAGCAATTTATGGAGCAAGGGCTGCCAATGGTGTAATCCTGATTACGACAAAAACCGGCAAGATCCAGGATGTATCTGTTGAATATCATGTAAGTTTGGAAGCCCATAAGGCAACACGTCTGCCTGATCTTTTAACTAATTCAGCGGATTATATGGAATTATGGAATGAAGCAAATGAACGGTCAGGTAAACCCAAATATTTTACACAGGAAGAAATAAATGCTTTTAGGAATAACCCCAATGATCCGGTTAATTATCCCAATTTCGACTGGGTAGATTATATTTTTAAAACGGCTTTTGTAAACAATCATCACCTTAGTATAAGTGGAGGAAATGAAAAAACTTCTTTTAATTTGGCATTGGGTTATCTGGATCAGGGAGGTATCGTAGATTTATATAACTTCAAAAGGTATAATATACTGCTTTCTGTTGATACAAAAGTAACAGATTGGTTTACTTTGGGAGGAAACATTCAGGGTATGAGAAGGGATATTACCCAGGATGTTCAGGGTGCTCATAATGAGGCTTATTTTGTTATGCATGCTTACGGGCCAGGCCCAAATTACACACCGACAATGACATTGCCGGATGGTTCAACAGGTTACGTCGCAAGATACAGTTCTTCCATCGCTGAATGGACCGTGAGAAATCCTGCTTCTATCATAGCCCAGGGTTCGAATGTTACCAATAATTATAATGTAAGACCGCAGATTTATGCAAATGTGAAACTGACCAATAATTTGAACTGGCAGACTAAAGGTGCATTCAACTTTGATTATAATTTCCAGAAGAACCACGAACATGCCGTTAGCAATTATTACTTTAAAGACGGGACATATGCGCATGATGGTGCGGTATGGAATCTGGGAGTAAGAGACAATATGTGGACTTCAAACCTGACCACCCTTTATTCAACACTGGATTATAATAATACATTTAACTCTATCCATAACCTGGGCGTTTTAGCCGGCTACAACCAGGAGTCGTATCTTTACAGAACGCTTGCAGGATCAAGAATGTATTTCCCGACGGACAATTTGAAGGAATTAAACGCGGGTTCGTCATTGAACCAATCCACATCGGGTACTGCTTCTGAGTGGGCTATACAATCGTTATTCGGACGTATCACGTACGATTATAAGAGTAAGTATTTATTTGAGGCGAATGCCCGATATGATGGTACTTCCCGAATCGCACCCGATACCCGTTGGGGATTTTTTCCGTCCGCATCTGCTGCCTGGAGAATTTCTGAAGAATCATTTATGAAAGAAACGTCGTGGCTGGATGACCTGAAGTTCAGGGTATCGTGGGGGAAGTTGGGAAATCAGAATGTGGGTACCTATCCTTATCAAGATGTTTTGTCAACCACTTCGTATGCTTTTGATGAATTGGAATCGGGAGTGAGATTGACAAGGCTTGTTGACAAAGAACTGAAATGGGAAACAACTACTGTAACCGACTTCGGTCTGGATCTCAACATAAAGAACGGATTATTCTCCCTGACTGCCGACTGGTACAATAAATTTACCGATGGTATACTATATAGTATTCCGGTACCTGCCAGTGTGGGATTATCCGCTCCGACCGTGAATGGCGGACAGATGAAAAACATGGGCTGGGATTTTGAACTGGGACATCGGAACAACATCGGAAAAGTTCGATACAATGTATCTCTAAACCTCTCCACCTATAAAAATGAAGTAGTAAAAATTATAAGTCCCTCATATGGAACAACTACAGTCCAGGAGGGGCTTCCCTATGGTTCGTATTATTTAATTGAATGGGATGGAATCTTCCAGAATCAACAGGAGATTGATAATAGCCCGACGCATCCATTTGGTCCCAAACCCGGAGATTTGAAATACAAAGACCAGTTGACTGTGGATACCAATAACGACGGGATCCCTGATGCAGGTGACGGGGTTATTAATGCTGATGACCGGGTCGTGGTGGATGGTGCCTATCCGAAGTTTTATTACGGGGGCTCTATCGATATCTTCTGGAAGAACTTCGATATTTCTCTTTTTTTCCAGGGTATAGAGGGAATTAAAAATTATCTTGGAGGAACACACGCCGGATGGGGGTTCACGCCATATACACAAGGTTCACCTCCAACAAAAGATTTTGTTAAAAACAGATGGACCGGGGAGGGTTCAACAAACAAATATCCTGCAATATTCGAATCTACTTATCAGCCAATTATGGGCACTGCTTCCACATATTGGTTACATGATGCTTCTTATTTCCGCTTGAAAAACCTGAGAATTGGGTATAACATACCGCCACACATTAGTGGTAAAATAGGACTGAAAAATGCCCAGGTGTATTTCTCAGGCGATAACTTGTTTACGATTACAAGCTATCCGGGTGCAGATCCTGAAAGGTCAGGCTTAACAACTCAATACAGCGTATATCCCCAACTCACGACTTATGCATTTGGTATTAAAATAAAACTTTAATTCATGATATTATGTTAAAAATGAGATATATAAAATTTATTGCCATTGGAATCATATCTTTGGTATCTTTGTCATGTTCCGATTTTCTTGACAAAAATCCACTTGACCAGATATCCAGTGAAACTTTTTGGCAGAATGAACAAGAAGCGAAAATGGCCCTTGTCGGTGTATATTCAAGACTTCGTGCTTTCACTTTTACTCATAAGGATACGGAATTTGATATTATGGCAGGTGATGTTTGTGGAAACCAGGGACATTCAATAATAAATATTGCACAAGGGAGTATCGAACCCAATTCAGGTGGTATTGTAAGTTCTATCTATTCAAATTGCTATGCCGGAATTGGTTCTTGTAATTTTTTTCTTGCCAATATTGAAAAAACTCCTATGAGTACAGAAACATTGAATACATATAAAGGGGAAGTATGTTTTCTGAGGGCTCTCTTTTATTTCACCCTGACTGAACATTATGGCGGAGTTCCGCTTTATACCAGCCCTGTTACTATTGAAGAAGCAAAAGTCAAACAGAGTACAAAGGAAGAGGTAGTAACCCAAATACTTTCAGACCTAGATTTTGCAATCGCAAATCTGCCTGATAAAACTTATTCGAGTGGGCATGCAGTGAAAGGTTCGGCAATGGCGCTAAAAGCAAAAGTCTTACTACATAATCAAAAATGGCAGGAATCAGCTGAAATTGCCAATCAAATAATAAGCGATGGGAAATTCAGTCTGCATAACGACTTTCGGAATTTATTCTTATCCAGCGGGCAGAAAGATAATCCTGAAATTATTTTTTCAACTAGGTATTTAAATCCGGATATATATAGTGATCTGGATATCAGGTGGTCGTGGCATGCTGTAGTTGAACCCCGGCAGGAATTAGTGGATGCATATGAATGTATCGACGGAAAACCCATAGAAACATCTCCATTGTATGACCCTTCGAATTGGAGATTAAACCGTGATCCCAGATTGTTGATGACAATAAAGGCTTTTGAAGATTCAGTGTATAATTCAGCTGGCCAAAAGATAGGATTTAACTATAATGCTGTTTCAGCAACAGGTTACAGTCCGGTAAAATATTGCAATTGGGATGCATTGCCCATTAATTACAGTACCCAAAGCGATCAGGATTGGATACTTTTAAGATATGCGGATGTATTGTTAATGTATGCAGAAGCCAGGAATGAAGCAAGTGGCCCCGACGCTTCCGTTTATGACGCAATTAATAGTGTCAGGGAGAGGGTTAGCATGCCGCAGTTACCCGCGGGATTATCGAAAGATGAAATGAGAGAGCGGATAAGGAACGAAAGACGGGTTGAGTTTGCGTTAGAAGGAATAAGGTGGGGTGACATAAAAAGATGGAAAACAGCGGAAACCTATATCCCAACGCTTGTAGATCCGGGCGGCAAAAGGAGGGAATTTGATCCGGCAAAACATTATTTATTACCTTTCCCACAGAGTGAAATGGATGTGAATAAAAATCTTGTTCAAAATCCCGGATACAATTGATGCTGGTTCGAACTAATAATAGTAAGTAATAATATCGATAGCTCAATAGGATTCTAAAGATGAATAATGTTTTTTATTGATTCAATAAAGACTTGTTGAGCTATTTTTTAAACCTGTTGGAATATGATAAAAAAAAGTTTCATTTTCTATTTTTTTGTGGGAATGATTTTCATGAGTTGTGCTGATACACATGGCGGAAAATCAATAAACTCCTCTATAAACAAATATAATATTGTCTGGACTTCCCCTTCCTTCGATCATACGGGCTCAATGCCGGTAGGAAATGGAGATATTGGATTGAACGTATGGGTAGAAGAGAAAGGAGATATTTGCTTCTACATTGGAAAAACCGATTCATGGGGTGATAACGGAAGATTGCTGAAAATAGGAAAAGTCAGAATTAAAACCGAACCTCAGATTATTTTTGATGATTGCGATTTTAAACAAGAATTAGACTTGCAGAGCGGGAAAATTGTAATCACTTCTCAGGGGAATTGGCAGGGGAAAAAGCAAAATATAGGTGTTTCAGTCTGGGTCGATGCCAACAACCCTGTTATTTATGTGGATACCCACGGTGACACACCGGTCCGGTTCACTGCCAACATAGACCTATGGAGGACCGAACCGTATGATTTGCCTGAAGTGAGTGTGAGTGACTTACTGGAAGACCGCTCCAAGCCGGGTCTCTTAAATGACCGGGTAATTGTCGAGCCAGATCGTATCATAGAAGGAAAAGAGGATTATATCGGCTGGCTGCACCATAATAAAAAATCGGTGGGATTTGATATCACTAACGAACTGCAAGGCCTATCAGGTTTTTTTGAGACGGATCCTATTCTTCATCGCACTTTTGGAGCAATTATCAAAGGAACAAAAGGTGAAAAAGTCAGTGATCACGAACTGCGGACGTCTAAATCGAAAGATTCTAGAATTGAAATATATGTTTTGACAAAACATCCTTCCAGTCCCGAAGAATGGCAAAATCAAATAGAGGTGTTATCCGGGGAAATCGCTTCAGAATCATTTAGGGAAAGAGATAAGAAACATAAGGAATGGTGGGCTCAATTTTGGGATAGAAGCTGGATGGATGCCACGAATAATGATCTTTCAAATCCTGATGATAGCAGTGCTTTTTTCGTATCAAGGGGTTATGCGCTTCAAAGATTTATCACAGCCTCGGCAGGAAGAGGAAATTATCCGATCAAATTCAATGGATCAATTTTTACAGTACCCGCGGAAGGAACCTCCGGAGATCCTGATTACCGTCGCTGGGGACCGGGATATTGGTGGCAGAATACCCGACTACCCTATATCAGCTTGCATACTTCAGGAGATTTTGATCTTATCCAACCTTTTTTTAAGATGTACGCGGATGATATTTATAATCTGTGTAAATATAGAACCAATAAGTATTTCCATTTTGATGGTGCATATTTTCCCGAATGTATGTATTTCTGGGGGGCTTGTTTTACAAATGATTATGGTTGGACAAAAATGGAAGAGCGTGTAGATAAACTGCAGGACAGTAGATGGCATAAATGGGAATGGGTAGCAGGTCCGGAGTTAGTTCATATGATGCTCGATTATTATGACTTCTTATCTGATCAGGTTTTCTTAAAAGAGAAAATAATTCCGGTTGCCAATGATGTAATGAAGTTTTTTGACAGCTATTATAGAATAAATGAAGAAGGAAAATGGGTGATGAATCCTTCCCAAGCTTTGGAAACCTGGTGGGACTGTACCGACCCCTTGCCTGAAATTGCAGGCTTAAGAAACATCACTCAACGGCTCTTACAGCTTCCCGACTCAGAAGTCAAAAGGAGAAATATCGATTTTTGGGAGAAGATCAAAGACAGGATACCCGATATTCCGGTTCATGAAACAGAATTGGGGACATCACTTGCCCCGGCCCGGATTTTTGATAACAAGAGAAATGTTGAAAACCCCGAATTGTATGCAGTCTTTCCTTTCAGATTTTATGCGATTGACAAACCTGATATCGATTGGGCTATTAATGCATTAAAATTACGGTCGGACCGGGGGAATTCGGGTTGGCGACAAGATGATATCTTTATGGCTTATCTGGGATTGACCGACCAGGCAAAAGAGAATATTGTTGCCAGGGCAACGACATTTGATAAGAACTCCAGGTTCCCTGCCTTTTGGGGTCCTAACTACGATTGGGTTCCCGACCAGGATCACGGGGGAGTGTTGATGAAAGGATTCCAGTCGATGTTATTGCAAACCGATTTATATTCCGATAAAATTTACCTGTTACCGGCATGGCCTAAAGAATGGGATATCGACTTTAAACTGCATGCTCCTAAAAATACTATCATTACGGGGAAAGTGGTAAAAGGTGAGATAAAGTCATTGGATGTGAATCCTGTTTCACGAAAAAATGATATTGTAATATGTACACCTTAATGATAACATGACTTCGACCTTAGGTAGAAATTGTAATAATATATCGTCTTTTGAATTAGGTAAAGTGGACGAAGCGCGGGATGCCATCAATCAAATTCGGGACCGGGCAGGTATCGCTGGAAAAACGTCCGTCGACCGGGATGCGATACGTCAGGAGCGAAAGGTGGAACTGGCTTTCGAAGGACACCGCTACTGGGACGTGCGCCGTTGGCGGATAGCCATTGAACAGAACAGGAAAAAATCCTAACTTAGTGGAAAATCCGGGATATAATGAATAAAACAAGATTGATTTTCCGGATAAGTGGATAACGCTTGTCCGGAAAATATTTATCGGATAAAATATTGTGAATAAATAAAACAATTGAATAATCATTATTTTAAATATCATTTCTATGAAAAGGATACATGTATTGATTTTGATTTCGGTTTTTTACTTGGGAGTTACGCTCCAGGCCCAAGAACCGCAACGCTTGCGCCGGGACCAGAGTTTTTTCGGGATTCATTTCGATTTCCACGCTGGCAGTGATTGTAATGAAGTTGGAAAGAATACAACGCCTGCAATGGTACAAACCATTATAGACAAGGTACAACCCGATTATATTCAAATCGATTGTAAGGGACATGCCGGATATAGTAGTTATCCGACGAAAGTAGGAAATCGTGCTCCCGGATTTGTAGGCGATCCGCTACGTATTTGGCGCAATGTGACCGCCCGGAACGGTATTTCACTTTACATGCACTATTCGGGTGTATGGGATACACGTGCTATCGAACTGCATCCGGAATGGGCGGCAATACACGCTGACGGAACCCGGGACAAAGAGAAAACGTCTGTCTTCGGAACTTATGTCGATCAACTACTTGTTCCACAACTGAAAGAATTAGCAGGGGATTACGGTGTGGACGGCGTATGGATCGATGGCGAATGTTGGGCGACTATTCCCGATTATGGCGAAAAAGCATTACGCCTGTTCCGCGAATCGACGGGAATCAGCGACATACCTAAGTCGGCTGCCGATCCGCATTGGTATGAATGGATGCAATTCCATCGTGAAGGGTTTCGTAAATATATGCGTCATTATGTGGCGTCTGTCCGGTCGGAATATCCAGATTTTCAGATTTGCAGCAACTGGGCTTTCACACATCATATGCCGGAATTGGTTTCTGTGGCACTTGATTTTCTGTCAGGTGACTATTCACCCAACAACAGTGTTAATTCTGCACGTTTTGCGGGGCGTTATCTGGCTAACCAGGGGATTCCGTGGGATTTAATGGCGTGGAGTTTTTCTTACGATCCTTTCCCGCGTGAACAAAAAACCGCCGTGCAATTGAAACGCGAAGCAGCCATCGTTTTAGCATTGGGTGGTGGGTTCCAGGCCTATTTTACACAGAATCGTGATGGTTCGGTGCGGTTGGAAGAAATGCAAGTCATGAAGGAAGTGGCCAAATTTGCCCGTGAACGACAGCCTTGGTGTCATCAATCAATACAGATCCCGCAAGTTGCACTGCTATTATCCACAAGCGACTACCATCGTAATGCGAAGAGTTTGTTCCCCCAATATAAGGGACAATCGCAAGGCGTACTCCAGTGTCTTCTCGAAAGTCAGTATAGCGTCGATTTGGTAAGCGAAGAGGTATTGACGCCCGACATGAGCAGGTTTCCAATCATTGTAATCCCGGAATGGGAAGATATATCACCGGTATTTTGCGCCGACTTGGTAGAATATGCGAAAGGGGGTGGCAGTTTGCTGGTAATTGGTCGGGAAACGTCGGAGTACTTTGCTACGTTGTCCGGTGTGAAAATACACGGCAACAGATTTGTATCCAGTTCGTTGGGGAAAGGGAAAATAGGTTTTCTCCCTTTTGCGATTGGAGCAGAATATGAGAAAAGTGGCAATGTGAAATTACGCGAACAGTTAAATGCAGCCGTCCATACGCTATTCCCAAATCCGTTGGTGGAAATCAGCGGAACTCCTTGGATTGACGTATCTGTTAGTCGACTGAAAAACAAACAATTGGTGCATTTGGTGAACTCCTCAGG
>WPCJ01268834.1_pt1 | contig 19013 bp, 19 predicted proteins | sample 5399831 | NCBI WGS metagenome assembly WPCJ01 (sample SAMN12869470, study PRJNA574797) | sludge metagenome | isolation source: wastewater treatment of pH10 | place: China:Beijing | collected 2019-05-20 | reverse complement strand
GGATTCTTGCCTCGACCATGTTCCATATGGGCTACAAGCTCTGCCTGATCGGCGCATACAAGGCTGGCGATCTTGCCCAGACCTATCCGCTGGCGCGCGGTACTGCTCCCTTGCTCGCTGCCATAGGTGGCATCTTCGTCGTTTCCGAAGTGCCCGGGCCGCTGTCGATCATCGGTATCCTGCTCCTGTGCGCCGGCACGCTGGTGATGTCGTTTCGCGGCGGCGGTCATCTGGAAAAGCTCAATCTGCACGCCGTCGGCTATGCGCTTGCTACCTCCGTCTTCATCGCCAGCTACACTTTGTCCGACGGCAGTGGCGCGCGGCTCGCGGCCAGCGCCTCGAGCTATGCGGTCTACCTGTTCCTCGCAGACGGCATCTGGTCGCTGATCCTGTGCCTGGCCGTGCGCGGACCGCAATCACTGCCGGCCATGGCGCGCGACTGGAAGGTCGGCGCCATCACGGGAGGTCTGAGTGGCACCGCCTACTGGATCGTGATGTGGGCGATGACCAAGGCGCCGATCGCCACCGTGGCGTCCCTGCGCGAAAGCTCGATCCTGTTCGCCATGCTGATCTCCGTCTTCGCGCTCGGCGAAAAGATGACGGTGTGGCGCAGTGCGGCGGCACTTGGCATTGTCGCCGGCGTCGTGGCTTTGAGACTGGGCTGAGCGTAGCAAAAGCCTCTTTTGCAAAGAGGGACGGAATGCCGATGACTTCCGTCGCTGTCAGTCTCCGGCAAACTCCAGATCGAACACCATCAGGCCGTCCGTGCCACCTGCGAGTGCCGCGACCAGACGCGCGCCGGCTTGTCTGTGCGCCTCGTGCACCAGATAGGCGTCGCGAGAGATCGCATCGCTGAAATCGATGGTGAAGCCATGCGTGAAGCCACGAGCGAAGGGCTCAGGGCTGACATTGCCGTTGAAATGCACGGCTCCCATGCCGTCGATCAGATCGCGGAGTGTGGAGAGGTCGGCATGGATTGCCGATATCTCTGCCGTGGGAACATCATCGCGAAATTTCACGAAAACACAGTGGCGGATCATGGCGTTTCTACGCGATCCTTTCCTGCGTCGCCGGATCGAAAAACACCGCCTTGGTCAGGTTGAAGGTCAGCGGGGCGGTAGCGCCGGGCTTGATGCGCGCGTCAGCGCGCAGGCGAGCGACCACGCCCTTGCCGCCCAGATTGGTGACCGCGAAAGTATCCGAGCCGGCAGGTTCGACCACTTCTATGTGGCAATCGGTCGTCACCAGATGTTTCGCGTTGCGGTCTGCACCATCGGGATCGGTCAGGGCTTCGGGGCGGATGCCGAACACCACCTCCTTGCCACGATAGGCCGACAGGGCGTTTGACGCGCCGTTGAGTGCCAGCGAGACGGGTGCCGCCCCGGCACGGGCCAGCTCGACGGTGGCTTCGCTGCCGCTCTGGCCGATGGTAGCAGGCACAAGGTTCATGGCAGGCGAGCCCATGAAGTCGGCTACGAACATGTTGACCGGGTTATTGTAGATTTCCGCCGGCGTGCCGAATTGCTGCAGGATGCCGTCCTTCAACACGGCGATCTTCGTGGCCAGCGTCATCGCCTCGATCTGGTCATGGGTGACATAGACGATGGTCGTCTTCATGCGCTGGTGCAGGCGCTTGATCTCGGTGCGCATGTCGATGCGCAGCTTCGCGTCGAGATTGGAGAGCGGCTCGTCGAACAGGAAGACCTGTGGCTTGCGCACCAGCGCACGGCCCATGGCGACGCGCTGGCGCTGGCCGCCGGACAACTGGCTTGGCTTGCGGTCGAGCAGGTGACTGATCTGCAAAAGCTGCGCCACTTCGGCGATCGCCTTGTCGCGCTCGGGCTTGGCGACGCCTCGGATCTCCATGCCGAAGCCGATGTTTTCGCCGACCGTCATGTTGGGATAAAGCGCGTAGGACTGGAACACCATGGCGATGTCGCGCTTCGACGGGTGCAGTTCGTTGACACGCTTGCCGGCGATGCGGATCTCGCCGCCGGTGATCTGTTCCAGTCCGGCGATGGTGTTGAGCAATGTCGACTTGCCGCAGCCGGAGGGGCCGACCAGCACAAGGAAACCGCCTTCCTCGATGCCGAGGGTGACGCCCTTCAGGATCCTGGTCGTGCCGAAGGATTTTTCGAGATTGTCGATCTCAAGAAAGGACATGGTGCCTTAGCCTTTCACGGCGCCGGCCATCAGGCCGCGCACGAAATAACGTCCGGAGACGATGTAGACGATAAGGGTGGGAAGGGCCGCCAGGATCGCGCCGGCGAAGTGGACATTGTATTCCTTCACGCCCGTCGAGGAATTGACCAGATTGTTCAGCGCCACCGTGATGGGGATGGAATCGACGCTGGAAAAGGATGATCCGAACAGGAAGTCGTTCCAAATGTTGGTGAACTGCCAGATCACGGTCACCACGATGATCGGCCCTGATGAGGGCAGGAGGATCCGCCGGAAGATCTGGAAGAAGGAAGCACCGTCGATCTGTGCTGCTTTGACCAGCTCTGTCGGGAAGGCCTCATAATAGTTGCGGAAAAACAGCGTCGTGAAGCCAAGGCCGTAGATGGCGTGGATCAGGACCAGGCCGGGCACCGTGCCGGCCAGTCCAAGCAGGCCGAGGATGCGTGCCGAAGGGATCAATACGATCTGGAAGGGAATGAAACAGGCGAGCAGCATCATGCCGAAGACGACGTTGTCACCCTTGAAACGCCATTTGGTCAGCACGTACCCGTTCAGCGCCCCGAGCACCGTCGAGATCGCCACCGCCGGCACCACCATCAGCACCGAATTCAGGAAATAAGGCTTCAGGCCGGTCGGTGAGACACCGATCTGTGCCGTCGACCAGGCCGACAGCCAGGGTGCGACAGTCCATTGCTGCGGCAGGGCCAGCATGTTGCCCTGGCGGATCTCGTCGAGGGGTTTGAGCGAATTCACCACCATCACGTAGAGCGGCAGCAGGTAGTAGACCGCGAACAGGATGAGCAGCGCATAGATTAATGCACGGACGAGAACACCATTGCGCGTGGCGACGTCTTGCGAGGGGGCGCTCATTTTTTCTTCCCCCCGAGTTCGGAGTAGAGATAGGGCACGATGATGGCGAAGATCATCATCATCATGATGATGGCGGACGCCGCGCCCATGCCCATTTCGTTGCGGCCGAAGGTGAATTTCTGCATGAACAGCGCCGGCGTCCAGGTCGCGGTTCCCGGGCCACCATCGGTCATGGCCACAACGAGGTCATAGGATTTGATGGCGAGGTGGGCCAGCACGACGAAGGCAGACAGGAAGACCGGGCGCATCAATGGGATGATGATGCGGCGGTAGATGACAAAGGTGGAAGCACCATCGATCTGGGCTGCCTTGATGATCTCGTTGTCGACGCCGCGCAATCCGGCGAGGAACATCGCCATCACAAAGCCGGACGACTGCCAGACCGCGGCAATGACGATGGTGTAGATCGCCATCTTGCCGTCCTTGATCCAGCGGAACGAGAAGCTTTCCCAGCCGATCGACTGCATGACGTGTTCGAGGCCGATGCCGGGGTCGAGGAACCATTTCCAGGCGACGCCGGTAACGATGAAGGACAGCGCCATCGGATAGAGGTAGATCGGCCTGAGCAGGCCTTCGCCGCGGATCTTCTGGTCGAGGAAGATGGCGAGTGCGAGCCCGATCACCGAACAGATGACGATGTAGAGGATCGAAAAGATCGCGAGATTCTTCAGCGCGACGATCCAGTTCGGATGATTGAACAGGCGCACATAATTACCGAAACCGACCCAGGTCGAGAAATCCGGCAGCAGCTTCGAGCCGGAGAAGGACAACACGGCCGTAAACGCGATGAAGCCGTAGACGAAGATCAGGATCACCGCGAAGCTCGGCGCCAGCACGATCTTCGGCAACAGGTCCTGCAGGGTGGCGCGCGGATTTGCTAAGGCATTTCGCCCGGTCATGGTGGCGTCGGCCATGGTTCGCCTCGGTTCGAAAAAGAATGGGTGCCCCGGCCGAAGCCGGGGCACGGAAGTTCGGAGCTTATCAGCCCTTGGCGGCAGCAACCGCCTCGGCCAGGGCGGTAGCGGCAGCCTTGGAGTCCAGCTCGCCGTTGAAGTGGCGGGTGATCACGTCATACATGGCGTTCTTCACCGCAGCCGGTACGGCATAGCCGTGGGCCATCGAGCCGAACAGCTTGCCGGACGAATTGGCTTCGGCCAGATCCTTGATGCCTTTCTTGCCGCAGTCGTCAAAAGCGGTGTCCGGCACGTCGGTGCGTGCCGGCACCGAACCCTTCACCACGTTGAACGACGACTGGAAGTCAGGGCTCTCGATGTCGGAGGCCATGGTGAGCTGCGCCGCCTTCTTGTCGTCGCCGACCTTGAACATCATGAACATGTCGGAGTTGAAGGTGACCGCACCCTGCGTGCCCGGGAAGCGGATGCAGACGAAGTCCGAGCCCGGCTTCTGGCCGGCCTTGAGGAACTCGCCCTTGGCCCAGTCGCCCATCATCTGCATGCCGGCCTTGCCCTCGATGACCATGGCCGAGGCCAGGTTCCAGTCACGACCCGAGAAGTCCTTGTCGACATAGCTCTTGAGCTTGGCCATGCGGTCGAAGGCTTCGACCATCTTCTCGCCGCCAAGAGCCGCAGGATCGTTGTCGATCATCGAAGCCTTGTAGAAGTCGGTGCCAAGCGACAGCACGACGGCGTCGAAGATGGTGGCGTCCTGCCAGGCCTGGCCGCCATGGGCGAGCGGCGTGATGCCGTTTGCCTTCATCTTGTCGAGCACCGCGACCAGTTCGTCCCAGTTCTCGGGTGCCTTGCCGCCGGCAGCGTCGAGCGCTTTCTTGGAGATCCAGACCCAGTTGGTCGAGTGCACGTTGACCGGTGCCGCGATCCACTTGCCGTCATGCTTGGCGAAGTTCTGCAGCGCGGTCGGAACCACCTTGTCCCAGCCTTCCTTGTCGGCCACTTCGCCGAGATCGCCGACGACGCCCTGCTTGGCCCAGTCGGTGATGTCGAAGCCGAGAGCCTGCACGGCGGTCGGTGGATCACCGGCGGTGACACGGGCGCGCAGTGCGGTCATGGCCGCTTCGCCGCCGCCGCCGGCCACTGGCATGTCTTTCCAGGTCACGCCCTGGCTTTCGAGCTTCTTCTTCAGAACGTCGAGCGCGGCGGCCTCGCCACCAGAGGTCCACCAGTGCAGCACTTCGACCGAGCCGCCAGCAGCGTAGGTCGATGCGGCGTAGCCAGCAGTGAGCGCCGAGCCCAGCATCGTTCCGATAAGCAGTTTGCGCAACATGAACTTCCTCCCTTGTTGCAGTCACATGACCGGCTGTCGCCGGCTACCTCCCAACTCAGTTCGCGCACCGGAGGTGCTCGGACCGTGATGAAACCTGAATGTCTTTCCCGGTGTAATTCCTCAGCCCGCGCTTGAGCCGGCCGGCCATCCCGATGCGCCCTCCCTGATCGCGTTAGGATGTCTGGAACGTCGTGAATCCGATCGATCGCGAGCATCGATCGGAATTATTCATGGAGTATGATCAATTCCGAAATGCCTGGCAAGAGCGGCGTTTGATCATTCTCACCTCATGCAACAAGTCATGTCCCTTGCTTCGTCAACAAACCTTGAGATGCGGTGCTTGCTGCCTGACAGAGGTTGACTCGCGCAGCATCTGTAAATTCTCATCGCGGGTGAGGTGTCGCGCCATTGACACCGGATGAGAGACGCAACCCCGCCAAAGTCATGTTGATGGTCAGCCACGCCCCCATCACCTTCGCCGTCCTGGTGTTTCCGCAGTTCCCGATGATGGCGTTCTCATCGATCATCGAGCCATTGCGCGCCGCCAACATACTGGCAAAGCGGGAATGCTATCGCTGGATCATCGTGGGTGCGGATCGCGAACCGGTCGAGGCTTCCAACGGCGTCGTCATCCAGCCAGGCTTTGCTGCGATCGCCAATCCGAAAGCGGACCGCATCGTGGTCTGTTCCGGTGGTGATGCCGACCATCTGGTCGCGGCAGATGCCGTCGGCTGGATCCGCAAGAGCCTGCGCAGCGGGGCTCATCTCGGCGCGGTGGCCGACGCAGCCTTCTTCCTGGCGCGTGCCGGCCTGCTCGACGGTCACACCTGCACCCTGCACTGGACAAGCCAGGCAGCCTTCACCGAAGCATTTCCCGAGATCGACCTTCGCCGCGACCTTTACGTCATCGATCGCCGGCGTTTCACGTCTGCCGGCGGGGTGGGCAGCCTCGACATGATGCTGGAAATCGTCGCCGGCGACTATGGTGCCGAACTTGCCGCCGGCGTCGCCGAATGGTTCGTGCACAGCCCGCTGCGCTCAAGCGTCGATCGCAAGCTGATGCCGTTGCGGCTGCGCACGGGGGTGCGCAATGAACTGGTGCTGTCGGCCATCGCCATCATGGAAGACGCTGTTGAGGAACGGCTCGCCATGGCGGACCTGGCCGAGCGTCTCGGCGTCTCGCCGGACCGGCTGGAGCGCGGCTTCCGTGCCGAACTTTCGACATCGCCGAACAGTTATTATCGCCGGTTGCGACTGAAGCGTGCGGCCGATCTGCTGGCGCATTCGACACTTGCGGTGCGGGAGGTTTCGCTGGCCTGCGGCTTTGCTTCGATGTCGAGCTTTGCCCGCGCCTTTCGCGAACAGTACGGCCATACGCCAAAGGCGGCACGCCGAAACTGAAGGCGCGGATCACCGCACGATCCTTGCGGCTTTCAGCACAAATCCAATCGACGGTTTGGCTCATTGTCCAAGGCCTCAGAGCAATTCTGGGAAGAGTGCGCAGTTTCCGTGTTTCCGAAGACCGGAAACGCTCTGGAGAGGCAGGCATGAGCATTGTGGTTTTCGACCCCGACAGCACCGACGACGTCGACTTCAAGGATCGCATGCGTCACCCGGCGACGGCAGATCCCGCCGGTGGCATGTGGCTTTCCGATACGGAGCCTTCCTTCATCGACGCGGTGGCGCTGAGGAAAGAACGACTCGAAAGACTGCGCAGCTGGATGCGCGAGGCGGGTTACGGTGCCGTGGTGCTGTTCGATCCCTACAATCAGCGCTACGCCACCGGCTCGCGCAACATGTTCGGCTATTTCCTGCGCAATTCGACACGCTACTTCTTCATCCCGACCGAAGGGCCGATCGTGCTGTTCGAATATCCGCAAAGCTACCATGTCTCCATGGTGCTCGACACGGTGGATGAGGCCAGGCCCTCGAAACTGGTGTGGTCGTCGGTTTCCGGTCGTGACGACGAGACGGCAGGGCCTTTCGCCGACGAGATCGCAGACCTCCTGAAGACGCATGGCGGCGGCTCGATGAAGCTTGGACTGGATCGCTGCAGCCACCTGCAGGCATTGGCGCTCCAGAAGCGTGGCTGCGACGTGAAGGACTGCCAGGGCGAGATCCTGGCCGTTCGCGCGATCAAGACACCGCAGGAGGTAAAATGCCTCGTTGCCTCGATGGCTGGCGCGGAGGCTGCGGTTTCTGCCGTGCGCGAAGCAATCAAACCCGGCGTGGCTGAAAACGAGCTCTTCGCCATCATGTATCACGAGGTTATCCGGCAAGGCGGCGAATTCATCGAGACACGGCTCCTGACTTCTGGCCAGCGCACCAATCCCTGGTTCAACGAAGCGAGCGGCCGCAAGGTACGGCCTGGGGAGCTGGTGGCGCTCGATACCGATACGATCGGCTGCTATGGCTATTATTCGGATTTCTCCCGCACCTTCCGCTGTGGACCGGGCAAGCCGAGCGACTATCAGAAGATGCTTTACCGCATGGCCTACGATCAGGTGCAGCACAACATCTCGATCGTGAAGCCGGGGATGGCGTTTCGCGAGATCGCCGAGAAGGCCTGGAAGATCCCGGACCGTTTCGTCGACCAGCGCTACACCTCCGTCATGCATGGGGTTGGCATGCACGGCGAGACGCCTTTCATTGCGCACTCCATGGATTATGAAACCTATGGCCGCGACGGCATCATGCAGCCCGGCATGGTGGTTTCCGTCGAAAGCTATATCGGCGAGAAGGGCGGGCGCGAGGGCGTCAAGCTGGAGGACGAAATGCTGATCACCGAAACCGGGACGGAATTGCTGTCGCGCTTTCCCTACGAGGATGAATTCCTCGAAGGCCATGCCTGATGAAGGCGCCTGTTTCGATCCGGCGCGGCACAGCTGCTGCCGTTTTCATCGACCTGCAGGAAGAGCACCGCAAGGACAGCCGCTATCTGGTCGAAGGCTTTTCCGATCTGCTTGCCAATGTGCAACGGCTGCAGGCTGCGGCGCGGGCAAATGGCGTGCCGCTCTATCATTGGGCCTACATCGTCGATCTCGACACGCAGGAGCGGCCGTTTCATCCCCTCGATGGAAATGGCAAATCGGCCTTCTCCAGCAAGGACGACCCGTTGACGGCGATCTGCGCCGAGGTGGCGCCGGGAGATGGCGAAACACTGCTGGTCAAGGCCCATGCGAGCGCCTTCCGCACAGCGGAAGCGATCGAGCTTCTCAAGGCCCGCGGCATCGAGTGGCTGATCGTCGCCGGGGTCTGGACTGAGGCCTGCATCGACGCGACGGTACGCGACGCGGTGACCGCCGGCTTCCGCGTGCTGCTGGTCAAGGATGCCTGCGGCAGCGGCAGTGCCGCCATGCATCAGACGGCGATCCTCAACCTTGCCAACCGTCTCTATGGCGGCGCCGTGGCTGATACGGCCACGGCATGCCGGTTCATGGCAGGCGAGGCGGTTGCCGCCTGGCAGGTCGAAGGCTCCGTGCCGATGCGCTTCACCTATGAAAATGCCGCGGAACTCTACCGATCCCTCTGACGGGGGTATCGAACGCCGAACTGGACCTCAAGGGATGATGGATCGCGGGAAATACGCGGCACTGCTCGATCCGGAGTACTGGACCTACATCGACGCGGTCACCGCAAGGCATTTCCCGGCCGCCGACATGCCCGTCGAACAGGAACGTGCACTTTACGACGAGATGGCGGCCGTCTTTCATACCGGTCGCCCTGCCGGTGTCGAAACCGAGGATGACGCGATCACGTTGGCCGATCGTACCATCCCAATTCGCCGTTACCGGCCGGATGGCCGCTCGCCGCGGGCGGCCATCCTCTATTTCCACGGAGGCGGTTTTGTCTTCGGCGGGCTGGACAGCCATGACGATATCTGCGCCGACCTTTGTGATGAAACCAGCTTTGCCGTGATCTCCATAGATTACCGTCTGGCACCGGAACATCTGCATCCTGCTGCCTTCGATGACGCTGTCGCCGCTTTCGACTGGCTCGTGGCCGGGACCGAGCTTCCGATCGTGCTGTGCGGAGAGAGTGCAGGCGGCAATCTGGCCGCCGCCGTGGCCCATGCCACGCGCGAACGGCCACGACCGGCTATCGGCCAGGTCCTGATCTATCCGAGCCTTGGCGGCGATCCTTCGGCGGGCTCCTATGTCGAGCATGCCGAGGCGCCGCTGCTGTCATCGACCGATCTCGCTGTCTACAGGCAGATACGCATCGGCCAGGCGCCAGGGCCAGACGACGCAACGCTGGAGCCGCTATCGGACGGTGACTTTTCCCGACTGCCACCGACGGTGATCGTGACAGCCGAATGTGATCCGTTGTCGTCGGATGGCGAGGCCTATCGCGACCGCATCCTCGCCGCCGGGGGAAGAGCGGCATGGCTCAACGAAAAACGCCTGACACACAGCTTCCTGCGGGCTCGCAAGCGCGTGCCGCGAGCAGGCGAGGCGATGGCAGATATCGTCACGGCGCTTGTGGCGTTGGGCAAGAGTCGCTGGCCATATTGATCGGCTTGCATTGCCTGGTGTCGGCCATAGGCCAGTGCAGCAAAAGGGTGCGGAACAGCGCACAAGATTTACGGGAAACGGAACATTCCCGATTCCACTCTGGACTTATCCTTCACCCCTACCAAGAACGCCCGGCAATCGTCAAAGCCGTGAACAAGCCGGGGTCAGGCAGGGGAGAGCCATGATCAAGCTGATGTTGACCGACCGGCCGCTGCATCCGCGCGCCGAACCGATGGCGCATGACTTCAGGAAAGGCGGGATGAACCGGCGCGAATATCTCGCCGCGATGGCCGCGCTCGGGGTGAGTGCGGCCGGCGCTTTTGCGCTTGGCGGGATCGTGCCGACACCCGCCCGCGCCGAAGAGCCGAAGAAAGGCGGCGTGCTCAAGGTCGCCATGAACGTCAAGGGTTTCAAGGACCCGCGTACTTTCGACGGCGTCGAGATGTCGAATGTCGCGCGCCACTGCAACGAATATCTGGTGCGCTGGAACCGCGACTTCAGCTTTGAACCCTGGCTGCTGGAAGCCTGGGAGATGAGTGACGATGCCAGGACGCTGACGCTGAAGGTGCGCAAGGGCATCACCTGGTCGAATGGCGATGCCTTCAGTGCCGAGGATGTCGTCCACAACCTGACCCGTTGGTGCGAGGCTGACGTTCCCGGAAATTCGCTGGCCGCGCGGATGGGCGCATTGGTCGACGCCAATTCCAAGAAGGCTGTCGCAGGTGGCATCGAGCGTGTGGACGACCACACCATCCGTCTCAACCTGCCGAAACCGGACATTTCGTTGATTGCCGGCATGGCCGACTACCCGGCGCTGATCATGCACCGCTCCTACCAGGGCGACGGCGATCCCAAAAAGGCCCTGGCCATCACCACCGGACCGTTCGAACTGGTGAACTGGGACGCCGAAACCGGCGCCGAGGTCAAGCGCAAGGAGAAATGGTGGAAAGGCGAAGTCCATCTCGATGGCATCAGGTGGATCGACTATGGTTCCGACCCGAGCCCGATGCTGTCAGCCTTCGAATCCGGTGAGATCGACACCAACCACGAGACTTCGGCCGATATCCTGTCCCAGACCGAGGCGATCGGGCTCGGTCAGTCCGAGATCGCGACCGGCTCGACGATCGTGGCGCGTTTCAACGTCAACAGTGCTCCTTATGACGATGTCAGGGTAAGGCGCGCGGCACAGCTCGCGGTGGACAACAGTGCGGTGCTCAAGATAGCGCTCGATGATCGTGGCAAGCCAGCCGACAACCATCATGTCGGACCGATGCATCCCGAATATGCCGATGTCGGTCCTGCGGTGCGCAAGGTTGATGAGGCCAAGGCTCTGTTGAAGGAAGCCGGCAAGGTCGACCATGAGTTCGACCTGATCTCCGTCGACGTCGAATGGCAGAAGTCGTCAGCCGATGCGATCGCGGCACAGATGCGCGAAGCCGGTCTCAAGGTGAAACGGACGGTGCTACCTGCCGCAACCTTCTGGAACGACTGGAGCAAGTATCCTTTTTCATGCACGGAATGGCTGGGGCGGCCGCTGGGAGTGCAGGTGCTTGCGCTTGCCTATCGGTCAGGCGCCGCCTGGAACGAAAGCGCATACTCCAGCAAGGAATTCGACGAACTGCTCGATAAGGCGCTGGCGATGCCGGAAGCCAACCAGCGGCAGGAGGTCATGGGCAAGATCGAACAGAATCTGCGCGATGCCGGCGTCATCATTCAGCCGTACTGGCGCTCGGTCTTCCGCAGTTTCCGCAACGGCGTGCACAATTGCGAGCAGCACCAGGCACTCGAGCAGCATTTCGAGAAGGTATGGCTGGAAGGGTGAGCGGCTGCAGAGGGCCAGCGTGATCTGTCACAAAACCCCACAAAACATGGTGTAGGAGCGCTGCGCGGAAATCGTTCCTGCAGATGGGTATAACGCTGAAAGGCGATTTTCCCGATCTGGACCAACAAGGGAGCGATGAACGCCCTAAAGCCGCCAAGGTTGGCGGCGCATGGGGTGTGCCGTGCATATTTGTGCGCGCTTGGGGTTTTGGGGGTTATCGTGCATTCGTTGAAAGCGCTCTACGAGCGCAGCGGGTTCGTGCTGTGGTTTCTGACCATCGTAACGGCGGTCTGTCTGGCAGCTCTCAAACCGCTGTCACACTCGGTGTTACCAGCCTATGAATTCGGCACCGCGATGTTCCACGCGGGACGCCCGCTCTACGACCTCAACAGCGCAATGGGCTATCTGTACACGCCCGCCTTCGCCGCGCTCTACAGTCCATTCGCCTGGCTCGGGTCCGAGCTGGGGGGAATCCTGTGGCGGCTTCTCGGCGTAGGTCTGCTCACTTTTGCGATCGTCAAGCAGGCTCGCGTCTTCGATAAGGTCAGAGCCGAGCACATCGCGTCGCTGGCGTTTTTCCTGGCCATCCCGCTGTCGCTCGGTGCCATCCGCAACGGACAGGCAACGGTGCTGCTGACGGCAGCCTGCTGGCTGTTGACCTTGTCTGCCATGGACAATCGTCGCGCCGAAACGATGTTCTGGGCGTCCGTGGCTCTGATTGCCAAGCCGACTGCGATCGTCATGGTCCTGCTGGTCGGAGCCATCAGACTGCGGCTCATCCCTTTCCTGTTGCTCGCGATCGGTCTGGTTTTCGCCATCCCTTATGCATTTGCTCCGGCAGACTATGTGAGCGCACAGCATGCCGAATTCTTCCGGCTGCTCACATCGATGGGGGCAAACCGGTCAGGTGCCTTCGAAGCGGCTGACTTTACCGGGCTTTTCGCGGCATTGGATGTTTCCGTTCCAGCCAGCGTGACCATCGTCCTGCGTTTGGCCGTGGCGGCTGCCGTGCTGCTTGCCTCGCTCTGGCTGGACAGGAAAAACGATCGCCAGTTGAGCGCGTTCGCCATCTTCCTGCTGGCGGCCTACTACATGACGGTTTTCAACCCCAGGGTCGAATCCAACACCTATGTCATGCTCGTCGCGCCGGCCGCGCTTGCCATTTCCCTCATGAGAACCCGGGACGAGGGCTGGAACCTGCCACTGATCCTGGGAGCCGTCGTCTTCATCTGTGGATGGACCGGGATCGACCGCAGTCTTCACGCAGCCCTGAATCCCTGGTTCAAGCCGTTGGCCATGACGCTGGTTCTCGTCCCGGTCCTCCACTGGCTTTACCGGCAGGTGACGACCGGCGCAGATCAGCGGCTGTCGGTGGCGGCGTCGCGAGCCAGCACGGGGTAGCGGCACAGCTATCGCTGCCAGAAGGGCAGTTTGGCGACCTCGTCCTCGACCTGTTCTTTCGTGAGACCCAGATCGTCGATCAGGTGAGGGTTGTCTCTCGCCAGTCGCTTGAGTTCCCAGCGAAAGCGGGTGCGTTGCTGCCAGGCCGTGATGTTGTCGAACAGGTTCAACGGACTGTAGCGCTGGTGTGACGCCTGCTTGGCTGATGGTCCTGATCGCCCTGCTGGCGAAGGGCTGACGCAAAGTGAGTCGTTCATGACAACCTCCATATCGGCTGGAGGGCCAGGCCCTCGTTTGGAAATGAGGTTGAATTCTGCCGGACGCAGCCGGCGTCGTAATTAAGGCTGCCCAAATAGTTCTCAAAACTTCCAAATGGGCTAGGTTTGCAATCCCAAGGGGTCTGAACAGGGTCTCGCCAACCTGCCCGCTCCTGAATTCAGCGAAACCATCATCGCAACGGTCAAGACATGCCAACTTCCCCAGCCTTTCTCGACTTTCCCAGTCACCTTGCCGATGGCCACGTACCCCGTGCCGTCATCTTCGGAGCTGGGTATGGCAGCACCTATCCCGGCGAGGACAGCAGCGGTTACGTTGCGGCTGCCAATGCGATCCGCGCGGCCAGCCAGGATGACGCTGGGCTCGTCGAACACTGGGACTTCGATCTTGGCGGTCCGCTGTTCGGTGGTGGATCAGTCTCCTGCACCGATATCGGCGACATTGCGACCACCATGCACGACAATGCCGGCAACCGGGCCGGGATCGAAGCGAAGACCCGTGAGATCCTGGCGCTGCAGGCTGTGCCGATCCTGCTCGGCGGTGACGATTCCGTGGTTATCCCGTTCCTTGCCGGTTTTGCTGAGCATGGGCCGGTCTGGATCCTGCAGATCGACGCCCATATCGACTGGCGGGACGAAGTGCATGGCGAGCGCTTCGGCTACTCGAGCCCGATGCGCCGGGCGAGCGAGATGCCACACGTCGCAGGCATGGTGCAGGTCGGCCTGCGCAGCGTCGGCAGTGGAAGGCGGTCTGAAATCGAAGCGGCTCAACACTATGGCAGCCGCTTTATCACCGCCCGCGAAGTGCACGCCATCGGCGTCGATGCCGCTCTTCGGCATATTCCCGAGGGTGTGCGAGTCGTCGTCACCCTCGATTGCGACGGCCTCGATCCCGGCATCATGCCGGGTGTGGCGGCACGCACACCCGGAGGCCTCACCTATACACAGGTGATCGACCTGATCGCGGGCGTCTCCCGGCGGGCCAGGATCGTCGGGTTCGATCTTGTCGAGTTCTATCCTCCGGCCGACATAGGCGGCCTCACGGCGCAGACCGCGTCACGGCTTCTGGTGAATGCGATCGGTGCCATTGTCAGGCAGGCGTGATCAGGCCTTCACCCGCAGTGGAATCCGTCGATCAGGATTTCTGCCCAAGGCGGGGCTCCGTTCCTGACAGCAGCCGGCGAATGTTGGCACTGTGGCGCAAGATGACGTAGACGCCGCCTGCGATCACCAGCAGCCGGTAGGCCAGGGGCTGTTGCAGGAGGAAGACGAGCGCGATGGCGGTCACGGCCGCAAGCATCGAGCTCAATGAAACGATCCTAGACACTGCCAGCGAAACCCCAAAAACCGCTGCGGCTGCCAAGCCTGCGGGCCAGGACATCGCCAGCAACACGCCGAGCCCCGTCGCAGCCGACTTGCCGCCGGTGAAATTCAGCCAGATCGACCGGCCATGCCCCAGCAGCGCGGCGAGCCCGGCAAGGCAGACAAGCCAGGGTTCCCATGTCTGCAGGTCAGCCACCGGCATCGTGCCTTGCGGCATTGAAGAGGGCCAAAGGGAAAACCAGCGGGCGAAAGCGACTGCTGCCACGCCCTTCAAGACATCGACCAGGAGAACCGCCAGCGCCGCCCCTTTTCCGATCGTTCGAAGTACGTTCGTTGCCCCGGTGGATCGCGACCCGTGTTGCCGGATGTCGATGCCTTTCAGCCATTTGCCGGCCAGATAGCCCGAGGGTATCGAGCCGAGAAGATAGGCCACCGCCAACACGGCGATGTTCGCAGCCCAGAAAACCATGACAGTTACCTCGATCTTCTGGCGGGGATCGTCTGGAAGATCGCCGCCATTGTCCGTCGAATACGAGTTATACCGGGCTGCATTGCGTCGACAGGAATTTTCCATCGGGTGAGTTGGTCGCGGACGCCGGATCGACCTGCCCCGGTGTCCTGGTTTCCTATGAGCCGGAAAGGCTCTAAGGATGCGCCATGCAAGGATCGCGCTTTGCCTTTGGCCCGTTCTTACTTGACCCGGATGCGGGAACGCTGACGCGGAACGATGTCCCTGTGGCAACGGGTTATCGCGGACTGAGGCTGCTCGCGGCTCTTGTGGGCCGGGCAGGCGAAATCCTCGGCAAGGCCGAGCTGATGGATGCGGCCTGGCCGGGCATGGCCGTCGAGGAAGGCAATCTGACGGTGCAGATTGCGCAACTCAGGAAGCTGCTTGGTCCGGCCGCTGATGGCAGCGGTGAATGGATCGCGACTGTGCCGCGCGTAGGCTATCGCTTTGCAGGCAGCGTCGAAAAACGCGATAGTGTGCAGCGAAAGCCTTTGCCGCTGCCTGGAAAGCCCTCCATCGCGGTGCTGCCCTTTGTCAACGTCAGCAATGATCCGGAACAGGAATCGTTCGCGGATGGGCTGACCGAGGATCTCATCACCGACCTTTCCAGGATTCCTGGGTTGTTCGTCATCGCGCGCAATTCGGCCTTCTCCTACAAGGGAAAGGCGACAGATGTGCGCACCATCGCGCAAGACCTCGGCGTGCGTTACCTGCTGGAGGGCAGTGCGCGCCGCGCCGCCGGGCATGTTCGCATCAACGCCCAACTGGTCGACGCGGCGAGCGGCGAACATCTTTGGGCGGAACGCTTCGACCGTGGGCTCGAAGACATCTTCGCCGTTCAGGACGAGGTGACAGCCAGGATCGTCGAGGCGCTGCTCGGCCGGCTGCGCGCATCGACACCGCGCAATCGGCCCAGGAATCTCGAAGCCTACGACCTCTGCGTCAGGGCCCGCAGGCTGATGGACGATTCGCCACAGACGGCGCGGGAGGCGCATTTGATGCTGACGCGGGCGGTTTCGCTCGATCCCGATTATGCCGAACCCTATCGCTGGCTTGCCATGAACCGCTGGATGGGATGGGTGCATTGGGGCGGACCGACCGAAGATGACCGCAAAATTGCCCTGGAACTGGCGCGCAAGGCCGTGACGATCGATCCGAACGATGCCGGTTGCCGCTGGGTGCTGGGCTATCTGCTGACCTATGAACGCAGTTTCGCGGAAGCGGACGCGGAATTCGCCAGGGCGATCGAGCTTGATCCCAACGAGGCCGATGCCTGGGCGGCGTTGTCCGACGTCGCGGTTTTGGCCGGGTGGATCGACGAAGGGCTCGAGCACATCCGCAAGGCGTTTAGGCTGAATCCGTACCCAGCCAGTTGGTATTATTCGACGCTCGGCCAGGCGCAATATGCCTGCCGTGACTATGAGGCTGCCGTCGAGACGCTGCGCAGGGATGAGACGTACCGCACGAGCTCGCGCCGTTTCCTGGCGGCAAGCCTGGCACAACTCGGCCGCCTCGACGAGGCGCGCGCCGAGGTCGAACTGTTTCTGGTCGGCAATCCCCATTTCACAACCAGCCACTGGGCCGCGACGGAGCCATTTCGCGACGGTGCGATGCTGGAGCATTTCGTCGAGGGATTTCGCAAAGCCGGTCTTCCGGAGTGACTGTCCGCAGCCGGATGTCGCGGATCAGCGGTTGCCGTGGAATTGATCGGTTCCAGGCAAGGCATGCAGCCAGGGTTCTCGCCGTGGTGTCCAGAGTTCATATTGCGGCACAAGGTCGGACGGCGCCTCATCGAGCGTGCCGGCCATGATCTCTGCCTCGGTGTCGCTGAGTGCAAACACCTGGCCGCCGCAGGTCGGGCAGAAGCTGCGGTCTTTATAGGCGGAAGTCTGTCCTTCGCATCTGAATGCCTCCAGCGGCCAGATTCCGTAGAAAGTGAAAGCCGAGCCGCTGGTGCGTCTGCAGTCGGTGCAATGGCAGAGGCCGACGCGCAGCGGCTCGCCCGAGACGCAGTAGCGAACCTTGCCGCACGCACAGCCGCCATGGCGTTCTGTGGTCATCGTTGCATCTCCAATCGATTCGCGACAATCCTTGCTGCGATGCCGCCTCTTGTCCATGAAGAGAGGTCTATTACAATGGGGAAGGGGGAGAGATTGCTGTGGGCTGGCTTAGGGCCGCTTCGATCTCTGTCTTCGTGCTTGGTCTCCGCGGTCCTGTCGTGATTTTTACTTAGCAAGCAGAAGCAAATTAGGCGTCCTTAGCCTTGGTGTAGATGGCGAAAAATCCTCACCATCAGACAAGAACATACCTCCCATCCTGGTAGTCCAGGGTCTTGCCGACAAACCCCTCGGCATCTTCATACGGGCCGCAAAGGACGTACTCGTATCCGCTGTCGCTTCGTATGTTCTCAAGGATCTCTTGCCGTTCGGTCTCTCTGAACGCTCCGATCGAAACCTCGTACTTTTCCCAAAGAATCGCGGGGATCAGCTCCACCCCAGCAGCAGGTCTCAACTGTTCCATGTCGATGACCAATCGCGCCCTTGCTGCGGCAGAGATTTTGATCGGAGATTTCAACATCAGAACTGCCCCTTGGCCTTGGCATACGCATTCGGCGCTGCCGGTTGTCTGCCGGCAGATTGGAATAGATCGCGCCGCACTTGTTGTAGACGTCAACCGATTCCTTGAGGGTGCATCCCTTGCCCTGACGATCTACGTCAACAGGTGGGTTAGCGGTCGATCGCCGCCTACCTCCAGCACCTCGAGCTTATCGTATTGCGCATGGATGCCGCATTTCATGGCATGATGGTCTGCCGGCAGAAACCGCCGGTCGACAAGCAGCAGCGCGACGTGTGGCTTGGCCACGACGAGAAGCGCGCGGCCAATGCCTATGAAGCGTTCGACCCGGAATACCTGGCAGACTGCATGCAAGCGACCGAAAGGTCGTTGCAGGCCTGCACAAACACACCAAACGTGCCCTGTTTGCCTGCAAGTTGCCTGCGAGGCGCGACTTCAAGGTGGCTTTGGGAGGGAAGGCTTGAAACTGAAAGCCTTGGAAAGGAAGGGTTCGGATGGTGGGCGTGACAGGGATTGAACCTGTGACCCCTACGATGTCAACGTAGTGCTCTCCCGCTGAGCTACACGCCCATCCGACGCCGCGCATACACCACTTTTGTTTCGGCGCGTCAATAGCGAGAAACACCGAAAGAAAGCCGGCATCCAAAATGTCGCGATGGCGGTGGTCCGTTCATGGGGGTCGGCTGCCCGGGCGCTCGCTTCCCGCCGTCGTCATCGATGATTTTAAAGAAAATCCCGCCCGAGCAGAGGCCGAATCGACAGCAACAGGCGCGGCCGTGCATGCTTCGGCGCGTCTAGACGAACCGAAATGTGCGTTGCAGCGATGCCGGTCGCTTACGCGGCGTGCAGCATCTTCTCGACCTCGTTGACGAGGTCGCGCAGGTGGAAGGGCTTGGACAGCACCTTGGCGTCGCGCGGCGCTTTCGAATCGGGGTTCAGCGCAACAGCTGCGAATCCGGTGATGAACATCACCTTGAGATCCGGGTCGATTTCGGTGGCGCGGCGCGCCAGCTCGATGCCGTCCATCTCAGGCATGACGATGTCGGTCAACAGCAGCGAGAACGGCTCTTCGCGCAACCGCTCATAGGCGCTGGCGCCATTGTCGAAATCACTGACTTGGTAGCCTGCGCGCTCTAGCGCCTTGACCAGGAACCGGCGCATATCGTCGTCGTCTTCCGCCAGCAGGATACGTGCCATTCTCGTCCCGTCCGAATCATCCCCCGAGATTGTGGAGGAACAATCCCGTTAACCATCACGTATATGGAATCGCGAGGGTAAACATCAAGTGAATGATGAGCGTCTAT
>WPCJ01336407.1_pt1 | contig 19021 bp, 17 predicted proteins | sample 5399831 | NCBI WGS metagenome assembly WPCJ01 (sample SAMN12869470, study PRJNA574797) | sludge metagenome | isolation source: wastewater treatment of pH10 | place: China:Beijing | collected 2019-05-20 | reverse complement strand
TACTTGCTGCCCGTCGCTCAAAAGGCAGGGCCAAACTTACCGTGTCAGACGAATATTAAAGACAGTATCTTTTAAAAAGACAGGAATAGGGTTGACTTATTCCTGTCTTTTTGTTAGGTGGCCACCATATATCTCTTCGGGTTCTTCACCTCTCTTTTTCCATACCACAACTACCCACTCTCATTATTTTTTGTACTTTTGTATCCCGTATATGCTTATACACTTATACGCGCGATTGTTATGAGTAAAAAACAGACAAAAACAACTATCCTCAGCAACAGTATTGTAAAAAATCTGCTGATGATCATAATTTGCGGCATACTTCTGGTTGTCCTGGCGTTACTGCTCCTGAACGTTTATACAAGACACGGGCAGAATGTGGTAGTGCCTGCACTGGAAAACCTTCAGATAGGGGAAGCAAATACCATACTCAGGGCCAAAGGTCTCCATGCCGAGATAGTGGACTCAATCTACCAGCGCGATGCCGTGCCGGGAGCAATCATAGATCAGAGGCCTAAAGCCGGCAATAAGGTAAAAGAAGGACGTGCCATCTACCTGACCATCTACGCAAAGAACCCTCAAATGGTTGCTGTACCCGAATTGACCGACTATTCTACCCGTCAGGCGTCCGCATTGCTCAACTCAATAGGATTCACCCAGCTCTCTATCCAGGAAGTACCTGCGGAATATTCCGGCTTGGTAGTAGCTGTGGAATATAGAGGAAAAAGGTTGGCACCTGATGAAAAAATACCTGGCGGTTCGCCACTCACACTGATTGTCACCAGTGGTGCATTGGCTGACTCGTTGAGGATTGACAACGAATATATCGTCCCTCCGGGGGAGAGAAGTGAGGGCAACGGCATTCAACCGGGAGGTGATGGAGCTATAGACGATTCATTTTTCTAATCAATTGCTTGTGACGCAACAGAATTTGGACGATATTGATTTTTTTGCTGAAGATGATGACGGAATCATAGAGGAATCTCCGGACAAAAATCAGAAATTCGAACATTATCGGTTTGTAGCAGATAAGGGACAGAGTTTGCTGCGGATCGATAAATTTTTGTCTGTCAGGATAGAAGGGATCTCCAGAAACCGTATCCAGCAGGCAGCTGAAGCTGATTGTATCCTGGTAAACGGGCAACCGGTCAAATCGAGTTACAAGGTGAAGCCGCTCGATGTGGTTTCTATCGTGATGGACCGTCCAAGACGTGAACTGGAAATCATCGCTGAAGATATCCCGCTTAATATTGTTTATGAAGATGCGGCCTTGATGGTAATCAATAAACCTGCGGGAATGGTTGTACATCCCGGTCACGGAAACTACACCGGCACATTGGTCAATGCAGTAGCATACCATCTGTATCGAGAGAATATCAGCGACATGAATGATCCAAGACTGGGATTGGTACACAGGATCGACAAGGATACGTCTGGCCTGCTGCTGGTAGCCAAAACCCCGGAAGCCAAAACAAACCTCTCAGGGCAGTTCTTCCGTAAAGAGACAAAGCGGACGTATGCCGCTTTGGTATGGGGAAGTCCGGCAGAAGACCACGGAACGATAGAGGGTAATATCGGACGCGACCCGAATGACCGGATGCGCATGCGCGTCTTCCCCGACGGTGATCATGGCAAACCGGCCGTCACCCACTACAGCGTATTGGAACGATTCGGCTATGTAACTCTGGTTCAATGCCGGTTAGAAACCGGCCGTACGCACCAGATCCGTGTTCACATGAAACATATAGGACATCCGTTGTTCAATGATGGACGATACGGAGGCAGTGAGATCCTTCGCGGGACCCATTTCGCCAAATACAAACAGTTCGTTGCCAATTGCTTTGCCCTCTGTCCGCGTCAATGCCTGCATGCACAAACGCTGGGGTTTATCCATCCTTCCACCGGGGAAGAACTCTACTTCGAAAGCGATATTCCGGACGATATGCAATCGGTCATTGATAAATGGAGAGCGTACAGTAATGTGGGAAAGTGGGAAAGTGGGAAGGTAGATTCAACAATTTAATAGTTCAACGATTCAACAATGAAAAAGAATGTCGCCATTGTGTGGGGAGGCTACTCTTCGGAAATAGTGATATCCGAAAAGAGTGCTGCCGGTATTTACTCCTTTATAGACAAGGAAAAATACAATGTCTGCAAGGTCAGGATAGACCGCACCTCATGGGAAGTGGAAAATCAAGGCTGTTTTTATCCGGTCGACAAAAATAATTTCAGTTTCTCCGACGGTGAAGCCCAATGTGTCGCCTTTGATTTTGCTTATATCACTATCCATGGTACCCCGGGTGAAGATGGAACGCTTCAAGGTTATTTCGATATGCTGGGTATCCCCTACTCTAACTGCGGTGTATTGACCTCAGCATTGACATTCAACAAATTTATCTGTAATAATTTCCTGAAAAATTTCGGAATAGAGGTGGCCGATTCAATACTCTTGCGGAAAAATGACCCTTATCAACCGGATGGGATTATCTCCAGGCTGGGATTACCTATCTTCGTGAAACCCAATTTGGGTGGTTCCAGTTTTGCCACCACAAAAGTAAAAGAAAGGGTACAACTCGAAACTGCTGTTGAAGAGGCTTTCCGGGAAGCACCCGAAGTGATTATCGAGAGTTTCCTGCAAGGGACAGAAGTAACCTGCGGCTGCTTCGAGGACAGCAAAGGAATGACGGTACTCCCCCTGACGGAAGTGGTCACCACCAATGAATTTTTCGACTTCGACGCCAAGTACAATGGGCAGGTAGAAGAGATCACCCCTGCCCGGATCCCCGAAGAGATAACCAAAGCTATTCAACAGGAAACCCAAAGAATATATCGTCTGATCGGTGCAAAAGGAATCATCCGGGTAGATTATATCCTGGTCGGAGACATGCCCGTTCTTCTGGAAGTGAACACCACACCGGGAATGACCGCCACCAGTTTTATTCCCCAACAGGTAAATGCGGCAGGACTTTCAATGACGAATATTATCACTGGAATTATCGAAAAAGAACTCAGTCAAATAGAAAAATAGAAATCTTTTTAACCCCTAACAATATTATGACAGAGACAATGAACCGATTCAATGATATCTGCCCCATTCCCGACAGCAACGTCCCGGAAACAATCGAGAGACTCATTGCCAACAGTTACTTCAGGCGTGCAGCTGAAGCCTTCGTAAAACCCCTTCCGTGGGAACAATTTACGGCAGTAATGAGCCAATGCCGGACCAAGGACGATTTTCAGCGTTATATCATCTATCCGGCCATGAAACAACTGATCGCTAAAACCACTACCGATATGGGTGGTGCAGGATGGGAGAATATCCCCGAAGGCATAGGAACCCTTTTTATCTCCAACCATCGTGATATCGTACTGGACGCCGCTTTTCTGAATATGCTTATGGTCGATAAGGAAAAGCCTACCACCGAGATAGCTATTGGCGACAATTTGCTTATCTACCCATGGATAGAAGAGCTGGTGCGCCTTAACAAGAGTTTTATCGTGAAACGGGGTGTATCTGTACGCCAGATGCTGGAAGTATCGAAACATCTCTCGGAATATATTTATGATACGGTAAACCGGAGGGCACAACCGGCATGGATCGCCCAACGCGAAGGGCGTGCAAAGGATTCAAACGATAAAACACAAGTGAGCTTGTTAAAGATGCTCACGCTGTATAACAGCTCCGACCCGGCAAAAGCATTACAAGACCTGCATATCGTCCCCCTTTCTATCTCCTATGAATTGGATCCTTGCGACTATCTGAAAGCCAAAGAGTTCCAACTAAAGCGTGATAATCCCGGGCACAGAAAAACGGAAGCCGACGATATAGAAAATATGTACACCGGTATCATGGGATTCAAGGGGCGTGTCACATTCCGTTTCGGCACCTGCATCGACCAGGCTATCGGGGAGATTCCTGCGGCAACCGGCAGGAATGAATTACTGGAGCAGGTGGCCTCGATTATCGATCGGGAGATTTACCGCAATTATACTTTTTTCCCATTCAATTGGGTAGCATATGATTTGATGACCGGTACCGGACGATTCTCATCGCAGTATACCGACGAAGATGTGTCGAAATTCAATGTCTATCTCCAAAAACAGATCGAAAAAATAAATATCGCCAACAGAGACGATGATTTTCTGCGTGGAAAAATGATCGAGATGTACGGTAACACAGTTAAAAATCATCTGGAGGCATAATAATTATACAATGAGAGGTCATAGCCATACAGCTACTTTTTTGGCATTTTTACTGGTCTTCCTTCTTTCCTCATGTGAAAAAGATCCGGGAAGGATGGACGATTACCTTGTAGAGTTCGCTACGGTGGTAAAGGAAAACTTAAAGTACCGTTTCAGGCTCGACAACGGCAGATTACTTATTCCTGAAGAAGTAAAAGATTATTCCGGGGAAGAAGGGCAACGCGTGATTCTCAATTACGTCCCACTTGGAGGAGATGCCATTAAAATCAACTTCGTATCTAATATATTTACCGGTAGCATTCAAGCAGAAGGTTTCCCTCAAAATTATTCAGATGATCCGGTGAAAATACAAAGTGTATGGGTTGGTGGAGATTGGCTCAACCTGATCCTGGAGATTGAATACCTCAATGTACCGCACAAAGTCGCACTATTCCGGGATCATTCCTCTTCATCGGCAGACCTCTATTTCAGCCATTCCTCCGAGAACGACCCTCCGGGATATCCCAGGATGATGTATGCCTCTTTTCTGCTCTCCGACCTGCAGAAACCAACAAGCGGCTCTCCTGTCCCTTTTCGTCTTTTTATCAACACCTATACCGGAATGCGTATATTTGAACTGGAGTTAAAATAAAAGCCGCGAATCCCAATCCGCAGCTTTTGTTATCTTTCTACTTTCCGTTCTCACCCAGGCACCTAATTTAGGCTTTTCCACCAACTATTCGTTACTGGTCAAAGGCGGGATGGGATCCTCATCTATTACAAAGTCTATTGGCAGAAGACATTTCACATGCACTTTCTCGCCGTTATTCTCACCCGGTATCCATTTCGGCATAAGTCCCAGTACGCGGATAGCTTCCTCATTGAGCGCCTTATCCGACCCATCCACCACTTCTATATTAGAAATAGAGCCATCACTGGCTACAATAAATGAGCACAGGATTCTTCCCTCAATACCTTCCTGCCTGGCCTCACGCGGATAACGGATATTACGTGCAATGAAAGCAGACAACCCCGACTCACCATAGGTGTATTGGGGCATCTTGTCCACTATGGTGTAAATAGTATTGTTTTCAATGATCTCCGGTTTTGTTTTAGAATAATTGCGGGCAGGTTGAACTGGTTTACCGGATGCAATTGCATTTTGATTGAGCCTGAAATACATGGGGACATATGTTTCAGAGCGCACAATCTCTCCCTTATGCCTTGCGGGGCGCCAGGGTGGCATAGCCTGCAAAATTCGTAATGCTTCTTCGTTCAGTAATGGATCTGCACGATGGATAATATTAAAGTTGGAAAGGGTACCGTCTTTCTCTACTACAAAGGTATATACTACCAATCCCTGCGCCTTGCGTTCTCTCGCATCCTCCGGGTATTTCAGCGTATTTGCAATAAAACGGTGCATCTCCGAAGTGCCTCCCGGATATATCGGTATTATATCGGGCTCTTCAAAAATCCTGTCACTATTCGAAATCGGCGCATCTTGTGCCATAACAACTGAATGTTCCGCAACAAAACCTCCAATAAAAATGCATGCGAAAAAAACAAAGAGAAATTTGGGTATACTCATCTGACTAATATGCTCTGAAATGTGTTATTTTTGATTCAGAAGCAAAGGTATAAAAAACCGATGGTTTTCCCAAAGGAAAAAATTCGCATTGATCTTAAATTTTCATATCTGTAGAGGAATCATACCGATATAATTTGGGTTGAATTATATTTTTTCAATACACATATTCCTCCAGGGAATAACGCTTATTCCAGTCTGTATTCTTACTTAAACGATTGCCATCCACCACCGTTGTACGCTTCAAATCCTTGACTTTTCAGTAAATTCACAGCCTGGGCACTTCGTGCACCACTAAGACAAACAGCCACAATAGGAATATTCCTGTCCAACCGGCTCATCTCAGTCGGTAGAAGGAACAACGGGATGTTGACAGAGCCCTTGACATGACCTGATTTATATTCTTCCACTTCGCGCACGTCCAGTAACACCGCGCCATTTTGAATCTTTTCTTTTAATTCGGCCTTACCCGTCAATTTGAATACATTACTAAAAAATCCCATTATAAATGATTATTATGTTTGTTAAATTATAAACGGTTTAAACTCTAAATAAATAAATTGATATTCGACTGTTCTGCTCTTTCCAGGTAAGTGGCAACTCCACCAATGGTCACGCCATCCGACAGTTCCTCCTTCCGTATTCCCATCACATCCATCGACATGGAACAGGCAATTAATTCCGCACCACCTTCTATGGCTTGCTGTATCAAATCTTCCAGACTATCGATATGTTTATTTTTCATCACAGATCTCATCATCTTACTGCCTGCACCCATCATATTGATTTTAGATAATCCCAGCTTTTGGCTATGCGAAGGAAGCATCATTCCAAACATACGGGAAACCACATCTTTCTTCACGGCCGGTTTATCTTGCTTCTTGATAACGCTTAACCCCCAGAAGGTAAAGAATATACTCACCTTTTTCCCTGCAGCCAACATACCGTTGGCAATCACAAAGGTAGCCAATGCCTTATCCAAATCATCACTAAAAACAATTAACGTTTTTGTATCACTTCCGTTCATGGGAGTACCATTACCTGGAATAGAAATATTTTGGGGTTCTGTTTTTTGGACAGTCGCAGTGATAACACCTCCCGAATGATCCATATCAATCAGTTTAGCGCCCACCATATTACACCAGGCGTTTAAGTCCTGCCCGAACGCCTGGTCGGTTACTTTTATCGTCAATTGTTGCCCGGCAGATAACGTATCATAATGTTTTTTTAATTCCCTGATAGGGCCGGGACACTGTAACCCACATGCATCTACAACAACCTTTTTCTCCGGTTCAACCCTTATCTCCCCGTCATCACGGACCACAGGAAAGAAATCACATTCAACGCCTATATCTCCACCGACACTTCGTTGATCCTGCTGCACACATGAATAGGTCTTATATCCTCCCGACAGGTTGTACACGGTAGTATATCCATGCTGCAAAAGAATACGCGAAGCGGTATATCCCCGTAATCCTACTGCACAGTACACATAAATCGGCTTATTTACAGGTATTTCGGCTAGCCTGTCCCGCAATTCATCCACAGGAATATTCACAGCATTCCCTATATGCCCGAATTCAAATTCCTCTTTTGTCCTTACGTCAAGAATCATAGCGTCAGATTCCACTTCCAGCATATCGCTCCAGTGGATAACTTTGACACGATTTGTGAGAATATTTTCAGCAATAAATCCTGCCATATTTACCGGGTCTTTAGCCGAGGAGAACGGCGGTGCATAAGCATGCTCTATCTCCTGTAAGTCGTAAATAGATCCACCGTTGCCGATCACTTGTGCCAACAGATCAATCCGTTTATCCACTCCATCGAACCCTACAACCTGTGCTCCGAGCAGTTTCCCGTCGGGTGCAAAATTGATCTTAACGGTCAAGGGTAAAGCGCCGGGATAATATCCGGCATGTGAACCGGCATGACTGATTGAAGTCATATATTCCATTCCTTCCCGCGAAAGCAACTTTTCGGAAGCTCCGGATGAAGCAACCGTCATATCGAATATCTTGGCAATAGAAGTCCCGATGGTACCTTTGTACACACGCCTGTTTCCCATTATGATGTTATCGGCAGCAATCCTTGCCTGCTTATTGGCCGGACCGGCAAGCGGAATAAGCGCAGGTTGCCCGGTAATCGGATTTTTCACTTCCACAGCATCTCCTACTGCATAGATATCGGCGTTGGATGTCTGCATATAATCGTTGACCTGTATTCCTCCCAAACTGCCAATTTTCAGTCCTGCATCCCTGGCCAGACTGTTCTCCGGTGTTACCCCGATACTAAGAATTACCATATCTGCAGAGATGGATTTCTGACTTTCCATCCGGACAATAATAGATTCCCCATCCTGTTCAAACGCTGTGATTTTTTCTTTTAGTAGAAGATTGATTTTTTTTGAACGGAGATATTGATGGACCATGGCCGCCATGGGATAATCCACGATACCCATTACCTGATCGGCCTGCTCAACTACAGAGACCGTAAGTCCGGCTTCTTTTAAGTTTTCAGCCATTTCCAATCCAATAAACCCTGCACCTACAATCACGGCCGAGGTAGCTTTTTTTGTTGCAACTACAGATTTTATCCGATCCATATCCGGCACATTTCGCAATGAAAAGATGTTCGTACCCTCTATACCGCTAATCACCGGTTTTATGGGTTTTGCTCCGGTAGAAATAACCAGCTTATCATACCCTTCCTCATACTGTGCCGATGTCCTCAGGTCCTTTACCGTCACTGATTTCCGCTCCATGTCTATGGCGACAACCTCCGATTTGATACGTACATCTATTCCGAAGCGGCTTTTAAACCCTTCCGGCGTCTGTAAAAACAGTTCGTCCCGTTCTTTTATCGTACCACCTATATGATACGGTAATCCACAATTGGCATAAGATACATATCCATCTTTCTCAAATAGTATAATTTCAGCCTTCTCATCCAGTCTTCTAAGACGTGCAGCCGCAGTAGCCCCGCCGGCTACTCCCCCGATAATGATAATTTTCATATTTATGTGTTAATTAATTGTCGATATATATATTTGCTATTAGCAATAATAGCGGCAAAATTTTTTATTCTTCTGCTATAGATGCCAATTTGTCTATCAAAGAATGTACATCTATATTAAACCCTTGCATCTCACTGATTTTTTTTCTACCGGTATCTGTTAGCGTAAAGATCATCTGACGTTTGTCGGAAACTCCTATTTCCCTCAAAATGAACCCTTTCTCTTCCATAGTATGGATAATACGCGAGACCCTCGAACCGGATAATCCTATAAAATCGCACAATTCGTTTGCAGATTTCGGCTTACCATCTTTCATGCAACAGAGCAGAGCTCCCTCATTAATGGTAATACCGGCCTCTTCTGCGAACTGCTTTTCGTAAGAATAAAGCGCTTTATATATGTCCTTTAACCTACAAATTGATTCCATCGAACAATAATTGCTACTACAAATTATTTGCAAAGTAAATATTTTTGCATCAAGTTTGCAAATATATTTTCAGTGCTGTCAGAATTATATACTCTATTGGATGATGAAGACTCCATAAAGGAAATAAATGAGAAATAATACTGCTAAAATAAAATCATATAATCGATTTTTCATTGAAAATCTGTATCTTTGCACCCCTAAAAAAGATTGTTTTACATGCAAAATATCAGAAATATTGCCATCATCGCCCACGTTGACCACGGCAAAACCACTTTGGTGGATAAAATGTTGATGGCAGGCCATCTCTTCAGGGACAACCAACAGACAGATGATTTAATCCTTGACAACAACGATTTGGAAAGGGAGAGAGGTATCACTATCCTTTCCAAGAATGTCTCCATACGTTATAACGATGTCAAAATAAATATTATCGACACTCCCGGACACGCCGACTTCGGTGGTGAAGTGGAACGTGTGCTCAATATGGCAGACGGCTGTCTTTTAGTGGTAGACGCTTTTGAAGGGCCCATGCCGCAGACAAGATTTGTACTGCAAAAAGCATTAGAGATTGGCTTAAAGCCTATTCTGGTGATCAACAAGGTGGATAAACCTAACTGTCGTCCGGAAGAGGTACAGGAAAGCGTGTTTGACCTGATGTTCAGTCTCGACGCTACCGAGGAACAACTCGATTTCCCGACCATCTATGGTTCGGCCAAACAGGGTTGGATGTCGGACGACTGGAAAAAACCATCCGGCACTATTATTCCCCTACTCGACGCGATCATCAAATATATCCCCGCACCCAAAGTATTGGAAGGAACTCCACAGATGCTTATCACCTCTCTCGATTTCTCCAACTATGTGGGTCGTATCGCCGTAGGTCGTGTGCACCGCGGCAGTATCACCTCTAACAAGGATTACGCACTCAGCAAACGGGATGGGAGCATCAAAAAAATCCGTATCAAGGAAGTGAATCTCTTCGAAGGATTGGGACGTGTAAAAGTGGATGAAGCGACCTCCGGAGATATCTGTGCATTGATCGGGATTGAGGGGTTTGACATAGGAGACAGTATTACTGACCTGGAAAAACCGGAACCACTTGATCCTATCGCTATCGATGAGCCGACAATGTCGATGCTTTTTACCATCAATAATTCACCTTTTTTCGGACAGGACGGCAAATATGTAACTTCACGGCATATCTACGACCGGCTGATGAGGGAATTGGATAAAAACCTGGCACTCCGTGTGGAAGAAACCGGCAGTGCCGATTCATGGATCGTATATGGAAGGGGGGTGCTGCATCTCTCGGTACTGATCGAGACCATGCGCCGTGAAGGATATGAACTACAGGTGGGGCAACCGCAGGTAATCATCAAGGAAATCGGAGGAGAAAAACATGAGCCTATGGAACAACTCACCGTAAATCTTCCTGAAGAATCGGCCAGCAAGATCATCGATATCATCACCCGCCGTAAGGGAGAATTACTCACCATGGAGAACAAGGGAGACCGTATGCACATGGAATTCGTAATCCCGTCAAGGGGTATTATCGGGCTGAACAATATCGTACTCACACTTTCCGCAGGAGAGGCCATTATGGCACACCGTTTCCTGGAATTCCGGCCTTGGAAAGGAAATATCGAAAAACGGCAGAACGGCTCTATCATCGCCGGGGAATCGGGAAATGCTTACGCCTACGCTTTGGACAAACTACAGGACAGGGGACGGTTTTTCATTGAATCGCAAACCGATGTTTATGAAGGACAGGTGGTAGGTGAACACAACAAGGAGGGAGATCTGGTAGTCAACGTCACTAAATCAAAAAAACTGACCAACGTACGTGCGTCAGGAAGCGACGACAAGGCACAATTGGCTCCGCCCATCGTCTTCAGCTTAGAAGAAGCATTGGAATACATCAAGGAAGATGAGTATGTAGAAGTTACCCCCAAACACATGCGTATCCGCAAGATACTGCTGGATGATAACGACCGCAAACGGATGGCCAAGAGGGGGTAACAGTCGTATACACGTAACGGATTTATCCTAAATTCACGTACAATGGAACGGTAAACGGATTTGTTTCTCAAAAAGCAAGTAGCTGACCAACCCAATCATAATGCCTGTACAAATTCCTGCAAACGAACTTAACGACCGAAGGCTTCACACGCGGTGAAACCTTCGGTTAGGAGAAAATGTTAATCTCCGGTTGTAACGGGCTTTATTTTAATCTTTGAATCGGCATTATCGGTATATACCGAGTAAAATATCCCCCCAACGTTTACTGATCCAATCTTCGTACCTGACTTAACCTCAACCGGTTCAGTATTCTCGAACGTATTGTATTTAGTAAACAACCGGTTTTCACCCGATGTGGTCCATCCGACAATCTTGGTAACGGTCGATGTGGCCGAAAGCGAGTGCGGCACAACTGCTGTTTCAATGTTTTGCAAACTCGTAAATGACGCAGTCGCCCCGACTACCGCGATAGTTGCCGTACAATTTACATTGGCATTCTTGTAAAGGGCTAACACATCGATGCCATTAAATTCCAAATCATATATATCATATTGGTCGCTGTTATACGAAGTAGCCGTTCCGCCGGAAGCACCTGTACCCGATTTAATCACGACATTATAATTTTGATCGGCAGGAACCGTCCATCTGTAATAATCAACATGATGAGCCATTATATAGTAATTTCCGACACCGTCCAGAGTAATAAAGGATCCCTTATTATAGTAATGGCCGGCATAAGTAGATCCACCTAAATTTTCGTAATAACCATGAAAAATTAATGTTCTTATAAAATCTCCCGAACTGTTGACGGTATACATGATATCGTCCCTATCCCACATATCTCCTGCACTTCCTTTGGTATCAGTATAAGTAATATGTGCATATCCGCTTCCGTCCACCTCGATATCGGGCTTTGAACAACCTCCTGTATCCATGGATTCGATATGGATTACCGGGCTCCATGCCGTTCCGGTATATTTGAGATAAGCAATCTTATTATCCGTAGACCTATAAACTACATGAGGAAGTCCATTTCCATCGATTGTGATACGTGCTTCGGTACCCGCCCCCAGGTCAGTTTCACCCATCCATATCCCGTTGGTTTGTGCGGCGTTATAATACACTTTCCCATCGCCTTTGGAGTATATGATACCGATAAAATTGGAACCGGAAGCGGCATGCATCAAGTCGCCGGTTGTTATCAAATCATCGATAGAAGGGGGAGGAGTAAATGTGTCATCTGTAAATTTCAATGTAGAACCGTCCCAAACCGCGTAAAAATAGTAGGCTTTCCCGGTGGCTGTAGGTGCGACACGGGCGGCTTTGCTGTTAGCACTTGAAGCGATCTTCACTAATTCTGCATTATATACCTCCAACCTTAACTCAGGCCAATTTATATCGGGCGCCGGGGGATACCATGCCCAGAATTCGGTTATTTCATCTACCGCCATATTTTTTAGGTGGTTCTCAAAAAAGAGGGCGGAGTTTGTAAGGCTTCCGGAGACAAAAAGCCCTCCTTGCAAATCATACCTGACGGCCTCGTCTGCATTGTTGTTATATGCCCATCCGTCGGTAGAGGCTGTTAATCGTAGGCTTTTTATACCATTCCAAGTACCGGTAGCCCCGTTCTTTAATTTCACGCAAAAGAGAGAACCTATATGTTGGAATTGAACACTTGCAGCCGGAGCGCCTACCGCTAAACCGGTTGCTTCAAACTTCATCATGACATCATCGCGCGATTGAACACCTCCTAATCCCGTGTAAGTTTGCCAGGGTTTGTCCGGCAAGACAGCAATGGAAGGATTCGCGTCATCCAATCCTTGTCCGCCGTACACGCCATACAGGTCAAAGGTACCCGGGGCAAATGATACGGGAACATTGATGTCGAAATCGGCTTTTTTCCCGTCAGAGGAAATATTTTTTACCTCTACGGTTTGTTTCTCTTTATTTTCCCCCTGAATGAAACAAAGTTGAAGTTGATCTCCTTCCTCCCATGTTAGTTTAATATTTTTCCCGTCTTGCGTAAGTGCCATGCGTGTTTGAGTTGTACCGTCATCGGGCATGGAAGCCGTAAGGGTAAGCACGCTGCCATTGGATACAACTATTTTTTCTTCTATAATTTCATTCTTGTCACAACCGGGTACAACAAGTAACAGAAGAGCTGTCAATATAAATAATGTAAATTTCATGACGTAATATTTTAATTATGTTAGATTATTCTATTATTGAAGACTCCCTTTTACCAATCTTCACCCGGCATATCGGAAGGTGAAGCACTGCCGCACAAGATACCTTCCGTCTCCATTTCAATAATCTCAATAACCGGTTTTTCATATATCCCGGCTTGTCCTACCTTTTTACTGGGCATTTCTTCTGTTTTCATTTTGTTTATTATTTAAATGGTTTATTATTTGGCGTCGTGAGTCATAGATACAGATCCATTGTATTTATCATAAGTGCCTGTCCGTTTCCCTTGCGCTACAAATTTACGGTTGAATGACATGCCCCTGTTTCCAAAACGTACACTTCTATTCCTGATTGGTAAAAATCTTATCCTGATTGGTAAAAATCCTTACAAATTCATAAAAAAGGACTATTTTTGTCATAAAAAGGAACTAAATATGTTATTTTCCCTGCTCCTCTCAGTGATGCCAATGTTTGTCTGCCTGTTCTGGGTAATCCTGCTTCTGAGCGGCAGGGAACGAAATTTATCGAAACGATATTTAGCCTTCTTCCTGTCGTTATCGGTAATCAACTATTTTACCCACGCAGCTTTTTTTAACCATGAGTATAAACTGTTTGCTTTCATGGACAACGTATGGGTATTTACTTCGCTTGTCGGTTATCCGCTCTATTATTACTATATCCGCTTGCTGACACGTGACGTGAAGATCAATTGGCGGTGGAACTGGATAGCTGCGCCGGCTTTCCTGTTGTCACTTTTTTCGTTTGTTATTTATTTCACTATGTCGCCCGCCGAACTGGATATGTTCATTCATGGAGTCATGTATCATGAGGCCGGATACACCGAACCTTATCCGCAACTGGTACGGTTACAGCTATTGAGGATGTCCCTGTTCCGGATTGTTTTTATTGTACAGGTAGCCTTGTCGGTCTATTTCGGGCTCCGGCTCATCATAAGATACAATAAAAATGTAAGGGAGTTTTATTCCAACACGGGAGGGAAAGACCTCAGCCCGGTAAAATGGTTATTATTCGCGTTCCTTTTTGCATCGGTTATTTCACTTTTATCCAATGTTATCGGGAAGGATTTTTTCATAGACAAGCCGGCACTGCTGGCCATTCCATCCGTTACCCACTCTCTGTTCCTGTTTTTTATCGGGTACGTGGGATATCATCAAGATTTCACCATCGCGCATTTCGTGAAAGACATGAATGATTACAGGGATCAAAAGGCTTTCCTGAATGGGAAAGGGAGCTTGTCTTCCAAAAACAGGATAACCAAACGGCAACTTACTCATTTGATGGAAGAGGAAAAATTATTTACCAACCCCGAATTAAGGATCACCGATATTGCATTGATGCTGGGAACAAACCGGACATACATTTCACGTATCGTAAACGAGGAAATGAAAACAAATTTCTGTGATTGGATAAACAGTTACCGGATCGATTATGCGGTAAACATCATGAACGACCCCGAGCAGAATCACCTCTCGGCACTGCATATCTCCGAAATGTCCGGTTTCTCAAGTGTAAGCGTGTTTTACCGCACCTTTAAGGAAAAACAGGGTATTTCGCCGGGGAAATACCGCTCTTTAAACGGGTAATAGCCAACCATGTTTTGTTGGCATCCGACAGGTCTATTGACCTCTGAAACGATGGAAGTAATAAGAGGGGAGATTATTTTATCAGCGCGATAAACTCTTCACGGGTCTTTTGCTCACGGAATACGCCGGTAAAATCGGAAGTGGTGGTAATAGAGTTTTGTTTTTCCACCCCCCTCATCTGCATACACATGTGCTGGGCTTCGATCACCACCATCACCCCCATCGGATTCAATGTATTCTGGATGCACTCTTTAATTTGGGTAGTGAGCCGTTCCTGTACCTGTAACCGTCGTGCAAATACGTCAACAACCCGGGCAATTTTACTCAACCCGGTAATATAACCATCGGGGATATAAGCTACATGCGCTTTTCCAAAGAATGGCAGCATATGGTGCTCACACAGGGAAAAAAGGTCGATGTCCTTTACGATTACCATCTGCCGGTAGTTTTCCTTGAACAAGGCGGAGCGTAGAATCGCTTCCGGATCCTGCCAATATCCTTTTGTCAGATTCTGCATGGCCTTTGCTACCCGTTCGGGTGTCTTTACCAAACCTTCACGGTCCACGTCCTCACCCAGAAGTGAGAGAATATCATGCATATGACCGGTAATCACCGATCTGTTCTTTTCTATTTCTTCGGAAGACATCTGTTCGTTTTTGTACAATTACAACTTCAATTCTCATTCACTATAAGGCTGGTTAACTGGGATCTTCACCTCATCGACTACTATATACATCTCTTTTCCAAAGGAGGGAAATGACTTCACCATATCCTTCAATACTTCTTCCGCCTCATTTCTGGTCTGAAAATTCCCTACTCTCAATCGCCAGAAAGGCGACTCAAAAAGTACGACCGTTTCATACTCAGGGTATAAGTTATTGATAAGTTGCTGTTTCTGATGTGCCTCATTCTTGGAAGTACGCTGGTTATTTCCGGAAAAGGCCTGGATCTTGAAGCCTCGTATCCGGTAAAATTGCGTCGACCCGTCAGCATTGGTATACACCGTTCTGGGAGGAGCCATGGGACGTCCCAAAACATGCCCAATGCTCTCATCTTCATAAACGAAAACACGTCCCTTACCAGGCACAGGAGAATTCAGCTCACGCAGTATCTCTTTCTTCTGTGATGACGGCTGGCCATAGGCACTGCCGGCAGATAATAGTAACGACAAAAAGAGGATCGTATAGGGATAAAGATAGTTCATTATTCAAAATTACTAATTACTAATTACCTTCTGAACCAATATTAAGACATTTATAAATCAATCCCATTGGCATATTAACCACATTGGCACTACCTGTCCCGATTTATCGGGATTGGCACATTAAAGTGCTACAAAGATAAAAAAATACCACAGACCCGGAGCGGATCTGTGGTAAAATTCTGTTAATGGAGTCAAAATGCCTCGATAATAGGCATAAATTTATCGACTCCCAGTGAAGCGCCTCCAATAAGACCGCCATCCACATCGGGATTGGAGAACAGTTCTTTTGCATTTCCTGCATTGCAGCTTCCACCATAGAGGATAGAGGTATTGTCAGCGATCTCCTGTCCATACTGTCCGGCCAATGTCTTGCGGATGAAAGCATGTATCTCCTGTGCTTGGTCAGCTGTAGCCGTCTTTCCGGTACCGATCGCCCATACGGGCTCATAAGCCAGTACGATCTTGGAGAAATCTTCAGGCGAAAGTTCGAATAATGATTCTTCAACCTGTGATTTTACAACCTCGAAGTGCTTATTTGCTTCTCTCTCTTCCAGCACCTCTCCGATACAGAAGATAGGGGTAAGTCCGTTAGCAAGAGCCAATTTCACTTTTTCTTTCAGGAGTTCAGGAGTTTCGTGGTAATAAGCCCGGCGTTCACTGTGCCCCAGGATCACGTACTTGGCACCGGTAGAAGCCACCATCGCAGCCGATACTTCTCCGGTATATGCACCAGATTCCTTATCTGCGCAGTTTTGTGCTGCCACTCCAATCCTGGTTGTGTCTACGCTGTTTACCACACTAGCCAGATGGATGAAAGGCGTGCCGATCACCACATCGCAGTTCACAGTCTTGTTCTTTAATGCTTCGTTCAACTCTTTTGCCAGTTCTACTCCCTCTTGCAGGTTTTTATTCATTTTCCAGTTACCTGCTACAATGTTTTTTCTCATACAATCAATATATATTTAAAAATTCAAGATTCAAAATTCAAAAATCGTTAAATCCCTTTTCATTCTTCATTTTTCACTATTAATTCTTCACTCCCCACCGTTCCACTCACTTTTCACTTCGTGGATTTTCTGTCGTCTCTCGGCATAAAACAAACGAGTTTGCTTCTGCTCTCGTTCCTAAGAAAATTCACTTTTAGTTTTTAGTTTTTAACTTCCTCCTCCAACCACCTCTTGCCCGGTACTCTACTGCCGTCCCATTTATCGATTACCGTTCCTTCTTTCAATAACATCAATCCGGGATTTGCCCGGATCATGGTTTTCAATACCCGTTCATCTGCATGACAGAATTGGAAGCCGGTACGATGATGCTGTTCCCATTCTCCTACCATATCGGCCGACGATGAAGTGAGGAGATAGAAGGAATATCCGTTTACCTCTGCATAACGATGTACTTCCCTGAATCGTTCAAGATACTTCAGATTCATCTTTTCCAATGAATAAGCAACCATCAGGAATGTATAAGAAGGTTCGGAAAGGATAATATCGGTGATGTCCCCCCCTATATTCCAATCTCCACCGGTCTCGTCATAATACAAAGACTCAACGGCAAAATCTTCGATGGCAGGCTTTTCTCCTTCCTTCACCAGTTTAGTCTTCATTTCCACAAAGATCCAGGTAGAATCGTTCCAGGGATAATTTTCTTCAGTAAATTCCTCTTCCACACCATCTTTACTATAAATAAAAACAGTCTCCAGCACATCTGCCTTCTCCGGATCGACAAACATCTGTTGTGGAATATTGGCACCCACCTTATATGGCCGGAAATCAAACACCGGCAAGCGGTATACATTATGAAGAGAGAACAGCACACCAAAAAGCAGTGTCAGAAGAGCTGCAACAGGAGCTATTTTCTTTGAAAGGAACGGGGTGATTTGCTCCCATTTCAAAAGCAGCAGGATCACTCCTGCCAGAAGTATTATGTTCTTATAAAAAGTCTGCCAGTTACTGATAACGAACGCATCTCCAAAACATCCACAATCTTCCACCGGATTAGCAATGGCAATCCACAGAGTGAGTGGAGTAAAAAAGACCATGAACACGAAGATCAATCGGACGATCCATTTCCTGTAGATTCCCAGTAATAGAAAAACACCCAGGGCAAACTCAGCCGTGACCATAAAAACAGCAGCGGGCAAAGCCAGCGGAAAAAGATCCATAAGACCTAATTCAATCAGGTAATCCTCTATCTTATATGTAAAACCCAGTGGATCGACCGCTTTCACAAATCCGGAAAAGAGGAAAGTTGCCCCGACAATAATACGTGACAACTCAACCAGGAATTTTACTATTTTTGTTTTTGAACTCATCTTTATTAATTCAAGATTCAAGATTCAAAATTTGGCTATGCTATTTGGGATTTCGGAACTACTAATTATTCTTTGTCTATTATCTTTTTCAATTGTTTATCACTCTCCCACTTTCCCACCTATTCCTCCCCGAAGTGCAGCTTGATTAACCCGAAAACAGCATAATTGATCATATCCTTGTAATTGGCATCAATTCCTTCAGAAACAAGAGTCTGTCCATTATTGGCTTCAATCTCTTTCGTCCGTTGTATCTTCATCAGAATAAGATCTGTAAAGGAACTCATGCGCATACTTCTCCAAGCCTCACCATAATCATGATTTTTGGCATCCATCAATGCTTTCGTTTCCGTTACAAAGCGGTCATATAATTCCAATGCCTTGTCTGCCGTAATATCTACCGTATCCACACACCCTAGTTCCAATTGGACTAATCCGATAATTCCATAATTTACTATACCGATGTATTCGGGAAAAACACCTTCG
>WPCJ01054572.1_pt1 | contig 19090 bp, 21 predicted proteins | sample 5399831 | NCBI WGS metagenome assembly WPCJ01 (sample SAMN12869470, study PRJNA574797) | sludge metagenome | isolation source: wastewater treatment of pH10 | place: China:Beijing | collected 2019-05-20 | reverse complement strand
CGCCGAGCTCGCGCGCGACGATCTGCGCCAGCGTCGTCTTGCCGAGACCGGGCGGCCCGACGAACAGCGTGTGATCGAGCGCCTCTCCGCGTTTGCGGGCGGCGTCGATGAAAATCTGCAAATTCTTGCGCGCCTGCGCCTGGCCGACGAAATCGGACAGCGCCTGCGGACGAAGGGCGGTGTCGCCGACATCGTCGGAGCGACGCTCCGGTGTCATCAGGCGATTGGGTTGCGTATTCATGCGCAGAGCCTAGCACACACGCCGCCCATTCCCTCTCCCGCTTGCGGGGGAGGGTTAGGGTGGGGGCAACCACGAACGCCGACGTCACGTGGGGCGCCCCCACCCCGGCCCTCCCCCGCAAGAGCGGGAGAGGGGGCGGTGAACGGAGGCTGACCAGTTCGCGATGGCAGGATCACTTCGCGAGTTCCTTGAGGCCGAGGCGAATGAGCATCGCCGTCTCGGCGCCCTCGCCTGCGCTGCGCGATGCCGATGCCACGGCCGCCGCCGCCTGCGGCTGGCCGTAGCCGAGATTGACGAGCGCGGAGATGGCGTCGCTAACGGCGCGGGGCGCATTGTCATCGGCAACCGCCCCGGCGAGTTGGGCGACGACGGGATCGACGGAGGCAAAGGCCGGCGCCTTGTCCTTCAACTCGCTCACGATGCGCTCCGCGACTTTCGGACCGACACCCGGCGTACGCGCCACCGCGGCCTTGTCGCGCAGCGCGATGGCATTGGCGAGGTCGGCCGGCGGCAGCGTGGAGAGAACCGCGAGCGCGACGCGGGCGCCAACGCCCTGCACGGTCTGCAGCAGGCGAAACCATTCGCGCTCCATGTCCGAGCGGAAGCCGAACAGCTTGATCTGGTCTTCGCGGACGTAAGTCTCGATGGACAGCACTGCGGCTTCACCGGCCTGCGGCAGCGCCTGCAGCGTGCGCACCGAGCAATGCACCTGATAGCCGACGCCCTGCACGTCGAGGATCACATAATCCTCGCCATAGGAATCGATGAGACCCTTGAGCTTGCCGATCACGCCATCACCGCCTTGCGCAACATGGCGCTCGCGCGGTGATGCGCATGCGTGATGGCAATCGCCAGCGCGTCGGCGGCGTCGGCGCGTTTGAATTCGGCTTTCGGCAGCAGGATTTTCAGCATCACCTGGATCTGGTTCTTGTCGGCATGGCCGGCGCCGACCACCGTCTTTTTCACGAGGTTCGGCATGTATTCGGCAACCTCGATGCCGAACATGGCCGGCGACATCATGGCGATGCCGCGCGCCTGGCCGAGTTTAAGCGTCGCCGCACCATCCTTGTTGACGAAGGTCTGTTCCACCGCCGCCTCGGTCGGCTGGAATTCGTTAAGCACTTTTGTCAGGCCTTCATGGATGCCGAGCAGGCGGCTGGCCAGCGGCAGCGTTTCCGGCGGCTCCACCGATCCGCAGGCGATGTAAGTGAGCTTGTTGCCCAGCGTCTCGATCACGCCCCAGCCGGTGCGGCGCAGGCCGGGATCGATGCCGATGATGCGGACAGGCATGCGAATCGAGGACACGGTCATGTCGCCTTGATAGCCGCGGGGCACAGCGAACGAAACAAAAACGCGGGTGCCTGTGGCATCTGTCCCCTTGTGGTTACGCACGGTGACGCTGTCTCGCGGCGCCGAAGCGTCCGAGGTGTGAGCAATTCTCCCCTCGAGGCATGAGGGGAGGCAGCACGCCGTAAGGCGCGACTTGGTGGAACTGACGCAATCCGTTTCGCTGGATCGCCAGCGAAACCGCAATTGCGCAACGCCTTACGGCGCGCCACCGCGACGTTCTTTCTGGCCGAAGGACCGTTCTTCCGGGTACTGGGCCCATCTCCCGCAGGAGATTGATCCGGCAGGTTTCCCTGCCTTCACCCGCACCGCGTCCAGCCGCGCTAGCGGCAGACCCCCGTAGTAGGGTCGGACGGTGGCCTCCAGCCACCCGAGTGTGAGGGGTACGTCCTCCCCCACCCGCAGGCGCCGCATCTTCTTCCGCTTCAAGACGTCTCAGAGAAACGCCCCTCACGAAGAAGACGGCGGGGAGTATGGCGGGGCGAGGAATTTTGTCAAGAACAAAACAGGAACTATTGGATCTGTATTGCTCCGCTTGTCATCCCCGCGAAAGCGGGGATCCAGTAGACGCGGGCGGCCCAGCTTCATCTGAGGAGCCAGCGCTTACTGGGTTGCCCGATCAAGTCGGGCAACGACAGTGAGAGTGCATCACCCCTGCCCCGGATCGCTCGCCAGCACGCCCTTCACGGCCTGCGCCCAGCCCTTCAATTTACGCGTCCGCGTCTCCTCACTCATGGCCGGCTTGAAGCGACGTTCGAGGCGCCAGTTGTCGGCGAACTTTGCAGGCTCCGGGAAGACACCTGCCTTGAGGCCGGCGAGATAGGCGGCGCCAAGGGCCGTCGTTTCCTGGATCATCGGACGATCCACCGGCGCATCGAGCAGATCGGCGAGGCGCTGCATGGTCCAGTCCGAGGCCGTCATGCCGCCATCGACGCGCAGTACCACGGTGGCGGCTGACACATCCGGCCAGTCCGCGCGCATGGCCGCGTAGAGATCGCGGGTTTGATAGCAGACGCTCTCCAGCGCAGCATGGGCGAGCTCCGCCGGCCCGGTGTTGCGCGTGAGGCCGAACAATGCGCCGCGCACATCGGGATTCCAGTAAGGTGCGCCAAGGCCGACAAAAGCCGGCACGAGATAAACCGATTGCGAGGAATCGTTCCTGTCCGCCAGCGGACCGCTTTCGGAGGCGCTCTTGATGATGCCGAGCCCGTCGCGCAGCCACTGCACGGCGGAGCCGGCGACGAAGATCGATCCCTCCAGCGCATAGGTGCGCACCCCGTTCAACTGATAGGCCACCGTGGTGAGCAGCTTGTGCTTCGACACCACCGGCGTGGTCCCCGTATTGAGCAGCGCGAAGCAGCCGGTGCCGTAGGTGGACTTGATCATGCCCGGCGCGAAGCACGCCTGCCCGATGGTCGCAGCCTGCTGATCGCCGGCGATGCCTCCGATCACGATGCTGCCGCCGAACAGATCGGTCGAACCGAAATCGGACGAGGAATCCTGCACCTTCGGCAGCATCGCACGCGGCACGCGGAGCAGTTTCAGCAGCTCGTCATCCCACTCGCCGGTGTGGATGTTGAACAGCAGCGTACGCGACGCATTGGTGGCGTCGGTGGCGTGGACCTTCCCGCCCGTGAGACGCCATAGCAGATAGCAATCCACCGTGCCGAACATCAGCTCGCCGCGCTCGGCGCGGGCGCGCGCGCCGGGAACGTGATCGAGAATCCACGCCACCTTGGTGCCGGAGAAATAGGGATCGATGATGAGGCCAGTGCGCTGGCTGATGAAGGGCTCATGGCCGTCGGCCTTCATCTGCGCGCAGATCTCGGCCGTGCGGCGATCCTGCCAGACGATGGCACGGTGCACGGCCTGGCCGGTGACGCGATCCCACACCACGGTCGTTTCGCGCTGGTTGGTGATGCCGATGGCGGCGATGTCCTTTGCGCTGACCTTCGCTTTCGCCATGGCGTCGCGGCAGACCGACAGCGTCGACGACCAGATATCTTCCGGCTCGTGCTCGACCCAACCGGAGGCCGGGAAATGCTGCGGGAATTCCTGCTGCGCGACGGCCGATATCGTAAGGTCCGCGGCAAAGATCATCGCGCGCGACGAGGTGGTGCCCTGATCGATGGCCATCACGAATGACATGGGTGCTTCTTCCCGGTGATCGATTTGTTACGGGCGCAGGCAAGCGGATCGGGGGAAGAAGGTCAAGACGCTTACGCCCGTCATTGCGAGGAGCCCGCAGGGCGACGAAGCAATCCAGAAGCCGCGCGAAGAAAGAACTGGATTGCTTCGTCGCTGCGCTCCTCGCAATGACGGAGAAAGTTCACATCGCCGGCACTGACATCACGATCAGCGCGCATCCGACCAGCGCGAGTTCGCCCGGCAGCGTCTGGCGGGCGCGGCGCACGACGCCTTCGCCGAGCCGACCGAAGAAACGGATCCAGCGCTGCATGCGCCAGTACAAGGAATTTTCCAGCGTCACCGCACGCAGCGTGAAGGCCTTGCCCTTGGCCCAGGCGTCGCATGCGAGCTTGAGCGGATCGGCATAGTATTGCGCAATCTTCTCGGCTCCCATGCCATCGGTCGCGAGCCAGTTCGGAATGTGGACGCTGCAGAGCTGCGCCACATCGGTGAACACCTTGTCGGTGCCACAGCCGCTGCCGGGACATGGCGAGGCGAAGGCGTCGCCGACAAGGACAATACCGGGCTGCACCACGTTGTCGCTCTCATAGAGATCGACCGGGCGGATCTTGATGTCGCCGGAGATCGTGTAGTCGCCGATCAGGCGGCGCAGTTTCGGCAGGCACTGATCCAGCGCGACTTCCGGCGTGCGGCGCATGGCGCGCACCCACGGATCGTCGGTCTCGCGATAGACGAACAGATTGGCGCGCATGGTGTCGCCAATGGGAAACAGCGTGAGATAGGCGGTGCGATGGCGCGTCGCTTCGGCAAAGTAAGTCAGCGCGGGGAAATCGAACTTGGCGCGGTGTTTCGGCGCGATGTCGAAACCGACCGAAATGGAATGGCAGGCCGAGATGACGGGACGGCCGATCTTCAATTGATCGCGCAGGCCGACGCTGGCGCCATTGGCCAGCACGATGAGGCGCGCGGAGATATCTTCGCCATTGGAGAGGCCGACGATCTGGCGATCGTCCGAGGTGCGGACCGACACGGCCTTGGCATGGATGGTCTCGACCGACGACGGGATCTCGCCGCGCACGGTGTTGACCAGGGTCTCGTAGAGAAAGCCGTGCTGCTGGCTCGGCCTCTTGTCGATGACGCGGCCGAAACGGGCGAGCCAGATTTCGTGGTCATGGGTCGCCGCATTCAGCACGGCGTCGCGCAGGCCGGTTCTGGTCAGGCGATCGATCTGCGGCTGGCCGCCGATCTTCTCGCAGCGAAGCTCCGGCGGATGCTGGCGATGCGGCTCGATCAGAATCGCGGACACGCCGGCACGGCCCAGCATCGCTGCCGCGGCCGAGCCTGCCAGGCCCCCACCAATGATCGCGATATCCGTCTGCCGCACGGGAACTCTCCGCCTGCGGCAATGAGTGCGCCGGAAATGTTAAAATTCGGGAAAGGATTGCGACCCTCATTCCGGGGCGCCGCCAGCGGTAGCCGGAAGCGCTCCCGGAATGACCGGTGCAACTACACCGACGCCGTGGTCACGCCGCCATCGATGACGATGGTCTGGCCGGTCATGAAGGTCGATGAATCCGAGCCGAGATAAGCCACGGCGCCGGCGATCTCGTGCGGCTCGCCGATGCGGCGGAGCGGCGTGGTCGCAGTGCGGCGCTTCAAATTCGCTTCGTCTTCCCACAACGCCTTGGCGAAGTCGGTCTTTACCAGACCCGGCGCGATACAATTGACGCGGACGCCCTTCGGGCCCCATTCGCCGGCGAGGCTGCGGCACAGCGCGAAATCCGCCGCTTTGGAAATGCCGTAGGCGCCGATCACCGTGGAGCCGCGCAGGCCGCCGATGGAGGAGATGATCACCACCGAGCCGCGGCCGCGTTCGGCCATGGCCGGGATCGCCTTGGCGCAGAGCCAGATATTGCTCTTCACATTGGAGCCCATGATCTTGTCGAAGGCTTCATCGGTGATGTCGAGCAGCGGGCCGTAATAGGGATTCACCGCGGCGTTGCAGACCAGGATGTCGATCGGACCATAGTGCTTCACGGTGCCGTCGATCAGCGCGTCGACTTCGGCCTTGCGCGCGATGTTGCAGGGGATGACATGGGCATCGCCGCCATTCTTGCGGATGCCGTCGGCGACTTCCTCGCAGGCGTCAGCCTTGCGGCTGGAAATGACGACCTTGGCGCCGAGCTGCGCCAGCAATTCCGCCGACGCACGGCCGATGCCGCGGCTGGAGCCGGTGATGACGGCAACCTTGCCGGTGAGGTCGAATGGATTTTTCACGGGGTGTTTCCTCCTGTTGGTTGTTGTTGATTTTTGTTGGAGGAGATCGCGGGGTCAAGCGCGGGATCGTAGGATGGGTAGAGCGGAGGCGCATACGCGCCGGAGCGAAACCCATCAATGCCGGAGCACGGAATGATGGGTTTCGCTTCGCTTTACCCATCCTACAAGTTACGAGCGCGCCACACGCGTTGCGATGTAATCCTTGCCCTTCGCCGTAAACGTCTCGCGGATGATGAAGCCGTCTGCCGGCGACATCGGGCCGATCGGCACCGGGCCGGTCGGCATGATCAGCGTGGCGTTGCTGCCGACGAAAATCAGCAAATGCCGGCGCTCCTCCAGCAGCTTCGCCGACCATGCGATCAGGCCGTTCAGCAGCGGCTGTTTCTGCCAGGCGGACGGCGCGCCGGGATCGACCTGGCCATAGATGAAGCCGGTGGTCGGATAGACCGAGAACACGATCTTGGAATGTTCGGGCTTCCAGGCCTCGGCCATCTCATGGTCCTGCACCCAGACGCAATCGAAGGCGCGGCATTGCTGCGGGCGGGTCTCGTAGATCTTGCAGCCGGAACCGATGGCGCAATGCTGGCACCATTTGCCGGCCGGCTTCGGCAGCTCGTCGATCCGGTACACCTTGCAGCACATGGTGCAGGTTCCGCAGGCGCGGGTGGCGGCGGTTGTATCGGGTGAGGCGTGCATGGTATCCGGGTGCGACATTTTGACGTGATCTAAATCACCAATGTCGGTCGCGAGCAACGGGCTCAATTGACAACTCGGTGATCGGCCGGGACATCCACGGCTGCGCGTGCTAAGAGCCGGCGCTCACCCCATATGGAACCGAGAACCATCCCCGGCCGCTTCGGCACGTCGGGCTTTTGCAGAGCGAATTCATTGAGTTACGCGGTCAAAGAGATTTTCCTGACACTGCAGGGCGAAGGCGCCCATGCGGGCCGCGCCTCCGTGTTCTGCCGCTTTGCCGGCTGCAATCTCTGGACCGGCCGCGAACAGGACCGCGCCAGTGCCGTCTGCCAGTTCTGCGACACGGATTTCGTGGGCATGGACGGCACGCTGGGCGGCCGCTACGCCACGGCCGATGCGCTGGCCGATACGATCGCCGCGCAGTGGGTGGGGCCGAACGACAACCGCTATGTGGTGCTGACCGGCGGCGAGCCTTTGCTGCAGGTCAACGACGCCCTCGTCGCCGCGCTGCATGAGCGTGGCTTCGAGATCGGCGTCGAGACCAACGGCACCGTGGCGCCGCCAGATGGCATCGACTGGATCTGCGTCTCGCCGAAAGCCGGCGCCGATCTCGTCATCCGCGCCGGGCATGAATTGAAGCTGGTCTATCCGCAGGACGCGGCGATGCCGGAGAAATTCGAGGGCCTCGCCTTCGAGCGATTCTCGCTGCAGCCGATGGACGGCGCGGATGCGATCCGCAATACCGCGCAGGCGGTGGACTATTGTTTACGCCACCCGCAATGGCGGCTGAGCGTACAGACGCACAAGACACTTGGGATCAGGTAGTTCGGGTATTCGATAATGTGGGAACTGACGAAATCGTTTCGCTTCGAGGCAGCGCATGCGCTGTCCTATACGACGCTCGGCGAAGCGAGCCAGGAAATCCACGGCCATTCGTTCCGCGCCGAGATCACTATTCGTGGCGAGCCCGATCCGGTCACGGGCATGGTGATGGATCTCGGCCTGCTCGACCGCAGCCTCGACGATCTGCGCAAGACGCTCGACCACAAGTTCCTGAACAAGATCGAGGCGATCGGCATTCCGACGCTGGAGAATCTGTCGCGCTTCATCTGGGAGCGCGTCGCCGACAAGGGACCAGTGGTCCGCGTCGGCGTGTTCCGCGACAGCTGCAACGAGAGCTGCGTGTATTTCGGGCCGAAGAAGTAACGCACGACCGTAGGGCGGATTAGCCGAAGGCGTAATCCGCCGTTCTTCGCCACATGCACTCGGCCGGCGGATTACGCTGCGCTAATCCACCCTACGGCTTCTACTCCTTCGCCGTGATCATGCAGGTCGCGGTCGCATGGGCACAGAGCTTGCCGTCCTTGTCGACTAACGTCGCTTCCGTTGCAGCCATTCTCCGTCCCATATGGATGATCCGCCCTTCGGCGCGGATCGGGCCCGAGGCCGATGTCATGGCGCGGATATAGGTGACCTTGAGGTCCACCGTCGCATAAAGCGTGCCGGCCGGCAGCGCCGTCTGCACCGCCAGCGCGATGGCGCCGTCCAGCATGGTCGCGGCATAACCGCCATGAACGGTGCCGAGCGGATTGTAGTGATCCTCATTCGGGGATGCGACCAGCACCACTTTGCCCTGCTCCGCGGACTCGCCCTTGATGCCCAGCGTGCGCCCGATGCCGCGTGCGAATCCGCCGGCGGCAAAAGCCTGCTGCACAAGCTTGAGCCCGCTTCCCGCGTCGCCCGTCTCAATGGTCATGCTCGCCTCCGCATCCTCGAATGTCCTTTTCAGACCGGAATGGCAGAGCGTGCTTCTCAAGTCAACATTATTGACCTTAAAGACGATAACGATGGCGCTACTCGCGCGCAGCCTCCGCCATGACCGCCGACCAGGCAGCCTGGCTGCCCGCCCCCGCTGTCCTGAAGGCGCGCGCCATCACCTTGCGCTCGTGACCGGACGCGATGCGCTCGACCGTGCGCCCCGCCGGCGTCAGTTCCAGCAGCTTGAAACGATGCCGGGTCGGATCGCGCTTCACCGCCACATAGCCCTCATCGAGCAACTGTTTCATGGGGCGATGCAGCGCCTGTTTCGAGATCTGCAGGATCGCCAGCAGATCCGACATCGTGATGTTGTCGCCGCGCAGCACCGTATAGAGAATGCGATGATGCACCCGCGACAGGCCGACGGTGGCCAGATAATCGTCCGCCGCACGCGTCATGCCGCGCCAGCCGAAATACATCAGCGCCAGCGCGTCATCGAGCGGATCGAGCTTCTTGAGGTCAAGATCGTGAACTTGCGGGCGGGCGGCGCCCGGCTTGGCGGCAGATCGGCTCATGAGGCGCTCGCGACAGGAAGGCTGGATGCCTGTCCGTTGTAGCCCGGACGATGCGCAGCGTCATCCCGGCGGCCGAGCCTGTCGCATCGACGAGGCGATGGGTTTTCGCTACGCTAACCCCATCCGACGGACCTCATCCATGCGCATCCTGCTGATCAATCCCAACACCACCGAGAGCGTGACGGCGCTGGTCGCGCAGCACGTCACGTCCGTCGCCGGCGATGCTGCGACCTTCATTCCCGTCACCGGCCGGTTCGGTGCGCGCTACATTTCCACACGGGCCTCGAGCGCGATTGCCGCGCATGCGGCGCTCGATGCCTATGCGGCGCATGGCGCTGAATGCGACGCCGTCTATCTCGCCTGCTTCGGCGATCCCGGCCTGCTGGCGCTGCGCGAAGTCGCTGATATCCCGGTGGTCGGCATGGCGGAAGCTTCCTGCATCGCAGCCGCCAAGAGCGGCCGCTTCGCCATTGTCACCGGCGGCGCGCTATGGAGGCCGATGCTGACCGAATTCGTCGCCAGCATCGGTCTCGCCGACAGGCTCGCAACCGTGCGCACCATCGCCCCCACCGGCGGCGAGATCGCGCGCGATCCCGATGCCGCCCTCGCCGCGCTCGCAAAGGCCTGCGCGGCCTGTGCGACGGAAGACGGCGCCGAGGTCGTGATTCTCGGCGGCGCTGCGCTGGCCGGTCTTTCGGAACGCATCCAGCCCGATGTGCCGGTGCCCGTACTCTGTTCCGTCGCCACCGGCACCCATGCGGTGATCGCCGCGGCAAAACGACAGCGCGATGACAGGGATTCGCCACCCGCGCTGGACAGTATCGGCCTGTCTGCGGAACTCGCGACACTTCTCCAACGGAAATAAAATCCCGCCATCCCGCCGTGTTCGGACTGTCATGACGCGCGCCTACCTTCCGCGTGCGATTCAACTCATCACAGGAGCCGACCATGGAATTGAAAGCTGGTGACGTCGTCATGCTGAAATCGGGCGGCATGCCGCTCACCGTTGCCGATGTCGACGGCGACGATATCGAATGCGTGTGGCTGGGCGAGGAAGGCGATCTGTTCCGCGAGACGCTGCCCCGCGCCGTGCTCGAAATCGCGCTCGTCATCCCGAACGAGGATGAAGACGACGAGGACGAAGACGAGGACGAGGAAGAAGCGCACGCCAAGGTCGCCTAAGGCGCTTCCCGTAGCCCGGATTTCGCTACGCTCCATCCAGGCTACATCTTCAAATTTCTGCACCGAGCGCGAAGCTTTCGCGCTCGGCTTCATCGGCACGCGAGCCGCCGATGAACACGGCTGCGGTCTTCGATCCCTCGGGAAAATGATAGACGGCAATGCCGCTGCCAGGACCGCCGCCGGTGTGACCGACGACGCGCAAACCATTTGACGCAACACCCGTCATCACGCCCAGGCCATAGGCCGCACGCCGCCACGGACGATTCGCACCGGGATCGCCGACCGGCACGCCGACGCTCATCTCGTCACGCAAAGGCTGCGGCAACAGGTCGGACGTCAGCAGCCGGTGCAGCAGCAATCCCGCATCGCGCAGGGAACCGATTGCGAGCCCATGATAGACCCAGCGTGGATCGTAGGCCGTCACCGAGCCCATCTGCACGGCATCGAGATCGCTGCGCTGCACGGCGATTCGCGGGCTGGCGATGCCGAGCGGTTGTCCAAGACGCTCGCGGAGCGCCTCGTCCAGCGAAAGGCCCGTCACATCCTCGATCTGTCGACGCAGCAATGCATAGCCGACATTGGAATAGCAGAACTCCCCGCGACGCATCTTTGCATGGAGAGGCGCGACCTGAGCTAGCAGATGCTCGACCGGCCAGGCATCTTCATTAGCCGCCACCGCGGCATGATAGGCCGGCAGCGCGCCGTAATCGGCGAGGCCGGCACGATGCAGGAGAAGCTCACGCAGGCTGAACGTTTGACCATCGAGCTGATCATCCAGCGACAACCGGCCGTCACGCACCAATGTCATGGCAAGCGCGGCGATCAGCGTCTTGGTGAAACTCCACCATGGCACGATGACATCGGCATCTTCCGCGATCTCGGATCCGTTCGCATGACAAACGAATTTCATGATCGGCGCGTCCGCTACAATCGATGATCGTGCTTGAACCGCGCGATGGTCTGGTCGGCGATCACGGTGATGACATCGACTTCCATCGGGAAGTCATTCGCCATCCAGGCGTCTTCCGCCAGCGCCAGCACATGGCCGAGCGCGGGGCCCTTGGCGATGCCACGCGCGATGAAATCCGCGGCCTTGAGCGGAAAGACCGGCGGCGTCCAGCGTTCGGGCAGCGCGACGAGCTGCTTCCATTCCGCCGCATCGCCGCCCTCGCCGTCGCGCGCCCATGCCAGCAGCATGCGGTTGCGATAGCGCTGGCTGCCCAGACGATACAGGCGCTGCCGGGCGCGCGCCTCGTCCATGCCCTTCAACCGCCACCAGCGATGACCCATGGAGTCCAGCGCCTTGTTCTCTTCATTGGTGAGACGCAGGCGCTGCGTCAGCCGCTTGGCGTCCTCGGTCACGGCGACGGCGAGCGCGCCGAGTCGTAGCATCGCCTCGGGAACAAGCCCCATTTCCTGCTCGATAGCGATCATGTTCCTGAACGGCCCGAGATAGGTCACGCCGCCGCAGATACGCTGCAGCAGCCCTGCATCGCCCATCGCTTCGACCGCGGCATAGGCGCCGGGCGCGACCAGCAGCTTCAACAGTTCCATGCGGATGCGTTCGGCCGACAGACCCGCGATGCCATCGCGGCCCCGGATCGACGCGAGATAGCCTTCGCAGTCCGGAGCGCCGGCGCCATAAGCGGCATGAATGCGAAAGAAGCGCAGGATGCGCAGGTAATCCTCGGCGATACGCCGGTCGGGATCGCCGATGAAGCGCACGCGTCTGGCGTCCACATCCGGCAGACCGCCGACATGGTCATGCACCACGCCGTCGATGGATGCCGACAGGCCATTCATGGTGAAATCGCGCCGGGTGGCGTCGCGCTGCCAGTCGCGGCCGAACATCACCCTGGCCTTGCGGCCAAAGGTCTCGACATCCTCGCGCAGCGTGGTGACCTCGACAGGCGTGCCTTCGACCACCAGCGTGACCGTGCCGTGATCGATGCCGGTGGGCACGCTCTTGTAGCCGGCAAGTTTGGCACGGCGGATGACTTCATCGGGGACCGCCGTGGTCGCGAGATCGATCTCGCCGACGTCGAGCCCCATCAGCGCGTTGCGTACGGCGCCGCCGACGGCGCGCGCTTCCTCGCCGTCGCCATTCAGCACGGCGAGCACGCGGCCGGCCGGGCCGGCAGTCAGCCACGGCGCATCGATGACCCGCCGCTGCTCGGTCATTTGTTCTGTCCCGGCACGAGCTTGCCATTCTCCATATGCGCCGGCGTGTAGGTCGCGGTCGGCGCCGCGCCGGAGAAATGCGCGAGCAGGAGAAGACTGACGATCACCAGTACGAATGCCGAAACCAGCAGCCTGAGCACGACACGCGCCGGCCATGAGGCCGATTCTCTCACACCCTTCTGTGTCGCCAGCAGGAACAGCACATAGAGGACGAACGGAATCAGGAAGATGCCGATCTCGGTGAGAACAGCGCGGATCATTTCTGCACGATCCGCTCATAAAGCACGCGCAGGATGCCCGCCGTGGCGCCCCAGATGTAGCGCTCGGCGAACGGCATGGCGTAATAGGAGCGCTCGATGCCGCGGAAATCCTTGCTGTGCAGCTGATGATTGGTCGGATTCATCAGGAAGGACAGCGGGACCTCGAAGGCGCTTTCGACCTCATTCTCGTTGATGGTGAGATTGAAGCCCGGCCTCACCCGCGCCACCGTGGGCAGGATGCGGAAACCGAAGCCGGTGGCATAGAGATCGAGATAGCCGATCGGATCGACGAAGGAACGATCCAGCCCGATCTCTTCCTCCGCCTCGCGCAACGCGGCATCGAGCGGCGACGCGTCGCTCGCATCGATCTTGCCGCCGGGAAACGAAATTTGTCCGGCATGGTCGTTGAGATGCGCGGCGCGCTGGGTCAGGAGCACGGTCGGCTGTTCGTGCTCGACAATGCCGATCAACACGGCCGCAGGTCGGATCGGCCGTTCCTGCGCGACGATCTGGATCATGCGGTCGTTGCCGGCGTCGCCGGTGACCGGGATGATGCTGGCATCGGTCAAACCCGACGGGACGTCAAACGACAGACGCGCCTTGGCGCGGGCGAAAAATTCAGCCGAACTCATTTCCCGCGAACCGGCGTCCGCTGCGGGCGCATCCGTCTTCAGCATCGAACTAGTCAATCACGCCCCTCGACTGCAATCTTACGTAGCTTGCCTGACTTGCTCGGCATCCGCCATCGCAAAAAATGCGCCGGACGAGGCGATGCCGAACATCTCGGCGCCATCGACCATCCGCTCCTCACCCATGTCAACAAGATCGTAATAGATCGCTCGCGTCACCTTGGCCCACAGATCGGCGCGCACATGCAGATAGGGCGTAAGGCCACCATCCTCCGCCGCCTCGAAACGAAGCCTATGATCGGTATCGCAGGTGACCCAGTCATCCACATTGGTGCGGAATTTGAGCACGGTCCCGGACACATCCTGCTCCTTCTGCATCTCGACGGCGAGGAAAGGCACATCATCGACGGTGATACCGACTTTCTCCACCGGCGTGACAAGGAAGTATTTGCCATCTTCCCGCTTCAGAATTGTCGAAAACAAGCGCACCAGCGCCGGCCGGCCAATCGGGGTGCCCAAATAGAACCACGTACCGTCCGAGGCGATGCGCATGTCGAGATCGCCGCAAAAATCGGGATTCCACAGGTGGACGGGGGGCAGGCCCTTGCCTTCCCTGGCGCCGTCCTTCGCGGCGGCAGCCAGGCCGTCCAGTCCCTGCGCGCTCCCTTGCGCCGTTTCCCGCCCTTGCTTCGCCATTGTTTGCCCTGACTTTACCTACGCCGTTCTGGCACGATCAATGCACGTCTTGAAACGTGCAGTACGGGTTTCCAACTCGCCACAACGTGATGCAGTTCATAGCCGCATCCCGATATTGTGGGGATAGTTTAATTCAACAAATACATGGCCTTCGCTAAAGTCTAGCATCAGGTCCGTGGAATATTAAGACGAGATCCGGCGGCGTTGGTTGCGAGCGCCGTTCACCCGAAGGAGCAGTTGATGGCCGCCGATAGTGTCGAGAAACTCGAAGACGTGATCGTCCGCTCCGCGGAACAGGTGGCCGGCCAGATGCGCGCCGCCAAGGAAGCGATCTCGACCGTCATCTTCGGCCAGGACCGCGTGGTGGAAAACACGCTGGTCACCATCCTGTCCGGCGGCCATGCACTGCTGATCGGCGTGCCCGGCCTCGCCAAGACGAAACTTGTCGAGACCCTCGGCACCACGCTCGGCCTCGACGCCAAGCGCATCCAGTTCACGCCCGACCTGATGCCGTCGGATATTCTTGGCGCCGAAGTGCTGGACGAGAGCGTCGCCGGCAAGCGCTCGTTCCGCTTCATTTCCGGCCCCGTCTTCGCGCAGCTTCTGATGGCCGACGAGATCAACCGCGCCTCGCCACGCACGCAGTCCGCATTGCTGCAGGCGATGCAGGAGCAGCACATCACCGTGGCCGGCGCGCGGCATGACCTGCCAAAGCCGTTCCATGTGCTGGCGACGCAGAATCCGCTGGAACAGGAAGGCACCTATCCGCTGCCGGAAGCCCAGCTCGACCGTTTCCTGATGGAAATCGACGTCGATTATCCCGATCGCGACGCCGAGCGCCGCATCCTGTTCGAAACCACCGGCGCCGAGGAGACCACCGCCAAGGCCGCCGTGAACATCGAGACATTGCTGACGGCGCAACGCCTGGTACGCCGGCTGCCTGTCGGCGACAGCGTGGTCGAGGCAATCCTCACGCTGGTGCGCTCCGCCCGTCCCGGCCCCGATGCCGGCGATGCGTCCAAACTGATCGCCTGGGGTCCTGGCCCGCGCGCCTCGCAATCGCTGATGCTGGCGGTACGCGCCCGTGCCTTGCTCGATGGTCGCCTCGCCCCGTCGATCGATGACGTGCTCGATCTTGCCGAACCGATCCTGAAGCACCGTATGGCGCTGACCTTCTCGGCCCGCGCCGAAGGCCGCACGGTGGCCGACGTGATCGGCCAGCTCAAGTCACGGATCGGTTGATGGCCGCAGCGCCGGATCACGCCACACAGGAACTTCTGGCAGTCCGCCGTGCCGACGGCGAAAGCCGCTCGCTCGCAGCCTCGCTGCCGCGTCTCGTGCTGGAAGCTCGGCGCATCGCTGCAACCGTGATCCACGGGTTGCACGGGCGCCGCCGCGCCGGCCATGGCGAAAGCTTCTGGCAGTATCGGCGCTTCGTCTCCGGCGAACCGTCGCAGAACGTGGACTGGCGACGCTCCGCGCGTGACGATCATCTTTATGTCCGCGAGCAGGAATGGGAAGCCGCGCATACGATCTGGCTGTGGCCCGACCGTTCGCTGTCGATGGCCTTTGCATCGAAGGGCGCGCGCGACAGCAAGCTCGAACGTGCGCTGATCGTGACCTTCGCGCTGGCCGAACTGCTCGTCTCCGGCGGCGAACGCGTCGGTATCCCCGGCCTGATGAATCCGACTTCCAGCCGCAACGTCATCGACAGGATGGCGCAGGCGATGCTGCATGACGGGACCCATCGCGACAGCCTGCCGCCGGCCTTCGTGCCGTCGGCATTGTCGGAAGTCGTCCTGCTCGGCGATTTCTGGTCGCCGATGCCGGAGATCAGGACGACGCTGGCCGCCTTGTCCTCGGCCGGCGCGCATGGCGCGCTGGTGCAGATCGTCGATCCCGCGGAGGAGACGTTCCCCTATTCTGGCCGCGTCGAATTCGTCGAACCGGAAAGCGGCAACGTGATCACCGCCGGCCGCGCGCAGACCTGGGCGGAGGATTACGTCGCCCGCGTTGCCGTGCATCGCGATGAAATCCGCAGCGAGACCGGCAAGCTCGGCTGGCTGTTCTCGACGCATACGACGGATCGCTCCGCCGCCGAACTGCTGCTGTTCCTGCATGCAGGCATGGCGGTCAATCGCGCGGCGGGCGGCAGCATGGTGAAAGTGGGGCGCTCGGCATGATCGGTGGCTTCCCGCTCGCATTCGCACAGCCTCTGATGCTGCTCGGCCTGGTCAGCCTGCCGGTGCTGTGGTGGCTGCTGCGCGTGATGCCGCCGCGCCCGCAACGTATCGCCTTCCCGCCGACGCGGCTGCTGTTCGAGATCACCCCGAAGGAAGAGACGCCGTCGCGTTCACCGTGGTGGCTGACGCTGCTGCGCCTGCTGGCCGCTGCGCTGGTGATCTTCGCCGCAGCCGGCCCGATCTGGAATCCGCAGACGGGGCCCAGCGCATCGACCGCGCCGCTGACGATCCTGATCGATGACGGCTGGTCGTCCGCGGCAAGCTGGGATGCGCGCGTCCGCGCTGCTGACGAACTCATCGCCAATGCGGACAACAATCGCCGCGGCGTCGCGCTGGTGCCGCTCTCCGAGCCGACGCGCGACATCACGCTGCTGCCCGGCGGCACTGCGCGCGTGGCGCTGCGCCAACTGGCGCCAAAACCCTATTCGATCGACCGCGTCGAAACGCTGCCGGCGCTGGAGCGCTTTCTGAAAGCCACCGGTGACGGCGAGATCGTCTGGCTGTCCGACGGTGTTGATACAGGCCGCGGCGCTGACTTCACGCAAGCCCTCGCCAAGACCATCGGCGACCGCACGCTGACCATCTATGACGGCGGCGCTGCTCCGGCGCATGCACTGGTCGCCGCCGAAAACGCAGCCGCGAAGATGACGGTGAAGGTGCTGCGCGCCGGCACGGGCGGTCCCGAGGCCGGCATCGTGCGCGGCCTCGACGCCAAGGGCTCGCCGGTCGGCGAAGCGAAATTCCTGTTCACGCCGAACGAGCATGAAACCGAAGCCGCATTCGATCTTCCGGTCGAACTGCGCAACGACATCGCCCGCCTCGAAATCTCCGGCGAGCGCTCGGCTGGCGCCGTGCAGCTGCTCGACAAGCGCTGGCGCCGCCGCGCCATCGGCATCGTCTCGGGCACCACCAGCGACACCGCGCAGCCGCTGCTGGCCTCGACCTTCTATCTCACCCGCGCCCTCGCCCCCTTCGCCGATGTCCGGCAGGGCGACCGCGGCGCGCCGCAGCAGGCGATCACGCAGTTCCTGGACCAAAAGCTACCAATGATCGTGCTGGCAGATGTCGGCACGCTGTCGCCGGACATCCGCGAACGCCTCAATGCATGGATCAACAATGGCGGGGTGCTGGTGCGCTTCGCAGGTCCGCGACTCGCACAGGCGGAAGACGATCTCGTCCCGGTGAAACTGCGCCGCGGCGACCGCAATCTCGGCGGTTCGCTGACCTGGGAAAAGCCGCAGCATCTCGCCGCCTTCTCCGCTGACGGCCCGTTCGCCGGCCTCGCCGTACCGAAGGACATCACCGTGAACCGCCAGGTGCTGGCCGAGCCGAATGCGGCGCTGGCCTCCAAGAGCTGGGCGACGCTGGAAGACGGCACGCCGCTGGTCACCGGCGAGCGCCGCGGCAAGGGCCTCGTCACGCTGTTCCATGTCAGCGCCGATATGCGCTGGTCGGACCTGCCTTTATCCGGCACCTTCGTCGAAATGCTGCGCAGGGTCGTCGACATCTCCGGCTACACCTCCACGCCCGGCGCCGGCGTTGCCGGCGAAACCGGCACCGAGACCGTCGCGCCGCTGCGCACGCTCGACGGTTTTGGCGCCTTCGGTCCGCCGCCCTCGACGGCGAAGCCCATCTCCGCCGACTATCGCGACCGTGCGACATCGGAACATCCGCCCGGTCTTTACGGTCCCGCCGATGGCCCGCTCGCTGTCAACGCCCTCGCTTCTGCAGATCGGATTGCACCGCTGGACTTCTCCGCCTTGAAGGCCAATCGCGCCAGCTACACCAATGCCGAACCGCGCGACCTGCGCGGCATCCTGCTCTCCACCGCACTCGCGCTGTTCCTGGTCGACGCGATCATTGTCGCGCTGCTCGGCGGAGCCATCGCGGCGCTGTTCCGCCGCCGCGCGGTGTCGGCGATGCTGGTCGTCGCGCTCGCGCTTGGCGCAGTGACCGGCATGCCGACACAACTGCGCGCCGATCAGGCCAGCGACGATTTCGCCATCAAGGCGGTGTCGCAGACGCGGCTTGCCTACGTCATCACCGGCAATGCCGATGTGGATTCCATCGTGAAGTCCGGCCTCACCGGCCTGACATTGTTTCTGGCCCAGCGCACCGCGCTGGAAGCCGGCGAGCCGGTCGGCATCGATCCGGCGAAGGACGAACTCTCCTTCTTCCCGCTGATCTACTGGCCGATCATCCCGGGCGCGCCAAAACCGCCGCAGGAAGCCATCAACCGCATCGACGCCTATATGAAGCAGGGCGGCACGGTGCTGTTCGATACCCGCGACGCCGTCGAAGCGCCGGCCGGACCGAATGGCGAGTCGCAGACGCCCGGCATGCAGACGCTGCGCACCATCCTGTCGTCGCTCGATGTGCCCGAACTCGAGCCGGTGCCGCCGGCGCATGTGCTGACCAAAACCTTCTTCCTGCTCAGCGACTTCCCCGGCCGCTTCAATTCCGGCCCGACCTGGGTGGAAGCCCTGCCCCGCGACGACACCGATGAAGCCGCCTCGCGGCCTGCCCGCGGCGGCGACGGCGTGTCGCCGATCATCATCACCTCGAACGATTTCGCCGGTGCCTGGGCGATGCGCCCGGACGGCCAGCCGATGCTGCCGATGGTCCCCGGCGAACCCCGCCAGCGTGAATTCGCCTTCCGCGCCGGCGTCAACATCGTGATGTACACGCTGACCGGCAACTACAAGGCCGACCAGGTGCACGCACCCGCCCTGATCGAGCGGCTGGGACAATGATGCGTATCATGAGCAAACATTGTCTCCACAACTTCGCCGTCATGCCCGGGCTTGTCCCGGGCATCCACGTCTTCCTTGCTGTAGAAGGAAAGGCAGACGTGGGT
>WPCJ01123264.1_pt1 | contig 19110 bp, 28 predicted proteins | sample 5399831 | NCBI WGS metagenome assembly WPCJ01 (sample SAMN12869470, study PRJNA574797) | sludge metagenome | isolation source: wastewater treatment of pH10 | place: China:Beijing | collected 2019-05-20 | reverse complement strand
TTCCCGGGCGATTCGAAGAGAAAACGGAGCGACACCGCAGAGAAAAGCGGTGATTTGCCGGAGAAATTGAACCGAGTTCGGTCGCTGTCATTGTTTGGCGGCGGGATTCAACGAAAACCTCGCGTTATTCGAGGTGCCCTTAATCTGGGTGGCGTACTGGATGGAGCCAGGGGAGGGGGGGCGAACGCACCAAGTCAAGAGACGTTTCAGTTCTCGCGCTCATGGCTACGAGAAGGCTTTTGTTAAGGCTCGCAACCTTCGAGCAAAAATGTCAGGCTTCAATATTGGGAGGCACCCTTGTCCGGATATATCAGACATTCTTGCCGGCGTTGATGATGCTCGGATGATCATCACCCAGGTGAATTTCTGCAAGCGGAACATATAAGTGGCTTGCGTAACGGCGAGACTGTGAGAGCCTGAATTATCGAACATAGCGGAGTAGGTGTCATTACGGAGGGGGTGCGTCGGGTGCTGTTCTCGCGTATCGATGCGCCTGAACGGTGACTGGATATATCTCTCTTGGAGTTCAGTCGTATTCCTATTCGCTGCAGCGCGTTTTCCGAGATTGGCGAAAGGGCGAAGTTTTGCTTTCAGGCACAGCGCTTATTCCTCAAGACCGAAAAGCGGCGTTTGCAGATGCCGTACGGGCATTGGGCGGCAAACTGATCGGATAGATAAGGGCGGCGATGATGATTCACGGATGCGAAACGCCGGGGATCATCGTGTTGAAAGCATGTGACCCAGGATAGTCACGCAAAGGGATATCGTTATGTGGAAACGTATGGGCGAAATCTGGATATGGATTGGGACGATAATAAATTTCGCCGTGGCTTTTGGCCTGGCTCAATTACTGGTGAGTTTTGGTTTGCGATGGTCCTTCATAGTTGATCGCCCACTGGATGCATCAGACAGTGTCTTAGGTTTTACTGTCTTGCTTGGTGTGTTCCTCCCTATTATCTTCCTGCTCTTTGTTGCCATGATTTCTGACGGTCTGACTCCCAAGGCCAAAGTGGAGTAGTCCTTTATTAACCCGGCAATCAAATAGCTAAATTACTGAGCGTAGCGAACGTACTCATGGCTGAAATACGACCGCACTCGATCCGGCATCGCAGCAATGCGCATCATGCACGCTCGCGCCTTCTCGAGCAGTGCGGTGGCGGTCTTGGCAATCGGCCCGGAACGTATCGACGTTTTCAGATCCCGGTTGAGGTACTCGTCGGGGTTGAGTTCCGGCGCGTACGGCGGCAGGTAGAACAGTTCGATCTTCTCGGTGTTTTCGGCAACCCAGTCGCGGACACGGTTCGCACGATGCACGCGAAGGTTGTCGACGATCAGGAACACCTTGCGTTGCGCGTCCTGAATCAGATCTTTCAGGAAGACGATGAAGCGCTCGGCATCAATGGCGCCCTCGAAGAACGAGAAGCGCACCAAGCCCTGGTTGGTGATCGCCGAGATCATCGACGTCGATCCATGACGACCGGCCGGCAGGCGCAGCTCCGGCGTCAGCCCTGCCATCGAGTAACCGCGCACCCAGTTCGAGTCCTGACGAATGGCGGTCTCGTCCCCCCAGTAGATTTCGGCATCCTCCGTCTTGGCGCGCGCAACGATCTTCGGGTACTCATCCTCAAGCCATGCCTTGAGCCGGGCCGGATCCTGCTCGAGCGCGCGCTTGACCGGCCGCTGTGGCGTGAAGCCCCAGCGCCGAAGGTACTCACCAACGGTACGAATGGGCATGTCGATGCCGAAGAGTTGCTTGATGGCGAGCATGACTGCGCGACGATTCCACAGCGCGAACTCAAGCTGAAGCTGGGCAGGATTCGAACCGATGATCTTCAAACGCAGTTGCTCCTCTTGGACCAGCGTCAAAGTTCGTCCCGAGCCATGGCGCCGACCACGTTGCCCGCCCTTGATGACCGCGTCGAGATCGTCAGCCTGGGCGCGCCGCGCCCATTTCAAAACGGTACCGACATGAACCCCACACACTTCAGCGATGTGCGTCCATGTGTAGCCTTGCTTGCGCAGTACAAATGCTTGGCGACGAATGTGCTCCAGGGCTTCGGGCGGGAGTTTTCGGGCATCGATCTTTTCCATGCCCGAATTATATCAAAGCCTATTTGATTGCCGGGTTAATAATGAGGACAGTCATCATCGGGTTTAAAGACGAGTTGGTGAAGGCCTGGCAAGTCCCAACGTTTTCCAGTAGGCGATAAAGAGAAAGCCGGTGGCGTTGGCAGTGACTTGGTGCTAATTGTGACTGAAGAGTCCGCGGCACAGCTATTCACTCCTTCGCGCCGATGCTACGCAGTGATCGTGGAGCGGTGACGGTTGCGCTCATCGCATGTATTGGTATTTGTGGATCGAGCAATCCAGACACTGAGGCTCATATGTGTGTAAGACGTTCTCCCGTGATGACGATCGTGACGGGCCTTTTCTTCTCTGCTCTTATCACGCAAAACGCTAATGCAGCACTCACCGGTGTTGTGGTTGGCGTATCCGACGGCGACACGCTGACAGTGCTCGATGGGGCAAACCGCCAGCATCGAATCCGCCTTGCCGCCATCGATGCCCCTGAGAAGACGCAGGCGTTTGGAGCCCGTTCATCTCAAAGCCTCTCGCAGCTTTGCTACGGGAAGCAGGCGAAAGTGTTTGACACCACCGAGGATCGTTACGGACGCACCGTGGGAACGGTGATCTGTGATGGCGTTGACGCCAACTCCGCTCAGGTCGAGCGTGGCATGGCGTGGGTCTACAGACAGTACGCACCGCGCAACTCGCCGCTCTACCGGCTGGAGTCCCGTGCTCGAGACGAACGAATCGGTCTCTGGCGGGATGCCAAACCGATCGAACCCTGGCTCTTTCGTCGGGCCTCCCGTTAAAGCGTCCTGATTTAGCTGTTTTACCCTGGGATAGCTGAACAATGGGTGTATCGTCAATGCGCGCCGAAGCGTTCGCTGCTGTTTGGCCTCGAGGCACAGGCTCGCGAGCGGCGCGTTGGGTTGTGGCAAGACAAGGCGCCCATTGAGCCGTGGGCATTTCGCCGCACGAAACGTTAGTCCTCGGGGGTTCTGGAGGACATGCGCGTGATCCTCTTCAAGGGCGATTGGGCACGAGAGCGTTGGCTCCTGGTGGAGCAGTACCTTGCCAGCGAGGAAGCGCCCCAACTCGACAGTCCGGTGTGCTACAACGCGGGTACGCTGCCGTCCTGAGCCTCTGCGCTCTTGCGAAACAAGCAAGGTGCGGTAGTTTTGTGTCATGAGACTCCATTGCCGAACGCCCCAAACCCCTCTGCCTCCCCACGCTTCGTTGCGTGATCGCCTTTTGGCCGCGCGAGGTGCCGATCCTTCTGAGCGCGACGATCTCGCGATGCTGCTGGCCCCGTCATCGATGAAGGATCTCGGGGTAGCGGCATTGCGCATCGAAGAGACCATCGCAGCAAATGGGCACATTGTAATCGTGGCCGACTACGACGCTGACGGTGCCACCGCGTGCGCAATCGCCGTGCGAGGCCTGCGCATGTTCGGGGCGAGTGTTTCGTTCGTGGTGCCTAATCGTTTCACGGATGGCTACGGCCTGAGCCCCGCGCTTGTCGATCGGGCACTCGAACACAAGCCCGCGCTTATCGTAACGGTCGACAACGGGATCGCAGCCCTTGCAGGAATCGATGCGGCCAACGCCAAAGGTGTTCCCGTAGTCGTCACCGATCACCACCTCGCCGGCGACGCGCTCCCGAAGGCAGCAGCCATCGTCAATCCCAATCAGCCTGGCTGCGCCTTCCCATCGAAGAATCTGGCCGGCTGTGGGGTGATGTTCTACGTCCTAATCGAACTCAGGCGGCGGTATCGGGAGCAGAGCGACGCGAGAGGAAATGCGCCGCTCAATACCCTATTCGATATCCTGGCACTGGGGACCGTGGCAGACGTCGTGCAGCTGGACCGGAACAACCGTGTCCTGATCACAACCGGGCTCGCGCGGCTGCACCGTGGGTTCGCCTGCCCGGGAATTCGGAATCTGTTCAGGGTGAGTGGTCGCTCGATGGAGGCGGCCGGCGCGATCGATCTCGGTTTTTATATCGGGCCACGGATCAACGCAGCCGGCCGCATGGATGACGCGAGTGTTGGCATTCGGTGTCTCATTACCGATGACGAGCAGGAGGCAGCTTCGTTGGCCGAAGCGCTCGAGCAAACCAACCAACTGCGCAAGGCCGTGCAAGCCGAGATTCAGGAAGAGGCTGAGGCGCTCGCGCAGGGCATTGCCGCGACCGATGACTTCTCCATCGTGGTTGCGAACCCGGACTGGCACGAAGGGGTCATCGGCATCGTCGCGGGCCGGCTGAAGGAGCGGTTCAGGCGACCGGCGATCGTCTTCGCTGCTGGCGAGGAAGGTCTCCTGAAGGGCTCATGCCGCTCGATCCTGGCGCTTCACATGCGAGACGCCATCGATGCTGTCGATCGGCGCCTGCCGGACTGCATTGTGAAGTTCGGCGGTCATGCAATGGCCGCAGGTCTGACGATCAATGCGGCTATGTTCGACCAGTTCCGCCAGGCATTTGAGGACCAGGTGCGCGCCTCATTGAAGCCGGCGGATCTGGAGGAGGTGATCGAGCATGACGGCCCGCTCAGCGCGGAAGACCTCACGGTCGAGAACGCTGATTGGATTCGGCGTGGTGTATGGGGACAAGGATTCCCGGCGCCGTCTTTCCTGATGCGAGCTAGGGTTCGCTCAACACGAATCCTCAAAGATAAGCACACAAAGTTTGCGCTCAACATCGACGGCCGGCCCGTGGATGCGATCCTCTTCAACCAGGTAATCGAACATGCCGAGGATCTCACCGTTCACGCCAAGCTCGAGATCAACGAATGGAACGGCCGACGCTCCGTTCAACTCATGCTTGAACGGGTGATCTCCGACTGAGACGGCTCAGAAGCTCTCCTCGGGGATGCCCTGACCGGTAAGGCAGGCTCGAAGGGCTACGTCGTCAGGGCTCGCCGAGGCGAGACGGATCAGGGCTTCGACAACGTGCCTTCTGGAGGTCGACAACTGCTTGCAAAGACGATCAAGGTCCCGGCCGGACTTGGCCGAGACGAGCAGATCGAGTCGTGTGCCGTTGGAACGAAAGCTCTGAACACGCTGGCGAGCGTTCGCTTTTCTGTCGTGCTCAGTGCTTGAATGGCGTCTACGGGTTGTGGATTCGTGGGTTGGCATCAAGAACTCCGTGTTGATTTCCGGAAATGAGTCCAGGTTCCCACAGGGAAATCAAACTGCAACCCCGCCTGCCGCATAACGGCCTGAATGACGTGTTTTGTGAAGAGATGAGTTGCTCGGCACTGGCATAACCTTGTCAGCTGACCAAACAACCGAGCACGGACATTATGGAGACAGTGCGCGGCACAGAGGGATTGTGCGGCTTTGAGGGGGTGGGCGAGGCGGATGGATCGGGAGAGGGCCCGAATGGGTTCGAGCTTCACTACCAGAGTCAGGTGTGCGCCGACCAGCGCGTACAAGGCCTTGAGGCGCTACTGCGGTGGAACCACCCGCTACATGGGCAACTCAGACCTGTGGAGTTTATCCACACCCTCGAGAAGACGGGCGCTATCATTCCCATCGGCCTTTGGGTTCTCGGTCAGGCAGGCCGTCAGCTAGACCTGTGGCGAGGACACGAGACGCTCGGCAAGGCTACGATCTCAATTAATGTAAGTGCCGTGCAGGTGCATGCGCCACATTTTGCATCCAGGTTCGCTTCACGAATCGAAGACGGCTCGATCGACCCTAGACGGCTGGTGCTTGAGCTGACCGAATCTATGCCACTCGTGGACTTGCCGCAGATCGAGAAGCAGATCCTCCAGATGAAAGAGATGGGTGCTAAGGTCGCTCTTGACGATGTAGGAAGCGGGTACTCGGCCCTCACTTACTTGCGACGCTTGCCAGTAGATCAGATCAAACTCGACAAGGAGTTCATCTACGGCATTGAACACAATGCTAAGGCGCATACAATCGTGAACGCCGTCGTGGGACTGGCCAAAGATCTCGATCTTGAAGTTGTTGCCGAAGGAGTTGAGACCGATGGGCAGTTCTGCTTGCTCAAAGAGATGGGGTGCGACCTTTTTCAGGGGTACTTATTTGATGCCCCTAAACCAGCAAGCGCTTGGTGAACGGGGTGCCTGAGTGAGGACACCCCGCGGCGCACTGATCGACTTAGGCTTTGACGAGCAGAGCGTCAGCCGATTTCCCTTCGGCAATCCACTCAGCGAACCAGGCCGGCTTACGCCCGTGGCCAGTCCACGTCTTCGCCTTGTCGGTCGGGTGGAAGTACTTCGGCTTTGCAGACACTTTCTTTGCAGGCTTGGCTGCGGTTGGCTTGGCTTTCACCGCCTTGGCAGGCGAGGTCTTGTCGAGGAGTTCATCCAGGCTCAGGCCTTCTTCAGCGGCCATCTTTTGCAGTCGCTTGAGCAGGGTTTTCTTCGAGCTCGCTTCGCGTTTGCTGATCTCGTTCTGCACCTTCGTCTGGAGCTTGCGAAGCTCCACGAGCGACATGGCATTGAGTTCCATCTGTTGACTCCAGTCAAGTAATCGGATCTGCGATTTCATTCTAGCGGAAATAGGACATCCGATGCGAGTTGAAATATCACCGGGCGATGGCAAGGTTGGCTACTAATCAGTCAAGCGCAGGAAGCAACACGCACACGATTTGCAGGACAAGGATAAGGCGCCCCTACAGCCACCGCTGTCAGAGGCAGATGAGTTGCGGGCCAAGGAAAACTGGAACGAGATGCGATGGCTAATGCCCGAGCTTTGTGAGTTCATGGTCGAGATGGCCAAGCCCCCGAAATTTGATGGCAGGCGCGTGCTCGCTAATGCCACGATCCGCCCACGCAATGAAGGACAGGCTAATGCAGACTGAAGAACTGTTCAGTGAGATCCCGGGCACCGAGAAGCTCAGTCCGACTGTCGACGCCTATGACGAGCTGGTCAAGGCATACGACTTCTACAATCAATGGCTTTTTAATGGTGATCTGCCAGGGTGTCTCTTCACATTCCAGCGGAACAAGCGCCTCTTTGGCTTCTTCTCGCGTAAGCGTTTCGGCCACCGGGGCGGCCAGCAGGTCGATGAGATTGCGATGAACCCGTCCGTGTTCGCCGTCAGACCAGTGGAGGCGATTCTATCGACGCTGGTGCATGAGCAATGCCATCAGTGGCAAGCCTGTTTCGGCAAGCCCGGCCGGCGCGGCTATCACAACGCCGAGTGGGCCGACAAAATGGAAGAGGTCGGTCTGATCCCATCGAGCCATGGCCGCCCAGGTGGGAAGCGTGTCGGTGAGCACATGACTCACTACATCGATCCCAATGGCCGATTCATGGCGCTGACCAAGGAGTTGCTTGAGTCGGGCTTTGCGCTGTCTTGGTACGACCGGTTTCCGACCGCTGCGGAGTTACCAATCTATGTGGGTGGGGCAGGGGAGGACGATCTTCTCGCGGACATCACCGGCACGGACGGCATGCCGCTCGGGGGCGAAGAGCTCAAAGGCGTGACTGAAGGCGTGGACGGGAGCGTTGAGGGTGAGTTGCCGTCCTACCGACCGGCATCCCCATTGAGCGCATCACTCGCCAGCAAGGGCCTGGATGTGGTCTTACCAGGCTCGGACGAGACGAAGAAGGGTGTCACCACGCGTGCGAAGTTCATCTGCCCGGGTTGCGCAGATGCAGCTTGGGGGAAGCCTTCACTGAACATCATCTGCGGAAAATGCAAGACGGAATTCAAGAGAGCATGAACTCATGCACGATTCCTATCCCGCTGCTGAATGCCTTGGAGAAGTTCGTTGAGCGACGAACCCGTGCTGAGCAGCTTTCGGAAATGGAAGTCCTTCGCCGGCTCGTTTCGGAAAGAGGAGGGGATCCGGCGTTGCTTGCCTCTGAAGATCCGACCTCGGCACTCCCCTACTTAGTCGAGGCGATGGAGGTCTCGCTTCTCGAGCGGGCCGCGGCGAACTGGCCCAACCTCTTCCTTAAGGGCACGTCCGAGATCGACGGCGAAGGTCTCGCCTACCGGCTTGCGCTAATTGATGGACTTTCTCGCCAGATCCCGGGTGAAGTAGGCATGGAGTTGGGCCTCGTGCACCAGTTCCTAGTGATAAGCGCATCTGCGGACGTACAACATACACCCGCCTCCCATTGCAAAGCTGATCGCATGCGGTAATCTGGAGTCCAGATCGCGCGATAGCGTGTCCATAATCTAATCAACCGGAAGGTTGAAGTCATGAGCCCCACGGCTGGGGTGATTTGCGGAGGAACCGGTGATAACCAAGCACAAACGGGACTTTATGCTCATTGCGACCACCATGCTGCTTGCAGCATGCGGACAGAACGATCCCGTCGCTTTGTTTGTTCAAAACGCGCCTGAGGAAGAAGCGGTCGCCCGCAAGGATGTGACGATGATCCTCACGGGCGACTACAGTGGCTTGTACAGGTCATCGGACAGCCAGGGCAAGATGAGTGAAAGCGATTACATCGCCTGGGCAAAGCAAGCCTTTGGTAAGTACCATGAGATCGTCAAGAACTGCGGCGGCCTCGAAGCGATCGAAGTCTTCGAGAAGACGGAACGAAAGCCCGGGGAGCACTATCGACTGATCTACCGAGTGTACATGAACGACAAGGTTCAGGATCAGTGCAAACCGAAGAACTTCATGCCACTGCATGCCATTAAAACGGCCAAGGGCTGGGACGTCAGGGGCGAATAGGTTGCCGTTGAGCTACACGTCGCGGCTGAAGCGGATGCACTGTTGCGCCGCGTTCCGTGCGATCCCGTGTGGTACCGCTGTTTCGTAGGACTGCGCCTGACGGATCGGTAACTACTACCCGCGTTGGCCGACCGAAATGCTTTGCTATTTCTACGAACCGTTCAATGCTGGCCTCGCCCTGGGAGAACACAACAACGTGTGTCGCAGCTCGAGCCAGGCTTTGAAAATGTCTTTCCTGCTCGGTGCGGCTTCCGCGGCCACGCATGAAGAAGTGCCGTACTGGCAAGCACTGCTCGATCGCCCATCGCTCAGCCATCTCTTCAGCGCCCTTGTTACCTCCCACTAGCATTACGTCAGGACTGAGGTTGGCGAAGAACCCCTCGAGCTTGGTCTTGAGCAGGAACTCGTTGCTGAATCCCCGCCCACCTGTAACTACGACCCGGACAGTCTGTCCGCAGAGTTTTCGCCGGGCCGCATGCACAAGTTCGGCAAACCCACCGCAAGTGCCCAGTCCTGAAGGGGGAGCCCAATAGGGGTCTCGGTAGGGGTATTCAACCGGCGCGTTGTCGGCTATCTCTCGTAGCTCGAAGCCCAATCGTGGGTACTCACGAAGCTGCATCCAGAGCCCCGCGTTCATGATCTGTTCGTGGCACTGCGCCCAGTCGCGCCGTGATCTTTCTGTGTGTTTGAGGGCCAGCTTTCGAGCTTCCTTGGCAGTAGGCATGCCGATGATCTCGGCGCGCAGTTCTTCGTCGGACCCGCGGAACCGTTCTGACTGGTAGAAATGCTCGAGGCTTGGGTGTAACACTGGTCGGTTTCGACCGAACCCGTAGCCCGGCTCTACCTCCCGGTAGCCGGGAAAAGGCAGGATTGCGTCGACCTTAACGCTCATGACAGCGCCTCTGCTATTCTGGCTTGGAGTTGCTGCGCATTGAGTCCCGCTGGGTTGATCGGTTCGCCCACCTCAACCGTAACGGGCGGCAACCAGGTTAGCCTGCGACGCTTCACCTTGCCAAAGACACTGCGTTCAAGTCCATGGATACGTACCGGCAGGAGGACTCGCCCTGAACGCATGGCAGCGATGGCCGCACCAGGGTGCAGCGGCCCCAGTAGTCCGTCGCGCGTGATACCCCCTTCAGGAAAGACCATCGCGCCGCGACAGGCATGAAGTTCTCGCAGGATTTTGCGCATTCCGAACGGCGAGGCGGCATCAACTGGCACGTAACGGCCCAAGCCGCAACGAACGAGCACATCAAGGGCCCGGCGCCAGACAGGATGCTTGGCAAAGTCAGCGGTTACCGCGTAGGTCAGAGTGTGTGGAGAGATGCACGCAAGCAGCGGACCATCGATATAGGAGACATGGTTGGCGACGACAAGCGCGTCGCGATGTGCTTGCCACCTGTGTAGGTCTTTCACCTGAAGCCTCAGCGCTCGGCGAGCGAGCAGGCGCAAACAGTGCTCGCCAAGACGCACATGAAAGGCTCGAGCAAGGGTAAGTTGATGTCCGGACATGAGCTTGCCGTCATGATGAGCAGCTTGCATCATCACATGAACGCGAAAGGTGCTGATCGGCATAAAACAGCCCGTTTTGCTCGTTTTCGGCCGGATTGACAGCGCGGGGATCTCCCCGGTATCGTTCAAAGACTTTCTCGGCTGCTTGCGGTCGTAAAGCGCCGGCATTGCGTCGGCCTCCGGTCGGCACTGCCGACTGAGCTGGGGTTAGCCTAGCCTTTCAATGGTGCGCAATGCACCTTCTTCCTTGACCTTCGGGGCACTCCTTGCCCTGCGGGCGTGGTGTGTCCCGGTTTTGCTGGAGATCACCATGAAGAAGCTTTTCCATTCTCCCAACCATTGGGACAGCGCGATCGGTTTCGGTTGTGCTTGTCTGCTGGTCGCAGGCGTCCTGTTCGACATCTTCGTCCGGTAGGAGCGGAGCCCACCATGCAGCTAGATCTCTTCGCCCCAACGGATACCGCATTCATTGGGGTTGAGGTTGGCGCCGAGGTCGGCGCACGTCGCTGGCCCTGGGCCAGTAGATCCCCCGATCAGTGGATCCAACCTGTTCGGGGAATCGTTATATCCCGACGCGACGACCGCATTTGGGTAGGTAGTGTTCTCGGGCACTCCCCTTCGCAAGAGGAGATTGACCGATACGTGGCGGCCCGTGCTGATCGGCTGAATGGCTCCATCCCTGTGATATGGGACTACGGCCCAATCGGTCTGGGCAAGACTGCCATGTGGGAATCAGTCGCAGACCTTCGCTCCTATGCTGAGGATCTGGCCGATTGGCAACTCGAAAGGGCAAAGGCTCTTGAGGAGCAAGTCAATGGATGAAGACTCACGCTGCGGCAACTGCCGCAAGCACGCACCGCCACAAACGGACGATTGTATGTACAACGCGGGCTTCGTGTTGTGCTCTGATCTACCAAAGTGGCGGTACCTGTCACCTCATCGGTTCGTGTGTGAGCGGCACGTACCGATGTTCAAAGGCGAAGTACTCGATCTCGCCGATCTTTTCTAATCAACCCCTATTGGGGCTTCGCGACACGTCAGGTGTTGCGCGGAAACTGGAGAAAACCATGAACCTCACCTCGATACTCTTTGGCCTGTTCTATCAAATCACCAATCGTCTCTACGATGGAGTGAGCGTTATCAATAACCGCTTCTGGCAAGATCGCACCTGGATCGGTGATGTGCGCATGTGCGGGTATGGAAGTATCGGTGTGGCGGAGCTGCGTGACCCGTCGGGAGCGGCGCGCTACAAGATCCTCCGTGCAGAGACCTTGAACGGCTTCAGGGCTGAGGTAGATCTGCTTCGAATGGAGGGTTGGATCGGTTGGGCTCGTGGGGCCGAGTCGATCGAACTCATTGCTGCAGTCCGGCGAGGGAGCGAGATGCGCCTTCACTTCATGAAGAGTGCAGCGGTGCAGGGCGAGCTCGATGCCTTTATCGGTGTTCTGCTCTCCGAGCAACGGAGGCGCTACGACTCAGGAGTGAGTGAGGGCCCGATCATCGATGCGACAGTAGCAGTGAACGGGTGAATCACTTCACCCTCTTCAGGTGTTGAGGACTGCGAGAGGTTTCACGCTCGTAGTCCTCGCTAACCGCCTGGATGTTGGTGAATAAATCCACCAGCTTCTTGGGGGGCTCGGACGTATCGTTGCTATGGACAACCAGTCCGGATTCGTGTGTCTTGGGAGGTTCTCCAATGGCCGCGATCTTGTCGCGATCCCGATTCATCCAAAGGGGCATGTTGATCTCCTGGTAAGGGGTAAGGCGCAGATGGCCTTTTCTCACTTCTACCACGGAGATCACCCCTGTCAATCATCTATCCCGCGCGGGGAATCCTTCTCCGCGGTGGAGGGGGTCTCTGCGCAACAACTTGGAGACTTACTATGACGATGAACCGACGACTCCCGCAAGGCATGCGGGTCAAGTATCACACCGGTGACGGCGTGATGCACGAAGGCACCGTGCTCAAGGCCGACGGCCTCGGGTATTCGATCCTCCCACTGGACGGTCGGCGAATCCTCGTCCCGGCACAGAACGTGCGCGGGTCGATGTCACGCTGATCTGGAAGTTTCAACTTCGGCATCTCGCCGCCAGCTTCGCCGCGTCTTAGGCGCGGTTTCAACCCCGTGGGGCACCTTCCCACGGGGATGGTGTTTCCGCAATCATCCTGGAGAAACACCATGCAAAAGATCGTCTTCACCCTGCTCACCCTCATCGCACTGGGTTCGTCCTCTGCGTTCGCGCAGTTCGGCTCTGGCGGCTACTGGGGAGGAAGCTCCGGTGGCTACTGGAGCAACAACACCGGCGGATCGGTCACCTACCGTGGGTCGGACTATGGCACGGCGGACGCGCGTAGCGTCCAGCATGTCGTCACGGGTCGCGTCGAGGATATGCGCGTCGTGACGATCAGCACCCGTGGCCAAGCGTCCCAGTACATCGGGGCTGGTCTCGGCGGCGCTGTGGGTGCCATTGCTGCCCGAAAGGTCGGCAATGGCAGCGGCAAGCAAATCGCTTCGTTGGTCGGTGGCGCCCTGGGCGCGCTGGCCGGTCAGGCGATCGGTGAGCACGTCGGTCGTGAAGAGCGTCAGGCGTTGGAGATCATCGTTGCTCTCGACCGAGGCAACGTGATCGCCGTCACCCAAGAGATCGATCAGGATGCAGCATCGCTGCGTCCTGGCGATCGCGTTCGTCTTGTCAGCGGCTCGGTGACCCGAGTCGTGAAGATGGGGCGTCTGATGTGACAGGCAAACCCGAGTCCCTTCCGGGGCTCGGGCCCTTGCCCAATGAGGGCTATTCCGAAAACGCCAGCACGTTTCCGGAAACGTCTTGTCGGCCTTTGGCCAAAGCGGTAGCTGGACCAGACCGGGCATCTTGCCGAACCCAGCATTCCACAACCCACCGCGGGGCACCTGTCCCCCTGGGCATGGTGCTTTTCCGCAACGACCAAGGAGAACCACCATGAGCAACAACAAGATCTTTCCGGCGCGTCGCGTCTTCCCGGTGATCGAGCAGATCCGTGAGCTGTACCGCGAGGCTGCCGAGGTACCGGGCGCTGAGGAGCAGGTCGTCGTCGATAAGGCCACTCTTGAGGTGCTCTATGCGGCCGCCCTGGAGCTTGAGCGAAACACGCCGACGCTCGTCGTCGGTCTGCACACGCACGATTCGGGAGTCTCCCCGTACGTGTTCGCTGTTGATCCCCTCATTCCTTTTGGCCAGGACGACTTCCAGCAGTATCTGGAGGAAACGTTCGAACCCTGGAAGAACGAGTATCTCGATGTCGAAACGAACATCGACGCGATCGAGATCCGCGCAGTGGATGCACACCAGAGCACGGCGGCTGAACCAGCCTCAGTCATACAAGCGCTGCAGACGGGTGGCGCCATCGAAGTCAGGGAAGACGCAGACCAGGCTGGACGGTTCTGCTACTTCCTGCGCGGGGAAGGTTCCGAGATCTCGTACGACGATCCTTCCGAGGCCAGAAGTGCAGCCCTTTCGTTAGCGCTTGCCCGTGTCCGGGAGCACCAGGACATCGGCGCTGTCGCTTGGGGTTCGATGAGTGAGCAGCAAAAGCGCGAAGCCATCGAGGCGACCTTCGGCGAGGAAGAGGAAAAGAAGAAAGCCCAGCGCTTTCTCAATCACTACAAGTGCCCAAGGTGCAGCAGCGAGTGGAGCGATGAGTGGGAGTGCCAGGTGGACGATGAATGCGGCGAGTGCGGAACGCGGCACATTTCTCCGTATGCAAGCGAAGACGCTTGAGGAGAGTGCGCCATGAAGGCCATCGTCGAGTTCGGAGTTCCCAAATCGGCCCTGCAAGGTGAGGCGCCCTGCGGCATCAGTTCAAGCCCGGGGATCGTCTTCCCCAGCGCGACTCAGGCTGCCAAGGCCGCGGCTCAGATCGCGTTCGTGCTTTTTCGTCGCAACAAGGGCGTGATGCCCGGAACCTGGAAGGCGCTGGTTCCGTCGGCAGACAAGCCACGTCTGACCTGGTGGTCGCACGACAAGTCGGCATGGGTCACCGTGTCGCTTCTGGACGGCAAGGATCGGGGTTCGTTCTCGGGCACCGTGAAGTAGCTCACCAATGATCGCGTAGCGACTAGACCCGGCCATTCCCCGAAAGGGGTGGCCGGGCTTATCTCTTTAGCGTGGAAAAGTGCCAGAAACCCGTGTTTTACGAGGCTTGAAGGTTCGCCAAGCTCCGGTATAAATGGCGTTGCTGGCAAGTTGCCTGTCAATGAACGGAGAGTGTCTATGAATCGTGAAGAGCTGATCGAAGCAGTTGCGGCCGATGCTGGACTGAGCAAGACCGCAGCCAAGGCCGCCGTGGTCTCGGTGATCGAGAACATCCAAAAAGCAGTGGCCAATGGCGACAAGGTGGCCCTGGTCGGCTTCGGCACCTTCGAAGCCCTCAAGACCCCCGAGCGCCAAGGCCGTAACCCGCAGACCGGTCAGCCCGTCACCATCGCCGCCGGCGTTCGGCCCAAGTTCACCGCGGGCAAGGGCTTCAAGGACGCTGTGTCCCGCTGAGCGTTGAACGGGCGGACGCGACCGACTTGGCACGTCCGCCAAATGCCCATAGAATCCTGAATCGCAGCCGCTCGAAAGAGCGCCGGTAGCTGGACAAGACCGGGCCACTGGCCGAACCCAGCCCATCAACTGCAGCACCTGTCCCGCATTCGCTCGAAGGAGCACACGGCTAGTTGCCTCGTCAGGAGGCTACCCCTGTGCGCTTTCGTGCGCCGCCAGCGTTCTTTGTGTGTCCATTGCGGACCACGACGACAGGAAGCTGACCTACATCAGCATTTCAACCTTCGGGGGCACTTGTCCCTCGGGGCATGGTGTCTCCCGGCATACCTTGGAGATTCACCATGTGCGCACTCGTCATGAAATCCGACTCCGTCGTTCTCCCGAAGGCCCGTAACTGGGGCTTGATCGACCAGCTCCGCTGGAAGGTCGAATGCCTCTTCCAGCGTGTTCGGGGGGAAGTGTGATCGGAAGCTGCATCTTGCAACAAAGGGGAAGTGACGTAGTCTTGTTCTCGAAGGAGGTGATGGCCATGCCGACACTGAAGATCGAGTACCCGGACTACGACGCAACCCCAGACCACATCGCCGCGCTTGCAAAGGAACACGGGATTGCGCCCGAAGACCTGATCAAGCGCGCGATCAACGAGTACCTCGGGGGCTACGGATTGAAAGATCCGCCCGAGGGGTTCAAGCCGAAGACGCTCACCGAGGTCTTCGTCGCGACCGGAGTCTACAAACCAACAGATTAAGCCCTGAGCAATCGGGGCGAGGAGCAATCGTGAACGATCTCTTCGCCCCGTTCCCTGGGGCCATTGTCATGGCCTGGATGCCGGAATCCGAGCACGCTTGCGCGCCCGGTCCGAAGTTCAGACCTGTACTGCTGCTGGCAGAGAATCGTCGCCCCGATGGAACCCTCGAGGTTCTGGTGGCTTACGGTACGAGCCAGCAGACAAGCCGCATCGCGCCAGGTGAGTTCACCGTCCGGTGCCAGGATGCGGCGTTCCTCGCCAAGGACACCAGGTTCAGCTTGAACAAGCGGATGTGGTTGTCCGTGACGCAGGAGTATTTCCAACGAGACGGCAAGACGCAGGTTCTCGGTTCTCTGCCCGCCAAGTCTTTGCGCGGCGCAGCAAGGGCCGCCCAAGAAGTCGGAATCGCTTAAAACGTGGCGCCCAGGCGCCTCGACCACCCGTAGGGGGCCTGTCCCTCTGCGGGCGGGTTCTCCTGCATCAACCAGGAGAAAATCATGCATCACAATCTCATTGTCACGAAGAACGAAGACGGTCGCCCACAAGTGGCCATCGTCGTTAATGAGCTCAACATCACCAATCCGCTCATCTCGGAGTGTGGTCGATTCGAAGTCGACCCCGTGGCGGCGTACGGAATCAGCCTTCAGCTGGCCACCGCGCTGGCACACCTGAACGAGACGCTGGTTGCAGAAGGCATTGCGGTTTCGCCGATGAAGTCCGAGCTGGGGCTACTGCGGGCCGAAGCAGCCAAGGGCAATGATGCCCAGCGGCGCTACGCCAGCCATGATTTCAGCACATGTCCGATGTGCGGCTGCGCTGATCCGCAGGGTGGCAGTATCGAAGTGGATGGCCAAACGGCAACCCAGGAGGTGACCTGCCCCGAGTGTGGCGCTGCCTGGAACGATCTCTACCGTCTCGTTGGCTTCGAGGTGGTGGAGGAGGGCAACTCGCACCTGGCGGCAATCGGTCGGCTGCGCGAGAAGCTCGAGACGCTCGACAAGGCGGCGTTCTCACTCCGGGAGGCGATCGGGAGTCTGGGTGCTCAGCCTGAGATGGAAGCTGCGCTTGGCGCCCTGAACGCAAAGCGCATGGGTATCCAGGATGAACTGGTCGCTCTCGGAGAAGCGCTTCCGGGCAACGCCCGCTATGCCACGGCGATCATCGGCGATGCGCCGCAGATCTACGACGCGATCGAGATTCGTGGTGTGCGTGTGGTGGGCCGTGACCCCAGCACGGGCAAGACCGAGCTCGAGGTCGATGACGTCAATCCGGTCTTCTGGTCGGTGTATCTGCACCGGAAAGAAGGTGGGGTCGAGTGTGTGGGTGATTTCGCCACACGCCCGCTCGCCGACGCCTACGCCCACGAGCTGAGTCAGACCTACGGCTACCGGATCGTCTGACCAACCACAACAAATCCGCCCGAGGGGAACCGTCCCTCGTGGCGGTCCCAAGGGCATCACATAGGAAGCACCATGGAAGAGAGAATCGAAAATGCGGCCGCAGCCGCTCAGGAAGCCTTCTGGGCGTCGATTGCAGCTGCTTTCCCGGAGGTGAGGTCGGGCGACTTCCCGCCCGATGCCCACATGGCGTTCGAACGAGCATGCATCGACGCCACTACGACCTGGGTTGAGGGCAACATGCCTCAGCCGCAGGTGCAAGAGAACGTTTGAAATGAGAGCCCCGGCCGAAAAAAGGTCGGGGCTTTCTCGTTTACCGCGATGGGAGTGCAGATACGCCGTGACCCTCACCAGCCGAGTTCTTTGGCAAGCTCCTCAACGCTGGAAATGGGGTCGACGCCGTAGGCATCCCGAAGTCGGTTGTAGAGCCTGAGAAGGAAATCGTGCTGGGTGTTGGTGTCCCAGCTACGGCTGACGTGCTCGATGTACATCTCGGACTCGATAGCCTTCTTCTGTTCACAGGATGAGTCTGTCCAATAGGTATCTCCTACGCCGACAACACCAGCCTCAACCCTTATGGGAGGGCGAGCTTCACAGTGCTCAAAGAACGATATGCACCTTTTGAGATACTTCGCCCATTCGTACATCATAGTCGCACGAGATATTCCGTTCCTTCCAGGTCTCGTGCTTGGGCCGGCAACCGCTCCGTTAAAGCCCCAGATTTCTCCTGTCCTCTTGAACCATTGCGAAACGCCGATGAGGGTGCGTTCCTCGTGGTTGAGTATTCCCACCTGAACGAAGCCTTCCTTGTTCACCCCGTAGTTACCATAACGCCAAGGTCCAAGAGCAAACATTTCTTGAGCACGCCGGAGAATGACAATTGAAGACTCAGACGATGTCCATTCTGCTGGTACAAGTCGCATGTAGTATCGAGCACCGTCTTCGATCACCCATTCACTCTCTCCGGTGGGGCTCATTTCGTCTTGGTGTCGGATCTTTGCTCCCGGTTCAAGCCAGGTTGAGCGATCGCCGGGCCGTGCCGGATGCAAGTTGAACGGGGTAGCTGCTGTCCGCTGCTGCACGGCTGCCCCAAGATTGAGGCGTAGCGCGTCAGTGAGCGCCCGTGTGAGTTTGGCCAGCTCGATCTTCCGCTGCTCTCGAGTCGCTCCATCCGGGAGGTTGTAGGTAATCGGTCCTCGGCGATGTCTCAAGTCGAACGGAAGATCCTCCGGTCTGTACTCGAAGGCCTCGTTTGCAACAAGGATGATGCGTTCTGCGCCCCGAGACGTCAGGGCATGACCCAGTTCGATCATCACGTTCGGATTCGGCAGGTGTTTCCCAGACGCCGTTTTCCCTACGAACGTGATGTCGGCCACAAAGACCTGGGCCTCCTCGATCTTTCTGAAAATGGTTGCGACGATCTCCACCAGCCCCGCTTCGCCCTTCGTGTCATGGTCGAGCTCGGGGCGGTCAGCTTCGGAGAGGTCCAGCTCGTCAGAGACTGCAGCGAGAGCATCGTTCAGAGCGGCCTTGACGAAATCCTTGTTCAGCTTGGCGGGCGTGTCGCTCTGCCAGGACCAGAAGACCTTCATGTGTTGAGTCATACGCAGAAAACCAGTTCGAGTAGTGGGTGAGTGTGGCGGCTTGTGCGCGCACCATACGGCATGCATAATTGTGCCACGGCACTTGGCAGGTGCCGGGCACCCGTCTCACCGAAGCTGTTGACAGCACTGCCTTCAAGGTTTCAGCCTTCATGAGTGACCCTTTGGCTCTGTTGGCGGTAGACGGGTGACGTCAGGATATGGGCCGGGAACCTGACATGAACGGCAAAGAAATCCGTCCGACGACGATCGTCGGTATCAAGCGCCTCGCTAAATCCATCCGTAATTCCACTGGCTGTTGCCACCAGCATGCGCTGGATCTTGCCTCGAGGCAGGCGAGCTTCACGAACTATCGCAACGCCAGATCCATCCTTGGCTCGCGGTCCCATGGCGTTGCCATTGACATCCTCCCCGCCCTCTCGCTTCGCTCGCCGCGCAGCGGGAAGGGCGGGGATTCCTGCTGGGCTAGGCCGCATGGCCTACCCCTTCGGTGGGTTCTCGCTTCACCGGGCGGCCTGACTGCACCTCTCCCTCCACGAGCGCTTGGCCGTCGCCGGCCAGAACCGCGTGTCCCGCGGCCAGAATGTTCTTCGCGG
>WPCJ01183534.1_pt1 | contig 19152 bp, 14 predicted proteins | sample 5399831 | NCBI WGS metagenome assembly WPCJ01 (sample SAMN12869470, study PRJNA574797) | sludge metagenome | isolation source: wastewater treatment of pH10 | place: China:Beijing | collected 2019-05-20 | reverse complement strand
AGGAAATAATCCCTGTAATTTATGCTATATCAGGAATCCTCTTTCTGGCGGTCCTGCTCTCAAAACCACTACATGAAAAGTCACAGGGAGCTTTCATGCAGACCTGGGCATTTCTATAATCTCACTCCTGATGGCAGGGATAACTCTCACAACAATATATATCCCTGATTTTATCCCCTCCCCGGAAAAATTTTACATGATTCTTTTTAATGTGATCTTTCTGGGTCTTTTGACTCTTCTCCTTTATGCCGGATACAGCACAGAAGATATAGGAACAGTAAGCACTGCAATGTTCTGGTTTATTCTCCTCATTTTTGCGAGATATTTCGACTTCTTCTGGGAACTGCTTCCGAGGTCACTCTTTTTTATGCTCGGCGGCTTTGTCCTGCTGGTCATAAGTATTGTTCTGAAAAGAAAAAGAAGGGAGCTGAAGGTTCAATTTTCCGGAAGAGAAGAAGTTGATGTAAAGGTTGTTGTTGACAGATACGGAAATGCCGTGATCAGGAGCTTATTAATCGGCGGGGAGGAGGTAGATATTTAATCTGATTTCAAATTCGTCCAGAAAGAACATCTTTATTCAGAAAGAACATCTCTATTCAGAATATAGCCCCTTCTGAAAGAGCTTCCAAAAACAAAAAAGTAAAGGGGGGAAAGAATCTTCTCTTTCCTTCTACGGTTATCTTCTATGATTACCTTCTATGGTTACCTTCTATGGTTGCCTTTTATTGTTTCTCTACAGTAGCGCTGGTCCTCTCCGAAATCCAGTCTCCGATCAATTCCAGAGCTGTCGGTGAAATCGTTTCTTCAATTCTTGCATACTCAGATGGAGATCCTGTTTGAGAGGTCTGGAAAAGGTGATTGAGACCCGGAAGTTCTTTTACCGTATAGTCCTGGTTGCCTCCTGCTTCAAGGGCTTCTTCTATTGCCTGAAGGTTCTCCTCAGGAGGCACCTGGAGGTCTTTTTCACCATTTATTGCAAGTACCGGGCATTTAACTTTCATGAGGGTGGGTCTTGGGTCGTATGTAAGGAAGTTCCGCATCCAGGGTGACAGTAGAGACTGGATCTGGGCATCAAGGTCTGCTTCGGAATAGCCGGCACTCTGTTTTTCTTCTTCGCTCATATTTGCCATTTCATCCATCATAAGCTTCCGAAGTTTTTCTGCAGCAATTTCATCATTCTGTTCCTCTTTTATCACAGAGTATATGCTTTTCATAAGGGCATTATTCCGGGCTATTGTCTCATTGTCCACCCCTTCTGCCCTGGAAATCAGTTCACTTTGAAGGTAGAGGATTTCCTCGCCTGTAATTCCGGGCCCTGCCATCAGTACGATGAATGCAACGTCCCGGGACTCCACTGCTACAATTGGAGCAATTAAACCTCCTTCACTGTGCCCTATCAATCCTATCTGCGTCGGGTCTATCTCTTCGCGGCTTTTTAAATAATCAATACCTGCAAGCACATCTCCTGCGAAATCTTCAGAAGTAGCCTGTGAGAAGTCTCCGGTTGAACCTCCTGTTCCACGGTCATCGACCCGCAGGACAGCGATTCCCCTTTGAGTCAGGTAGTCCGACAGTACAAGGAACGGACGGTGTCCCAGGAGTTCTTCGTCACGGTTTTGCTGGCCGGAACCACTTATAAGGATCACTGCCGGGAAAGGACCTTCAGACCTCGGGAGGGTTAATGTGCCTGCAAGCTTCACTCCTGCTCCTTCATTTTCATAAACCACTTCTTCTTCGTCATAAGGATAGGGTCTTACAGGGTCCTGCTCTCTTCGCGTGTCAGGGGTTTCGTCTATGCGAGAAAGCACAAGCGGGAGAGATATACCTGACTGTTTCCATTCCCCTTCTATTGTCTTTCCGTCCTCTTTGAGTGTACCCTCAAAACTGCCCCTTATGGATTTTACATCAAGGCGGAGTTTACTGTCCTTATAGGTGACAGTTTCTACAGGTATTCCTTTTACTCCCTGGTCAAGACTGTCCATTGTAGCATTAACGGAACCATCAGGGCTGGAAGAAATATTGAATAACAGCCTTACTTCCATTCCGCCCTGAACTTCAAGGGTCCCAAGCCAGAGCCCTTCCACTTCTTTGAGGTCCTGGTTATTATCAGTATTCACTTCAGACTCAGCCGGCTTGGAGACACATCCGGAACAAGCTGCGATAATAAGCAGCAAGAATAGACAGATTACTATTTTAGAATTCATAAAAAGCCTTGCTTCGACAAGATATTTAAATGTATCAGGCTTTTTACTGCCGTATGTTCCAGGTAAAAAAAGGTCCTCATCTGGCAGTCCTTCTCGGTTGTATTCTCTACGGGATGACAGGCTTATTTCTTGCCGGCATTAATAACCTGCCCATAACTTCAATAATATTTTATCGCCTGTTCTTCGGGCTTGCCTTTATCTTTACTTTTCTTCTGGCAACCGGGAGGCTTGGAGAACTTAAACCTGGAAAAAGAAAATTTCGCCTTCTCCTGCAGGGTGTTATTGTCACCGTAAACATGTTCTTTTATTTCCTCTGCGTGAGAGAAACGTGTTTCTCCGTGGCGATCCTGCTTGAATATACTGCCCCGATTTACGTGATGCTGGCTTCACCTTTCGTTTTGAAAGAAAAGGTAGGAAAAGAGAGTATTGCAGCTCTTTTTCTTGCAATTGCGGGTGTTTACCTGGTAATCCGGCCTGAAGGCGGATTTGGAGCCTCTGATTTTTCCGGCAGCCAGTTAACTGGAATTGCATCCGGGCTTTTTGCGGGGCTGCTCCTTGCAGTTATCATTATGAATGTAAGGGTCCTGAAAAGGGATCATTCGGAATTTGCGATTGCTTTCTGGGGTACGGCTGTTAGCTGTATACTTATGCTGCCTTTTGCGTCTGAAACATCCTTTTCTGTACTTGCCCCGAACCTGTCAACTCTGGCTGCTTTCGGGATCGTTTCCGTGGGCATAGGAGGGGTTTTAACGACCATCGGGTATGCAAACCTTGAATCTCAAACAGGGAGCCTTCTTGCTTTAATTGAGCCTGTTGCAGGTGTCTTTTTTGATCTGGTCTTCCTTGGAGTTGCTCTCTCAACAGGTACACTTGCAGGTTGTGTTCTTGTGCTTGTCGCGGCTATACTTGTGAGTTTCAATGGCTCTCCAAAACCGGCAATGAATTTTACAAATTTCACGGACCCTGCCGAAGTCACCGAAAAATATTGATTTTTACCGTGAAAAATTACAAGACTTCAAATAAAATTACTGTTATTCCACACTCTCCACACTCTCAGTCTCACATGAAAGAACCAGTAAAAATCCTGACCTGTAAACCATATTAGCCATACCTTTCCTGTCATGCTTAAGAAGTAAAACAGCCTGTCTCAAAACAAAAAGAGCCAGAATGCCAGCAAATAAGATGCAAAAATTCTTCGAGTCTCAAAAAATCCGGTCTGATCATTCTTGAAAATACCAATCTCAATTTTATTTACCAATCTCAAATCTATTTACCAATCCCAATTCAATTTCAACCATTTTAAGCCCTCTTTCACGAGGTTATTTCTCAATCCTGGCAGAGCCGCAGAAAGTTGCCGGAAGAGTTCCATATTTATTTGTGGTTCAAAAAACGCTTCTTTTTCAGGGATGTAGTTTCTTCCGCCCGAAAATAGTAATGGAAAAGTCTAAAAGTATGTTCTTCAAAGTAAATTTGACCTCTTATGAAAATCCATGCCCTGCAGCATTCCGCTCTTAACACACTCGGTAGCATAGAAGAATATATCAGAACCAGAAATCATTCTCTTGAGTCAACCCGTTTTTACAAAACAACGAATCCTCCAGCCCCTGGTTCTTTTGATCTCCTCATTATTATGGGCGGTCCCATGGGAATTTACGACTATGAAGAAAACCCCTGGTTAAGAGATGAAAAAGCCTTTATCAAACAGGCAATTGGTGCAGGAAAACCGGTCCTTGGGATCTGCCTTGGAGCTCAACTGCTTGCCGATGTGCTTGGGGCTCGTGTATACGAAAACCGGCACAGGGAAATGGGCTGGTTCCCTGTAAGGGCGATAGCAGCAGAAAGTAAACCAGAAATTCTCAAAGGGCTGCCTGAAGAAATTAGGGTTTTTCACTGGCACTCCCGGACCTTTGATACTCCAGCCGGAGCTGTACATCTCTTCCGGAGCGAGGGGTGCAAAAATCAGGGATTTATTTACGGAGGCAGGGTTGTAGCTCTCCAGTTTCATCCTGAAGCTACGGATGAGAGGATCAGAAGCATGATAGGACGGTTCGGGCTTGAAATTGGGGACGGGCTTTATATCCAGAAAAAAGAGGAAATGCTCGGACAGGAGAGATATCTGGCTGAAACGAAAGAGTTCATGTTCAAGCTGCTCGACATGTTTGAAAAAATGGTTCATTCCAGCATGCCTGAAGATATTTAAACATCCTTAAAAGAGGTCTTTAAAAGGATCTTTCACCCCTGAGATAAGGGTTGCAATATCTTTCAGTGCCAGGCTTTTCTTAAATCCTGTAGGGAGAGCGATATATTTCGGGCTCCAGACCGGGTTGAACTTTTCCTTAAAGTCCCGCAGGCCCTTGTAGTTATAAATGTAGTCGCCGTTGGCAAAGATCAGAGACCCCACTTTATGCCAGAGTGGAGCAAACTGCCTCTTTTCAAGACCTGAAAGAGGAGCCATCCCGAGGGAGAATCGTCCGTACCCGTTTTCTTTTCCCCAGAGCATCAGTTTGATAAAAAGATATTCCATAGTCCTGTCAGGGGCAGTTGAGCCGTAGCGCATAAGGTCGACACTGAGTTCTTCTTTATTTCCTCCTGCCCATACGTTTGCAAAGGCAACTATTTCTTCATCATTTCTTACAAGTGCGAGAGGAAAATTGCTCAGGTACTTCTCACCAAAAAAGCCCACTGAGAACCTCATCTCTTTTCCGGTTTTTATTTCCAGCCAGGCATCCGAAACTTTTTTGAGCTCGGGGATCAGGGCGGGTACTTCTTCTGAGGGTATGATTTCAAACCTGTAACCCTTTTTTTCTACATTTCTCACTGTATAGCGGAAATCTTTGCCTGCACTGCCTTCCAGGGTAAATGATTCGAGAGGAACTTTAGCTTCCTCACCGATTTTGACGAGCGTCAGGCCGAGATCGAGATAAACCGGAATATATTTTTCGCTAACTTCATAAAAAACAGCCCTTCCCTGGTGCAGTTTGCTCATTTCATAGAAGTCCCAGATAAGTTCTTTTATCTGGTCCCTCTCTCCTACAGGATCTCCCATTGCAATCCAGCTTTTTCCCGAGATTCCGTACATTAAGAAAGCTTTTTTTCTGTCGTCAAAAAGCAGGTATTTGTCTCCTGTAAATGCCAGGTTCCCCCAGGTTTCCTGACTGCATCTTTCAATTTCTTTTGCAAGCTCAAGCTCTTCATTTCCGGGGAGATGGATGTCTTTTGAAAAGGGGCTGAGCATCTTTGTGGTCCCGAGGACGAGCAGGATAAAGAAAACTCCTACCAGTGCCCTTAAAAAGCTTGAAGCCTGGGAATTAACCCCAAATTGCCACCAGAGTTCGTTCGAATATTCCACATTCCTGTATGAAAAAAACCCGAGCCAGACAAAGCTCACTAGCACCAGAATTATTGCAATTATGTTTTCCCTGCTGAAGGACTGGTGCAGGAGCGAGGATTTCCTGTAAAAGTGTTTCCTTGAGGGAAGAAGAAGAATAAACATCGTAAGAAGCACTGCAGCTTCGTGAACATCAAAGTCCTTAAGGAGGGCAAAGATTCCTCCGAGGAAAAGAACTATGAGAGAGAGCACATAAGCTCCATCGATCCTTTTCCAGAGCCCGTTTGCCAGAAGCAGGAGCAGTACACCTATTATGCTCCCAAACATCCTTGAAGCCTCTATGAGTGGCAAAGGCACGAAGTACACGATTTTGTCCAGTGATCTGGGGTCTGAAGGCAGTGCTCCGGAAAAAAGGAGAGAAATTCCTCCCAAAAAAATCAGAATAGAAAAGACCTGAGGAGTTATTTCCAGCAGGCTGGAATATGTTACCTTTCCAGCTTTCTTAAGGAACTCTTTTTTCGATTCAAATTCGTGAAATATGAGGGTCAAAAAACCCAGGAGGAACGGGACAAAATAATATATGAGCCTGAAGACTACTAGAGCTCCTATAATGTCCACTGTCCCAAAATAAGGATCCAGCAGAAACAGCATGATTGTTTCGAAAACAACAAGCCCGCCAGGGACGGTGCTTATCAGTCCTATCAGCTGTGCCAGTGCAAAGAAAACAAGCACATGCAGCAGAGTGATCTGCGGATTTGCGGGCAGAAGCAAATAAATAATGCTCCCGGGAAGCAGGTAGTCCCCGGAGGACAACCCGAGCTGCATTAAGGCAATTTTCGGCTCAGGGATCCTTATTTTATACCCCTTTAGCTCCAGTTCGTGCTTTTTGAATGAGAGATAAAAATAAGCAGCAAGAAGCAGCAATAACAGGATTCCGGCAAGATTTAAGGGGACCGGGAACTCAGGCGCATATTCCGACAATTTCAAAGGATAAAATGTGAAAAGCAAGCCTGTAATAAAGAAAAACCCGATCCAGAAGGTGGAGATGCAAAAAATTATGATTTCCCATATCTGAGCAAGGCTTAAACCATACCCGGAATATAACCTGTAGCGAAGTGAGCCTCCTGTCAGGAAATTAAAACCGGCGGTGTAGCTGATGGACGTGCTGATAAATGAAGTCCTTGCTACCTGCTTATAAGGCAGGGTACGGTTGATATGGCGAGATGCAAGATAGTCGTAACCGGTTAATGCAGCATAACTTAAAAAAGTCAGTAGGATAGCAATACCTATCTGGCTTAAAGGGACACTGGCAATACTTTTCAGGATATAGCTCAGGCCCAGCTGTTCCATCTGCTTATCCAGGGTCCATAAAGCCAGGGCAAATATGATAGCTGGTAAAAGATAACTGACAAGCCTCTTTACTTTAAGGGCTTTTTCCTGTGTACTACCGTTTTCTTTCATCAGGATCGAGTATCCTTTTGCGTTATAAGCTCAGATTAGTGTAGAGTTAATAAAGTAGTTGAGTTACGAATCAAGGTTCAGAAACAAAAATTCACGGTGTTGATTTTACTCTTTTAAAGTAAATATATTTTTTGTCAGTTTTAAAAGAATTCGTGTGATGTTATTTAAATAATAAAAAAGAAATTTGCCTGAAATAAAAACGTCGGTCATATATCAGGCATCCAATATTTGAAAGTCTGCTCCAATCCGATTCATATTTTTTTAGCTTAAAATTTCCATTTTTAGCTTAAAGTTTTCATTTTTTAATTTAAAGCTTTCATTTTTTGCTGACTGTAATATATTTGCGTTTTGTTTCCGTGTCCGTTCCATTGATGTTGTTCACGATTAAGCTGACAGTGTATTTCCCGGCTGTACTGTATGTGTGGGCCACTGCAGGAGCTGTCGAATATGTGCCGTCCCCAAAGTCCCAGATCCTTTCAGTTGCGTTTTCCGATATGTCGGTAAACTTTACAGAAAGGGGGGCAAGACCCTGAGTAACATCACTGTAGAACCTGGCTACAGGAGGAAATGGCTTTTCTAAAACATTTATCGTACCCATTTTTGAATTCGTGCCGTTTTCACTGATTGCCGTAAGGTTAACGGTATAGCTTCCTGGAGCTGAAAACAGGTGAATCGGATTTGCTTCTACGGAATCTATATTTCCGTCGTTTTCAAAGTCCCATGTCCTGTCTGTTGAGTGTCCAGATAGGTCTCTGAATTGTACAGAAAGGGGAGCATAACCCTCCGTAATATTGCTGCTGAAGTTTGCAATGGGGAGCAGAACAGAGTTAGTAAAAGCCTTGATGCATACGTTTGAATTTGCATAGGATGTATTGACATCTGTCCAGGTTGACCCGCTACTACTTATGAAGCTCTCTCCCGTATTCGCTCTTGCTTTACTGCTCCAGCTATCTTTAGGCTTTTCAAGGGGAATCAGATACCTGTAGGAGGGATTTGTGAGTTTTATAACGACTGAGAATTTCTGGCCTGCTATAAGTCGAACTTCGGAATCAAGGGGTATTGTGTGGTAGCCTGCGGTTAAGCATGTCCCATTCTTGGAAAGAACAGGACCTGCCGGATTTATTGGGCCCGAGACCGGATCTGTGTAAATATAAATTTCATAGTTGCAGTTTGAATCCGTGGTATAGAAACTTACGGCTTTAAGTACCTCATCGGATTTTGCGGTAAAAACATTTGAGACCCATGCTAAGGGTTTACTGTATCCCATGCTGGAGACCCACCCAAAGGGGTCATACTGGTAGATGTATTCATAATTCTCCGGATTCTCAGCAGTAAAGACAGAACTTCCATTACCCGCCTTTGAATCATAATAAGATACATAAAAATACCCTTTGTCGCCCCATTCCGGTCCCCAGCTATTTTTCATAATAAATGCACCATTTCCCGGAGGAACTTTTGAAAAATTATTTCTGTCGTAGGAGTCATCCCATCCCACGATGGCCACTGCATGGTTAGGTTCTGAAGTCCCATTAAAGTAATAACTGTAGTATTCGGGAGAGTAAAAAGTATTATTATAATGCATTGTGGTATATACTGCTCCGTAATTCTGCACCGCCCATTTTATTGCTTCATTATCGAGGGGGTCTGCTCTGTCCGGAATAAAAATAACATCCTGGACATGTTTTTTTATAGGCAGGTCTGCCGGAGAAACGCCTGAAAAAGTTGAATAAGGATCATCGCTCTCCTTTACAGGCCCGCTCCAGCGGGCAAGGTAGGCTGCTGCTTGAATCCTGTTTCCTCCATCATTGGGGTCGCGGTCAAATCCTTCCTGATACGCAGAAGAGAGAAGGTTTTTCATGTTATTTTCCGAAAAATCCCAGTCCTCTCCAGGCTTTAAGTATGATTCCAGAGATGAGTAACTTGCAAAAGCCCAGCATGTCCCCGCAGTACCCTGGTCTTTCACACTGGTCAGTCTGTTAAGAGCCCTCAGATCATAATAAGCCGGAGCAGACGCCGCTTTCGGGACAGAAATGTCGCTGATGTAAGAAAGCTCAATAGGTGAAGGTACAAGACCGATTTGATGTCCATCCAGGAAAGGGTCAGGTTCGGGGGAAATATCGCTTTCCTGGTATTCTTCAAATTCAGGGTTTTTCGGCGCGAGTTCAGGGATTGAAGAATCAGCCCCAAACGCTGTCAATGAACCAAGAATCAGAAGTAAAAATATCAATCCGCTGAAGATTGTAACTCTTTTTTTCTTGCTATTGTTATATTTTGTATTGATTTCTTGAATTCTGTTTCTTCCTTTCATGTGCATCTCCTTTCTAACTTTATAAAATGTTTTGAATATATATTAAAGAAATTACAAAAGTTTGCTCTTGAAGCATGTATATTCATCGAGCTGGTCCCAAAACTCAGTATAAGTCTCGGAATTTCAAACTCCTGATAACAGATTGATTGTATGCTGCTGGCAAAAAATTGTGAAGCTCCTGCCTATTGAGAATCAGATTGATTTTGAGATGAGCTCATCCATAGTTACAATTTGAAAAATATTGGGCCATTTATGCCTAACATTTGAAGAAAAAATCAAGTTTTAATGCTGAAAAAGCATACATATTAAAAAAATCAGTAACCTATATATTGTTTTTGCTCTTATATTATTTTTTAATAGTTTTATTTATATTTTAATATATAAAGTTTTCATGATTTTTTAAAAAAGAATCTATAATCATAAATCTATAATCGTAGTATACTGTTCCAACAATAAGATTATTTTTATAAATGTATGGTAGATTACATCAATATCACAAAAGACGTGATTGCTAAAAAATAATACATGCGTCATCGGTTAAGCGTTAGAAAATCACTCCCGTATGTGTTTTTATATTAATACCCTAAATATTAGTTTATCTATGTCTCCAGTAGTTCTGATTAGACTTACTTCCGAATGACAAAAACATATTGATTTTACTTTTTACCCACTCATTTTCAAAATATTTTATATTGCTGATTAGAGTTTAAAATTCTTAAGCGATAATTCCCACTAACATTTCTCAAAAAATAATTTTTTATCGAGTATTTTTATAGCATAAGCTATTAATTTAACAATTTTTTATTCAATGCAAGTTATATTGTAGTTAATCGAGTGCGTAGCGCTCGATTTCTTTCTTCATTAAACCATCTCAAATATTCCAGTAACACCTTAACCGAAATAAAATTCAGAGACTTTAGCCCATATCTAACAGCTTTGTTTATGTCTTCATTTATTAATGATTTTAGCTCATAAGCTGTAATTTCGACAACTGACTTTAACATATTTAGAACATTGTACATGATGCATTGAATAACAAAGAATAATACTCTTGCTACTGGAGATTTTGTACATGTTCGTATCTTGAAGTCGTTTTTCACTCTATAGCCAGTTTCTATGTTCCATCTTTTTCTGTATTCTTCAGGAATTGTCTTTTCAAATTTTTCAGTTGATTCTGCCTCTTTGTTTGTAGCAAACAGGATGTACCTTTCCTTTTTATCATCATATATTGCCACAATATTGAAGGAAGACCCTCCTCGCTTAAATTGATATTCAAAAATAGTTGAAGTATTTCCCCACGCTTTTTGATGATTTTTAAGTTCTCTGTTGATAACCTGATTTGATTTAGCTGCTATAACAAAATTGACTTTAAGTTCGTCTAATTATGAAATCACAGCTCTGTTACAAAATTCTTTGTCAAGGTATGCTGTCCCTGTTTTTACACCTATTGTCTTAAGTCTTTCGAATAAGATTCAATGAATAGAGAATAATTCTTGTTCAAACTATTAATGTCGATTACGTCAAGTGTCAAGTGAGAAGTTCCAATTATATCCAGGGTACAGAACGATTTACCCCACGAACTGCCATTCTTTGGTTTTATTCCCCTAATTCCGGGAGTATTTTTGTCTCCATAAAATGGAACGTCATGAAAATCAATAGCTATGTCATGAACAGTGTTTTCAAGTTTCATCATCTTGAAAATCTTAAAATTCATTTTTCTGAAAGCGGAAAGAGCATCTTCAATATTATTGTCTCTAATGTAATTGAAAATAGTATCTGCTGAGGGGATTCTTAAGTCCGGATTTTTGGTTTTGAGGTCATTACTTGCAGATTCAAGAGAGTTGGTAGAAGATGTTGAGGCATGTAACAACACGTTTAGAATGTCCTGACATTCATAATTTGCAGATTCTGGCAAAGTTATTATATCATGTTTGCGAAACAATTCAGAGGATACCGCCAGCAAGCTGGCTGTATCTATGGCCATGGAGTCGTTTTTGGTTTGCATCACAAACGAATTCCATGGTTCATTAGATCTTTTTTTCGGTAGATAACAAATATTTGATGGCTGTCAAATTCAGCATTCGGAACTTGGGTTATTCGGAACTACTGGGTTTATACCTATATATAATAGTTAAAATTTTTTAATACAGATGAAATACAAAATGGTAGAAGTATATCCTTAATTAATTTACAGTCGCACCCTTCGCGGGTGTGTGGATTGAAATCTTGATACAGTAGTTGCAACTGCTAAAAATGAAAAGTCGCACCCTTCGCGGGTGTGTGGATTGAATAGTGTTGGGGAACGGGTAAAAAACGCTGAAAATTTGCTGTTGGAGGCAACATAACACGAGCAAAAAATAATCAGCTCCGGAATAAAACTGGCACGAGTAAAATAAAAACCGAAAATTCAGGCTTATTTTTTCTCAGCCCCGAACTTTGAAATCTCCAGGAACCAGTAGCCTCCCCTCAGGACCATTTCACTCTCCGACACATTTATTTTGTTTTTGAACAGCGGACAGTTAGTGACAAAGGTATGGAACTCCCCGTTTTCACCACATGGATCGATTGAAGGATTGTGCTTTTTCAGGTCGCATATGAAATTTTCATCGATCTTTCTGCCAAGCCACTCTTTTCCCAGCAAATCGGCTTTGACGCTGAGCAGGATCACCTCAAACCCCAAACCTGTGAGGTCATTTATGATCTGTCCGGAACTCCTCTGCCAGAGCGGCATTATTAACTCGAGCCCCAGTTCCCTGCATATCCTATCTACAAGGTTTTTGTGCGTCTCTATATGCCCAAAAACCGCCCCGTCTATTATCTCCCCGCTGTCCCTTAACTCACGGACCGCTTTTTTGAATTCCTGTTCATATGAAATAAAGTCCTTATGGATAAGGGGAATCCCGAGAGCTTCAGCCTGTGCATAAAGAAGAGCAGGATTGATGTCATGGGAGCCGCGCCTCTGGATTTCTCTGAAATTCAGGAGGTGGGTCACCTCAAAACCTTCCAAGATTGCCCCATAACACGCGAGGCAACCGTCCTTACCTCCGGTCCAGGAAACAACCACCCTTCCTTTATCGACCTTTTTTTCATCGATTTTTTCTTTATCGATTTTTTCTTTATCGACATCTTCTTCATCAAGATTTCCCTTATCAATATTTCCTTTATCCACCTTTCCTTTATCGATCTTGCAGTTATCACTTTTATCGTCATCTTTTTTGATTCCATCACTCCTGATTAAAACGGGCTCTGTGTTCATCTCCTGTACACATGCACAATTTGAAAAAAAAGATTTTGTTTTTTACCGGCTCTCTGCCAGAATGTCCCTCAAAAAAGCCATATAATATTAAGAGATACTGTTTACTCTGAAACTTTTCTAACAATCCCCTAACAAAAGCATTAAATCTAAAGTAGATTATTTTTGGGGTTAAGTTAGCCAGCAACAGATGAGATGAAATCCCTATGCCAGTAATCACCTTGCATTATGAAGACCTCGAGAAACTCACGGGAACAGACAAGGAAACCATCATAAAAAGAGTGCCCATGATAGGTGCCGATATTGAAAGGGTTGAAGACGAATACGTTGACATCGAGTTCTTCCCTGACAGGCCTGACCTCTACAGTGTGGAAGGGGCAGCCAGGGCAATGCGGGGTTTTCTGGACCTTGAGACCGGGCTTCCCGAATACGAGATAAAGCCCTATAAGGTGTCCATATCCGTAAGTGAGGATATCCTGAAAATCAGGCCTTTCCTTGGGTGCGCGGTCGTAAGGGGAGTAAAGTTCACTTCCTCTTCCATAAAGTCCCTCATGGACCTTCAGGAAGACCTTCACTGGGGCCTCGGTAGAAACAGGAAAAAAGTTTCTATAGGAGTCCACGACCTCAAAAATGTGAAGCCGCCTTTCAGGTATATGGCAGTGGACCCGGGGTTCGAGTTCGTGCCTCTTGACTACACGGAAAAGATGAGCATGACAGAAATCCTTGAAAAACATCCCAAAGGCACAAGGTTTGCCCATCTCGTTAGCGGTTTTGAAAAATACCCGATCATCCTGGACGCAGACGACAATGTGTTGTCCTTCCCTCCAATTATCAACGGCACGCTCACATCTGTGACCGAAGAGACAACAGACCTTTTCATTGACGTTACAGGGCTTGGGGAAGCTGTGTATACGGCTTTAAACATCGTTGTCACAGCCCTTGCCGAAAGAGGCGGAGAAATTGAGTTTGTAAGGGTAATCCGCCCCGGAGGCGAAGAGCTTGTCCTTCCTGACCTTGAGCCAGAAGAAAGGCTGCTTACAACAGGCGAGGTAAAGTCCCTGATAGGCATGGAACTCCCGGTTGAAGAGATAGTAAAACAGCTTGAAAGGATGCGCTTTGGGGCATGCGCCCTGAATAAGGAAACTGTTGAGGTAAAGGTTCCGGCTTACAGGGCAGATATCCTGCACAATTATGACCTTGTGGAGGACATTGCCAAAGGCTATGGTTACGAGAATATCAAGGTAAAGATCCCTGAGACCTATACCGCAGGCATGTCCCACCCGATTTCCCTTATGCGGGCTCCGGTAAACGAAATAATGGTCGGGCTCGGTTATTATGAGGTTATGCCCTTCACGCTTACCAGCGAAAAGGTCAACTTTGAAAATATGTGCAGGGAAAAGACTGATGATGTTACCTACGTGCTTCACCCGATAAGCGAAGACCAGACCATGCTCAGGACAACCGTGCTCCCCAATCTTCTTGAAATCCTTGCCTTAAACCAGCACAGGGAACTTCCACAGAAGATATTTGAGTTCGGAGAGGTGGTAAGCAATGAAAAAACAGGTCAGCACGTTGCTGCGGTCTCCATCCACCCACAGGCAAACTTCACCGAAGTATATGAGGTAGTTGACGCCTTTATGAGGGAGATGATGCTCTCTTATGAAGTAAAAGAGTCAAAAGACCCCGCATTCCTTGAAGGCAGGCGGGCAGATGTTTACGTCAACGGTAAAAAGCTTGGAGTTTTCGGAGAATTACAGCCTGAGGTAATAAGCAAGTTTTCACTCGGGTATGCCGTTGTAGGATTCGAACTTGACCTGAATGACCTCATAGGTAAAAATATTTAATTCTGGTTAAGAAGAGGTTTTTTCCTCTCCTTTACTTAATTTTTCCTTTCCTTCAATTCTCTTCCAATATTTTTTCCATTTCCTCTGCAATTCTCCTGATTTCGGATATTTCTTCGGTTTCAGCCAGCCTGCTGGTAAGCTCAAGCAATTTCTCCCTGGTCAAGTTAAGGTCTTCAAGAGCTAAGAAAAGCTCCTGTGTAATGGTTTCCAGGCTTTTTACTTCAACAAGTTCGGAAAGTTTTTGAAAGTCTGTATTTATAAGGGAAAGGGCTTCAGGAGAATTAAGGTCAACATCATATTCTTCTTCAAATTCTCCTTTGGAGATTGTTTTAAGCCACCTTACTTTTCTGGTATGGCTGATAAAATCGCTGAGCTGGCGGTATTCGTAATCTCCGGTGACCTTTCCGATAAGCACTTCGTTTCTGGTCTTTAGCGGGACTGCAACGAGGTCACCTTTTTTGATATTTGTAATGAAAAAGAAGATTTCCCCTGCCCATTTATCAGAAAGCTTACCCTTCATGCCGGGATATTTCTCAATTATGACCTTTTCTACCTGTTCTTTCTCTTTAATGCCGGATAAATCCGGAAATTCCGCCCCCCCGATGGTAATCACGCTGTTCTCAAGGATTATCTCTTCGTCTTCCAGAGTGCCTGCGGCTTTGAGCAACCAGAACTTCATAACCTGTCTCCGATTTTATAATGTATCCCACTGATCGTAGTATTATTCGTATATATTGCAGCTATTTGTATACATTGCAGCTACTCGTATATATTGCAGCTAATTAACGGTTTCCAGCAGCTATTATCTCCGCAGGAAAAATTCTTTAAGTTTATGCTCTCAGTACAGGTATGGGCAAAAAGGTCTTTGTCGGGGTCGACGGCTGCAGAGCAGGCTGGTTTGCGGTGTTCCTTGAAGAAGAAAAAGATGAAAGAGAAAAAGAATATGACTGCAAATGGGAAGTTGCCCTGTTCCCTGAATTTTCGTTACTGATGGATTTTCTGGAAAATAATTATACTCAGGCAGAGCCTTTAGTCCTTATCGACATTCCTGTTGGCCTGAAAAACGGGGGTGCCGGAGAACGACTTGCCGATACTGAAGCCAGAAAAATCATGAAATCTCGAAAGTCAAGTATTTTCCCTGTGCCATGCAGGGAAGCGGTTTATGCGGAAAGTTATGAGAAAGCCTGCGAGGTAAATGAGAAGCTCACTGGAAAACGGATCTCAAAGCAGGCATGGAATATAGTCCCTAAAATCCGGGATGTGGACAGTTTTCTGGTAAAAAATGAAAATTACAGGGAAAAGGTCAGGGAAGTGGGACCTGAAATCTGTTTCCAGGCTTTTGAAGGCTCCCCCATGAAATTCTCAAAAAAGAAAGCCGAAGGTTTTCTTGAGAGAAAAAAAGCCCTGGGCAGGGTCTGCAAATCTTCAGGTGAAATAGCTGCATGCAAAATAATAGAATATTCCCTTTCAAAATACAGAAGAAAGGATCTTGCAAAAGATGATGTTCTGGATGCGCTTGTAGCTGCTCTTACTGCACTGATGGGGAACAAATACGGGTTTGTGTATGTGCCCGACAAACCTGAAATCGACAGCATGGGACTGAAAATGCAGATGTTATACTTCAGCTCCAATACTGATTAGAAATCTGTTAACTGCTCTAAATAATCTGAAAAAAATCTGTTAACAGCTCAAAATTATCCTGATAAAAATCATGGGCTCTGAATGAAGATTACCTGCCTGAGCCTGCCCATGCCGCATTTAGTCCACATTTACGGAATGCCTGTTGCAGACAGGCTGACGCTTCGCAAGAAGCTGGAAGAATGTTTTTCCTTCTACCGGTTCGACCACTTCCATGCAGTGCCAGAAAAGATCCCTTCCCCAGTCCAGAGCTTTTTTCTCAGTGGATATAAGTATCTGATCCCTCAATTTTCCTCCGTTTTCGAAGAGTTTGAGTGAAAGGAACCTGTCAGTTACAACAATTGAAGGGATTGGCGCGGGCTTCTGGCAGACAAATATTTTTGAATTTTCACTTATGGAAAGCCTTTCAGCTTCTTCCGGAAAACTGGAGAACAGGCGCAATATTACGTTTTCTGCCATACAGAGTGTTATTTTAGTCCCTTTTTCCGCAAGGTCTGCGTACAGGGAAGGGGCTTCAGGATGAAAATAAGATACAAAAGTAAGTATCTCATTAGAACTAGCTATATTTTCTATGAAAGCTTTTGGCGTTTCAAGCATATGTTCCACATCGGGCTCAAGAAGTTCGCAATGCCCGAGCTCATCAATCCTGTCCAGAAGAAAATCTGGAACCGAGGTTAAGTCATGCGTTTTCCAGTAATCTTCATTGACTTCAAAAACCTCAATCGTATTCAGGAAAGGAGCCAGATTTTCGACTATTACTTTTCCGATTTCAGACAGGCTGTAGACCTTTTTTTCCTCGACAAGCAGGTGAGCATCCTTCATTTTTTTTATATGGGGCTGGATCGTGCCGGCATCTACATTGAGCAATTCTTTGATTGCATCAATATCTCTTGGCCCTTCCCTGAGAAGAAACAAAAGCTCTTTTCTCCTGTCAGAAAAGAAGATAAGATTGATAAGTGACTGTTTCACGCGCTCACCTTCAGTTGCCCTCTAATTTCTACAACAATGCCCTAAAAACTTTTTGATTTTTGAGCGCGGTTATTTCTCTCAGTTAGTTTTCAAGTTCTTAGACATCCAGAATTAAAAATTGAGCGAGAAAAGAGAGAAAAAAGGAAAGGAGAGAAAGAGAAGGGAAGGAAAAGAAGAGAAGAGAATAAATGAAAAGAGAAAAGGAAAGAAGAGAATAAATGAAAAGAAAACGAAAGAAACGAAAGAAACAAAAGAAAACGAAAGAAAATAAACGAAAAGAAGAGGGAAAAAAGTAAACGGAATACCAAACAGGAAAGAACAAAAAATATATAACAGAAACAGAAAGCTTTAGAATATTATCTGCAGAATATTTATTCATATGGAGATGTGAGACCGCTGGATTCAAACATATATTTTTACGGAGAATGTATTAGCTTTGAAGATTCCAATTCCATTGTTAACAATTTTAAAGAAGGTTTAACTGAAAACTCGGCTAGATTTTTTACTGAAGATTCAATTGAGGGTCTGAAAGGGCATTTAACTGAAGAAGTAACTGAAGAAGTAACTGAAGAAGTAACTGAAGAAGTAACTGAAGATTTAAGTAGAAATCCAGCCAGAAATTCATCTAGCGCATTGGAGGACACAGTTAAAAACTTGTCTCAGAACTTAATCGAAAGTCCGGTTCATGTAAAAAATAATGTCACTGCAGGAAGCCAGATCAGAAATGCAATGGGGATGGAGTTTGTCCTGGTGCCTGCAGGAGAATTTTTAATGGGATCTCCATTAAACGAGAAACGCAGAAAGCTCTGGGAAAGCCCTGTGCATGAAGTAACCATTAAAAAGCCTTTTTATCTTGGTAAATATCCGGTTACCCAGGAACAATGGTGTAGAGTAATGGGAAATAACCCCTCATATTTCAGGGATGAGAAACATCCGGTTGAAAATGTCTCCTGGAAAGAAGCTCAGGAGTTTGTCCGGAAACTCAATGCGTTAGAAGATACTGGGGAAAAAAGTCCGGTCTACAGACTCCCTACGGAAGCCGAGTGGGAATATGCCGCAAGGGCAGGAAATTCAGGCAGCTATTTTTTCGGCGATGATGAATCGAAACTTAAAGAATATGCCTGGTTTCTTGAGAACTCCGGACTTGAGACTCATCCAGTGGGCCTGAAAAATCCTAACCCCTGGGGATTTTACGACCTTTACGGAAACGTGGGGGAATGGATGCAGGATGAATACCACATAAGCTACAAAGGGGCGCCTTCAGACGGGAGAGCATGGGAAAGCCTTTTTCCCAGCGTATCTGTCCCTGTAAGGATAAGGAGAGGCGGCGGGTGGAATGGGAACGCAGGTTGCTGCAGGTCGGCTGAAAGGCTTTTTGCTGCCCAGGATAAAAAGCTCAATAGCCTGGGGTTCAGAATAGTCAGAGAATATAATTTTCAGATATAATTTTACTATTTTTATCATTATCCCCGGTTTCAGCACCCCTGACCCCTGCCCGTTTATCTCAGGCGGGGGCAAAAAAGAGTTCAAGGTGCTTTCGACGATTTAGGAGGCGACTAAATTTGTGTCTGTCGGGTAGAGACACTCTTCTATAGTACCAATTGGTATTTAATACTTTTGTTATCTTATTTGCTACTTGATATTAAGTATATTAACCATAATATTACCAAGATAAAAGCACATTTTTTTGAAGATCCATAATATTTACTGTTAAAACCGCCAGGACGACAGAAAATACCGGAAATACAGGATATCACATACTTGAAAAATACAATTTGATAGATAGTGTTGGCGGAGAGCCCTTTAAGGTATGTTCCAGGCTCATTCTGGCAGAGGCTTTCGTCCCCCACCTGTCGCTTCGCTTCGAGAGAGGGAAATTTCAACCTTAGAGTTAAAAAATAATCTGAAAAGAAGTAGCATAAAAAGATGTAGCTTGAGAAAAGATAGCTAAAAAGAGATAAATAAAAAAGAGATAAATAAAAAAGAAGTAATTTGAAAAGAGATAGTTTAGAAAGAAATAACTAAAAAAGAAGTGAAAAGCGGATTAGAAATTTTCTGTAATATAATCCGCCATGGACTCGAAAACCTTCCTGCCTTCATCAGAACCAAGGATTGATTCAGATGCCCTTTCAGGATGAGGCATGAGC
>WPCJ01153254.1_pt1 | contig 19154 bp, 30 predicted proteins | sample 5399831 | NCBI WGS metagenome assembly WPCJ01 (sample SAMN12869470, study PRJNA574797) | sludge metagenome | isolation source: wastewater treatment of pH10 | place: China:Beijing | collected 2019-05-20 | reverse complement strand
CGCCATGCGCACCAGCACCGCCCTCGCCTCCTCGTCGAGCGGCAGCGGCTTTCCCTCCACCGCCTCGGCGCGGGCGAGAAGCTTTTCGATGCTATCCTCGCCGAGCGTGTGGAACACCAGCACCCGCGCACGCGACAGAAGGGCGGCGTTCAGCTCGAAGGACGGGTTTTCCGTGGTGGCCCCGACGAGCACCACCGTCCCGTCCTCCATCACCGGAAGGAAGCTGTCCTGCTGGGCGCGGTTGAAGCGATGGATCTCGTCGACGAACAGAAGCGTCTGCCGCCCGCTCTGGCGGCGAAGCTTTGCGGCCTCGAAGACCTTCTTGAGGTCGGCAACACCGGAGAAGATCGCCGAAATCTGCTCGAAGGCGAGCTTCGTCTCGCCCGCAAGCAGCCTCGCAACGGTCGTCTTGCCGGTTCCGGGCGGCCCCCAGAAGATCATCGAGCCGAGCGATCCCGAGCGGATCAGCCGCGTGAGCGCGCCGTCCTCGCCCGTCAGATGCTCCTGCCCGACGACCTCGTCCAACGTCTTCGGCCGCAGGCGGTCCGCCAGCGGCGCGGAGCCGGGCCGCTGGCTGGCTGTGTCATCCGCGCCGAAGAGGTCAGCCATCAGCGCGCGAGCGTCTGCCGCAGCAGCTTGCCGTCGCGCTCGATCGTGAAGCGCCAGAGGCGCGACTGGGCTTCGGCGACCTCCTTCATCTTCTCGGTCGAGTCGATTTCCTCGCCGTTGATCTCGCGCACGATGTCGCGCGGCTGCAGGCCGACGCGGGCGGCGGGCGAACTGCCGTCGATATCGACGATCGCGACCCCCTTGATGTCCGCGTTGAGGCCGAGGCGCTGCGCGAGGCGCGGGGAAAGCTCCGCCACCTTCGCGCCCGCGAACGGGCTGCGGCCGCGAATGGTTGCTTCCGCAGAGCGCGCCCCTTCCGGCGCGCGGATCAGGTCCACGCTGACGGTCTTCTCGTCACCCCCTGCCAGAACCTCGAACTCGACCGTCGCGCCGATGCTCTGGGTCGCCAGGCGATAGCTCAGCGCGTCGGCATGCTCGATCACCCCGCCGTTCATGGCGAGCACCACGTCACCCGGATTGAGCCCGGCCTTGGCGGCGGGTCCGTCGGAGGCGACATTGGAGACCAGCGCGCCGAGCGGGCGTTCCATGCCGAGCGACTCGGCGATCTGTGGCGTCACCTCCTCGAAATCGGCGCCGAGATAGGGGCGCTCGAAGAAGTCGCTGCCGCTGGCCGCCGCCTGCGTCACCGCGCGCACCATGTTGGAGGGGATGGCGAAGCCGATGCCGATCGAGCCGCCGCTGCGGCTGAAGATGGCCGTGTTGATGCCGACGAGCTGGCCGCCCATGTTGATGAGAGCGCCGCCGGAATTGCCCGGATTGATGGCCGCGTCCGTCTGGATGAAGAAGCCGAAGTCGGAGACGCCGACATGGCTGCGCGCCAGCGCCGAGACGATGCCGCTGGTGGTGGTCTGGCCGACGCCGAACGGATTGCCCACGGCCAGCACAAGATCGCCAACCTCCAGCACATCGGAATCGCCGATCGGCACCACGGGGAACGGCTCGGACGAGTCGATCTTGAGGATGGCGAGGTCGAGCGACTCGTCCTTGAGCAGCACCCGGCTGGTGAACTCGCGGCCGTCCGACATGGCGACCTTGACCTCGTCGGCGCCGCGTATGACGTGGAAGTTCGTCACGACCAGCCCGCTCGCATCCACGATGACGCCGGAGCCGAGCGAGTTCTGCGAGCGCGGGCGAAGCTGCCGGCCGAAGAACTGCTCGAAGAACGGATCGCCCTCGAAAGGCGAACGCACCTCGCGCGGCTGCTTGGAGGCGTAGACGTTGACGACGGCCGGCGCGGTTTCCTTGACCAGCGGCGCATAGGAAAGCTGCACTTCCTCGCGGCCGAAGGGCACGCGCCGGTCCGGACCGGATGTCGGGCCCTCGTTCTTGTCGCCGCGCAGAAGGTCAGTCAGCACATCGCTCAGCCCCTCGCTTTCCTGCGCGGCTGCGATCGTCGCGGTGACGCCGACCCCACCAATGCAAAGACCGAGCAGAAGCAGACCAATTCTCGTCGAGCGCATGCGAATCCCTCTTTTTCGGGCTGAAGCAATGCCATTTTGCCGACGATTGTGCAAAATAAATGGCCCTGCACGGTCTCGCCTGCCATTGCATCGGCGCGGCAGAATGCTGTTAACCCACCATCAAGAAGTGGGTTTCGCTTGCGCCGCGCGGTGATACATAGAGCCCCTTGCCGCATAGAGGCCGCAATGAACTACCCTTCGATACAATATGCAGAAGCGGCCGATGCGGGCGCCCCCGCGCAGCCCAGGGCGCGCGAGCATATCGCCTATATCGAATATTTCCGTGCGCTGGCCATCCTTCTGATCGTCTGCGGGCATGTCTTCGTGGTCGCCTGGAATCATTTCGCCGACGAGGACCCGACGAAAAGCATAACCCTGCTCAACGTCCTGCCGTCCCTCATCAACAGTGGCACGGCCTATTTCGTCTTCATTTCGGGCTTCCTCTACCGGCAGGTATTCCAGGGTCGCATGCCGTTCGGCGAATTCATGCGCCGCAAGGCGCTCTATATCGGCCTGCCCTATCTGATCATCGCGACTCCGGTCGCGCTCGCCGAAACGCTGAGCGGCAGCTTTTCCGTCACCGCGATGAAGGACGGCGTCGCCTATCCGCACAGCGTCTTCATCGACCTCGTCGTGCTGCTCGCGACCGGACGCATGGTCAACGCCTACTGGTACATGCCCTTCATCTTCCTGGTCTTCCTGGCATCGCCGCTGTTCGACCGATTCATGCGGATGAAGCCGGGCGCGCGCTTTGCGGTCGTCGGCGCGGCGTTCCTGCTCGCCATGTGGGTGCACAGGCCGCAGGACAATCTGAACCCGTTCCACAGCTTCCTCTACTTCGCCAATATCTACATGTTCGGCATGCTGTTCTGCGAATACCGCCATCGCATCATGCCGATCATCACGAAGCCCAACGTCGTGGCCTTCCTCGGCCTGCTCATGATTGTGGTCGTCGTCACACAGGCGCTCGCGCTCAACGACACCGCCAACATCGAGCGCGCGCCCGGTCAGGGCTGGTGGCCGCTCGGCTTCGACCTGATGCTGATCCAGAAATATATCGGCTTCTTCCTGTTCTGCGGATTCTTCGCGCTCTGGGGTCACCTTGCCGCGCGGCCGCTGTCGTTCATCGCCCGCTACAGCTTCGGCCTCTATTTCGTTCACGCTATCGTCATCGCGGTGCTGATGCGAATGCCGCAACCGCTGTCGCCGCATATCGGCGAACCGGTCATCGACCTGCTGCTCTACACGGCGTTCGTTCTGGTAGTCAGCTTCGCCATCATCCTCGGGGTGAAGAAGGCGACAGGAAAATACAGCCGCTACATCATAGGGTGCTGAAAGAAACCGCCCCCTATTTGCCGGCAATCCTCGCGGCAATGGCGTCGAAGCCACGCCGGCGCGCATGCTCAAGCGGCGTGACTCCGTCACGGTCAGCGATCCCGCGTGCGCCAGCGTCGACCAGAAGACCGACGATCTCCTGGTAGACAGGCCCGCCGTCGCCGAGGATCACGGCCTCCAGCAGCGCGGTCCAGCCGAGATTGTTCACATGATCGACATCGAGCCCGGCGTCGAGCAGGATTTTCACCGTGCTCGGATGACCGTGATGAGCGGCCGGAATGAGCGCGATGCCGCCATATCGGTTGGTGTCGCCAATATCGGCCCTGCCGGTCGCCAGGATCAGCCTGAGGATATCGTCGCGCCCTTCCGCGCCCGCATAGAGAAACGGCGTGTCCCTGATGGCGTCCTTCGCGTTGACGTCGGCACCCGCAGCGATCAGCGCCCGCGCGATGTCGACATTGTCCGCCTGAACAGCCAGGAGCAGCGCGCTGCGTCCCTGCGCGTCTCGCGCCTCCAGATCGGCGCGGCCGGCGATCTGCCTGACCTTTGCAGCATCGCCAGCCCGCACGGCGTCGATCAGCATATCGCTCTCCTGCCCCGAGGTCTCGGCGGCCTGTATCGCCAGCATGGCTCCGAGAAGCCCCGCCATGCCGGCCATTCGCAAACGCATCATGGCGTACACCATACAATGAAAAAGGGGCCCGCAGGCCCCTTCAACTCTTTCGCGAAGATGGAAGCGCTTACGCTGCTTCCGATTCGCTTTCAGCGGCTTCCGCGCGGGCGCGGTCGCCGGCGCCCTTGGCCGAGGTGTCGCGGTCGACGAACTCGATCACGGCCATCGCCGCGTTGTCACCCTGGCGGAAGCCCGCCTTCATGATGCGCAGGTAGCCGCCGTTACGCGTGGCGTAGCGCGGCGCGACTGTCTCGAACAGACGCTTGACGACGTCGTCGTTGCCGATCTGCGCGATAACCTGGCGGCGCGCATGCAGGTCGCCGCGCTTGCCGAGCGTCACCAGCTTCTCGACGATCGGACGCAGGTCCTTCGCCTTGGGCACCGTGGTGACGATCTGCTCGTGCTCGATCAGGGACACGGCCAGGTTGGCGAGCATGGACTTGCGGTGGCTTACACTGCGGGCGAAGCGGCGGCCTTTGAAACCGTGGCGCATGGCTCTTTTCCTTCTTTAGCTGTTCAAGGGGCCACGGCCCCCGATGGTTTTCCGCATGGCCGTCGGACCGGACTACCCGGTCCTTGGCACCATGCTCGACTTCTTCCATGTCGCATTTCCAGACGCAAAACCGCGTAACACTTTTGCTGGAAATGCTTCTGCTCAGTACTGGTCTTCGTAGCGCTTGGCGAGATCTTCTATGTTCTCCGGCGGCCAATCCGGCACTTCCATGCCGAGGTGCAGGCCCATGGCCGCCAGCACTTCCTTGATCTCGTTCAGCGACTTGCGGCCGAAGTTCGGAGTGCGCAGCATCTCGGCTTCGGTCTTCTGGATCAGGTCGCCGATATAGACGATGTTGTCGTTCTTCAGGCAGTTGGCCGAACGGACGGAAAGCTCCAGCTCGTCGACCTTCTTGAGCAGCGCCGGGTTGAAGGCGAGTTCGGTGACCGCCTCGGTCGCGACTTCCTTCTGCGGCTCATCGAAGTTGACGAACAGGCCGAGCTGGTCCTGCAGGATGCGGGCGGCGAACGCCACGGCGTCCTCGCCCGTCACCGAGCCGTCGGTCTCGATGGACATGGTCAGCTTGTCCTTGTCGAGCTCCTCGCCGTGGCGGGTGTTCTCGACCTTGTAGGACACCTTCTTGACCGGCGAATAGAGGCTGTCGACCGGGATCAGGCCGATCGGCGCGTCCTCGGCGCGGTTGCGGTCGGCAGGCACGTAGCCCTTGCCGGTGTCGACCGTGAACTCCATGCGGATCTCCGCGCCCTCGTCGAGGGTGCAGATCACATGGTCGGGATTGAGTATCTCGACGTCGCCCACCGTCTGGATGTCGCCTGCGGTGACGGCGCCCGGGCCCTGCTTGCGCACGACCATGCGCTTGGGTCCGTCGCCTTCCATCTTGATGGCGATTTCCTTGATGTTCAGCACGATGTCGGTCACGTCCTCGCGAACGCCCGAGATCGAGGAGAACTCATGCAGCACGCCGTCGATCTGGACGGCCGTGACGGCAGCGCCGCGCAGCGACGACAGCAGCACGCGGCGAAGCGCGTTGCCTAGCGTCAGGCCGAAGCCACGCTCCAGCGGTTCGGCGACCAGCGTGGTCAGCGTACGACCCTTCGACGAGAACTCGATCTTGTTCGGCTTGATAAGCTCTTGCCAGTTCTTCTGTATCATGTGGTCTTCCTTCCGTTGTGCCGCCACCATCCAATCGTGGCGGTCGCCATGGAAAGCCGTGGAGGAGCGTCAGTCCCTTGGCATGGTGTGGTCCGAAAACCGGGTTCCACTTTTCGGGACCATGCCGACCGAAGCTCGCGCGGCCGTTCTAATTCCGAACTAGACGCGGCGCTTCTTGCGCGGGCGGCAGCCATTGTGCGGGATCGGCGTGACGTCGCGGATCGAGGTGATCGTGAAGCCACCGGCCTGCAGCGCGCGCAGGGCCGATTCACGGCCCGAACCGGGGCCGCAAACCTCGACCTCGAGCATGCGCATGCCATGTTCCTGCGCCTTCTTGGCAACGTCCTCGGCAGCCATCTGGGCCGCGAACGGCGTCGACTTGCGCGAGCCCTTGAAGCCCTGCGCGCCGGCCGACGACCAGGCAATCGCATTGCCCTGCGCGTCGGTAATGGTGATCATCGTGTTGTTGAAGGTGGAGTTCACGTGGGCGGTGCCCGACGAGATGTTCTTGCGTTCGCGGCGGCGTACGCGTCCGGCTTCCTTGGCCAGGATATACCTTTCTGTCGATCTCAACGCCGCCGTAGTGCCAGCGGCTACACCAGAAGAGAGGGGAGCAGGGCGACAAGGCTGCAGGAAAACAGGGACGAACCCAAAACCAGCTGCCTTACCCCCTGCTCCCTTACTCCCCTAAATTACTTCTTCTTGCCTGCGATCGCCTTCGCCGGGCCCTTGCGGGTGCGGGCGTTGGTGTGCGTGCGCTGGCCGCGCACGGGCAGATTGCGACGGTGGCGCAGGCCGCGATAGCAGCCGAGGTCCATCAGGCGCTTGATGTTCATCGAGGTCTCGCGACGCAGGTCGCCCTCGACCTGATAATCGCGGTCGATCGCCTCGCGTATCTGCAGCACTTCGGCGTCTGTCAGCTGGTTGACGCGACGCTCGGCCGGGATGCCGACCTTGTCAACGATCTCCTGGGCAAACTTCTTGCCGATGCCGTGGATATACTGGAGCGCGATCACGACGCGCTTGTTCGTCGGTATGTTGACGCCTGCTATACGGGCCATCTTCATCTCCATGTAGGCCGGTTCCAGTTCGACTATTCCAGTTCGACTGGCCGGCGGGTTGCCGTTGACCCGCGTCCGGTGGAGGCCGGCCCTTGCGGGTATCTTCCAATTCAATAAGGCCACCCTGTCCTACGGACCGGGCAGCCTCGCATCTGACTGGAGATGCGCCGCTCATAGTCCAGCGACGCCTTCCAGTCAACTGTTCGTTCAGGCCTTCTTCGCGGTCGTTTCCTTCGAAGCCTTGTCCAGAACCTTGCCGATCTGCGCCGTCACGGCGTCCATGTCGGCCATGCCGTCGACATATTGCAGCAGACCCTTGGCGTAGTAATAACCGGTCAGCGGCGCGGTCTTCTTGTAGTATTCGCGCAGCCGCTCGTCGAACACCTCGGCATTGTCGTCCTTGCGCACGGGCTGGCCGGCATTGCGTGCATCCTCGGCCCGCTTCAGCACGCGGCCGACAAGCGCCTTGTCGTCCACCACCAGCTCGATCACGACGTCGAGCGCAAGTCTGCGCTCCGCCAGGAGCTTCGCGACGGCATCGGCCTGCGCCAGGGTGCGGGGATAACCGTCGAGGATGAATCCGTCGGCGCAGTCAGCCTGGTCGATGCGCTCGGCGACGATCGCGTTGACGATGTCGTCGGAAACCAGCTCGCCGGCATCCATGACCGCCTTGGCCTTGATTCCCACGGGGCTCTTGGCGGCAACCGCGGCGCGCAGCATGTCCCCGGTCGAGAGCTGCGGTATTGCGTGCTGCTGAACCAGCCTCTGCGCTTGCGTACCCTTCCCCGCTCCGGGCGGTCCAAGCAGTATCAGCCTCATTTGCCCCTCTTCCCGCCGCGCAGCTTCGACTTCTTGATCAGTCCCTCATACTGGTGCGCGATCAGGTGGCCCTGAATCTGCGCAACCGTGTCGAGCGTAACACTCACGACGATGAGAAGCGAAGTGCCACCGAGATAGAAAGGTACGCCAGTCGCCGTGATCAGGAATTCGGGCAGCAGGCAGACGAGAACCAGGTAGATCGCGCCGATGACCGTGATTCTGGTAAGCACGTAGTCGATATATTCGGCGGTGCGCTCGCCCGGGCGGTAGCCGGGGATGAAGCCGGAGTGCTTCTTCAGCTGGTCGGCCGTGTCCTTCGGATTGAAGACGATCGCCGTGTAGAAGAACGCGAAGAAGGCGATCATCGCGGCATAGAGCGCCATGTAGAGCGGCTGGCCGTGGCCGAGCGCGGCGAGAATGGTGCTGGCCCATGGCGGCATGTCGGTGGTGGCCGAGAAGCCGGCGACGGTCGCCGGCAGCAGCAACAGCGACGATGCGAAGATCGGCGGGATGACGCCGGACGTGTTCAGCTTCAGCGGCAGGTGCGACGTATCGCCCTGGAACATGCGGTTGCCGACCTGACGCTTCGGATACTGGATCAGCAGGCGGCGCTGCGCGCGCTCGAAGAAGACGATGATGCCGATCACCACGACCGCCAGCACGATGATTGCGAGGATCAGGCCGGTCGACAGGGCGCCGGTACGGCCGAGTTCGAGCGTTCCGGAAATCGCAGACGGCAGACCCGCAACGATGCCCGCGAAGATGATGAGCGAGATGCCGTTGCCGATGCCGCGCGCGGTGATCTGCTCGCCGAGCCACATCAGGAACATGGTGCCGCCGACCAGCGTGATGACCGCCGAGATACGGAAGAACAGTCCCGGATCGCTGACGATGCCGTTGCCGCTCTCGAGGCCGATCGAGATGCCGTAGGCCTGGACGATGGCAAGCAGCACGGTGCCGTAGCGGGTGTACTGGTTGATGACCTTGCGGCCCTGCTCGCCTTCCTTCTTCAGCGCTTCGAGCGTCGGGATGACCGACGTCATGAGCTGCATGATGATGGAGGCGGAAATGTAGGGCATGATGCCCAGCGCGAAGATCGCCATGCGCTCGACCGCGCCGCCGGCGAACATGTTGAACATGCCCAGCACGCCCGTCGACTGCTGCCGGAAGGCTTGCGCGAAGGCTTCAGGATTGATGCCGGGAAGCGGAATATAGGTGCCGAGCCGGTAGACGAGCAGCGCGCCGAGGGTGAACCAGATGCGCTTCTTGAGGTCTTCGGCCTTGGCAAAGGCTGCGAAATTGAGATTGGAAGCCAGTTGTTCTGCGGCCGATGCCATTCAAGTTCTCCGCTTGGACGCGCCCTGCGGCGCCTGCCGGACATGATCCGGACATCGCGCGTCGCCGAGGTTTCGAGATAGGCTCAGGGCAGCGAAAGTGCAAGCGGCGGCAATCCCCTTGCCGCCGCCTGTCTGAGAGCCCGTTACTCGGCGGCTTCCGCCTTGGCGGGAAGCTTGACCGATCCCCCGGCCTTCTCCACCTTTTCGATGGCGGCCTTGGAGGCGCCCGCGACGTCGAAGGCTACCTTTGCCTTCAGCTCGCCGTCTGAGAGCAGCCGCACGCCATCCTTGGCACGGCGAATCACACCGGCCTTGACCAGCGCGTCGATATCGACGGTCGCCTTGGCATCGAGCTTCTTGGCGTCGATCGCCGCCTGGACGCGGCCGAGCGAGACCGTGTTGAACTCCAGGGCGTTCGGCTTGGTAAAGCCGCGCTTCGGCAGACGGCGGTAGAGTGGCATCTGGCCACCCTCGAAGCCGTTGATGGACACGCCGGAGCGGGACTTCTGGCCCTTGACGCCGCGGCCGCCGGTCTTGCCGGAGCCGGAGCCGATGCCGCGACCGACGCGCTTGCGCGAATGGGTCGCGCCTTCCCTGTCACGCAGTTCGTTGAGTTTCATCGTCTTTCTCCTCGCGCCCTGCCCTACTTCTCTTCGACGACGCGAACGAGGTGGGAAACGGCTGCGATCATGCCGCGAACCGAAGGAGTATCCTCCAGCGTGCGACGGCGGTGCATCTTGTTGAGGCCGAGGCCGACCAGCGTCGCGCGCTGCTCCTTCGGCCGGCGGATCGGGCTGCCGATCTGCTCAACGGTCACGGTCTTGGTAGCTTTCTTGGCCATGGTGCTTGATCCTCTGGCGCCCGACTACTCTTCGGCAGCGACCGCGGTACCGCGGCGAGCCTGGAGGGTCGAATACTTGATGCCGCGCTGTGCGGCCACATCCTTCGGATGCAACTGGCTCTTCAGCGCATCGAACGTGGCGCGGACCATGTTGTAGGGGTTGGAGGACCCCATCGACTTGGCCACCACGTCATGCATGCCGAGCGTCTCGAAGACGGCGCGCATCGGGCCGCCCGCAATGATGCCGGTACCGGGCTTGGCGGCGCGCAGGAGCACGCGGCCGGCGCCATGACGTCCTTCGACGTCGTGATGCAGGGTGCGGCCCGAACGCAGCGGCACGAAGATCAGGTCGCGCTTGGCCGATTCGGTCGCCTTGCGGATGGCTTCCGGCACTTCGCGCGCCTTGCCGTGGCCGAAGCCGACGCGGCCCTTCTGGTCGCCGACGACGACGAGGGCTGCGAAGCCGAAGCGGCGGCCACCCTTGACGACCTTGGCGACACGGTTGATGTGGACCAGCTTGTCGACGAACTCGCTGTCGCGCTCTTCGCGCTCACGGCCGCGTTCGCGACCGCCTTCTCTACGTTCCTGTGCCATATCCTGTCCTTGTTCTTTTCCGGAAGCACGGGTTGCAATGTACCGGGTCCCTCAATCGAACCCGGCGATTAAATCAGCGGCTTCTATGCACAATCCGCGAAAGGTCTGCAACCTGTCGCGGCAGGAATCGGAAAACCGATCAGAAGCTCAGGCCGGCCTCGCGGGCAGCCTCGGCCAGCGCCTTGACACGGCCGTGATAGATGTAGGGGCCGCGATCGAACACGACTTCCTTGATGCCGGCCTTCACGGCGCGCTCGGCGACGAGCTTGCCGACGGCGGCCGCGGCTGCCGAATCCGCGCCGGTCTTGAGCGAGCCCTTGAGGTCCTTCTCGAGAGTCGAGGCGGATGCGACCGTGTGGCCGCGCGCGTCATCGATGATCTGGGCGTGGATGTTCTTGGACGAGCGGCTGACCGACAGACGCAGGCGGCCGTTCGCGACGGCCTTGATCTGGCGGCGGATGCGCTGGGCGCGACGCTGTGTGCTTTCTTTCGAAGCCATGATGTATTTCCTTGCCTTCATTCACCGGGAGCCGCCATGTGCGGTAGGCGTTGCGCCTCCCACGGCCAAGCTTCCGTGGCCAAACCTTTAAGGGAGCAAGAGATCGGGGGAACAAGGAGCAGGTCTGAAACGCGGGCTACCGCAATCCTTCACCTGTTTCCTTGTTCCCCCGATCCCCTATTCCCTCGAATTACTTCTTCTTGCCTTCCTTGCGCACGATCTTCTCGCCGGCATACTTGACGCCCTTGCCCTTGTAGGGCTCGGGGCCACGATACTTGCGGATCTCGGCGGCAACCTGGCCGACCTGCTGCTTGTCGATGCCCGACACCGTGATTTCGGTCGGCTTCGGAACAGTGATCGTGATGCCTTCCGGCGTCTGGTATACGACGTCGTGGCTGAAGCCCAGCGCGAGCTGCAGGTTCTTGCCCTGCAGGGCCGCACGATAGCCGACGCCGCTGATCTCAAGCTTCTTCTCGAAGCCGTCCTTCACGCCGTTCAGGATGTTCACGATCTGCGTGCGCGACATGCCCCACTTGGAACGGGCGTCTTTCGACTCGTCACGCGGCTGGACGGAGATTTCGCCGCCATCCAGCTTGACCAGCACTTCCTCGTTGACGACGAACCGAAGTTCGCCCTTGGGCCCTTTGGCCGTAACTTCCTGGCCATTGACCGTTGCGGTCACGCCCTGCGGTACGGATACGGGTTTCTTGCCAATACGAGACATTATCGTCTCCTCGTTCTATTTTCTGTTCAGCCGATCAGAAGATCTGGCAAAGGATTTCGCCGCCGACATTATTCTCGCGCGCTTCATGGTCGGCCATGACGCCCTTCGGGGTCGAAAGGATGGCGATGCCGAGCCCGTTTGCGACCTGCGGGATCGACTTGGCCGACACGTAGACGCGACGGCCCGGCTTCGACACACGGGCGATCTCGCGGATGACCGGAGCACCGTCGAAATATTTCAGCTCGATTTCGATCTCGGACTTGCCGTTGTCGAAATCGGTCTGGCTGTAGTCGCGGATGTAGCCTTCCGACTTCATCACTTCGAGAACACGGGCGCGCAGCGTCGAAGCCGGAGTCGAAACGCTCGACTTCTTGCGGCCATAGGCGTTGCGGATGCGGGTCAGCATATCGCCGAGAGGATCGCTCAAAGACATGTCAGTCCTCCTTTACCAGCTGGACTTGACCAGACCGGGGACGACCCCGGAATTGCCGAGTTGACGAAGCGCGATACGCGACATTCCGAGCTTGCGGTAGTACGCACGCGGACGGCCGGTCACCTCGCAACGGTTGCGGATGCGCACCTTCGCGCCGTTGCGCGGCATCGCCGACAGCTTGAGCTGTGCGCGGAAACGCTCTTCCAGCGACTTCGACTGGTCCATGACGATCGCCTTGAGCGCCTTGCGCTTGGCGGCGTCGCGCGCCACGAGGCTCCTGCGGCGGTTGTTCTTCTCGACTGAGCTGGTCTTTGCCATTCAGATTATCCTTTGCTCGCTGCCGTTACTGCCGGAAGGGGAAGTTGAAGCCCTTGAGCAGCGCCCTGGCTTCGTCGTCCGTCTTGGCGGTCGTACAAACGATGATGTCCATGCCCCAGATCTGATCGACCTTGTCGTAGTTGATCTCCGGGAACACGATGTGTTCCTTGATGCCCATGGCGTAGTTGCCGCGGCCATCGAAGCTCTTCGGGTTCAGGCCGCGGAAGTCGCGGACGCGCGGCAGCGCGATCGTGACCAGGCGGTCCAGGAACTCGTACATGCGCTCCTTGCGAAGCGTGACCTTGGTGCCGATCGGCATGTTCTCGCGCACCTTGAAACCGGCGATCGAGTTGCGGGCGCGGGTCACGACGGCCTTCTGGCCAGCGATCAGCGCTAGATCCTCGGCAGCGACCGCGGGCTTCTTGGAATCCGCCGTTGCCTCACCGACGCCCATGTTCAGCACGATCTTGTCGAGGCGCGGGACCTCCATCTCGTTGCCGTACTTGAACTGCTCGAGCAGAGCCTTGCGGATCGTCTCGTCGTAAACCTTCTTGAGGCGCGGCTGGTTCTTGGCCTTAGCCTGCGCCTGTCCTGCTGCCTTAGCCATTGATGACTTCTCCCGAGCGCTTGGCGATACGCACCTTCTTGTCGCCGTCGACGCGGAAACCGACGCGGGTCGGCTTGCCGTCCTTGGGATCGGCGATCGCGAGATTGGACAGGTGGATCGGCGCTTCCTTAGTAATGATGCCGCCTTCCTGGGACTGGCTCTGCTTCTGGTGGCGGCGAACCTGGTTCACGCCACGCACGACGGCCTTGTCCTCCTTGGGCAGGACAGACAGCACCTCGCCGGTGCGGCCCTTGTCCTTGCCGGCCAGGACGACGACCTTGTCGCCTTTGCGAATCTTCTGCATTTCCGGCTCCTTAAAGCACTTCAGGCGCCAGCGAGATGATCTTCATGTGGTTCTTGGCGCGAAGCTCGCGCGGAACCGGCCCGAAGATACGGGTGCCGACTGGCTCTTTCTTGTTGTCGACCAGAACGGCCGCGTTCTTGTCGAAACGGATCACGCTGCCGTCGGGACGACGGATGTCCTTGGCCGTGCGAACCACGACCGCCTTCATCACGTCACCCTTCTTCACGCGGCCACGCGGAATGGCTTCCTTGATCGAGACGACGATGATGTCGCCGACCGAAGCGTACTTCCGCTTGGAACCGCCCAGCACCTTGATGCACATGACACGACGTGCGCCGGAGTTGTCCGCGACGTCGAGGTTTGTTTGCATCTGTATCATGACAGGCCGCCTTCTTCTTCACCGGAGAGCGGCTGGCGCCGTCTCCGTCAATCCACTTATTCTGTTCTTAGGCCTGGGCTTCGGTCACGACGACCCAGCGTTTGTCCTTGGAGATCGGCTTCGACTCCTGGATGAACACCTGGTCGCCCACCTTGCAGGCGTTGTTCTCGTCATGCGCCTTGTACTTCTTGGTCGAGCGCACGGTCTTCTTCATCACCGGGTGGGTGAAGCGCCGCTCGACCTTGACGACAACCGTCTTCTCGTTCGTGTCGCTGACGACGGTGCCCTGCAGAATCCGCTTTGGCATGATCTTGTCCTTATGCCTTCTTGGCCGAGGCTTTTTCGGCGGCGATGGTCTTGATGCGTGCTATGTCCCTGCGGACTTCCTTCACGCGCGCGGTCTTCTCGAGCTGGCCGGTCGCCTTCTGGAAGCGCAGGTTGAACTGCTCCTTCTTGAGGCTTGCCAGCTCGTCGTTGAGCTGGTCGGCAGTCTTGGTCCTGATGTCGGAGGCCTTCATCTTGGCGTCCCTTCCTATTCTGCGATGCGCTGAACGAAGCGCGTCTTGACCGAGAGCTTGGCCGCGCCGAGACGCAGGGCCTCGCGGGCGATCTCTTCCGGGACGCCGTCGATCTCGAACATCACGCGGCCCGGCTTCACGCGGCACGCCCAGTAGTCCACGCCGCCCTTGCCCTTGCCCATGCGGACTTCGGTAGGCTTCGAGGTCACCGGAACGTCCGGGAACACGCGGATCCAGACGCGGCCGGCGCGCTTCATCTCGCGGGTGATCGCGCGGCGGGCCGCCTCGATCTCACGCGCGGTGACGCGGTTCGGCTCAAGCGCCTTCAGCCCGAAGCCGCCAAAATCCAGGTTGGTGCCGCCCTTGGCGGCGCCGTGGATGCGGCCCTTGAACTGCTTGCGGAATTTTGTGCGCTTTGGCTGCAGCATCTTTCGTTACTCCAATTCCTTCGCCGCTCAGGCGTTCTCGCGTTCGCGACGGCGGCCGGACGGCTGCTGTTCGGCTTCGGTGGCGCGGCGCTCGGAGGCCATAGGGTCGTGCTCGAGGATCTCGCCCTTGAACACCCAGACCTTCACGCCGCAAGTGCCGTACGCGGTATGCGCCTCGGCCGTTCCGTAGTCGACGTCGGCACGCAGCGTATGCAGCGGCACGCGGCCTTCGCGGTACCATTCCATGCGGGCGATTTCCGCACCGCCCAGACGACCCGAGCAGTTGATGCGGATGCCTTCCGCGCCCAGACGCATCGCCGACTGGACGGCGCGCTTCATGGCGCGGCGGAACGCAATGCGGCGCTCGAGCTGCTGCGTGATCGACTGCGCGACCAGCGTGGCGTCGATCTCCGGCTTGCGTACCTCGACGATGTTGAGGTGCGTCTCGGACTTCGTCATCTCGGTGAGCTTCTTGCGAAGCTTCTCGATGTCGGCGCCCTTCTTGCCGATGATCAGGCCCGGACGGGCGGCATGGATCGTCACGCGGCACTTCTTGTGCGGACGCTCGATCACGATCTTCGAGATCGCGGCCTGCTTGAGTTCCTTCTCAAGATAGGCGCGGATTTTGATGTCCTCGTGCAGGAGCTTGGCGTATTCGCCCGTGTTTGCGTACCAGCGCGAGTCCCAGGTGCGGTTGATGCCGAGGCGGAAACCGACCGGATTGATTTTCTGACCCATCAGGCGGCCTCCTCTTTTTCCTCGACCTCACGCACGACGATCGTGAGGTGGGCGAACGGCTTCTCTATGCGGCTGGCGCGGCCGCGACCGCGGGCATGGAACCGCTTCATCACGATCGACTTGCCGACATAGGCCTCGGCCACGACGAGAGCGTCGACGTCGAGGTCGTGATTGTTTTCCGCGTTGGCGATCGCCGATTCCAGCGTCTTCTTCACGGTTCCGGAGATACGCTTGCGCGAGAACTCCAGGTCGTTGAGCGCGTTCGCGACCTTCTTGCCGCGGATCAGCGCCGCAACGAGGTTCAGCTTCTGCGGGCTGATGCGAATCGTGCGCAGAACGGCACGCGCTTCGTTGTCAGCAAGCCTGCGCGGAGCTTTGGCCTTGCCCATCGTTATTTCCTCTTCGCCTTCTTATCCGCGCCGTGACCATAATAGGTGCGGGTCGGAGCGAACTCACCGAACTTGTGGCCGACCATGTCCTCGTTCACCGAGACCGGGACATGCTTCTGGCCGTTATAGACGCCGAAGGTGAGACCGACGAACTGCGGCAGGATCGTGGAGCGGCGGCTCCACATCTTGATCACCTCGTTGCGTCCGCCTTCGCGAACCTTGTCGGCCTTCTTCAGAAGATAGCCGTCAATGAACGGGCCTTTCCAGACTGAACGTGTCACTTGACTACCTCTTCTTAGCTCTTGCGCTGGTGGCGCGAGCGAACGATGAACTTGTCGGTCGACTTGTTCGACCGGGTCTTCTTGCCCTTGGTCGGCTTGCCCCACGGGGTGACCGGATGGCGTCCGCCCGAGGTACGGCCTTCGCCGCCGCCATGCGGATGGTCGACCGGGTTCATGGTGACGCCGCGATTGTGCGGACGCTTGCCGAGCCAGACCTTGCGACCGGCCTTGCCGAGATTGATGTTGCCGTGGTCGGGGTTCGACACGGCTCCGACCGTGGCGATGCACAGACCCGAGACGATGCGCTGCTCACCCGAGTTGAGGCGCAGGATCGCCATGCCCTGGTCGCGACCGACCAACTGGGCATAGGAACCGGCCGAGCGGGCGACCTGACCACCCTTACCGGGCTTCAGCTCGACATTGTGGATGATCGTGCCGACCGGCATCGATGCGAGCGGCATCGCGTTGCCGGGCTTCACGTCGACGGCGTTGCCGGCGATGATCTTGTCGCCGGGCGCCAGGCGCTGCGGTGCGATGATGTAGTTCAGCTCGCCGTCGTCATACTTGATCAGCGCGATGAACGCGGTACGGTTCGGATCGTACTCGATACGCTCCACCGTGCCCTGGACGTCGAACTTGCGACGCTTGAAGTCGATGATGCGGTACGAGCGCTTGTGACCGCCGCCGATGAAGCGGGCCGTGATGCGACCGTAGTTGTTGCGGCCGCCCGACTTGGTCAAGCCTTCGGTGAGGCCCTTGACCGGCTTGCCCTTGTAGAGGGCCGAACGGTCGACAAGCACGAGCTGGCGCGTGCTCGGCGTAACGGGATTATATGTTTTCAAAGCCATCTTGCTATCCTCGCGCCCTTATCAGAGGCCCGTCGCGACGTCGATCGAATGGCCGTCGGCCAACGTGACCACCGCCTTCTTGACGTCGCCCTGGCGACCGACCGTACCACGGAACCGCTTCACCTTGCCCTTGCGGACAAGCGTGTTCACGGCGGTGACCTTGACGCCGAACAGCGCCTCGATGGCTGCCTTGATCTCAGGCTTGGTCGCCTTGCGGGCGACGTTGAAAACGACCTGGTTCTGTTCGGAGGCCATGGTCGACTTTTCGGTGATCGCCGGCGAGACGATCACATCGTAGTGGCGCAGGTCCGTCATTTGAAGCGCTCCTCGAGAGCCTCGACGGCGGCCTTCGAGAGGACCAGCGTGCCGCGGCGCAGAATGTCATAGACGTTGATGCCCTGGATCGGCAGCACGTCGATGTTCGGGATGTTGGTAGCAGCCCGCTTGAAGTTGACGTCCAGCTCGGCGCCGCCGATCAGCAGCGCGTTGGACAGGCCAAGCTTGGCGAAGCTTGCGGACAGCGCCTTCGTCTTGGCTTCCGAAAGGGTCAGCTCATCGATGATGATGATGCTTTCCGACTTGGCCTTGGCCGACAGCGCATGCTTGAGACCGAGAGCGCGGACCTTCTTGGGCAGGTCGTGCTCGTGGCTGCGGACGACCGGACCATGGGCCTTGCCGCCGCCGCGGAACTGCGGAGCGCGAGCAGAGTGGTGGCGGGCGCGGCCCGTACCCTTCTGCTTGTACATCTTGGCGCCGGTCCGCGCGATCTCGGCGCGGCCCTTCGACTTGTGCGTGCCCTGCTGCTTCTTGGCAAGCTGCCAGCGCACGACGCGCTGCAGGATGTCCTCGCGCGGGTCCAGGCCGAATATCTCTTCGTTGAGCTTCAGCTGCCCGGCTTCCTTGCCGGCGAGGGTGGTGATCTTGAGATCCATTGTTATGCTCCCTCGCCTGCTGTTTCGGCCTTGGCCTCAACCTTGGCGCGCAGCGCGGCCGGCTTCGGCGCATCCTTGGGCAGGTCCGCCTTGACGGCGTCGCGCACCAGGATCCACGCACCCTTGCTGCCGGGAACGGCGCCGCGGATGAGGATCAGGCCGCGATCGGCGTCGGTGGAAACCACTTCCACATTCTGCGTGGTCACGCGGGTCGAGCCCATGTGGCCGGCCATCTTCTTGCCCTTGAACACCTTGCCGGGGTCCTGGCGCTGGCCGGTCGAACCGTGCGTGCGGTGCGAGACCGAGTTACCGTGGGTCGCGCGGCCGCCACCGAAATTGTGCCGCTTGATGACACCCTGGAAGCCCTTGCCGATCGTCGTGCCCGTCACGTCGACCTTCTGGCCGGCGACGAAATGGTCGACCGTGATCTCGGAGCCCACCTCGATCAGGTTCTCGGGGCTGACGCGGAACTCGGCAACCTTGGACTTCGGCTCCACGGAGGCTGCGGCGAAGTGGCCGCGCAGCGCCTGCGACGTGTTCTTGACCTTGGCGAGACCGACGCCGAGCTGGACGGCCGTGTAGCCGTTCTTCTCCTGCGTGCGCTGCGCCACGACCTGGCAGTTCTCCATGCGGAGAACAGTGACCGGAACATGCTCGCCGGCGTCGTTGTAGACGCGGGTCATGCCGACCTTCTGTGCAATTACACCTGAACGCATTTTTTCGTTCTTCCTTCAGAGGAGCCTTTGGGCGAACCCGTCCGGCTCATGGTAGTTTTCAGGTTTCCCTGTCGGGGCTACGCCCCTTCTCGCCTCTTGCGCCTAGAGCTTGATCTCGACGTCCACACCGGCAGCGAGGTCGAGCTTCATGAGGGCATCGACGGTCTGCGGGGTGGGATCGACGATATCGAGCAGGCGCTTGTGGGTACGCATCTCGAACTGCTCGCGGCTCTTCTTGTCGATGTGCGGCGAGCGGTTGACCGTGAACTTCTCGATGCGCGTCGGCAGCGGGATCGGGCCGCGGACATTTGCGCCCGTGCGCTTTGCCGTCGAGACGATCTCGCGCGTCGAGGCGTCGAGCACGCGATGGTCGAACGCTTTAAGTCGGATGCGGATATTTTGCCCGTTCATCTGGTCATTCCTTGTTCTGGCGCGGCGCGGGCGCTAACCCGCCCGCGACAGATCTGATCTTCTTCTTGCTCTTACTCGACGATGGAAGCGACGATGCCGGCGCCGACGGTGCGGCCGCCTTCGCGGATGGCGAAGCGCAGCTTCTCTTCCATGGCGATCGGCACGATCAGCTCGACGTCGACCGTCACGTTGTCGCCAGGCATCACCATCTCC
>WPCJ01060321.1_pt1 | contig 19185 bp, 17 predicted proteins | sample 5399831 | NCBI WGS metagenome assembly WPCJ01 (sample SAMN12869470, study PRJNA574797) | sludge metagenome | isolation source: wastewater treatment of pH10 | place: China:Beijing | collected 2019-05-20 | reverse complement strand
CAGGGCCGCGACATATTTCGGATTGTCCATATAGGCGGCATCGCTGCCGCCGGCGGTTTCGAGCGGCGCAACGCCCTCGATCCGGCCCTCGGGCTCGGCGCCTTCGGGCAAGGTTACACCCGACAAGGAAGCGACCTCGCTGAAGGACAGCGAGGTCGCGATCGGAAAGAAATTGGGATCTGCCATAAGTTGATCCGTTGTGGGGCGCGGGAAGCGCCCCACCGGTCAGAAGCGGGCGCCGCCCGAGAAGCGGAAGGCCTGGACCCGGTCGCCGCCGTACCGGCCAGTGATACCGGTGCGCGGATCAGTCCCGATCTGGCCGTCGTCCTTCGACAGCGCATAGGCGTAGTCGAAACGGATCGGGCCAAGTGGCGACTGCCAGAGCAAGCTCACGCCGACCGACGAGCGGATGACGTTCTTGTCACGCACGCAGGCGACATTGTTCTGATAGAGCGAGTTGGTCACGACGTTGAACTGCCGCGCCTCGGAGCCAGCCGGGCAGCCGAGGAACGCGCCGTTGGTGATGCTCTTCGAGCCACCGTCATAGTTGAACAGCGTGCCCGCGTCGGCGAAGACCGCGCCCTTCAGGCCGAGATCGCGTGGCAGACCGAAGATCGGGAACTGCACTTCGAGCGAACCGCCGAAATAGGTGGTACCGCCGAGCGCATTGGCGGTCGGATCGTTCGAGACGTCGCGCGGGCCGATGCCGGACGGCGCGAAGCCGCGCACCAGCGTCGGTCCGAGGAAGTAGTGGTCGATCATACGCAGATCGCCACTCGTGGCCTGGACATGGCCACCCTGGATACGGGCGATACCGACGAAGTCCTCGAGGAACTCCTTGTAGTAGCGGGCATCAGCGCTGACGCGCAGGAACTTCGAATCGCCACCGACGCCCGCGAATTCCGGCTTGATCTCGGCGACGAAGCCGTTGCGGGGATTCTGGTAGTTGTCGAGCGAGTTGTAGTTGAAGTTCAGGCCGACCAGCGAGGTCAGGGTCGTTCCCTGGGCCTCCTTGACCGCAACCGTCGCTTCGCCGTTCGTCAAGCAGTTGAAGGTCTGCGACGCCGCCGACCCGCCAGGCGTTCCGGGCGTGATCCCGTCGAGCGGGAAGGTACAGTCGTTATACGGCTTCGAATAGGTGTTCGGGATCTTGATCTCGGTCGTATAGATCGAATAGCGCGGCGTGATCGAGAACTCCTCCGTGATCGGGAAGGAGAAGCGAACCTGACCGCCGGTCACCCGGCTCTCGAAATAGCCGATATTGGTGTTGTCGTTGAACTTCGAGAACAGGTCGAAGCCCGCCGCAATCCGATGGCCGAGGAAGTATGGCTCGGTGAACGAGAAGTCGATGCCCTGGGTACGCTGGCCCATCGTGCCGGCGATACGGACGAACTGGCCGCGGCCGAGGAAGTTCGACTCCGAGAGCGAGACCTCGCCGATGATGCCGTCCGAGGTCGAGTAGCCGCCCGCGATCGAGAACGAGCCGGTGGCCTTGTCCTCGACGTCGATGTTGACGATCACCCGGTCGGGCGCGCTGCCCGGCTCGTTGGTGATGCGGACCTTGTTGAAGAAGCCGAGATTGTTGAGGCGGCGCTCGGCGCGGTCGATGAAGACCTTGTTGTAGGCGTCGCCTTCGCCGAGATCGAGCTCGCGACGGACGACATAGTCGCGGGTGCGGGTGTTGCCGCGCACGTTGATGCGCTCGACATAGACCCGCGGACCTTCCTCGACCACATAGGTGATGCCGATCTGCTGGCCGGCCGCGTCACGCTCGCCACGGGGGCGGACCTGCGCGAAGGCATAGCCGCGCTTCGCGACCTCGGTGGTCAGGGTGACCAGCGAGCGCTCGACGGCCTCGGCGTTGTAGGTGTCGCCGGCGGAGGTGTTGACGAGCGACTGCAGCGCAGCCGGATCGACATCGCGCAGCCGGGAATCGACCGAGACGTTGCCGACCTTGTATTGCGGCCCCTCGTCGACGGCGATGTCGACGACCCAGCCGCCGGCCGCATCGTCGAAGCGCGCATCGCTCGAGACGATACGGAAGTCGGCATAGCCGTTCTTCAGGTAGTAACGGCGAATCAGCTCCAGATCGGAATTGATCCGGTCGGGATCATAGACGTCGGAGGTCTTGATCCAGCTCAGGAAGTTCGACTCGGTCGAGGTCATCAAGCCACGCAGGCGCGACGACGAATAGACGCCGTTGCCGGTGAAATTGATCGACTTGATGCCGGTCTTGCCGCTCTCGGAAATGGTGAAGACCACGTCCGAACGGCCGTTCGGCAGCGGCTGGATGCGGCCGCTGACCGTAGCCAGACCGTAGCCGGCGCGGCGATAGACGTCCTTGAGACGCTCGACGTCGGCGTCGATGAGCTGCTGGCTCAGCGGGCCACGCGCCTTGGACTGAACCTGGCCGAGCAGCACATCGCTCTTCAGACGGCGATTACCCTCGAAGGCGACGCGGTTGATCGAGTCGTTTTCCTGGACGGAGACGACGGTCTGCGCCCCCCGGCGGCTGACCTGAACGTTGGAGAACAGGCCCGTCGCCATGAGATTCTGGCGAATCTCCTGCGGGTTGCCCGAACCCTGCCCTGTCGCATAGGAGCGGATCGTCTCCGCATCGACACGACGGTTGCCTTGGACAATCACGGACTGCGCGAACACCACGCCACCGCTGACGGCCACCATGACGGCCGCAAGTCCGACTGATCGAGAGAGCCGCATGCGCAAGGACCGGCTCTGAAGCGTCGACGTCATCGGGTCGCCTATTCCATTCTTTGGGTCACCACCCCGCGAACGGGGAGCCCCGCTACGGGCGAGGCTTGGCGACATTGAAGACCAAACGCTTCTACAAAGTTTCCTGCAGGGTGCAAACCGCCATTGTCGTTAACAAAAGATTTTTGCAGCGGTCGTTGCTGGTAGGTCACGCGCGCCGGTCGAAAAACCCGCCGGACCTCTGAAAACAGGCCATAAAAAGCCACAATCCGTCGGCGCGCCCAGCCTTGGCCGCCAATCATGTCAGCCTGGTGCAAGCTGGCTTGCAGCAGGCTGACATGGAGCTCACAGCAGTGAGCGCACGTGGACGAGGTCGTTCCAGGTCACGAACAGCATCAGCATCAGCACGAGCCCGAGTCCGACCCGGAAGCCGAGCTCCTGTGCGCGCTCGCTCAGCGGTTTCCCGCGCAGCGCCTCGATTGCGTAGAACAGCAGATGACCACCGTCGAGCATCGGCACCGGCAGCAGGTTCATCAACCCGATCGAGACCGAGAGCAGCGCTGCCAGGCTGATCAGCGCCAGGATGCCGCCGCTGGAGGCGACCATGCCCGAGACTTGGGCGATGCGGATCGGTCCCGACAATTGGTCTGTCGATTCCTTCCCCCTGACCAGCTTGGCGACGTAGTCATAGGTCCGCTCGACCACGAACCAGGTCTCGCTCAGGCCGAGCATGACGGACTGGCCCAAGTTGAAATGCTGGGTCGTCCAGTCCTCCGGCTTCGCCGAGGCCTGGACCCCGATGATCCCGAGCCGCTGCTTGCCGAGCGGCGAGGACGTCTCGACGAGGTCCGGGGTCACCGACAGGACGACGGCCGCACCGCCACGCTCGACCGTCACCGGAAAGGTCTCGCCTGGCCGGATCGAGATCGCGCGCTGCAGATCGGCGAAGCTCTTGACCTCGCGGCCGTCGACCAGCCGGATCAGGTCGCCCGACTGCAGTCCGGCCCGCGCCGCGGCCCCGCCGACCGTGACGGCGTCGACGCGCGGCGCCAGCACCGGCTTGCCGAGGAAATAGGCCGTTCCGCCGAAGATCAGGATGGCGAGCAGGAAATTGGCGATCGGCCCGGCGGCGACGATCGCCGCACGTTCTGCGATCGACTGCGCCGGAAAGGAGCGTTCGTGCTCCTCGCGGCTCATGGTCGCGAGCGAATCCGACGTCGTCGAGCTGGTGGCGTCGGCGTCGCCCGAGAACTTGACGTAGCCGCCGAGCGGAATAATCGCGAAGCGCCAGCGCGTGCCGTGGCGGTCGTTGAAGCCGAACAGCTCGCGGCCGAACCCGATCGAGAAGGTCTTCACATCGACGCCGCACCAGCGCCCGACCAGGAAGTGGCCGAGCTCGTGCACGAACACGACGAGGGTGAGAACGAACAGGAACGGCAGCAGGTAGCCCAAGAGAAAGCTCGCCGCGTGCCAGACCGATCCGACGATATCCATAAAACTCTCCAAGCTTCAGTCACTAAGTGACAGTGAAGCGCCCCCCGGACAAGAGCGTGCGGGTCCGGTTTCTCGCATCGTGGTCAACGACGAGCGCCTCCGTAACGTCGGAAGGCGGCGACAGCGAGGCCCCGGCCAACTGCCCGCAGACGGCCTCGACCAAGGCGGGAATCGCAGGGAAGGCGATACGCCGCTCGAGAAACGCCTCGACGGCGATCTCGTTGGCGGCGTTCAGCACGGCCGGCATGGCGCCGCCTTCGGCGAGAGCCGAGATGGCGAGGCGCAGCGCCGGGAAGCGGGCGAGATCGGGCCGTTCGAAGGCGAGCGGGCCGGCTGCGACCAGATCGAGGAAACGGCTTGGCGGCGCATCGAGCCGCCCGTCGACGCCGAGGCAATGGGCGGCCGCGACCCGCATGTCCGGCACCGCCATGCCGGCGCTGACCGAACCGTCGCGGAAGGTGACGAGCCCGTGCACGATCTGCTGCGGATGGACCAGCACTTCGAGCTGGTCGGCGCCGAGCCCGAACAGGAAGGAGGCCTCGATCAGCTCCAGCCCCTTGTTCATCATGCTGGCCGAGTCGATCGTGATCTTGGCGCCCATCGCATAGTTCGGATGGGCGAGCGCCTGTTCCGGCGTGGCGGCGGCGATTCTGTCGGCCGGCCAGGTCCGGAAGGGCCCGCCCGAGGCGGTCAGCGTCATCGTGCGGATCGCCGAGACCGGCTCGGCTCCCAGCACCTGGAACAAAGCGTTGTGCTCGGAATCGAGCGGGAGAAGGCGGGCGCCGGCGGCCCTTGCCCGCGCCATCACCGCGGCACCGGCGCAGACCAGGCTCTCCTTGTTGGCGAGCGCAACGACCCGGCCCGGCGTCAGTGCCGCGAACGTCGCCTCCAGTCCGGCAGCGCCCGAAATGGCGCTGACGACGATGTCGCTGTCACGCGAGACCGCCTCCAGCACCGCCGCCCTGCCGGCGCCATGGCGGATGCCGCTGCCGGCAAGTGCTGCGGTAAGCTCTTCGCCCTGCCCTTCATCCGCGATCGCGGCGAAGCTAGCGCCGGTCTCGCGGGCGATCCGTGCCAGCCCCGCCGCATCGCGCCCCGCGACAACCGCAGCAACCTGCAATCGCTCCGGATTCTCGGCGATGACGGCGCGCGTCGAGCGGCCGATGGAGCCGGTGGCTCCCAATATGGTGACGGTGCGGCGCATCGGAAATCAGTGTCCCAGCCGCGCCAGATAAAGCAGCAGGCCGGCGAAGACCAGCACGGCCCAATAACCGTCGAGCCGGTCGAGGAAGCCGCCATGGCCCGGGATCAGCTGGCTCGAATCCTTGGCGCCGAAGCGCCGCTTGATCGACGATTCGAACAGGTCGCCGGCCTGGCTCGCGACCGAGGCGGCGAGCGAGACGGCGAGCACCGGCCAAAGTCCCGACGGCAGCCCCGGGAAGAACCAGGCCCAGACCGCTGTCCCGCACAAGGTGCCGGCCAGGGCACCGCCGAGCGCGCCGGACCAGGTCTTCTTCGGGCTGACGCTCGGCAGGAGCTTCGGCCCGCCCAGCGCCCGGCCGGTGAAATAGGCGGCGATGTCCGTGAGCCAGACCACTGCAAAGGTCCAGATGATCAGAGCGAGCCCGAGCCCGGACGTCTCGCGCAGCGCCGGCGTCACCAGCGCGAAACAGATCGCATAGGCGACGCCGCAGGCTTCGAGCAGGCGCCGGTTGCCGGCTTGTGTCGTCACGATCGCGGCGATCAGTCCAGCCAAAGCCGACGCGCCCGCGAGCGCCGCGCCGCTCACGGGGAGGAAGCTGAGCGCGAGCCCGGCCAGGCCGACGCCGATACCGACCGCAACTGCATTCCTGCGGCTGACCATGGCAAGCCATTCATAGGCGACGAGGCCGGCGACGGCGGTCCAGATCAGGCGGAACGGCCAGCCGCCAAACAAGGTGACACCGAGGATGACCGCCGCGAGCACCAATGCCGAGATGACCCGCAGGCGAAGCTCGGATGCGCCCGCTTTGGCGCCGGCCGCATTCACGCGACCCCCATCTTGGCTTCGGCCGGCTGGCCGACCCCACCATAGCGGCGCTCGCGACGGTGGAACTCGGCCAGCGCCTCCTCCAGCGCCTTGCGGTCGAAATCAGGCCAGAGCACCGGCGTGAAGATGAATTCGGCATAGGCAGCCTGCCAGAGCAGGAAGTTCGAGATGCGGGTCTCGCCCGAGGTCCGGATCACCAGATCCGGATCGGGCAACTCGCCGGTATCGAACTGCGACGCGAGCATCGTCTCGTCGATCGCCTCGGGGGCGAGCCGGCCGGCAGCCACCTCCTGCGCCAGGCGCCGCGCGACGCGGGCGATCTCGTCGCGCGAGCCGTAATTGAAGGCGACGACCAAAGTGAGACCGGTATTGCCATCCGTCATCGTCTCGGCCCGCTCGACGAGCGCGCGCAGGTCGGGCGGGAGGTTCTCGCGGTTGCCGATGATGCGCACGCGCACGCCCGCCTCGTTCAGCTCGGCAAGATCGTTCTCGACGAAGCGGCGCAGCAGCCCCATCAGGAACGAGACCTCGGTGACAGGCCGGCGCCAGTTCTCGGTCGAGAAGGAATAGAGCGTCAGGACGCGGATGCCGAGATCGGCGGCATTGCGGACCGTGCGCCGCAACGCTTCGAGCCCGCGCCGATGCCCCTCCTGTCGCGGCAGGCCACGCATCTGCGCCCAGCGGCCATTGCCGTCCATGATGATGGCGACATGGGCGGGAACTGCCGGGCTTGCGCCGTCTGACATCGAATGCCTCTTCTGGGCCGAACGTTCATGCACCGATGATACAGGACGGCGTCCTGTCACGCACTTTAGACGTGCAGGATTTCCTTTTCCTTGGCGGCGAGCGCCTGGTCGATCTCGCCGATATGCTTGTCGGTCGCCTTCTGGACGAGGTCGGTCTGCTTGGTGACGTCGTCCTTGGGCATGTGCCCGTCCTTCTCCAGCTTCTTGATCAGGTCCATGCCGTCGCGGCGCACATGCCGGACCGCCACCTTGGCGTCCTCGGCATATTTGTGCGCGACCTTGACCATCTCCTTGCGGCGCTGCTCGTTGAGCTCGGGAATACGGATGCGCAGCACCTGCCCCTCGGTCTGGGGGTTGAGGCCGAGATCGGATTCGCGGATCGCCTTCTCGACGGCCTGGACCATGCTGCGGTCCCAGACCTGGACGGACAGCAGACGCGGCTCCGGCACGCTGACTGTGGCGAGCTGGCTCAGCGGCGTGCGCGCGCCATAGGCCTCGACCGTGATCGGATCGAGCACGTTGGCCGAGGCGCGGCCGGTGCGAAGCGAAGCCAGGTCGCTCTTGAACTTCTGCACGCCGCCGTCCATGCGGCGATTGAGATCGGCGAGATCGAAAGTGGTTTGGGCCATCGTCTTCAAAACCTTGTCGAAACCGGCTGAGTGGAGCCGGAAATGCGCGCGACCATGGCGAGCGCCCGCCCCAGGGTCAAGGATTTATGCGTCAACAGCATCTTCCCCGACGAGTCCGCAAGCGGAATCGGAGTTCCCCGGTTTTTTGCATGGCCGGCGCGATCGCTGAGTTCTGGCCAAGGCCTGGGACACATCCTAGCTCAAGCTCAGGGCCCGTGCGAATGGTCCCCGTCCCGCGAGGAGGAATTCCATGCCCCGGCTGAACCGCATCGTTGAAACCGCGCTCTATGTCGACGATCTCGACCGTGCCGCCGCGTTCTACGAGGGGACGCTCGGGCTATCGTCCATGCTCCGGACCAGGACGCTGTTCGCCTATGATATCGGCGGCCAGAACGTCCTGCTGCTGTTCCTGCGCGGCGCCTCGGTGGAGACGCAGGTTTCGGAGCGCGGCAGCATCCCGCCGCATGACGGCCATGGCCCGCTGCACATCTGCTTTGCCGTCGACACCACCGAACTGACCGCATGGGAGACGCAGCTGCGACAGCAGGGCGTCGAGATCGAAGGCCGCATGCACTGGAATCGCGGCGGCGAGAGCATCTACTTCCGTGATCCCGACGGCCACCTGCTCGAGATCATGACGCCCGGCAACTGGCCGAACTACTGAGCCGTCATGGCGTGACGTAGGTCGCCCTGCCCTCGCCGCGCAGCACGGCCGCGAGCGCGCCCTTTTCCGCGATCGAGAAGACCACGATCGTCAGGCCGGCATCGCGCGCCAGGGCGAAGGCGGCGGTGTCCATCACCTTGAGGTCGCGCTTGATCGCATCCTCATGGGTCAGCGTGTCGTAGCGGGTCGCGCTCGGATCCGTCTTCGGATCGGCGGAGTAGACGCCGTCGACCTGCGTCGCCTTGAGCAGATGGCTGCAGCCGAGCTCGGCCGCACGCAGGGCTGCGCCGGTGTCGGTGGTGAAATAGGGGTTGCCGGTGCCGCCGCCGAGGATGACGACCTTGCCATGGCTGAGATGGTCGAGTGCGCGCTTGCGGGCATAGCTCTCGCAGAGCGAGGGCATCGGCACCGCCGACATGGCGCGCGCCGGGGCACCGGCCGCCTCGATCGAATGTTCGAGGGCGAGCGCGTTCATCACCGTGCCGAGCATGCCGATGGAATCGGCCGTCGTCCGGTCGAGGCCCTTGTTGAGACCCTGCACGCCGCGGAAGAAGTTGCCGCCGCCGACGACGATGCCGATCTCGACGCCCTCATGCGAGGCATGGGCGATGTCGGCCGCGAGCGCCGTCAGGGTCGCGCCGTCGAGGCCGTTTCCTTGAGGCCCGGCAAGGGCTTCGCCGGAGAGCTTCACGAGAACGCGTTTAGGTCTCATCGGGGCTCTCCACTGCTTGCGCCACATCGTACGACCCAGCCGAATCGGCAGGCCGACCTTCTCTACTTACAAAAAAGGCCGCGCGAGGCGCGGCCTTTCTGTACCCTATCAACGGGCTTGTCAGCCCGTGGTGCCGCCGGCCGCCGCAACCTCGGCCGCGAAGTCGGTCTCTTCCTTCTCGATGCCCTCGCCGAGCGCGAAGCGGGCGAAGCCCGTGATCTTGAGCGGGCCGCCGACCTTGCCTTCGGCCTCCTTCAGCACCTGGGCGACCGACTTCGAGCCGTCATGGATATAGGCCTGCTCAAGCAGGCAGTATTCCTTGGCGTAGCTCTTCAGGCCGCTCTCGATGATCTTGGCGAGGACGTGCTCGGGCTTGCCGGCGTTCTTCTCGGCCAGGATGCCCTTCTCGCGCTCCAGCACCGCCGGATCGACCGAAGCGAGGTCGAGCGCGACCGGATTGGTCGCGGCGATGTGCATGGCGAGCTGGCGGCCGAGGCCGGCGAGCTCGTCGCCCTTGCCGCTGGTCTCCAGGCCGACGATGACGCCGATCTTGCCGAGGCCGTCGGCGATCGCGCCGTGGACATAGGAGCCGATCACGCCCGAGGAGACCGAGACCTGCGCGACGCGACGCAAGGTCATGTTCTCGCCGATCGTGGCGATGGCGTTGGCGATCGCGTCGGCGACGGTGCCGCCGCCCGGATAATGATGGGCGGCCAGCGCCTCGACATCGCCGCCGCGCTCGAGCGCGACGTCGGCGATGGTGCGGGCCAGCGCCTGGAATTCGAGGTTGCGGGCGACGAAGTCGGTCTCGGAGTTGACCTCGACCACGACGCCGCTATGGCCGCGCACGGCGACGGCGACGAGGCCCTCAGCGGCGACGCGGCCAGCCTTCTTGGCGGCCTTGGACAGGCCCTTGGCGCGCAGCCAGTCGATGGCGGCTTCCATGTTGCCGTCGGTGGCCGAGAGCGCGGCCTTGCAGTCCATCATGCCCGCGCCGGTCTTGTCGCGGAGTTCTTTCACCATGCCGGCGGTGATCGCAGCCATTTGCGTCGTCCTTGCTGTCTTGCGGCCTTCGCCCGGTGGCGTGCCGCTCATCCAAATCCGTTCCCATTGGCAAACGCCGACGGCCCGTTTCCGGCGTCGGCGCTGCTTGGGCTTAATCAGGTATCGAAGTGCGACGCGCCGATGACGCGCCGCAATCCGGATAATCAGGCGTCGGCGAGATCGCGGGCCTGGGCAACCCAGCCCTGGCTCTCGATGCGGCCGGCGAGCTTCAGGTCGTGATCGACCTTGCTGACATCGGCCGGGCTCATGGCAGCGAGCTGCCAGAAGTGGAAGATGCCACCGTCATTGAGCTTTTGCACGATCTCCGGGCCCATGCCCGAGAGCTTCATGAAGTCGTCCGGCGCGCCGCGCGGCGCGGTCAGCAGCTCGAAGGCCGGGGCGGCGTCGACAGCCGAATCGGCGAGAGCGGTCTCGACGATCGGGGCCTCGGCGGCGCCGAGGTCGATGCCGTGGTCGCCCGAGGCGCGCGAGATGCCGTCGATGGCCGAACGGGCGATCAGGTCGCAATAGAGCTGGATGGCGCGGCCGGCGTCGTCATTGGCCGGGACCGGGAAGGTGATGCCGTCCGGATCCGAGTTCGAATCGACGATCGCGGCGACCGGGATGCCGAGGCGCTGAGCCTCCTTGATCGCCAGCTGCTCCTTGTTGGTGTCGATCACGAAGATCATGTCGGGCGTGCCGCCCATGTCCTTGATGCCGCCGAGCGCCTTCTCGAGCTTGTCGCGCTCGCGCGCCAGCATCAGGCGCTCCTTCTTGGTCAGGCCGGTGCCGCCGCCGGAGAGCAGCTCGTCGACCTTGCGCAGGCGCTGGATCGAGGCCGAGATGGTCTTCCAGTTGGTCAGCATGCCGCCGAGCCAGCGGGAATTGACATAGTACTGGGCCGAGCGCTTGGCGGCGTCGGCGATGGCGTCCTGTGCCTGGCGCTTGGTGCCGACGAAGAGGACGCGGCCGCCGCGGGCGACGGTGTCGCTGACCGCCTGCAGGGCGCGCGAGAGCATCGGCACCGACTGCGACAGATCGAGAATGTGGATGTTGTTGCGCGTGCCGTAGATGAACGGCGACATCTTCGGGTTCCAGCGGTGAGCCTGGTGGCCGAAGTGGGCGCCGGCCTCGAGCAGCTGACGCATGGAGAAATCAGGCAGAGCCATGGTATTCTTGTCCTTCCGGTTGAGCCTCTGGGGAGCGAATGAGCCGGCCATGAACTGGCTGGTCACCGGAACGCCTCGGTGTCGAGGTGATGCTTCCCATGTGGAATGAGGCGCGCCATACACGCCATGGCGCGCAATTGCAAGGCTTGCAGTCGGCTCGTCAGAGCGAGCCGACCTCATAGGCGACGTCATAGACCCCTGGTACAGCGCGCTCCAGCAAGGGACGAACGCGGGCCAGATGGCTGGTGAAACGCTCGTCGCGGGCAAAGCGCAGTGCCGCCTCCTCGGATTCGAACATCGTCACCAGGACGACGTCGCGATCCTCGCGCGAGCGGAACAGCCGCCCGCCGATCAGGCCCTCGACCTTGCCGCGTACGGCGTGGTGCTGCGCGAGCTGCAGCTCCATGAACTCGGCGAAGCATTCCGGCTTCGGGGTGATGACGCTGATGTTGACGACCGGCTGATCGGGCATGCCCGGCTCCTTCGATGCAGATGCAGGAGCCGGGTCGATACGACCTCAACCAAGGTCGAGGTCAAGGCCTGCCCTGCCAGATACTGGCAGGAGCGGCCTGCGTCGATTTCACTTCGGCAGCGATGAGGCAGCCAGTTTCACAGCGTCACCGAGCTGCTTGCAGAACGCTGCCGCCGTGCTGCCCTGCGCTTTCGAGACCGCTTCGATGTCCTGGGTCACCCCCATCATCGACAGCGTACCCTTCCTGCCGAGCGCCTCGGCGGCATCGCCGGCGCTCTTGTCGGCCGGCGGCGGGATCAGGGCCAGAACCTTGGTCTGAATCTCGACGACATCGGCGCCGACATGGCCCTTCTCGGCGCAGTAGCTGATGACTCCGAGCTGGTTGCGGCCGGCCTGGTAGGCAGCAGCGAGCTGGTCAGCTTGACTCTGGGCGAAGGCCTGACCGCTGGACAGAGCCGCCAACGCGGCAATGGCGCTGAAACGCTTGAAGGAATGCAGCATGATAATCTCTCTCAAGTTGAACGCATCCGCAGATGCAAGCCCCGCTTCCCCAGCGCCCGCATAGCCTTCCAGCCCGATGCGACAAAGATACGGCAGAAAGACTCGGGCACGGCGAAAGCGAACCGCTCTTGTGACGATCTGATGCCGTTTCGCCGAAAGCGCCCCTGCCCGCTGCTGCCGCGGCGGAAGCGGAATGCCGGTCGTATTTTATGCGGCGTCCGCTTTTCCGCTTCGGCAGGAAGCCAATCCAGCCATAAGACTTCTGCGCCAAGTGAAGCTTGGACGACCCGGCGCAACCCTCGACGAGCAGCTGACGCTGATCTGGAACAATCTGCGTGCGATCCTCGCCTCGGCGGATATGAGCGTCGACAACATCGTACGCCTGACCAGCTATCTGCGCGATGCCAGCTTCGTCGAACGAACCAGAACGCTCGCCTCGCCGCTCTCGGCGGCCGCGCGATCCCGACGACCACGATCGTGCGCAGACGCTGCGCGAGGACTGCCTCGTCGAGATCGAGGTGATCGCCGCCGCCTGAACGGACGCCCGGATCGCACCGATTCCCTTCACCTCGTTGGCAAAACGTTCACGCCGAGCTGCTAGCAGGTGCCCGGAAGTCGGCTGGGATGGCTTGGTGTGCTGCTCGATCTGAGGACAATCTATCTGGCAGGGGCTCTCACCTGCGTGATTCTCGGCTTCGTGCAGCTCTCCGCCTATGCCACCGGCCGCTTCGAGCGCTGGCCGCTCTGGTGGGGACTGAGCAACATCCTGATCGGCCTGGGCCTCATGGGCGTCGGCCTGCGGGGCAGCATCCCCGACATCCTCTCGATCCCGCTCGCCAACACCGTCAGCTGGACCGGCTATCTGCTCATCCTGTTCGGGGTGAGGAGTTTCGCGGGGCGGCCCGCGCGCCTGCCGCTCTATGTCCTGGCAGCCGCCGCCGCAGCCGTTCCGCTGTTCCTGTGGAACGAGCCCGAAGGCTTCGCCAAGCGGGTCGTTCTCGTCGCCGTCCTGGTCATGGCTTGCGATCTGCTGCTGGTCCGGGAGGGCGTACTCCTCTGGCGGCGCGAGCGGCTGGCCTCCGGCGCGATCCTGGCGGCGCTGTTCGCGCCGACCGTGGTGCTGTTCGCCATCCGCGGCTATCTCGCCGCCACCGGGCAGCTCGGAACCGAGCTGTTCCCCGCCAACGATGCCAACCAGTGGCTCGCGGCCACAGGCACCACCTTCCTGCTCCTGCGCGGCAGCGCGCTCTTGCTGCTCGCCGCCGAGCGCAACCGCAACATGCTGGTCGCGATCGCACAGCACGATCCGCTCACCGGCGCGATGAACCGCAGCGGCCTGGAGCGCGCCATGGCCCGGATCGCGGCTGATGCAGGCAGGCGCCCCGGCCGGCTGACCCTGTTGCTGATCGACCTCGACCACTTCAAAAGCCTGAACGACACGCACGGCCATGCCGCCGGCGATCGTATCCTGCAGATCTTCGCCGAGGCTGCCCGCAGCGAACTGCGCGCCAGCGACATCCTGGCGCGCCATGGCGGCGACGAATTCGTCGCCCTCCTCCCGCATATGAGCGCCAAGGATGCGGTGCGCGTCGCCAACCGGATCCGGGCCGCCTTTGCGCGGGCTCTCGCCGATTGGAACGGCGCTGCCCTGCGGCAGCCGACGCTCAGCATCGGCGTCGCCGAAGGTGAGGCTGGCAGCGATCAGCTGGAGACACTGCTGGAACACGCGGACGAGGCGCTCTATCGCTCGAAACGGCTCGGCCGCGACCGGGTCCAGGTGCAGATCCGCGCCCTCGCCCGCTAGGCATCCTACCCCTCGAACGGGTGGAAGACGCGCAGCCGGTGCCCGTCCGGATCGGCGGCTACGAAAGTGCGGCCGAAATCGAGATCGGTCGGCGCCTGCAGGATCGTAAGACCGCGCTGCCGCCAGTCGGCATGGGTCGCATCGACCGCCTCGGTGCTGCCGACCACCATGGCGATCTCGCCGCCGCCCCCGGCCGCCTGGGCACCCGGCTCGACGGTGTGGCGCGACCACAGGCCGAGCCTCGCACCTGACGGCAGCGCGAACATGGCGAAGGTCGGCGAGGTCTCGAGCGGCTCCGAGCCGATCAGGTCGGCATAGAAGCGGGCACTGGCTTCGGGACTATCGACATAAAGGATGATGAAATTGGCATCGAGCATCGGCGTCATCTCCGGTTTGGGATGCGCGCATGATCGCTGCAGATGCTGCCAATTTCCGGCAGTGTGTTTCAAGACGGTGATGGAATTCCCTCGCGCTCGCGCCATTGCTTGAGCAGCGCCTGGCGTCGGCGCGGATAGCGGATGTCGACCAGCTCGGCCCGGGCGATGCGGTCGGCCCGGAAATGCCGGAAGTCGTTGAGCAACTCGCACCAGGCGACGACGACGCGGACATGATCGAAGAAGCCGAGCGCGAACGGCCAGACCAGGCGCTGCGTCGCCGCCGCCTTGCCGTCCTGATAGCTCAGCGCCAGCTTGCGCTCGGAGCGGATCGCCTTGCGGACCAGCCCGAGATCGACGCCGGATGTGGCAGCTATCTTCGCGCCGGGGCCGACGAGCAACGCCGAGGCGTCGGCCTTGTCGCGCAGATCGGCCGGCAGCACCGCGACGATCTTGGCCATGGCGTTGCGCGCCGCGTCGGCGAGACGGTCATCGGCACGGCCGGCGACCCAGCGCGAGCCGAGCACCAGCGCCTCGATCTCGTCCTCGTCGAACATCAGGGGCGGCAGCATGAAGCCCGGCTTCAGCACGTAGCCGAGCCCGGGTTCGCCCTCGATCGGAGCGCCCTGCCCCTGCAAGGTCGCGATGTCGCGATAGAGCGTGCGGATGCTGACGCCGGTCTCCTCGGCGAGCTTCCGGCCGCTGACCGGCCGGCGATGCCGGCGCAGCACCTGGACGAGGTCGAGCAGGCGCTCCGAGCGCGACATCGCTCAGCCGGCGAGATCGGCGAGCCGCGCCCGTCTCACCCCGAGCGCCGTCATCTCCGTCCAGGCACGGTCGAGCGAGCCGTCGAGGTCGATGGCGCGGCAGGCCTCCTCGATGAGAACCGTCTCGAAGCCGTGGCGGACCGCGTCCTGCGCCGTCCAGTTGACGCAGAAATCGGTGGCGAGACCGACGACCGCGACGCGGGCGATGCCGCGCTCCCTGAGATAGCCGCCGAGCCCGGTCGGCGTGGTGCGATCGGCCTCGACGAAACCGGAATAGCTGTCGACCTCGCGGCGGCAGCCCTTGCGGATCACCGCCTGCGCCAGCGTGAGGTCGAGGCCGGGATGGAAGGCCGCGCCCGCGCCGCTCTGGACGCAATGATCCGGCCAGAGCACCTGCGCCCCATAGGGCATGGCGATCGTCTCGAAAGGCGACTTGCCGGGATGGCTCGACGCGAAGGAAGAATGCCCGGCCGGGTGCCAATCCTGCGTCAGCACGACCGTGGCGAAGCGCTTGCCCAGCTCGTTGACGAGCGGGACGATCTCGTTGCCGCCAGCGACCGCCAGGCTGCCGCCCGGGCAGAAATCGTTCTGGACGTCGACGACGATCAGGGCGGTCCTGGCATCGATCATGGGCTTACCTTTACGCCGCAGCAATCCGCGTCATCCGGGTGATGCCCTTGCGGGCGGCGAACATGCGGCCATAGACGTCGCCGGCGAGGTCGGGCCGGTAGCAGCGCTGTTCGAGCAGCGGGTCCCAGATGTGCTCGACCGTGTCGATCAGCTCGAAATCCGCCTTAAGGCGCGTCTCCAACTGCAGGCGATTCTTGCGGTTCTGGTATTCGAGCAGCACCAGCGAGGTCTTCGACAGATCGAGATGATCGAGCACATCGCCCTCGCCGCCCTCGATGTCGATCTTGACGATATCGGCTGACGGCAGGCTCGCTGGATCGACCACCGCGACCTCGTAGCGCTCGACCATCGCCCCGGCGACGAAGGTGTCGCCGGCATAGGAAGCGAGGCCTGATTCGCCGTCGCCGGCAAAGCGGCTGAGGAAGGTGGCGGTTGTCTGGCCACCGGGGAACAGCGCGGCGTTGATCGTGACGATGTCACGGCGCCGGTCGGTGTTGCGCCTCAGGAGCTCGTAGGTGCCGGGATGCGGCTCGTAGGAGGTCACGGTACTGCCCGGCCAGCGGGCGCTGGCCCAGAGCGCGAAGGAGCCGACATTGGCGCCGATGTCGAGGATGTCGAGGCCGACGCCATCGAAGCCACATTCGTACTCGCCTTCGAGCACGTCCTTGATCGCCCAGTGCATCGCCTCGGGCACGACAAGGCTCATCGGAATGCGCGCGACGTATTGCTTCATCGTCCCCCCGGAGACTGTCGTTGTCTGCGGGCACTCTGATGCCTTGGCCACCGGCAGCGCAAGGCTCTGCGCAGACGAGGCCGGTCAGCGCAATTCGACGTTCACCACGCCCGGCGCGGCGCGCACCGCATTGGCGAGCTGCTGGTTGACCGGATAGCGTCCCGGCAACTCGATCTCGATCTCCTGTGCGCCGTCGTCGAGGATCATCACCAGCGAGATCTTGCCATCGGAGCGCACCCCGTCGCGCGGCTTCACCCGCTCCGCGATCGAGGACAGCGCCTTGTCGTCGCGCAGGAAGATGCAGAGATCTTGTTTCTGCCGGCCGGCGAGATCGTCGAGCCGCTCGACATCCTCGATGCGCGGCCTGACCTCTTCGCCGTCGAGCACGGCCGAGAGCCGGATCACCAGCGCGGCACCCGGCTCCAGCAGCTCGCGATAGCGCTGCAGCCCTTCCGAGAACAGGATCGCCTCGAACTGGCCGGTCGGGTCGGAGAGCTGGACGATGCCCATCTTGTTGCCGGACTTGGTTCGTCGCTCCGACCTGTCGATGACGGAGGCGGCGACCTTGGCGATCGAGGTGCCGCTGGCGCGGACAGCGCGGGCGAAGTCGGCATAGCTCTGCACCCGCAGGCGCTTCAGCACGTGCTCGTATTCGTCGAGCGGGTGGCCGGATAGGAAGAAGCCGACCGCTTCGTGCTCGCGCTTCAGCCGCTCAGCCGGCGCCCAAGGCTCGAAGGGCGGGATCCGGAAAGCTTCCGCGTTCCCGCTGCTGCCGAGCATGTCGAGCTGCCCTGCCGCAGCCTCGTCGCGAATCCGGTTCGAGAGCGCCAGCATGCCGTCGACCGCCGCCATCGCCTTGGCCCGCTCCGGTTCGATCTCGTCGAGCGTACCGGCGGAGATCAGCGCCTCGATCGTGCGCCGGTTGACCAGGCGCGTATCGATCCGTCGGGCGAAATCGGCGAGGTCGCGGAACGGGCCTTCCTTGGTTCGCGCCGCGACGATCGATTCGACCGCGGCCCGGCCGACGCCCTTGATCGCGCCGAGCGCATAGCGGATCGCGCCGTCGGCGACGTCGAAATCGACGCCGGAGCGGTTGATCGAGGGCCGCTCGACCTTGATGCCGAGCCGCTCGGCCTCGCGCCGGAATTCCGAGAGCTTGTCAGTGTTGCCGATGTCGAGCGTCATCGACGCCGCCATGAACTCGACCGGGTAGTTGGCCTTCAGATACGCGGTCTGGAAGGCGACGACGGCATAGGCCGCCGCGTGGCTCTTGTTGAAGCCGTAGTCGGCGAACTTCGCCAGAAGATCGAAGATCTCGGAGGCCAGGTCCTTCTTCAGGCCGGCGTCGATCGCACCCTTCACGAAACGGTCGCGCTGGGCGTCCATCTCGGCCTTGATCTTCTTGCCCATGGCGCGGCGCAGAAGGTCCGCTTCGCCGAGCGAATAGCCCGACAGCGCCTGCGCCACCTGCATCACCTGTTCCTGGTAGACGATGATGCCATGCGTCTCGGACAGGTAGGGCTCCATGCCGGGATGGAGATAGGTCGGCTCCTCCAGCCCGAGCTTGCGGCGGCAATAGGTCGGGATGTTGTCCATCGGACCGGGACGGTAGAGCGCCACCAGCGCGATCAGGTCCTCGATCCGGTCGGCCTTCATCTCGACCAGCGCCTTGCGCATGCCGACCGATTCCACCTGGAACACGCCGACCGTCTCGCCGCGCGCCAGCATCTCGTAGGTCTTGGGGTCGTCGAAGGGCAATTGCGCCAGGTCGACCGAAATGCCGCGCTGAGCGATCAGCTGCACCGCGATGGTCAGCGTCGTCAGCGTCTTCAGGCCGAGGAAGTCGAACTTCACCAACCCGGCCTGCTCGACCCATTTCATGTTGAACTGGGTGACGCGCATGCCGGTGCGCGGATCGACCGAGAGCGCGACGAGCTGCTCCAGCGGCCGGTCGCCGATGACGACGCCGGCGGCGTGGGTCGAGGCGTGGCGATGCAGGCCCTCGAGCTTCTGGGCGATCTCGAGCAGGCGCCCGACCACCGGCTCCTCGGCCGCCGCCTCCTGCAGCTTGGGCTCGCCGGCGATCGCCTCCGGCAGCGTGATCGGCTTGGCCGGATTCTGCGGCACCAGCTTGGTCAGCTTGTCGACCTGGCCATAGGGCATCTCCAGCACGCGGCCGACATCGCGCAGCACGCCGCGCGCCTGCAGGGTGCCGAAGGTGATGATCTGGGCGACGCGCTCCTCGCCATAGCGATGCTTGACGTACTCGATCACCTCTTCGCGCCGGTACTGGCAGAAGTCGATGTCGAAGTCCGGCATCGAGACGCGGTCGGGATTGAGGAAGCGCTCGAACAGCAAGCCGAAGCGCAGCGGGTCGACGTCGGTGATGGTCAGCGCATAGGCGACCAGCGAGCCCGCGCCCGAGCCGCGGCCCGGCCCGACCGGGATGTCCTGCGCCTTGGCCCATTTGATGAAGTCCGAGACGATCAGGAAGTAGCCCGGAAATTTCATCCGGGTGATAATCGAGAGCTCGAAATCGAGCCGCTTGTCATAGGCCTCGACCGTGAAACCCTCGGCCGGACCGTGCTTGGCCAGCCGCGCCGCAAGGCCCGCCCGCGCCTGCGCTTCGAGCTCCTCGGCCTCGTCGCGCCCCTCCTCGCCGAAGCGCGGCAGGATCGGCTTGCGCGTGCCGACACGCCAGGAGC
>WPCJ01187658.1_pt1 | contig 19214 bp, 17 predicted proteins | sample 5399831 | NCBI WGS metagenome assembly WPCJ01 (sample SAMN12869470, study PRJNA574797) | sludge metagenome | isolation source: wastewater treatment of pH10 | place: China:Beijing | collected 2019-05-20 | reverse complement strand
ATCATGCCGATCGAAAAGGCGCTTTACCGCGAAGGCCATCTCGCCATCCTGAAGGGCAATCTGGCCGAGGACGGCGCGGTGGCCAAGATCACCGGCCTGAAAAGCCCCGTCATCTCCGGCCCGGCGCGCGTGTTCGATGATGAGCAATCGGCCATGGATGCGATCCTCGCCGACAAGATCAGGCCGGGCGATGTGGTGGTGCTGCGCTATCTCGGGCCGAAGGGCGGGCCGGGCATGCCGGAAATGCTGGCGCCGACCTCGGCGCTGGTCGGGCGCGGCCTCGGCGAGAGCGTCGGCCTTATCACCGATGGGCGCTTTTCCGGCGGCACCTGGGGCATGGTGGTCGGCCACGTCGCGCCGGAAGCCTATGAAGGCGGCACCATCGCGCTAGTCGAGGAGGGCGATTCGATTACCATCGACGCCCACCGGCTGCTCCTGCATCTCAATGTCGAGGAGGCCGAGATCGCGCGCCGCCGCGCCGCCTGGCAACAGCCGAAGCCACGCTACACGCGCGGCGTGCTGGCCAAGTTCTCCGCGCTCGCCCGCCCAGCCAGCGAAGGCGCCGTCACCGGATAGGTCTTCGTCCGTTCACATGAGGCGGGACCTTATGCTGCGGTTTTGCGCGTCAGGATGTATCCGGCAGCGCCGGACAGCACCAGTGCCTGGAGGCTGATGACCATGGGTTCGACAGCGAGGGCGAGTGAGAGAGCCAGGGACAGCGCCATGGCAAGCACACTCGCCGTCTTGCCCCGACGGCTGATGGCGCGGTTGGCTCGCCAGTCACGGATTGCCTTGCCGAAAGCCGGGTTGCGCAACAGCCAGCCATGCAGGGCGGGCGACGATCTGGCGAAGCAGAAAGCCGCCAGCAGTACGAACGGCGTGGTGGGCAACAGCGGCAGCGCCACGCCCAGCCCGCCCAGCGCCAGGCTTACCAGGCCTGAAATCAGCCAGACAATCCGCATGCCGCCGCCGACGCCATCCGCCCCTATCCGGCTGGCGCGAACAGCTGATACCATTACGCTTGGCGAGGTCGTGCGTTTCCTGGAGCAGCGCCATGCCACCGTGGAATGCTTTCGAGCCGATGGCGGAGCATGCCTGTTGACGTCGGGCTGTCGCTTACGACCACAACTGGCCGCAGCACGGGAGGCTTTCATCGCCGAACTCGATAAGACGAGTGTGGCCTCTTGCGCCTATCCTGGGTCAGCTTCAGAAAAACCGCTATGCGCTGCACCCTAACTGGACGTTACGACCTTTCTTGCCGTCTTGGTATCGGGACCTTTGCAAGGTTGTTGTGATAGGTTGATTGTTGCCATGGGCATGATTCCGGGCCCTTGATCTAAAGTGAGGTTCTCCAACAAGATTCAAGCCGTGTGGCAGGTGCGCCACCCCGTTGCCCGATAGCGTATAGCGACCATCTCGGTTGGCGGGGGAGGCGCAGAGCCACTCATATCGCTGACCACCGGACGTTAGACCGTCTAGGCGCGTGAGGCTGAAAAGGGGAACCCCGCTCCGTGCGGACGAGAGTTTTATGTTACGAGGTGTAACGTTTGAAATTTTGGAAGTGGAGTCTGATATGCAGACTATCAAGGACTGCCGGGATTGGGACGCTATCCTTCATTTCTGGTTTCCCGAGGGGTGCTCGTTGAACGTCGACGCGCAGGCGCATAGCGTGCATTGGCGCTGGAGGATGCAGGGTGGCGCCGACGACGAGATCTTGGCGCGCTTTTCCCGTATTACCGAACAGGCCGCGGCTGGCGTACTCGATCATTGGGCGCTGGATCCGCATGGACGGCTGGCACTGATTGTCATCCTCGACCAATTTTCCCGCTCTGTCTGGCGGGATGGCGTGCGCGCCTATGCCCAGGACGTTCGCGCGCTGGCGCTGGTAACCGAGGGCCTTTCCAACGGGCACTATGCCTCACTGGAAACGCCGTGGTTCAAAGTGGTGCATGGCTTGCCGCTCGGTCATTGCGAAGGGCCGGACCATTTACAACGTCTCGATCTGCTGATCAGCCTGCGTGAGAAAATTGCTGCCGGAGCCCCGATCCCGCTTCGGCCAATCTATATATCGCTGATCAAACAGGCCCGTAACGTTCGCGAGGTCGTTGTAGCGTTCGGTCGCCATCCTCATCGTAATTCGGTGCTCGGCCGCACATCAACCGCTGCCGAGGAGGCGTATCTCGCCAAGGGTGCATTCCCGCACAAGAACGCGTTTCAAAAAGACTAAAAGACAACGTTTCACGATGCCTCCCCCATTTTGAAGGTGCTGCCCCATCCGTTTCGTGAATTTTATCACCTCCCGGCTTTCCTTTCTGACCGAAAGCTGACGATAATCGTTATTACGCTTCAGGAGTACGTCAGTTCTGCACCGCATGGTTTCCTCCATGAACAACCGCAACTCGGGAGTTGGAATCATGAAGAAAACATTGGCAATGCTTGCATTCCTCGCCGCGCTGCCCGTAACCGCTGCTTTGGCCGGTGAGAAATGCGACGTTCCGCCCGAACAGAGACAATCCTTTGAGGCCTTGGGGCGGCTTGCCGGCGATTTCGGGTGGACCATCGACAAGATGAAGATCGACGATGGCTGCTACGAGCTTCGAGTGACCGATACCAGCGGAAATGTCCTCAAAGTGAAGATTGATCCTGCAACGCTGGACGTCGTCGATGGCAAGGTCAAGCGCTTCGGCGATGGCAACAATGCATCGGTGAACGGGAACGGAGATGGCATGACCTCGCAGGAGGCCGAGGAAGACTGAAGTCGGATGCGCCGTACCTACCGAAGCTCCACAAGCTGAGGCCAGACCATCGACAAACCCCGCTACTTCTGCGGGGTTTGTTTCGATATCAACGCGCCGGGCACCTCAAGTCCTTAGGTTCCCGCTGGCTTCGCATGGGTGCGCACACAAAAGGTTGCGTAGAGCACTTCCACGACGTTGCGCGCCGATCCGCTTTCGATCCGGTACCAGATCGTCTGGCCGTCACGACGCCCCGCGATGAGCCGGTCCTTTCTCAGAAGCGCCAGATGTTGCGATACCGTCGAATCCCGAATGCCCAGGAATTCGGCAAGCTGGCCAACTGACTTTTCGCCGTCCACCAGTTGGCACAGGATCAGCAACCGGTGACGATTCGACATGGCCTTGAGAAGCTCGCAAGCCTCATCGGCGGCCAGTTGCATGGCTTCAACATCAAGTTTCATAGTTGCATATCTACGCTTGTTCGTATATTTGTCAATGCGGATCATCGCCCCGTGCATAACACGGTGGACAAAATCTTGTGAGGCGCCAGACGCAATGGAAACCGTTCGCACCATCGTTTGCCCGCAATGCGCCACGGTAAACCGGGTAGTGGCAGAGCGTGACGCCGGCAAGGCCCGGTGCGGTTCGTGTAAAGCACCTCTGTTTGACGGCCACCCCGTTGAAGTCGATACGGTCATGTTTGATAAGCAGACCGGCCGCAGTTCCGTGCCGGTGCTGGTGGACGTATGGGCGCCGTGGTGCGGCCCGTGCCGGATGATGACGCCCGCGTTTGAAGAAGCCGCCCGGCTGCTGGAGCCCGACCTGCGGCTCGTCAAGCTGAACTCGGACGAGCATCAGGAAATCGCCGCCCGGCTTGGCATTCGCAGCATCCCCACGCTCATCCTTTTTGCGCACGGCTATGAGCTGGCCCGCACGGCCGGGGCGATGACCACGCAACAGATCGTCGATTGGGTGCGAAGCAAGCTTCCCCCAGGCTCGTGAACCATCGTCAGGCAAGAGGAGGCGGGTGATGAACAGAAGACAATTCCTTTTGACAGGTGCGGCATTGGCCGCGGTAAACGGTATCGCACTTTCCAATGTCAGGGCCGCAACATCTTCCGCGAAGGCGCGTATCGTCATAGCGGGCGCAGGTGCCGCGGGACTGGCGCTCGCTTCGCGGCTGCGGCGGCAAATGCCACAGGCGGCTATCACCGTCATTGATGAGAAGACAGCGCATCACTTTCAGCCCGGCTTCACCCTTGTCGGCGCTGGCTTGTGGTCCCCTGACGACGTTACGTTCCGAAATGCGGACTTCATGCCATCGGGGGCCGATTGGATCACCGAGGCGGTTGCGGAATTCGACCCTGATTCGAACACCGTCGCCACGAGCTCCGGCCGGCGTGTGCCCTACGACTTCATGTTCGTGGCGACAGGGCTGGCACTCGACTATGAGCGGATCGAGGGTATGGATCGTTCCCTGATCGGCACGAACGGCATTGCATCCATTTATGCCAACCCTCCTGCAGCGGCAGCCTCGTTTCGTGCGATCGATGCGTTTGTCGATCAGGGCGGCGTCGGCCTGTTCGGCCGGCCCACGACTGAGATGAAATGTGCCGGCGCCCCTTTAAAGGTCACTTTCATCACCGACGATCTGGCGCGCCGGAAAGGACGGCGCAGCGCGGTCAAGCTTGTTTATAACGCCCACAACCCAACGGTCTTTTCCGTTCCGCCCGTACATGACCGCGTCACGCAAATGTTTGCCGCGCGCGACATTGCCGTCAATTTCAGCCATGTCCTCAAGGCCATCGATCCGGGCGCAAAACGAGCAACCTATGAGACGCCGGAGGGCGTGGTCACATTTGATTACGACTTTATTCATGTCGTACCACCCATGCGCGCGCCGGATGCGGTCATGAACAGCCCGTTGCCCTGGCAGCACGGTCCGCTTGCCACCGATGGCTGGGTGGAAGCGGAGAAGGCGACATTGCGCCACCCACGCTATGCGAATGTCTTTGCGGTCGGTGACATTGCCGGAGTGCCACGCGGAAAGACGGCGGCAAGCGTCAAATGGCAGGCCCCCGTCGTCGTGGACAACCTGGTTGCTGAAACCTCTGGCAAGGAGCCTCTCGCCACCTACAACGGCTACACGTCTTGCCCGATGGTCACGGCCTACGGAAAGGCGATGCTGATCGAGTTCGACTATGACGGCAATCTCACGCCGTCCTTCCCGTTTATTTCACCCCTCGAAGAGCTCTGGATCTCATGGCTGATCGAGGAAAAGGGCCTGAAGGGCGCCTACAGGGCAATGCTGCGCGGTCTGGCATAGGAGAGGCATCATGGAAGATTTCAACCCCGTCACAATGTTCGCCATATTGCGGGAAAGCCTGGGACCATGGCTGTGGGGCCTTCTTCTGATCGCACTGGTTCTGGTTGTCGGTGTGGTGTCGGCTGCCATGAAGCTGCGATCCGCACGAAGATCGCCGAAGCACCCGATCATCGCGGCGGCCCTCGCTGGGGGCGTTGCAACAGCAATCTTCTTCATGCTGGTGCCGGGCTGGACCATGGCCACCCATGCCGCGCTCAACGGGCCTGTCGACTATCTTGCTGCTATCCTCATTGCTTTCATTCCGGGTGGCGGTATCGCGGCGATGGTTTTTTCGATGGCGTCATGGCGCTGCGCACGCCGCACCCCAGCAGTCTGCGACAAAAGCATGGCGTGACTGACCGGGGCGAACAGGCGCTACCTGCGCGCGATTTGCCTGAGCGGCCCCTTGCAGACAAGCAAAGGCAAAACGCATATTGCGTACATTCATATGTTCGTATATAGGATATTACATTAACAAGGGAGAATTTGCATGACCCTCGAACGTTCCGTCCTGGCATTCGCCGGCTTCATGGTGCTCGTTTCCGTGGCGCTGACCGTGTGGGTGTCACCCTATTTCGTTTGGCTGACCGTCTTCGTCGGTTTTAACATGTTCCAATCGGCCTTCACCGGCCTCTGCCCGGCAGCAAGCGTACTGAAGCGCCTCGGCTTCAAGCCCGCCTGCTCGATCTGAACCGCTAGAAAGCTGCCATGCGTATCGCTATCCCCACCGCTGCACGCGCGGCGGCTGCATTGACGCTTGCCGCCGGGCTCGTGGCGACATCCCCGGTGCTTGCCACCGACACCTCAACGCTCAGCACGCAAACCGTGCCGGAATGGAAAGCGGTCTACGGAAGGGTGGAGGCACGCGATCTCGTGTCGGCGCGCGCGCGCATCGGTGGCACCGTCGTCGAGCTTCTCGTCTCGGAAGGCGACACGGTTGCGGCCGGTCAGCGCATCGCCATGGTGCGGGACGACAAGCTTGCCTTCCAGGTCGCCGCTATCGATGCGCAACTGCGCGTGCTGGACGCCCAGCTTTCGCGAGCCGAAGCCGAACTGTCCCGCGGGCGCTCGCTGGTCGAGCGCGGGGTCAGCACCGCGCAGCGGCTGGAGCAATTGCAGACCGATGTGGAAGTGACGCGCAATCAGATCGTCGCCACGCAGGCGCAACGCTCGGTCGTTGTCCAGCAGGGCGAGGAGGGCGCCGTACTCGCGCCGGTATCCGGCGTAGTGCTCGGCGTGCCAATCACGCGCGATACGGTCATCATGGCCGGTGAAGCTGTAGCTACTGTCGGCGGAGGCGGCTTTTTCCTGAGGTTGGCGATCCCCGAACGCCATGCCGATGCCTTGAAGGAAGGCGCTGAAATCCGCGTTTCGGCCAGTGGCGCGGAAGCAATGGGTCGGCTCGCCAAGGTCTATCCACGTATTCAGAACGGCCGTGTTATCGCCGATGTCGAATTCGAGCGGCTCGACACCACTTTCGTCGATTCCCGTGTCCTGGTCGAAGTGCCGGTTGGTACGCGCGACGCGCTTCTGGTGCCCCGTTCAGCGCTCGCTACCCGCTCAGGGCTCGACTTCGTGCGCGTGCGGCAAGATGGCCAGGACGTCGAGCGTGCCGTGGTGCCCGGCGAGGTCATGCGGCGCGACGGCATCGCTTATGTTGAAATCCTGACCGGCCTTGCCGCCGGCGAAACGATTGTCGTTCCCTGATATGCTTAATCCCAGTGAACATGGCACCGGCCCGTCGCTCGGCATTGCTGGTGCGCTGACGCGCAGTTTCATCACCTCGGCGCTGACGCCGCTGATCCTCATTGCCGCGCTGGTCTTCGGCCTGATCGCGCTGATGGTTCTGCCGCGCGAGGAAGAGCCGCAGATTTCCGTGCCGATGGTCGACATCGCCGTACGGGCCGACGGGTTGAAAGCGCCGGATGCAGTCAAGCTGATCACCGAGCCGCTGGAAACCATCGTCAAGGGCATCGACGGTGTCGAGCATGTCTATTCCCAGACCGGTGACGACCGCGTGCTCGTCACGGCCCGTTTCTTTGTCGGCACCTCGGCGGATGCGGCGGTATTGCGCGTTCATGACAAGATCCGCGCCAATATGGACCGCATTCCCGTCGGCGTGCCGGAGCCGCAGATTGTCGGACGCGGGGTGGACGATGTCGCCATCGTGTCGCTGACATTGGCCCCGGTTGCCGAGGCGGCCAGCCATATCACGCCCAACGACCTGACCCGCATTGCCCGCGAATTGAAGACCGAGATCGCCAAGATCGAGGATGTCGGCCTCACCTATCTGGTTGGCGGCGCCGACGAGGCGATCCGTATCGCACCCGATCCCGCCCGATTGGCGCTTTATGGCGTCACCTTGCAGCAGCTTGCCGGCAAGGTTCAGGGCGCCAACCGCGCTTTTCCGGCCGGTAGTGTTCGTGACCTGGGCGAGCAGATCGTGCTGGCCGCCGGCGAGACGCTGGCCACCCCCGCCGCCATCGGCAATCTTTTGCTCACGTCGCGCGATGGTCGCCCGGTCTATGTGCGCGACGTCGCCACGGTCGGTTTTGTCACGAAACCGGACGAGGCGCTGGTCTCCACCGTGACGCGAGGCGAGGGCGCAACCGTGCTGCGTGTTCCCGCGGTGACGCTGGCTGTGGCCAAGCGCGCGGGCGCCAACGCCGTCACCGTGGCCGATGCCATCCTTCATCGCGTCGAGACGCTGAAGGGCTCGCTGATCCCCGACGAGATCGCCATCGAAGTGACGCGCGACTATGGCGAGACTGCCAATGAGAAGGCCAATGAACTTCTGTTCCATCTCGGTCTTGCCACCCTCTCCATCATCCTGCTGGTCTGGTTCGCCATTGGCTGGCGCGAGGCGGTGGTGGTCGCTGTCGTCATCCCGGTGACAATTCTGCTCACCCTGTTCGCCTCCTGGGTGATGGGCTACACGCTGAACCGTGTCTCGCTGTTCGCGCTGATCTTCTCCATCGGCATTCTGGTCGACGATGCCATCGTCGTGATCGAGAACATCGCCCGCCATTGGGCGATGGGCGACGGGCGCGGACGACGGCAGGCGGCCATCGAGGCGGTGGCCGAGGTCGGAAACCCCACCATCGTGGCGACGCTAACGGTAGTGGCCGCCCTAATGCCAATGCTATTCGTGTCGGGCATGATGGGCCCCTATATGAGCCCGATCCCGGCCAACGCTTCGGCGGCGATGATCTTTTCTTTTTTTGTTGCGGTGATGGTCACGCCCTGGCTGATGCTGAAGGTAGCCGGCAAGGCGCCGCTCCATGAGCATGGCTCCGGCCACGCCCATGGTGGGCCGCTAGGACGGCTCTATGCTGCCGCCGCGCGGCCGGTGCTGGCATCGAAGGGGCGAAGCTGGATCTTCCTGTTAGCTGTCGGCGCACTCACGCTGGGCTCGCTGATGTTGTTTTATACGCAGGCGGTGACGGTGAAGCTTTTGCCCTTCGACAACAAGTCAGAACTCTCCGTTATCATCGACTTGCCCGAGGGGTCGTCGGTCGAGGCGACCGATGCGGTGACGCAGGAGGTAGCGGGCATCGTTCTGGCGATGGACGAGGTGGTTTCGGTCCAGACCCATGCGGGTGCTGCCGCACCTTTCGACTTCAACGGCCTGGTGCGCCACTATTTCCACCGTGCCGAACCGCAGATGGGCGAGGTCGCGGTCAATCTGAAGCCGAAAAGCGAACGCAGCCGCGCCAGCCACGACATCGCCCTCGACATCCGCCAGCGCATTGCGACGGTGCGGATGCCGGATGGCACGACGCTCAAGGTGGTCGAGCCGCCGCCCGGTCCGCCGGTGATGGCGACGCTGCTGGCCGAGATCTATGGTCCCGACGCCGAGACGCGGCGCAAGGTCGCAGGAAAGGTGGAGGCGGCCTTCCGTTCCGTGCCCTTCATCGTCGATGTCGACAATTCCTATGGCACGGCCCCCCGCCGGCTGCGTGCCACCATCTCCACCGATGACCTCGAATTCTTCCGGGTTGAGGAAAGCGATGTGCTTGACACCCTCGCGATACTCGGCGGCGGCACAATGGTGGGCTATTCGCATCGCGGCGAGGGCCGCCAGCCGATCCCGATCCGCATCGAACGGCCGAAGGATGAGCGTCGGCTGGACGAGCGCTTCCTGACCACGCCGATCCCGGCCAATGTGCTGCCGGGCGATCGTGGCGTGGTGGAACTGGGCGATGTAGTGCGCATATCCGAGGAGCGCGCGTCGCTGCCCGTCTTCCGGCGCAACGGCCGCGCCGCAGAGATGGTGACGGCCGAGCTTGCCGGTGATTTCGAAGCCCCGCTCTACGGCATGATTGCCGTGCAGCAGGCGCTCGATGCACAAGATTGGACCGGCCTGGAAAAGCCTGTCATCTCGTTGCATGGTCAGCCGCAGGACGAGCGCGCGCCGACACTGCTGTGGGACGGCGAGTGGGAGGTAACCTGGGTGACCTTCCGCGACATGGGCGCGGCCTTCATGGTGGCGCTGCTCGGCATCTATATCCTTGTCGTCGCCCAATTCGGCTCGTTCAAGGTGCCGTTGGTCATATTAACGCCGATCCCGCTGACCTTCATCGGCATCCTCGGCGGCCACTGGCTGTTTGGCGCCCCCTTTTCGGCCACCTCGATGATCGGCTTCATCGCGCTTGCAGGCATCATCGTGCGAAACTCGATCCTTCTGGTCGACTTCATCCGCCATGTCGATCCCGCCGGCCGCAACCTGACGGAAATCCTGATCGAAGCAGGTTCCATCCGCTTCAAGCCGATCCTGCTCACCGCGCTGGCCGCGATGATCGGCGCCGCCGTCATCCTTGCCGACCCGATCTTCCAGGGGCTGGCGATCTCGCTGCTGTTCGGGCTCGCCTCGTCGACGCTGCTCACCGTTCTCGTCATCCCGGCGATCTACCGGGTGCTACGGACGTGACGGTTACACCGCCCGGGTATAGCCAGGATCAGGCCGAAACAAGCACGTCGCATCCGGCGGCGCGCAGCACATGGCGGACGACGCTGCCCAGCAACATCTGCGAAAGCGCATTGCCGCCATGGGTGCCGAGCGCGATCAAATCGGTTCGGCCGCTGCGGGTGAGACGGACCAATGCCTTGGCTGCATCTCCATGGACGATCCGCAACTTGGTCTGGATGAGAGGAAGATCGTGCTCCTCCAGCGACGCGCTGATCTGCCGGCGGGCCTCGCCGGCTCTCGCTCGGCGGTAGCGGTCGATTTCCTTTCGCGAGGTTCCCGCTCTCAGCATCGCCTGCTCGAACGCTAGCGGAGTTTCGATGGCATGGACAAGCTCGATGACCGCATCTGGCGCAAGCCGCAAGGCAGCCTTTACCGCCGCCCGTGACGCTGTGGAAAAATCCACGGCAACGGTGGTGTGCCGATAGGGGTTGGCCACCGATGTCCGGACCACCAGAATCGGCTGTCGCGCGGTTCTCACGACGCGGTCGGCCGTGGAGCCAAACACCTTTTCACGCATGTTTTTGGCCTTGCCCGGGCCGATAACAATGAGGTCGGCGCCTTCGCGCTGCACGATCTCGTCGATGACCTGATATGGCTTTCCGGTCTCAACGACGACGTCCACCACCAGCGCTTCGGACCCGAGATTGCCTGTCAATTGCCTGATCCGGTCGACTGCATTCCGTTCTACTATTGCGTGCAGCGCGGAAACATCGAGCGAAACCGGCAAGTCACCGCCGGGGGGCGTATCTTCGACCGCATGGACGAAAACAAGGCGTGCCTTGTGCTGGCGGGCAAGCTGCAAGGCGCGGCCCGCGACCGGATCGTTGTCTGTTTCGAGCGCAAGCGCTGCGACGATGGTGTTGATCGACAAGCTGTCCTCCCCTGGGTGCGAATCGGACGGCCATGTCCCGTCGTTCCAATGGCCTGCCCCCCGGCATTAGCGGAGGCAGGCTGCCTGCTGGCTGTCGGCCGCATCAAAGCGGATAGCGCAGAATCGCCGCAAGTTCCTTATTGCTGGGGATGTCGGCGCGCCGCACGCCAAGTACCTTGGCGCCGCTGGCGAACGCCCGGCTGGCAATCTCGTCGACCACACCATAGGCGTTCGCGTCGTCCTTCTCGACGAATTCCACCGCGCCACTTTCGTCGTCGACAAAACCCGGCACGACTGAATCGATGTCGACCAGAAGCGTGTCGATGGCGCCGAAGGTTGCTGCGCGGGCCGCATCCGAGATATCGGTCGTGGTGCGGCGGTCGTTAGCGCGCTTGTCGAACAAGGCACGGATGGCGCCCAGGTCCTGTTCGTAGGCATTGTCGAGGATCGGACGCGCACGCTGCGCCAGGTCGGCGTCGGTCAGGCGGTCCGGGCTGTCGGCAATGGTTTCGCCCAGAAGGTGCGGATAGGAATTGATCTGCGGAAACACCGAAGCCAGGCGGTCGGTGGCCGCCAGGATGAGCGGGGTCTCGCGCCCGGCCAGAATGGGACGTAGCGCCGTATCTACCCGCCGTACATATTGCTGGAAGCGTACATTCTGCCCCTCGGAGCCGTGGATGCGGCCGCTGAAAGTACGATCGTTGAGCGTCGACTTGCCGACCGAGGAGGCCGCGTCCTTGGGCAGGCCCGGAACCTTGACCGTTACCGGCGGCAGATCGGCATGCATCTCGACCAGGCGCACGGCATTCTCCGACAGGGCGAGGATGAGGGCTGAATGCGGGAAGGTCACCGCCCGGAACAGCGGCTTCAGGTGGAAGCGGTCGGCGACCTGCATCATGGAGACCAGATCGTTGGCGAGCCGATAGGTCCGCAGCGCATCGGGCGTGACGAAAACGGCAAGGCTGTTGGCCTGGAAGCGCCAGAATTCGTCATCGTCAACCAGATCGTTCAACTGCTCCAGAAGCGCAGCCAGCCGCCTCTTGTCGAAGCCTGCATCCTCAAGCTGCGACTGCGCCTCACGGATCAGATTGCCGAACTCGATGCGCGAGGCCGATGTCTCCTGTGTCACAGGGGTGGTCTTCAAATAGAGCGACACGCAAGCATCGGCACGCGCACCGACAAGGGTGGCAAATTCGGAACGAGTCGGAATGTCGACGTAAAGCATGCAAGATCCTTTTCTTTATCGGCGCATCGACGCCCTTCGGCAGTCAATTCATGCGCGACAACTTCATTTATTCGCGACACCGTAGCCTCTATATCCGACTTATGTGGGGTCACTGCGAAATACATCGCTTTAGGTTCCAATGTCGCAGTGTCACGCGCCACTTTTCGGGCGCTCAATCGCCGCGCTACCGTGGCCCAGCAGGGGGTTATGGATGGAAACACCGCCTTGTCGTCCGTGATAGCACTGATGAACGACAATTTGTCTGCCAGTCGGCAGTGGATGTTTCTTTGATCTCGCTCAAAGTCTGCCCGGTCAAGACAAACTGACGCGGCGCATGCCATAGCTGAAGATGCTATCGATCGTTGAAAGGTGGCAATATCGTGCGCAAGGATGTCAACAACCGCGCCATTCCTCTGCCGTGCGCCTCATGCGAGGGACGTAGCACTGGTGTTTGCGGTGCGTTAGACTGCGATCAACTTGTCGAACTGGCCAAGGCCTCGCGCAAAACCGCGGCCGAAAGCGGGGCAGCGCTTTTGGGTGAAGCTGAGCGGATCGACAGATATGCCAATATCCTGTCGGGTGTGGTGAAGCTGACCAAGACGCTATCCGACGGACGCCAGCAGATCGTTGGCCTCCAGTTCGCACCCGACTTCCTCGGCCGGCCATTTCGCTCCGAGAGCACGCTCAATGCCGAAGCCGCTACCGATGTCACGCTCTGCTCCTTCCCCAAAGACGCCATCGAGCGGATGATGCGGGAATCGCCAGAGCTGGAGCGCCGGCTCTACAGACAGGCGCTTAACGAGCTGGACGAAGCCCGCGACTGGATGGTGACGCTCGGACGCAAGACGGCGAGCGAGAAGATCGCGAGCCTGTTGTTGATGATTGCCCATCATGCCGAACCCTCAATGGTGGCAGGCCGTAACTCTGCGCGCTTTGACTTACCGCTAACCAGGGCCGACATTGCCGATTTCCTCGGCCTCACCATCGAAACGGTCAGTCGCCAGTTGACGCGGTTGCGCAACGAAAAGATCATCAGCATCGAGAACAACCGCCTGATCATTGTGCTTGACCTCCGACGATTGAAGGCGCGCGCTGGCAACAGCTAGATAGAGCAGTCGGCCGAAGAGCCGAATTCCGGTAGAGGACTCTACCCGCCCCTGCCCGCTGGCTGCAGGGAGCCGCATTTCATAAAGGCAGCAGAGGACCAGGTAGCCAAGCGATGACGACCGCGACGAGCAGTTCACAGCCAGCGCGGCCGGGCTTCGGCCTCGCCGACATGTCGCCAGCCTATTTCGGGCTGGTGATGGCCACGGGCATCATTTCTCTGGCGGCGTTCGTGATGGAATATGGCGTGCTGGCCTCGGGCCTTTTCTACCTCAATATCGGACAATACGGCCTGTTATGCGTTCTCTATTTCCTCCGGGCCTGGCGCTATCCGTTACGGTTCTTCGGTGACATGCTCACCCATCTGACCGGCCCCGGCTATTTCACCGCCGTCGCTGGCACCGGTATCCTGGCCAGTCAATTCATGGTGCTGCGTGGCGACCTCGTCGTCGGCAAGGCGTTGTGGGCGTTTGCCATCGTGCTGTGGCTTGGCCTCACCTACACCATCTTCACGGCCTTCACCGTCAAGCGCGACAAGCCGACACTCGACAAGGGCATCAATGGCGGCTGGCTGCTTGCCGTCGTGGCGACGCAGTCGCTGTCGGTGTCCAGCGCGCTGCTGGCGGCACGCATCGGCCAGCCTTACAGGCTGGAGCTCAACTTCTTCGCTCTGTCTGCATGGCTGTGGGGTGGCATGCTCTACATCTGGATGATGGCGCTGATCTTCTACCGTTACGCCTTCTTCCATTTCTCGCCTGGCGACCTGGCGCCGCCTTATTGGATCAATATGGGCGCTATGGCGATCTCGACATTGGCGGGTTCACTGCTGATCCTCAATGCGCCACAGGCGCCCTATCTCGCCTCGCTGCTTCCCTTCCTGAAGGGCTTCACCATCTTCTACTGGGCAACCGGGACCTGGTGGATCCCGATGCTGCTGCTGCTCGGCGTCTGGCGTCACATCTATATGCGCTTCCCGCTGCGCTACGATCCGCTCTATTGGGGCGCGGTATTCCCCCTCGGTATGTATGCCGCTTGCACCTGGCAACTTGATCGGGCCATGGAGTTCGGCTTCCTGGCCGGATTGACACAGGCATTCTTCTATATCGCGCTGTTCGCCTGGGCGGTTACCTTCGCAAGCATGCTGTACACGCTGGCACCCGCGCTGTGGCGCAGGTCTGCCTCCCATTCGTGAAGCGGGTGGTGGCTCGACCGGGGCAATCCCACATTGCCCTGTACAAATTCGCGACACGCCAACACTCAGGCGGAGCCGGACCGCTGGGCAAATGCGGTCGTTGCTGCCTTCACGACCGGCCCGTCGATCAGCGGATCAGGCACTGCGACTGCGGCCAGGCGCGCCCGGTCGGTTATCGTCACACGCATGCCCTGAACCGTCACCCCATGGTCTTGCAGGGCCTTCATGGTCCGGGAGAGATTTTCAGGTGTCATACCCAGATGGGAGGCGAGATGCCGCTTTTCCACCGGCAGGACGATGGTGGCCGCATCGCTGTTGCATCGTGATTGGTGCAGGAAATAGGCGGCGAGTCGCTCCTGTGAACTGCGCAGTTTCAGATCCTTGGCGTGGCGCACGAATGTGCGATATCCATTGGCCAATTCACGCATGGCGGCCATGGCGAAATCCGGATCGTGCCGCAGCGCCACACGGACGTCGGCGACAGGTATCATTACGATCTGCGACCGTTCAAGGGTTCGCGCCGACATCAGATAGGGCTCGTCGCAAACGCAGGCCGCCAGAATGAATGTCGACACTGGATGCACGACACCCATGACGGTGTCATGTCCGTTCCACGCCGCGTGCAACTCGACGGATCCTTCGATCATGACGTGAAGGAAGTCAGCATAGTCGCCCTGACGGATCAGTTCCAATTGCGCTGGAAAGGTCTGGGCGTGGGCGATCTCCATCAGGCTGTCGAAGGTTGGCGTCGTCATCTCACGAAACAGAGGGAGACGACGCAGGCGCGACTTGTCATCGTCATGCATAGGGCGCGCCCCTTCCACACAAACTGCTTGATATTTATCAAGCCCATAACTTCAGATTGTCAATTTCTGCAAGAAACCTGATCGATTGCACTGCCAAATTACTGCTAGTGCTCAATGCGTTGCCTGCGACAAAAGCGTCATACACAATTCGACTCCATACCAGTTGACATGGATCAAAGACGTGACCCTGTCGCGCATGTTTGCTCCGCTGTGCAACTATAATTAGGCTACCCAACCACCGGAACCGGATGGGAGAGACCATGGCAGGCCATACAGCACCGAGCCGTCGCGATCAGCAAAGAGCTCTTTGGCTCAGCACCATTGCCTTCACGCTGTGCTTTGCGGTGTGGACGATCTTTTCCATCATCGGGCTGTCCATCAAGGATGAACTGGGTCTCTCCGATTTCGAATATGGCGTTTTGATCGCGACACCGGTGCTGACCGGTTCAATCATAAGATTGATCCTCGGTGTCTGGACCGAGCGCTTTGGCGGGCGGCTGGTGTTTTCGGCGCAGATGATCCTGACAGGTGCTGCCACCTTCGCGCTGACCTGGGCCGACAGCTATTTCACCTTCCTGCTCGCGGCGCTGGGCGTCGGGCTGGCCGGCGGCTCCTTCATCATCGGTGTCGCCTATGTCACCAAATGGTATCCGCAGGCGCGGCAAGGCACCGCACTCGGCGTATTCGGCATGGGCAACGCCGGCGCGGCGGTGACCACGTTCCTTGCCCCGTTCGTGCTGATCGCCTGGGGCTGGCAGGGGGTGGCGGAAGTATGGGCGGCGGCCATCGCCGCCATGGGCGTCGTCTTCTACCTTCTGGCCAAGGACGATCCCGAGTTTGCTGCCCGGCGCGCTCAGGGCATCGCCGCGCCAAGTCTTGCCGAGCAGTTCGCGCCGCTGAAGAAGCTGCAGGTCTGGCGCTTCTCGCTCTATTATTTCTTCGTTTTCGGCGGCTTCGTCGCATTGGCGCTCTGGCTGCCCTATTACCTCGTGCAGGTCTATGGCGTGGATGTGCGCACGGCCGGTCTCGCCGCAGCCGTCTTCAGCCTCGCGGCCAGCGTTTTCCGCGCCTATGGCGGAGTGCTGTCCGACCGCTTCGGTGCCCGCACCGTCATGTACTGGACGCTGGGTTTCTCGGCTCTGTTCCTGTTCATGCTGTCCTACCCGCCGACAGAGTACGTGATCCGCGGCAAGGAGGGACCGATCGCCTTCTCGACCGAGATGGACCTGTGGCCGTTCGTGGCAACGCTGTTCGGGCTGGGTTTCTTCATGAGCCTCGGCAAGGCGGCGGTCTTCCGGCATATCCCGATCTATTACCCCAACCATGTCGGCTCGGTCGGCGGCCTCGTCGGTATGATTGGCGGTCTGGGCGGCTTCGTCCTGCCCATCGTCTTCGGCGCGCTGCTCGATGTGACCGGCATCTGGACCTCGGCTTTCGTGCTGCTCCTGCTAATCGTCCTGGTTTCGCTCGGCTGGATGCATTTGTCGATCCGGGTCATGGAACGGCAGGCGCAGGGCGCAGCCCTCGATCGGCTGCCCAGCTTCCCCGAACTTGCGGAAGTCCACGATCCCGAACGCACGGTCATGCCGCATGTGATCGAGGACTGGCGGCCGGAAGATCCGCAATTCTGGGCGGAGAAAGGGAAGCGCATCGCAAGGCGCAATCTATGGATCTCGATTCCCGCCCTGTTGCTCGCCTTCGCGGTGTGGATGGTCTGGTCGGTCGTGGTGGCGCAACTGCCCGCGATCGGCTTCGGCTTTACCCAGGACCAGCTCTTCTGGCTGGCGGCGCTGCCGGCGCTGTCGGGGGCGACGCTGCGCATCTTCTATAGTTTCATGGTGCCGATCTTCGGCGGAAGGCTGTGGACCACACTGTCGACCGCCTCGTTGCTGATCCCGGCCATGGGCATCGGTTATGCGGTGCAGAACCCCGATACACCCTATCTGATCTTCGCGGTTTTGGCCCTGTTGTGTGGCCTCGGCGGCGGCAACTTCGCCTCCTCCATGGCCAATATCAGCTTCTTCTTCCCGCGCGCGGAGAAAGGCAACGCCATGGCGCTGAACGCCGGTCTGGGCAATCTCGGCGTCTCGGTCATGCAGTTCCTGGTGCCGCTGGCCATCACCGCCGGCGTCTTTGGCGCCCTTGGCGGTGGGCCGCAGGAACTGTCGGATGGCGGCCGTATCTGGATGCAGAATGCCGGCTTCGTCTGGGTGCCCTTCATCCTCGCCGCGACGGCGGCCGCATGGCTCGGCATGAACGATCTGGCTGATGCACGGGCAAGCTTCCGTGAGCAGGCAGTGATCTTTACCCGCACCCATAACTGGGTGATGTGCCTGCTCTATGTCGGTACCTTCGGTTCCTTTATCGGTTACTCGGCCGGTTTCCCGCTGCTGTCCAGGCTCGTCTTCCCCGAGGTCGACGCGCTGAAATACGTGTTCCTCGGCCCACTGGTCGGCGCGCTGAGCCGCGCGGGCAGCGGATGGCTGTCCGACAGGGTCGGCGGCGGGCGCGTCACCTTCTGGGTCTTCGCCGGCATGATCGCATCCGTGCTGGGGGTGATCTGGTCTTTGCAGATCGGCTCCTTCGCCGGTTTCTTCGCCTTCTTCATGGCGCTGTTCTTCTTCACTGGCGTCGGCAATGCTTCCACCTTCCAGATGATCCCGGTAATCATGCGCAAGGAAGTCGCCCGGCTGGCGCCCGACCGGGACGTGACCGAGCAGCGTCGGCAGTCGGAGCGCGAAGCCGCCGCCATTATCGCCTTCACCAGCGCCATCGGCGGCTATGGCGGGTTCTTCATCCCGAAAGCCTACGGCACCTCCATCGGACTGACCGGCGCGCCGCTAGCGGCCCTGTGGGCCTTCCTTGCCTTCTACGTCCTGTGTCTGGCCGTCACCTGGGCCGTCTACACCCGTCGCGGCGGCCTGCTGCATGACATCGAGCGCGGTCGGGCCATGCCTGCCGCCCTTCCAGCTGAAATAACTTGAGGAGACAGCCATGAGCCAGCTGATGGATCGACTGAACTTCCTGACCTCGTTGCGCAAGGACACGTTTGCGAACGGCCATGGCCAGACGACCATCGAGAACCGCGACTGGGAAGACGTCTATCGCCGCCGCTGGCAGCACGACAAGATCGTGCGCTCCACCCACGGAGTGAACTGCACCGGCTCCTGCTCGTGGAAGATCTATGTCAAATCCGGGATCGTCACCTGGGAGACGCAGCAGACCGACTATCCACGCACCCGGCCCGACCTGCCCAACCACGAGCCGCGCGGCTGCGCGCGCGGCGCCTCCTACAGCTGGTACCTCTACAGCGCCAACCGCGTGAAGACGCCGCTCATTCGCGGCCGGCTGATGCGGCTGTGGCGCGAGAAGCGCAGGACCATGAGCCCGATCGAGGCGTGGACGGCGATCCAGGACGATGCGGCGGCCCGCGAAAGCTACACCCGCATCCGCGGCAAGGGCGGGTTCGTGCGGGCAAGCTGGGACGAGGCGACCGAGATCGTCGCCGCAGCCAACGCCTATACGACGAAGAAATACGGCCCCGACCGCGTATTCGGCTTCTCGCCGATCCCGGCCATGTCGATGGTTTCCTATGCCGCCGGCACCCGCTACCTCTCCCTGCTCGGCGGCACCTGCATGTCGTTCTACGACTGGTATTGCGACCTGCCGCCGGCCAGCCCCCAGACATGGGGCGAGCAGACCGACGTGCCCGAATCTGCTGACTGGTACAATGCGGGCTATCTGCTCCTGTGGGGCTCGAACGTGCCGCAGACGCGCACGCCCGACGCCCATTTCTACACCGAGGCGCGCTACAAGGGCACCAAGAGCGCCGTCATCTGCCCGGACTATTCCGAGGCCGCCAAGTTCGCCGACATCTGGCTGAACGCCAAGCAGGGCACCGATGCGGCGCTGGGCATGGCCTTCGGCCACGTCATCCTGCGCGAGTT
>WPCJ01075249.1_pt1 | contig 19226 bp, 20 predicted proteins | sample 5399831 | NCBI WGS metagenome assembly WPCJ01 (sample SAMN12869470, study PRJNA574797) | sludge metagenome | isolation source: wastewater treatment of pH10 | place: China:Beijing | collected 2019-05-20 | reverse complement strand
CTCGCCGCGGGAACGGCCCCGCTCGGCGGCGGACTTGCTTTCCATCTCGCGGAGAAGCCCGGCTTCATCCGTTTCCCCTTCCCCGGTGAGCCCGATTTCGGCGCCCCGGCAGGAGTTGCCCTATGAGCGATGCCGTCATCGTCAACGAGGAGCGCGTCGCGATCCAGGGGGCTGACGGCAAATTCCGCTGCCGCTGGCCGGGCACGGACCCTCTCTATCTCGCCTATCACGACACCGAATGGGGCGTGCCGGAATATGATTCCCGCGCGCTCTGGGAAAAGCTGATCCTCGATGGCTTCCAGGCCGGCCTCTCCTGGATCACCATCCTCCGGAAGCGCAACGCCTTCCGCGCCGGCTTCGCCGGTTTCGAGCCGGAGGCGGTCGCCCGCTTCACCGAGGCCGACGTCCAGCGTCTGCTCGCCGACCCAGGCATCATCCGCCATCGCGGCAAGATCGAGGGCACGATCAGGAGCGCGCAGGCCTATCTCAGGATCAGCGAGCGCGAGCCCTTCGCCGACTTCCTCTGGAAACATCTCGACGGCCGCGTGCTGCAGAACAGCTACCGCGCTCAGGGCCAAGTCCCGACCCAGACCAAACTGTCGGAGGCGATCGCAAAGGAGCTGAAGAAGGCCGGCTTCACCTTCTGCGGCCCGACCATTGTCTATGCCTTCATGGAGGCCTGCGGGCTGGTCAACGACCACCTGACCGGCTGCTTCCGCTGGAGCGAATGCGCCGCACTCGCTCGCGACTCCCGCCCCGCTGCCTGATGGCCCGCAAGCCGGAACCGCCGCGCGCCTGGCAGCGCATGCTTTCGGGCCGCCGGCTCGACCTGCTCGACCCCTCGCCGCTCGACATCGAGATCGAGGACATCGCCCATGGGCTCGCCCGCGTCGCCCGCTGGAACGGGCAGACGCGCGGCGCCCACTCCTTCTCGGTCGCCCAGCATTCGCTATTGGTCGAGGCGATCGCCGCTCATCTTAATCCGGACTGGGATCGGGGCTGGCGCCTGATGGCGCTGCTGCACGATGCACCGGAATACGTGATCGGCGACATGATCTCGCCGTTCAAGGTGGTGATGGGCGACGCCTACAAGAGCGTGGAACTGCGCCTGCTGGCCGCGATCCACCTACGCTTCGGCCTGCCGGCCGCGACGCCGGCCACCCTGAAGCGCAAGATCAAGGAAGCAGATACGATCGCCGCCTTCTTCGAAGCCACGCGCTTGGCCGGCTTCGGTCGCGAGGAGGCCCTCAGGTTCTTCGGCCGGCCGCAGGCGCTGCCGGCCGAAGTTCTGGCTTGGCTCGATCCGCTCGATACCGAGGCGGCGCAGGCGCGCTTCCTGGCGCGCTTCGCCGCACTCGGCGACGCCGGGCTCACTGGGTCAGGCGCACCGCGCTGATCTCGTTGGCGATCGCCTTGAAGATCGGATCGAGCTGCGACGCGTTCTGCACATCGTAATACATGCTGGGGTTGCTCGCGCATCCCTTGAGCAGGTCGGCATTCCCGTCGATCACACGGATCGTATAGAGATTGATGCCCGCCGCCTTGATATTCGAGCAGGCCAGCTTGGTGCGGGCGTCGATATCCTTGCCGGTGGCGGTGAAGCGGTTTTCCGTGTTGTCGCCGTCGGTCAACAGGATCATGTATTTCTTGAGGTTCGGCTCGGTGGCGGGCTTCGCCTCGGTGAAGGGCGCACCCGGCGTCAAGGTCGCCCAGCCCCAGACGGCACCGATCGTGACGTTGGTGTTGCCCGCAGGCGTCATCGTGTCGATGCGTGCCTCCAGAGCCGACCAGTCGGAGCTCAGCGGCATGCTTTCCGCGAGAGATGTCTGGCTGCACCAGAACGCGGGATATTGCTCGGCGGTGCCGGACAAACCTCCGTCCTTGGTATCGTTATCCTGATCACGATCGACGATGCAGCCTTGGTTGGCTACCGACCAGTTTGCCTTCGTAATCGTGTTGTATACGCACGTCCGGCCCCTGGAATCGCAGCTCAGATTGCCCGTATCATACACATAGATATTGGTATTATTGACGTAGCAACTCTGCTTATTGCTGCTGCACGTCACGTTGCGGACCAGCCCATAACGCATCCACGCCTCGTCCTTGAACGCTCTCGCGATCCGGACCTGCGTGTTGAAGGGAACGATCGAGACGCGGATCTGGTCCGTCGTGATCGCGGCATCCTTCATGATCTTGAGCAGGCTTTTCGAAGCCGTCTTCAGGTTGGTCATCTTGCTGTTTTGCGCCATCGAACCCGTATTATCGAGCACGAGCGCGAGCTCGATCTTGTTGGTTCCCCAGGTCGATTGGCTGAAGGTCCCCACGGGAAGCTGAGCCACGCCCAGCACGCTGGAGATCGTCGTCGGTACATTGGCATTCGCATCGATCTTGATCGTCCGTGCCGTGCGGTCGATCGTCACCGTGGCGTTGCTGAACTGGCCCTTCACCGAGGGAGGCAGGTTGTCGCGAATCCAGGCGTCGATGCGGCTCCGTAGCTGCCCGTCCGTCAGCTTCTGGGCGTCACGTGCTGCCATCAGCGCCGCGGAATCGATCGCAGAATTGAGCGCCTGCCGGGCATTGCTGGCACGGGAATAGTCGATTGCGACACCCACGACACCCAACAGCGGAATGAGCACGAGCCCGAACAGCATCAGGAAGTTGCCGCTCTCATCCCGGCGGAAGCGCCTGACGATCTCAGACAGGGAACCGATCTTCATCATGTGCCTCGTACAGGGGCAGATTGCCGCATTCGACCCGGAAAGCGTGGCGGCCGGAGCTTACGAATTGCTGAAACCGATTTGTGGAAGTCGGGCCTATCTGCACATTTTGAATCGAAAGGACCTGCCGCTACGTCAGCGAAGCTTCATCGCAAGATAGCCGCAACCCTTGATTGCATTGAAGAATCTCTGCCAGAAATCATCATTCTTTCCAAAATTGAACAGGTGATCGTCAATTTTTCTGTATTTTGAAAAATTCTCGTTCGCGTGATGATGCGGCAACGTGATCGGAGGACCATCCATGTCGGACACCCCCACTCTCGCCCTGCCGGACGGCGTTGTCGTCAGGGGCGCTCTGCGGCCCGGATTCGAGCAGATCCTCACCAGTGAAGCTCTTGCTTTCGTCGCCGACCTGCACCGGCGCTTCAACGAAACGCGCAAGCGCCTGCTTGCGCTCCGCACCGAACGCCAGAAGCGTTTCGACTCCGGCGAGACGCCCGATTTCCTCGCCGAGACCCGGCATATCCGCGAAGGCGACTGGACCGTCGCGCCGATTCCGGCCGACCTTCTCGATCGCCGCGTCGAGATCACGGGTCCGGTCGACCGCAAGATGATCGTCAACGCGCTGAACTCCGGCGCGAAGGTTTTCATGGCCGATTTCGAGGACGCCTCCTCGCCGGTCTGGACCAACATGATCGAGGGCCAGATCAACCTGCGGGACCGCTGGGCGAACAAGATCGACTTCACCGATCCGACGAACGGCAAGGACTACAAGCTCAAAGCCAAGCCCGCCGTCCTGATCATCCGCCCGCGCGGCTGGCATCTGCCGGAGCGCCATATCGAGATCGACGGCGAGGAGGCTTCCGGCTCCCTGGTCGATTTCGGGCTCTATGTCTTCCACAACGCCAGGGCGGCGCTGGCCGCCGGCTCCGGCCCCTATTTCTACCTGCCGAAGCTGGAGAGCCATCTCGAGGCCCGGCTCTGGAATGACGTCTTCGTCGCCGCCCAGTCGGCGCTCTGCCTGAAGAACGGGACGATCAAGGCGACTGTCCTGATCGAGACCCTGCCGGCCGCCTTCGAGATGGACGAGATCCTTTACGAACTGCGCGAGCACATGGCCGGCCTGAATTGCGGCCGCTGGGACTACATCTTCTCCTTCATCAAGAAGCTCGCCCGCAACAAGGCCTATATCCTGCCGGATCGCTCGCAGGTTGTGATGTCCAAGGCCTTCCTGCGCGCCTATTCGCTGCTGCTGATCAAGACCTGTCACAAGCGCGGCGCCTTCGCGATGGGCGGCATGGCGGCGCAGATCCCGGTCAAGAACAACCCCGAGGCCAATGCCGCCGCCTTCGCCAAGGTCAAGGCCGACAAGGAGCGCGAGGCCGGCGATGGCCATGACGGCACCTGGGTCGCGCATCCCGATCTCGTTCCGGTCGCGATGGAGGTCTTCGACCGGCTGATGCCGCAGGCCAACCAGCTCGACAAGAAGCGTGACGACGTCCGGATCGGCACGAAGGACCTGCTCGAGGTCCATCAGGGCACGCGCACCGAGGAAGGCTTCCGCGAGAACATCCGCGTGGGCGTCCAGTATATCGAGGCCTGGCTGCGCGGCCGCGGCGCGGTGCCGATCTACAACATGATGGAGGATGCCGCGACGGCCGAGATCAGCCGCGCCCAGATCTGGCAGTTCTGCCAATACGGCGTCGAGCTCGAAGGCGGGATCAAGGCCGATGCGGCCCTGTTCAAACGCTGCCTGCCGGAAGAGATGGAGCGCGTGAAGGGCGAGCTCGGACCTGAGAACTACGCCAGGGGCCGTTTCCCCGAGGCGATCGCGCTGTTCGAGACGCTGTCGCTGGCGCCGAACTTCGAGGACTTCCTCACCGTTCCGGCCTACGCCAAGCTGAACTGAGCTCGTTTCCGATCGATGACCCCGGAAGGGCGTCGCGGCATCGCGGCGCCCTTTCTGCTTGGGCACTCAGTGGAAATGCCACCAGACACGCGCGCCGATGAGGACGGCGAGCAGGACGACAGAGCCGAACAGATGCAGCAGATCGGCCTTCCAGCCGCCCGCCGATGTCCGTGGGAGGGAGCGATAGATCGCCTCCCGGCGGCGGCGATAGGCACCGATTGCAGCCATGAAGACCTCCATACGATTCACGGCGGGCATAGCCACGCCGCTGCGGGCTCAAGCGTGGCGGACGGTCGCTGCACCGCTGCGCACGCTCTTCGTCGCCATACCGGTCAACGGATGCGGCAGGTCCTCGATCGCGTCGCAAAGCAGGGGCACGCATTCCGGCCGCGGCGGCGCGAGCGGCGCGCGGCAGGCCGCATCGACTCCCGGATGCAGCATCGACAGTGCGAGCTTGATCAGGACGGGATCCGGCTCCCGCGCCAGCAGATCGAGCAGCGGAACCAGCCGCCGCTGCAGGGCCTGCGCCTGCCCGTAGAACTCGGAGCGCGCCGCGCTGTCGATGCGTGCCAGCCAGTGCGGCGCGAGATTGCCGATACTGGTGATCGCCCCGCAGCCGCCGGCTAGCAGATAGGCCGGAATCGTATCTGCCGCGCCGGTCAGGCGCATGAAGCGGCGGTCACGCATGCGGGCGATCCGCTCGCAGCGGACGAGATCACCCTGCCGCTCCAGGATGCCGATGATGTTCGAGGCCCCCTCCAGCAACTGCAGCGTCTCCGCCGCGAGCTCGACGCCGCAGCGAGCCGGGTCGTTGTCGAGGATGATCTCGAGGCCTGTCGCCTGCGCCGCCGCCAGAGAATGAGCGGCCAGCCCCGCTTGCGTCGGCCGATTGTAATAGGGCATGCGCAGCAGCAAGGCCGAGGCGCCGGCCTTCTCGGCGGCGGCGATCTCGGCGACCGTACCGGCCGTCGCATAGCTGCCGACGGCGGCGATGATCGGATAGTGCCGGCCCGCGATACGACGCGCGGCGGAGCAGAGCGCCTCCCGCTCCGATCCGCTCAGCGTCGGGCTCTCGCCCGTCGCCGTGCCGACCACGATGCCGTCTGCACCCTGCGCGATCTGCCACAGAATGAGGCGTTCCAGCGCGCCGTGGTCGATCCCGTCCTCATCGAAAGGCGTGACCAGGGCCGTGAACATGCCGTGGAGCCAGTGGTTCATGGCACGGCCTCACAGCAGCGAGAGCGTCTTCGCAGTCACCCGGACTGCTCGCGCCCGGTGCCCCGTCTCGAAGACGGCGTAGCGCAAAGCCGCACCGCGATCGCAGAACAGGCCGCCGCCACGGCCATGCGTCTCGACGGCGAGCCAATGCCCTTCCGCATCGCGCCCGACCACGAACTGGAGCGGGCCGCCGAAGGATTTGCGAGGGATACTGAACATCATTCTGTTTCCCGAACGGTCTTCCAGGACCGCGGGAACAAGCTAGGGATCGAGCCATAGCCATTCGAGACGAGCCCGGGGGCAGGATCATCAAGATCCCATAGGGATCGTGCCGCCACGCTTTGACATCCGCCGGCGGCGCGCGCTCAATCCGCGCCCCTCCCTCCGGATTCGCCTGATGCGGTATCGCCTCTTCGCCACGTTCGTCGCCGCAAGCCTTCTCGGCGCCTCACTGACCCAGGCAGCGACGCTCGCGCCGGAACAGCGCTTCAAGACGCTCGGTAACTTCTCTACGAAGAAAACCGGCCGGCCGGCGCGCGACATCAGCGGCCTTGCCTGCATGCCCGCCGCGAACGGCGCTCAGCGTTGCCTGCTGATCAACGACGAAGGTTCCTTCGCGCAATTCGCCCGCATTGCCGAAAACCGGATCACACCGGGCGCGACGTTGCCGATCATCGGGGCTGAAGCGTCGCCCGAAACGCTGGGTCAGCCGCCGCAAGGCATCTGCAAGATGCCCGGCCGCTTCGCCGAACTCGACGGCGAGGCCGTCGCCTATGCCGACGGCGCCTTCTATGTCTCTGGCTCGCATGGCTGCTCGCGCAGGCGAGGTGAGTTCCGCCTCTCTGCCTTCCACCTCGCACGGATCAAGGTCGATGCCGAAGGCGCGGCCGACGGAAAGGTCGAGCTGACCTATCGGCTGAGCGACATGCTGCGCGCCGCCGGCCCGGCAGCGCCCTTTTTCGGCCGGAGCCTGATGGACGACAACGGTCTGAACATCGAAGGCATCGCGGTCACCGGCGACACGCTCTGGGCCGGCCTGCGCGCGCCTTCGCTCGACAATCGCGGCTTCCTCGTCGGCGCCTCGCTCAAGGCTCTGTTTGCCCCGGGCCATGCGCCCGCAACGGAAACCCCACAGGTCTTCGAACTGCCGGCCGGCAGCAACCGCGGCATCCGCGATCTCGCGCCCCTCCCCGACGGCCGCCTGCTCGCCCTGCTCGGCCCGGCGCAGGACCAAGGTGAGCCCTATTCCCTGATGCTGATCGACCTCGCCAGGCCCCATGCCGCAGCGACGCTCGGCGATCTGCCCGATCGCGGCGACGACAAGGCCGAATCCCTGACCGTGCTGGCGCAGGATGCCAAGGGCCTCGCGGTCCTTGTCGGCTATGACGGTCCGAAGAACGGTCGTTTCGAATCCTATCGCCTGCCAGTCGAAGCGCGCTGAGCCGATGGATTTCCGCATCGATCTCACCCGCATCGTCGAGCGCTATCGCGCCGAACTCGCCGGCCCCCGCGAGCACCTCGCCTTGTTGCGCTGGCAGATCGCCGAAGGGCACGCACTCGACCGGCGCGACACCTTCCCCGGTCATCTCACCACCAGCGCCTTCGTGCTCTCGCCTGATCATGCGCAGGTTCTGCTCGTCGACCATGTCGTGATCGGCCGCTGGCTGCAGCCCGGCGGCCATTGGGAGGAAGCCGAGCATTTCCACCTCTCCGCCGCGCGCGAGGCGGTCGAGGAAACCGGAGTGCAGGGCCTTGGCCTCCATCCCTGGCACCAGGGCGGCGACCTGCCCTTCGCCATCGACAGTCACGATGTGCCGGGCAAGCCGTCGCGCGGCGAGCCTGCCCATGTCCATCACGACCTGCAATATCTCTTTCTCGCCGATCCCGCCCTGCCGCTCGTCGCGCAGATCGACGAGGTTCATGCCGCCGCCTGGAAGCCGGTCGGAGCGCTGACGGAGATCGCCCCGCGTGCGCTGGAGCGGCTCTCGCACCTGCCCAGGCCCTGACTGTTGCAGCGCAACAACAGTAGGTGGGATTGCTGAAACGCCTATGGCTCCTTTATCGCCCGCGGCCTCGGAGCGGCGCATGTCTTGCAACGGAAGAAGCCCCGTCTGTGTCGCAGCGGAGCCTGCCTCCGCCGCGCAACTGGAACCGCGCCATGACGAACATCGTCCCTCTTCGCCTCGTCGCCTCCCTGTTCATGTCCGTCGCCACGATGGCCGCCTTCGCAGCCGACCTGCCGTCCCGCAAGGGCGCGCCCGTCGCGCCACTCCCCACCATCTCCGCCTGTACGGAAAGCGAGGGCATCCCGACCGATGCCTTCGGCTTCACCACAGGTTCGGATGTCGCGGATGTCGGTTCCTTCGGTCCGAGCCTGACCTATGGCGGTGTCTTCGGCACGCGCGCCGGCAGCTCGAACAGCCATGGCCTCACCCTGCAGGGCTCTTATGGCCTGTTCCCCTGTTTCGAAATCGGCCCCTATGTGCTGGGCTCCTTCACCCACGCCTCCGTCGGCGGCATCAGCATGGACGAACGCGCCTTCGGCGCCGGCGTCGAGATGAAGTACAAGCTGCTCGGGCGGAGCATGCATGGGTTTGGCCTCACCCTGGTCATCGATCCCAGCGTCAATCGCGCCGATCCCGACGGCGCGGGCCGCTTCACAACCTACAACACAGGCATCCGGCTCTTCGCCGACAGGGCCCTGATCCCGAACACGCTCTACGCGGCGGTGAATCTCTCACACGATCTTACCTGGACGGGCCCCTCGCCCTATCAGCGCTCATCCACCTTCACCGTCGGCGGCTCGCTCGCCTGGCAGGTGATCGACGGGCTCTATCTCAGCGGCGAGGTCCGCCATATGCGCGTCCATAACGAGCTCGGCTTCGGCAAGGAGGCCGGCTACGCCACCTTCGCCGGCCCCGGCCTGTTCTGGCAGGCGACGAAGCAGCTCGCGGTGTCCGCGGCCTACAACATCCAGCTCGCCGGCAAAACCAAGAGCGGGCCCGGCAATCTCGACCTGACCAATTTCAGCCAGCATCTCGTCAAACTGAAGCTCGGCTACAGCTTCTGACCGAGTTTCCGCACTCGTTAACCGCGCTGGCCGAAAGGCGCGGCTCACCTGCCCTTTTTTCGCCGCTTTTCACACCGGTTTAAGGTCACGGGAGATTGTCTTCCCCCTTCTGCCTCTGGGGAAGCCGATCTTGGCCAATCATATTCTGACCTTTGCGCTCGCATGCGGGCTGTCGACCCTGACGGGTATCGCTGCGGGAGCCTTCGAACCCCGGCCTCAAGCGGAAACAACCGCCGTCTGCGACGATCTGGACGATGCACCGACGGATGCCTTCGGCTTCACCGATGGCGCCGGCATTGCCGATCTCGGCCGCGGCAGCCTCGGCCTCACGCTCGGAGGAAATGCCGGCGTGAGGGAGGGGCGCTCGCTCAACCGCAACGCCCAATTGCAGGGCTCCTACGGCCTCCTCCCCTGTCTCGAGATCAGCGCCTCCCTCTTCGGCGGCACGACGCGCTCGATGATTGCCCGGGAGCGCCTGAAGGACCGCAGCCACGGCGGCAGCTTCGAAACCAAATATCGGCTGCTCAACCATCGCGACCACGGTCTCGGCCTCAGCCTCGGCCTGGAAACTGGCCTGGAGCGCAACGATGACAGGCAGTCCGGCCGTTTCTCCAGTTACAATACGGCTTTCAAGCTCCTCGCCGACCGCATCATCATTCCCGGCTCGCTCTACGGCGCCGTCAACGTCTCGCACAACCTGATCTGGAACGGCCCCGAGCCCTATCAACGCAGCGCGACGACGGCGGTCGGCGCTTCGCTCGCCTGGCAGTTCCGCCCCGGCCTCTATCTCAGCGGCGAGGTCCGCCACCTGCGCCAGCAGAACTCGCTGGGCTTCGGCAATCACGCCGGGCATGCCACCTTCGTCGGTCCCGGCATCTACTGGCAGGCCACCGACGAGCTTGCGATCTCGGTGGCCTACAACGTCCAGGTCGCAGGACACGAGCGTGGTCGCGACCGCCCGCTCGATCTGATGAACTTCAGCCGGCACCTCGTCCAGCTCGACATCGGCTGGAGCTTCTGAGCCGAGTCTCGGCAAGCCGCGTTCCGGCCGCATCGTTGACATACTCCCCCTGAGTATCATAACGTCGTGGCCGGATCGAATCCGGTGCGCGTCCCATGCCCCACACACCCGAAGAGAAGAAGCGCGCCGTCACGCGGCTGCGTCGCATCAGGGGGCAGACCGACGCCCTGATCGCTGCCGTCGACCGTGGCGAGGAATGCGGCGCGCTCCTCCAGCAGCTCGCTGCGCTGCGCGGCGCGGCGACCGGGCTGATGGCCGAGGTATTGGAAAGCCACCTGCGCGAGACCATGGCCCGCCCGGCCGAGGCGGCGCAGGCGGAGGCCGAGAACAACGACGAGATCGCCGCAATCATGCGGGTCATCCGCCCCTATCTGAAATGAACATCCGCAAGGAAGGAAAAGCTCGATGAAGACCCGTGCCGCCGTCGCTTGGGAAGCCGGCAAGCCCCTCACCATCGAGACCATCGAGATCGGCGGCCCCAAGGCCGGCGAGGTACTGGTCGAGGTCATGGCGACCGGCATCTGCCACACGGACGCCTACACGCTCTCGGGGCTGGATTCCGAAGGCAAGTTCCCGGCGATTCTCGGCCATGAGGGCGCAGGCATCGTGCGCGAGGTTGGCGCCGGCGTGACCTCGCTGAAGCCCGGCGACCACGTCATTCCGCTCTACACGCCGGAATGCCGCAATTGTAAATCCTGCCTGTCGCGCCGGACCAATCTCTGCACCTCGATCCGTGCCACCCAGGGGCAAGGCGTCATGCCGGACGGCACGAGCCGCTTCTCCTGCGATGGCGGCGAGGTCTTCCACTACATGGGCTGCTCGACCTTCGCGAACTTCACCGTGCTGCCCGAGATCGCGCTCGCCAAGGTCCGCGAGGACGCGCCCTTCGACAAGATCTGCTATATCGGCTGCGGCGTGACCACCGGCATCGGCGCGGTGATCTACACGGCCAAGGTCTGGCCGGGCGCCAATGTCGTGGTCTTCGGGCTCGGCGGCATCGGCCTCAACGTCATCCAGGGCGCCCGCATGGTCGGCGCCGACAAGATCATCGGCGTCGACATCAACCCGGCAAAGCGCGCCATGGCCGAGAAGTTCGGCATGACCGACTTCGTCAATCCGAAGGAGATCGGCAATGACAAGGTCGTGCAGGCCATCGTCGACCTGACCGGCGGCGGAGCCGATTTCTCCTTCGACGCGACGGGCAATACCGATGTGATGCGCCAGGCGCTGGAATGCTGCCATCGTGGCTGGGGCGAATCGATCGTCATCGGCGTCGCCGAGGCCGGCAAGGAGATTGCGACCCGTCCGTTCCAGCTCGTCACCGGCCGCGTCTGGAAGGGCACGGCCTTCGGCGGCGCGCGCGGGCGCACCGATGTGCCGAAGATCGTCGACTGGTACATGGAAGGGAAGATCAACATCGACGACCTGATCACCCACAAGCTCTCGCTCGACGAGATCAATACCGGCTTCGACCTGATGCACGAGGGCAAGTCGATCCGCAGCGTGGTGGTCTACTGATGCGCCGTCCCGCTGCCTCATTCCGCGGGCAGTGAAGCTCATCTCTGTCATTCCGGGGCAGCGCGAGGCGCTGAACCCGGAAACCACGACTTGGTACGACGCTTGAATAGGCCGAGCGGGCAAAGGCTCGCCCGGTCGGGGGTTCCGGGTTCGGCCTCTGTCCACCCCGGAACGACAAGCGCGCGCCGTAAGAAAGGACCCTCCCATGGAACTCCTCTCCTCATCCAAGGCCTTCGGCGGCTCGCAGCGCGTCTACCGGCATGACAGCGCGGCTTGCGCCTGCCCGATGACCTTCGCGATCTACCTGCCGCATCAGATCGAGGACGGGCCCGTTCCGCTGCTCTGGTATCTCTCGGGCCTGACCTGCACGCACCAGAACGTCATGGACAAGGGCGAGTATCGCGCCGCGGCGGCCGCAAACGGCATCGCCATCATCTGCCCGGACACGAGCCCGCGCGGCGAAGGCGTCCCGGACGAGCCCGACAACTGGCAGTTCGGCTCCGGCGCCGGCTTTTATCTCGACGCGACCGAGGCACCCTATGCGAAGAACTACCGGATGGAGACCTATATTCGCGACGAATTGCCGGAGCTGGTCAGCCGGCATTTCCCGGTCGACATGAACCGGCAGGGCATCTTCGGCCATTCCATGGGCGGCCATGGCGCGATCACGCTCGCCTTGAAGAACCCCGATCGCTACCGCTCCGTTTCTGCCTTCGCGCCGATCGCCCAGCCTTCGACCGCCGGCTGGTCGCGTCCGGCCTTCGAGAAATATCTGGGGCCGGACGAGACCGCCTGGCGCGCCTATGACTCGACTCTGCTCATCGCCGACGGCCACCGCGTCCGCGACCTCCTGGTCGATCAGGGCACGGCCGACGGCTTCCTGGAAGAGGGCCTGCGTCCACAGCTCCTCGATGTTGCCTGCGCCGCAGCCGGCATTCCGCTCCAGCTCACGATGCGAGACGGCTACGACCATTCCTACAACTTCATCTCGACCTTCATGGCCCAGCACATCGCCTGGCATGCCGAGCGCCTGACGGCATAGCGCCCTCCCGCGGGAACGGCCACCGCCCGGCCGCGTTGGGAGCATCACAGCCTCAACCGGCCGCGGGGGATCTTTCGATGGCCAAACGCCGCACGCCCAAACGCCGACCGCCGCAGAGCGACCGCTCGCTGTTCACCCGCCTCTCGCAAGCCGTCGCGCATTGGGCAGGCCGGCCGCAGACCTTCATCGGAGCCGCGGCACTCATCGTCCTCTGGGCACTCTCCGGCCCGTTCTTCGGCTACAACGACACCTGGCAGCTCGTCGTCAACACCTCGACGACGATCGTCACCTTCCTGATGGTCTTCATCATCCAGAACAGCCAGAACCGCGATACCGCGGCGATGCAGATCAAGCTCGACGAATTGATCTGCCGGCTGGAAGGCGCTCGCGAGGAACTGCTCGATCTCGAGGAGCTCGACGAAGACAGGCTGGAGGCAATCCGCGACGAATTCGAGGCGATGGCGGCCAGAGCCCGCAAGCTCGCCGCGCCAGGAATGGGCAAGCCCTCCGCATGAACGGTTGAGGCGGTCTGGCCGGCGCGCAACCGCAATAGCATTCCGCTGACGATCGGCGCCCCGTCTTAGGGACGGAAGGCTCGCCGGCCCTGAAAGTATCCCGCGGACCTCGCCGTGTTGTTCGCATCGGCCGTTCAGTCCCCGGTAAGGTTAGCTTTTAGGGTTAAGTGTCGTTTAAGAAATCGCTGCCATGGTCTTCCCGTTGGTAACACGCGCGGGCTGCGTTCTTGCGCCGCGCAAATGCGAAGGACACTGCCATGGGCAGCCTGAAAACACTCGCGCTGGCGGGCGGCCTGGCCCTCGGCGTCTCCGCTGCAGCACAAGCCGCCGATCTCGCCTACGCCCCACCTCCGCCCCCGCCGGAGCCGCTCGGTCTCAAGGGCACCATCTCGAGCGGCATCTACTTGCGTGGCGATATCGGCGTCGGCGTCCAGAGCGTCGGCAAATATTATCAGGAGGATGTCGCCCGCTTCGAGGGAACCTTCGGCCGAAAGAAAGAGGACAGCGCCTTCTTCGGCAGCGTCGGCCTCGGCTACCGCTTCAACAACTGGCTGCGCTTCGACGCCACCGCCGAATATCGCGGCGCCGCGTCCATCCAGGTGACGGATACGGTCTTCAACCCTTGGGCCAACGTCTACCAGAACAACACCTATAAGGGGGACCTGGCCTCCATGGTCGCCCTGTTCAACGGCTACATCGATCTCGGCACCTGGAACTGCCTCACGCCTTACCTGGGAGCGGGCATCGGTTACGCCTCGAACAGAATCTCCGGCTTCACGGACGAAGGCATCGTCGGGCCAGCCACGACTTTGGGTGTCGCGAGCACCAGCACCAGATCCGGGCTCGCCTGGGCTCTGATGGCAGGCGTCGGTTACGAGGTGAACAAGAATCTAACGATCGAAGCGGGCTATCGCTACCTCAACCTCGGTGACGCTCAGTCCGGCCGCATCAACAATACCGCATTCAGCCAAGTCTACGCCCCGCTCAAGGCCAAGAGCATCGACAGCCACGACTTCCGCATCGGCATGCGCTGGAATTTCGGCGATCCGAACTGCTGCGGCCCGGTCGAGCGCGAACCGGTCGCCTACGCCCCGCCGCCGGTGGTGCGCAAGTACTGATCCCCGGCGGATCGAGACACGAAACGGCGCGGATATTCCCGCGCCGTTTTGCTTTTGTCAGCGCAGCAGCGACTGCCCTGTCATCTCGGCCGGCTGCGCCAGCCCCATCAATGCCAGCAGCGTCGGCGAGATATCGGCGAGGCGCCCGTCGGCAAGCCCCTTGTACGTCCCGCCGACAAGCATCAGCGGCACCGGATTTGTCGTGTGAGCCGTATGCGGCTTGCCCGTCGCCGGATCGACCATCAATTCGCAGTTGCCGTGGTCGGCCGTGACCAGTAGCGCCCCGCCCTGCCGTCCGATCGCTTCGGCAATGGCGCCGAGCCCGGAATCGACCGTCTCGACCGCCTTGATGGCGGCAGCGAGCACGCCGGTATGGCCGACCATATCGGGATTGGCGAAGTTGAGCACGACCAGATCGTAGCGGCCGGAATCGATCGCCTCGACCGCCTTCCGGGTCAGTTCCGGCGCCGACATCTCCGGCTGCAGATCATAGGTCGCAACCTTTGGCGAAGGCTCCATCACCCGGTCCTCGCCCGCATAGGGCGTCTCCTCGCCGCCGTTGAAGAAATAGGTGACATGCGGATATTTCTCGGTCTCGGCCATGCGAACCTGCGTCTTGCCGGCCTTGGCCACCGTCTCGCCCAGGCCGTTGGCCAGGGTCTGCGGTGCGAACAGCATCGGCATGATCTTGTCGAGCTCGGCGCTATAGGAGGTCATGCTCACCGCTTTGACGAGCACCGGCCGGCGCGGCCGGGCAAAGCCAGCGAAATCCGGTTCCAGCACGGCGGCGAGGATCTCGCGGATGCGGTCCGAGCGGAAATTGAAGCTGAGCAGCCCGTCGCCGTCCTTCATCCCGGCATAGTTGCCGATCGCGGCCGGCAGGATGAACTCGTCGGTGACGTTCTCCGCGTAAGCTGCGGCGATAGCGGCCTGCGCATCCGGGAAGCGCTCGCCCTCCCCCAGCACCATCGCGCGCCAGGCCTTCTCGACCCGCTCCCAGCGGTTGTCGCGGTCCATCGCGTAATAGCGGCCCGAGACGCTGGCGATGGTTGCGCCCGCCGGCAACGCTGCAGCGAAGGCCTTCACATAGTCGGCCGCCGATTGCGGCGGCGTATCGCGCCCGTCGGTGAAGACATGGACATGCACCTGCACGCCTTGCCCGGTCAGGATACGCGCGAGCGCCACAGCATGATCCTGATGCGCATGGACGCCGCCGGGCGAGACCAGGCCGAGCAGATGGCAGGCGCCGCCGCTCGCCTTCAGCCCGGCGACGAGGCCGGTCGCCTCCAGCGCCCCCGCGATCGAACCGTCCGCGATCGCCTGGTTGATGCGCGGCAGGTCCTGCATCACCACACGGCCGGCGCCGAGATTGAGATGGCCGACCTCGGAATTGCCCATCTGCCCTGGCGGCAACCCGACATCGAGCCCGGAGGTGTGGAGGAAGGCATGCGGGTTCGCCGCCCAGAGCCGGTCGAAATTCGGCGTGTTCGCCAGCTTGACGGCGTTGTTTTCGCTTTCCTCGCGCCAGCCCCAGCCGTCGAGGATCATCAGCATCACGGGGCGAGACGGCATCGGCTTGACCTGTCGGTAGCGGTGAAAACTGCCTGTGCGGATACCACGCGCCACACCGCCGATGCGAGTGTTAAGAAGACGGGGAACCGCGACGCAGCCGCAACGGAGAAGGCGTATGTCGATCAAGGCGCTGGTTTTCGATGCCTATGGCACGCTCTTCGACGTCCAGTCGGTCGCGGCCGTCACCGACGCCGCCTTTCCAGGACACGGCGCGACGATCACCCAGATCTGGCGCTTGAAGCAGCTCGAATACACCTGGCTGCGGGCGCTGATGGATCGATACGAGGATTTCTGGGCCGTCACCCGCGATTCGCTCGACTTCACTCTGCGCTCGCTCGGGCTCGCATCCTCGCCCGAACTCGTTGCGAGGATAGCAGCCGCCTATGACGCCCTGCTGCTCTACCCGGAAGCCCGCGCGGCGCTCGAAGGCCTCGCCTCCCACCGCCTTGCCATCTTCTCCAACGGCAGCCCGGACATGCTGAAGCGGCTTGTCGCCCACGCCGGCATCACCGAGTTGCTGGAAACCGTGATCAGCGTCGACGAGATCGGCGTCTACAAGCCCGATCCGCGCGGCTACGCCCATGTCGAGAAACGGCTCGGCCTTTCCCGCGATGAAATCCTCTTCGTCTCTTCCAACGGCTTCGACATTGCCGGCGCCAAGGCGCATGGCTTTCATGTCGCCCGCATCGAGCGCGTGCCGGCCGGCAGGCTGCGCAACGAGCTTGCCGCCGCCGCGACGATCGACCCAGCTTTGATGTTCAAGGCGCTCAGGATGCAGCCGGAACAGCTCGGCTTCCAGGCCGACGCGACCATTGCCGCGCTGACCGATCTCGTTTCCTATGTCGCCGGACTGAGGCAGGCCTGACGCGCCCGCGTGGAGACCCGATGATCAAGCTCTACTACCACCCCTCGCCGAACCCGGCGAAGATCGCGCTCTTCCTGGAGGAAGCGGGCCTGCCCTACGAGATGGTCCCGGTCGACACCCGCAAGGGCGACCAGTTCAAGCCGGAATTTGTCGCCATCAATCCCAACGCCAAGACGCCTGCGCTGACCGATGGCGACGTCACCGTCTTCGACTCCAGCGCGATCCTGCTCTATCTCGCCGAGAAGACCGGGAAATTCCTGCCGGAGGACACGCCGAAGGCGCGCGGCGAGATGCTCTCCTGGCTGATGTTCGTCGCGACCGGTATCGGCCCCTATTGCGGCCAGGCCGTGCATTTCAGCCGCTTCGCCCCGGAGAAGCTGCCCTATGCCATCAACCGCTATGCCCGCGAGGCCGAGCGGCACTGGGGCATCGTCAACGACCTGCTTGCAGACCGACGCTACATGCTCGGCGATCGCTACACGCTGGTCGACATGTCGATCTGGGGCTGGGCGACACGGCTCTCCTTCGCCGTCGGCGAGGTCTGGCCGGAGATGTTCCCGCATGTGAAGCGCCATCTCGACGAGATCTCGGCGCGCCCCGCAGCGCAACGCGCTGTCGCGCTGAAGGATCAGTTCGCCTTCAAGACGGATTTCGACGCCGAGGCGCGAAAATTCCTGTTCCCGCAGAACGCGCATCTCGCAGGCTGATCGCGGCCCGCGCCGCCTGTGCATCATGCCTGTCCCGCCGGCAATAGCGCTGGCCGCCGCAGGGTTTTCGGGCCAGTGTCGACATGATCCCGCGCTCGGGAGACGCGGGCAGGAACAGCCTCCGAGAGGACGAATGCCGACCGATATCGAGATCGCGCGCGTTGCCACGCTGCAGCCTATCGCCACGATCGCCGCAAAGGCGGGCATCCCCTCCGAGGCCCTGAACCCCTACGGCAAGTACATCGCCAAGATCGATACCCATGCCATCCCCGGTTTCCAGGCGAAGCCGGACGGCAAGCTCATCCTCGTCACCGCGATCAGCCCGACCCCCGCCGGCGAAGGCAAGACCACGACCACGGTGGGTCTCGGCGACGGGCTCTCCCGCATCGGCAAGCGCGCGATGGTCGCGCTGCGCGAACCATCGCTGGGCCCGAGCTTCGGCATGAAGGGCGGTGCTGCCGGCGGCGGCTACGCCCAGGTCGTACCGATGGAGCAGATCAACCTGCATTTCACCGGCGATTTCCACGCCATCACCAGCGCCCATAACCTGCTGGCGGCGCTGATCGACAACCATGTCTACTGGGGCAACGGCCTCGGCCTCGACACTCGCCATGTCGCCTGGCGCCGTGTGATGGACATGAATGACCGGGCGCTGCGCCAGATCGTCTCCTCGCTCGGCGGCGCCAGCAATGGCTTCCCGCGCGAGGACGGCTTTGACATCACCGTCGCCTCCGAGATCATGGCGATCTTCTGCCTGGCCCGCGATGCCGCCGATCTGGAGGCCCGGCTCGGCCGCATCGTCATCGGCCGGACGCGTGACAAGCGCCTCGTCACCGCCGCAGACATCAAGGCCACCGGCGCGATGAGCGTTCTGCTCAAGGACGCGCTGATGCCGAACCTCGTGCAGACGCTGGAGGGCACTCCGGCCTTCGTTCATGGCGGCCCCTTCGCCAATATCGCCCATGGCTGCAATTCGGTGATCGCGACGAAGGCCGCGCTGAAGCTCGCCGATTACGTCGTCACCGAGGCCGGGTTCGGGGCCGATCTCGGCGCCGAGAAATTCTTCGACATCAAATGCCGCAAGGCGGGCTTAAAGCCCGCCGCCGCCGTCGTCGTCGCGACAGTGCGCGCCCTCAAGATGCATGGCGGCCTCGCCAAGGACGCGCTTGGCCGCGAGGACCTGAAAGCGCTGGAGGCCGGGCTCTCCAACCTGACGCGTCACGTCAACAATCTCCGGAAGTTCGGAGTCCCGCCGATCGTGGCGATCAACAATTTCACCACCGACACCGCCGCCGAGCACGAATTGATCCGCAACTATTGTCGCAATCATCTCGGCGTCGAGGCGGTGATCTGCCGGCACTGGGCCGAGGGCGGCGCCGGCACCGAAGAGCTCGCCCACAAGGTCGCCGCGCTCGCTGACGAGGGCGAGGCCGATTTTGCCCCGCTCTACCCTGATGCGATGCCGCTGCGGCAGAAGCTGGAGACAATCGCGCGCGAGATTTATGGTGCCGAGCGCGTCGCCATCGACGCCAAACTGCAGGCCCGTTTTGCCGAACTGGAAGAGGCCGGCTTCGGCAATCTGCCGGTCTGCGTCGCCAAGACCCAGTATTCCTTCTCGGCCGACCCGACCTTGCGCGGCGCACCCTCCGGCCACACCGTACCGTTGCGTGAACTCCGGCTTTCGGCCGGCGCCGGCTTTGTCGTGGCGATCTGCGGGGACATCATGACCATGCCGGGCCTGCCGCGCGAGCCCGCCGCCGAGCGCATCCATATCGACGCACAGGGGCGCATCGAAGGCTTGTTCTGACGGCTGCTATTGTTCTGAAGGTCGTCACCGGATCCCGGATCTGCGCAGCGGCGTTTCACGCCGCAGCGCGCACGGGACGGCAGCCTGACCCAGGCGGAATACAGCCGGTCCTTCAACCGGTTTCTTAAAGCTTACGCAACGGATCGG
>WPCJ01222464.1_pt1 | contig 19243 bp, 15 predicted proteins | sample 5399831 | NCBI WGS metagenome assembly WPCJ01 (sample SAMN12869470, study PRJNA574797) | sludge metagenome | isolation source: wastewater treatment of pH10 | place: China:Beijing | collected 2019-05-20 | reverse complement strand
GGCATGCTCGCGATCGGCCTGCAGCCGGGCACGCTCACCTACACGACGGTGCTCGTCGCCCTCACCCTCGTGGGCTTCGGCACGGGCTCGCTCGCGATCGGATCGGCAATGATCATGCACGGCACCCCCGAGGAGAAGGCGGGCAGCGCGGGCGCGATCGAGGAGACCTCATACGAGCTTGGCGCCGTGCTCGGCGTCGCGATCCTCGGGTCGATCGCCGCGATCCTCTACCGCTCGGGGCTCGCGGGCAATCCGCTCGTGGACGGGCTCGGTGCCGAGGCTGCAAAGCAGGCGAACGACTCGCTCGGCGCCGCCGCGGCGATCGCCGAGGAGCTGAGGCTCCCCGACCTGCTCGCCACCGCGAGCGAAGCGTTCACCTCGTCGATGCAGACCACCGGGATCGTCGGCGGCCTGAGCATGCTGACGATTGCCGCGACCGTGTTCTTCCTCACACCAAAGGGCACAGACGTTTCTGCGAGCTCCCACTAGGGGCAACGCTGACCGTGTGAGGCGCGGACGCTGCGCGGCGTGATCGTTGGGTGCACCTGCACTCAGGGCCACGCCGCGCATCGAGTCGAGCGCAGCTACCGGCCCGAAACCCGCCCTCGCACCGGCCTACAGCTCGGCGCTTGCACGCCTCGCGACGTTGTAGAACCGGACGTTCTGGTACTCCTCGAGCCCCTCTGCGCTGCCCTCTCTGCCGAGACCCGACTGCTTCACCCCTCCAAAGGGAGCCGCTGCGTTCGACGGCACTCCCTGGTTGATGCCGACCAGCCCCGTCTCGAGCGCGTCCGCAACGTTCAGCGCCCGGTCGAGGTTTTCGGTGAACACGTAGCCAGAGAGCCCGAACTCGGTGTCATTCGCGCGGGCGATGCCTTCCTCCTCTGAGGAGAATCGCTGAATCGCTGCGATCGGCCCGAAGATTTCGACGTTCGCCACGCGGGACTCCGCCGGCACCCGGTCGAGCACCGTTGGAGCAAAGAACTGCCCCGGCCCTTCGTAGGTGGCGCCTCCCGTGCGAAGTTCGGCGCCATCGGCGATGGCCTCGTCGGTCAGCGCGCGCATCTCTCGCACCGCACGCTCGTCGATGAGCGGCCCGACCGCGACGCCCTCGCCGAATCCGTTGCCCACGGGAGAAGCGGAGAGCCGCTCAGCGAATGCCTCGACGAAGGCGTCGGCAATCCCGTCCTGCACGTAGATGCGGTTCGCTGCGATGCACGACTGGCCGCCGTTGCGGAGCTTCGCCGCGAAGACGCCGTCAACGGCGCGCTCGAGATCGGCGTCGTCGAACACGAGCAAGGGACCGTTGCCGCCAAGCTCCATCGAGGTGCGCAGCACTCCGTCACTCGCGATGCGGAGGAGCTGCTTCCCCACCGGCGTCGACCCCGTGAACGAGACTTTCCGCGTGCGCGGGTCCCGCAGGACGGCATCGCTGAAGTCCCCGGCCTTCGACGTGGTCACTACCCGCACAAGCTCAGCGGGAATCCCGGCACGGCGGGCGAGCTCAACCACGAAGTAGGTGGTGAGAGGCGTCAGCGTCGCGGGCTTAACGACAACTGGGCAGCCTGCGGCGAGCGCGGGTGCGATCTTTCGAGTGGCCATTGCGAGGGGGAAGTTCCACGGGGTGATGAGCACGGCGAGGCCGACAGGCGAACGCTTGATGAGCAGGCTCGATCCTCCGTCTGGGACGTCGCGGAACCCGCCGCCGGGACGCACGGCTTCCTCTGCGTACAGGCGCACAAAGTCCGAACCGTACTTCACCTCTCCCCGCGACTCGGCGAGTGTCTTGCCCATCTCGCGTGTGATGAGATGCGCGATCTCTTCGGTGTGCTCGACGATGAGTTCGTACCAGCGGCTCAGCAGTGAAGCGCGGTGCCTGGCAGTGGTCCTTGCCCAGGCTGCGCCCGCGGCGTCAGCGATAGCGAGTTCCGCGACAGCGCCCGCTGCGCTGACGTCTGGGACGCTCGCGATTCGCTGCCCTGTCGCGGGATCGTGAACGGGTATGCCGTCGGCCGGAAGCCCGAGACCCGCGATGACGGAGTCTGCGAGGGCAATCGCTGACGCGGAGCCCGCGAGGAGCTCTGATTCCTGCCGGACGGTGAGTGGGGAAGTCATCGCGAGTGCGCCTCCAAGGATGGACGGCCGGCGGCCGTGATGTGCGTGTGGCTCCGGGGCTGGCGTTGCAACACACGGGTGCGGCAGCCAGTAACGATCCGGGATTTCCTCCACGCTAGGGGGCGCAACACGTAAACAAAAGCGACTGCTCGTAACAATAAACGGTTAGCTACAGTGACAGATGCCTCGCCCACCGGATTGGTCACGTGCCACCTGCAGGTTCCGTGCCGAGCTCACGATATGCCCCCTCGATCGCCTCTCGACACGCCATAAGGGCGGGCGTGCGCTCCGCGCCCCGGCGCATCAGCATGAGAAAGGTTCGATGCATGCCGCCCGGAAGACCGCGCCGCCCAGGCAACCGGGTGACCTGACCAGAGAGCTCGCCAGCGATCGAGCGCGGCAGGAAGGCCGCCGCTTCGCCGCTGGCCACCAACTGCCGGTGAAAGTCGAGGCTGGCAGACTCGAAGGCGACCCGTGGCTCGAAACCGATAGTGCGGCAGATCCCACGTGCCCAGCGGTAAGCATCGGTCTGCCGCGGCTCCATCACCCACGGCAGCCGCGCCAGGGAGTCCACCGAGCTCCCCCCTGACAGGTCCGCTTCTCGCATACCGTCGGGGAGATACATCGCGATCGGATCGTGTCCAAGATCGACTCGCACGAGTCCCGGCGTTGGCGAGAGCGGCGCTCCGGGATACTCATCGGCCACTGCGATGTCTGCCCTGCGCGCACCAAGTTCCCTGATCGCTCCCTCTGGATCGAGCTGGGCGTATTCGAGCGCGAGATTGGGCGCAACCTCCCGCAGGCGACGCATGGCCGGCACGAGCAACCGGGTGCCGAAGGTGTGGAAGGCCGCGACGCGCACCACACCGGAGAGCCCTCCGCGAGTGAGGAGCAGCTCAGCCTCCGCTTCTTCAAGCACGGCGAGCACCCGTTCGGTGTGCACGACGAGGCGCTCCGCATCTGCCGTGAGCCGCACTCCGCGCCCCGCGGGCTCGAGCAGTGAGACGCCGAGCTCGTTTTGCAACCGCGAGAGTTGCTGCGAGATCGACGACACGCTCATCCCGAGCACTTCGGCCGCACCGGTGAGGCCGCCGTAGATCGACACCTCGCGCAGCAGCGCGAGCCTTCGGACATCAATCACAGCACACCGATCCTTTAGCAAACGTGAACAGTACGTTTATATACTTCCAGCCTTCCAAAACAGTACAAGTCCCTCTAGCGTGTGTGAGAGTACCGGCACGAAGGGGTGGGCGATGACAACAGCACAGGTGGACATGGACGAGCTCGATCGGAGGCTCGCCGCGGTCCGTGAGGCCATGCGACTGCGCGAGTTAGACGCGCTCGTGGTCTCCGACCCTGCGAACATGTTCTACCTCACGGGATACAACGCTTGGTCCTTCTACACGCCGCAGATCTTCTACGTACCGCTTGACGGTGAGCCCGTGCTCGCGATGCGAGAAATGGACGCGCTCGGCGCCCATCGCACCGCGTTACGCTACGCAGACTCCGTACTCGGCTACCCCGAAACTTACGTGCACCGGCCGGACACGCACCCAATGGAGTGGATCGCGGAGCGACTGCGGGACCGTGGCGAGGCTGGCCGCGCTCGCAGGGTCGGCTTTGAGGGCGACGCCCACTACTTCTCCGTCCGTTCGTACCTTGCGCTCCGTGACGGCTTCCCCGAGTGGGAACTCGTCGAGAGCCGGGAACTCGTGAATTGGGTGCGGCTCATCAAGTCCGAGTTTGAGATTGGCCAAATGCGTCGGGCGGGCCAAGTCGCGAGCGAGGCAATGCGGCGCGCGGTAGCGGCAATCGAGACGGGGAAGCCACTCAACGAGCTCGCGGCGGAGGTGCTCGCGGCGCAGGCGCGCGGAGTCGACGGCGCCGACGGCGACTACCCGGCGATCGTGCCAATGTTTATGTATGGCGAGGGCGCGGACACGCCTCACCTGACGTGGACGGCGGAGCGGATGGCTGCCGGTGAAGCCGTATCGATCGAGCTGACAGGCGTGCACCGCCGCTACCACGCGCCGCTCGCGCGCACGGTGTCGCTCGGCGCGCCCAGCCGCGAACTCGACCGGCTCGCCGGCGCCACTGTCGAGGGGCTCGACGCGGCGCTCGACGCGCTCCGACCGGGCAACACCTCCGCGGAGGTGCACGCTGCTTTCGACCGCGTTTTACGCCGCTACGGTTTCGAGAAGAAATCGCGACTTGGGTACTCGATCGGTGTGGGCTTCCCGCCCGACTGGGGCGAACGAACGGTCAGCATTCGTGCAGGCGATGACACCGTGCTCGAAGAAAACATGACCTTCCACCTCATCGCGGGTATGTGGATGACGGGCTACGGCTTCGAAGCCTCCGAGTCCGCGCGGGTGGCCGCTGGGGGCGCAGACGTGTTCACCGACGCGCCCCGTCGACTCATCATTCAGGAGGCCTAATGCCCACCCAAATCGCACCACCTTTCGCGGACCGCAGCGAGCTACTCGTCGGTTCCGTCATTGATGCCTCGACTGCGTTACTTGCCGAACAGCAACACGACATCGTGCGGTTTGCGATGGGCGCTCCAAGCGAGGACCTGATGCCAATCGCGCAGCTCGACGAGGCCTTCACCGGCTCGCGGAGCGGGCGGTACGACTACGGCGAGACCGAGGGCGAGCCGCGGCTGCGGGCGCAGATCATGGAGCTCACGTCCCAACGCGGCATCGAGACCAGCGACGAGCGTTTGCTCGTCACGACGGGCGGCATGCAGGGGCTCGACCTCGCATTCAAGCTCTTCGTCGATCCGGGAGACCTCGTCATTGTCGAGGCCCCCACCTACAGCAATGGAAACGCAACTGCGCTGAGCTACGGAGCCGACCTGCTCCCGGCGCCGGTCGACGAGGACGGGCTCATCGTCGAAGCTCTCCCTGAGCTCGTCGCTCGCACCGGCAAGACCCCCCGAGCGATCTACACAATCCCAAACTTCCAAAACCCCACCGGGGTGACCCTGAGCCTCAGGCGGCGGGAGCTCCTCATCGAGCTCGCAGAGCGCTGGGGCGCGATGATCATCGACGACGATCCATACGGCAGGCTCCGCTTCGAGGGCGAAGATTTGCCGGACCTCGCGGGTATTGCCCCCAAGCATCCACTCCTGTTCCAGGTCCGCACCCTCTCCAAGATGATTGCCCCTGGCCTCCGAACCGGTTGGATTGACGTCGACCCCGCCGTGCGTGCCCTGGCGGTGAATGCGAAGCAGGCCATGGACACGTGCAGCAGCGTGCCCGTGCAGAACGCAGTGCTGAACTACCTCACGAGCGGTCACTTCGAGACGCACGTTGCACGACTCAAGCCCATCTACCGCGAGCGGAAGGCCGCAATGCTCGCCGCCGTCGAGCGTCACCTCGGCGGACTGGCGACGACCACCGACCCCGAGGGCGGGTTCTTCCTCTGGCTCACGCTCCGCGGTGACGCGGCTGGCCTCGACACTGAGGCGCTCTTCCCTGCTGCGCTGCGCGACGGAGCCGCGTACATTCCAGGCCCGGCGTTCACCGTCGATGGGAGCATGCGCAATGCCCTGAGGCTCTGCTTCGCGACTTCATCCCCCGCACGCATTGACGTTGGCGTGAGTAGGCTCGCGAGCACGATCAAGCGGGCAATCGCCACCGGAGAGGCCACGCGCGCATGACCTTCTCACCACGCGAACGCGCGGCACTCGATCTTCTGGACGTCGACGCGATCACTGCTGACACCTGCGACCTCATTCGAGGGCGCGGCGAGAACCCAGGCGAGACGGAACGGGACACCGTGCTCCGCCTCGCCGCGATCTGTGCGCGGATTGGCGCCGAGGTCACGCTTCAAGAGGTTGAGCCGGGGCGGGAGAACCTCAGGGCCGCTCTCGGTCCGGCAGATGGGCCGGCGATCCTGTTCCTCGGTCACAGCGACGTTGTGCCCGCCGGGGAGGGGTGGAGCGGTGACCCGTTCGAGCCGCGGATCGCCGGTGGCCGGATCATTGGTCGAGGAACCACAGATATGAAGGGCGGTCTTGCCGCGCTGCTGGCGGCGATGGCAGCGGTTTCGGCCGTTGCGCCCGATCTGCGACTCGAACTACTGTGCACTGTCGACGAGGAGGATCGCGCGCTCGGCGTGCTCGCCGCACTTGCGGCGGAGATGCCGCGAGAGTACCTCGCATGCATCGTTGCGGAGCCAACCGATCTCGACGTGGTGATCGGATGCAGGGGCGCAAGCAACCTCGTCGTCGAAGTGACCGGCGCCTCCGCGCACGCCGGACGGCCTGAGGACGGCGCGAGCTCGATCTACGCCGCAGCGCGGATTGTGGAACTCGTACGCGACCGCCACGCCATACTCGCTGCGGGTGAGCGCGATAGGCTCCTCGGCACCGGGACGTGGAACGTCGGCACAATCGAAGGCGGAAGCGGCACCTCGATGGTGCCGCGAGTGACCACGCTCACCCTCGACCGCCGCACGATGCCGGGCGAGGATCCGGAGACGATCCTCGCCGAACTCCTCGGGGCGGCAAGGATCGATCTGGCCGAATCCGGCATCGCGAACGCTGAACGCATCAGCATCGAGGGCACCGTCGACATGGAGATGCCAGGCTTCCGCACCGAGACCGACTCCCCTGTTGTCCAGATCGCGTCACAGGCACTCCGTGAGCTCGGGGCGTCAGGCACGCAGACCGGCTGGACCGCTGCCTGCGAGGGCGGCTTCGTCGCGCGGCACCACGGTACCCCAACAATCATTCTCGGTCCGGGAGATATCACCGGCCAGGCCCACCAGCCCGACGAGAACGTGGAAATCTCACAGCTCGAGACAGCCGCACAGGCCTACGTGCTCGTCGCGCTTCGACTCGCAGGGGCAGCGCAGCCCACCCACCAACACCAGTCGCACTCATCGGGGAGTGCGTAGGAAGGAAATCATGACCGCACACCAGGAGCTCCCCACAATTACCCGGGACATCGATCTCACACCGATACAACGCAAGAACACACGCAAGTCGGTCGCCGGGGCGGCCATCGGCAATGCTATCGAGTGGTTCGACTACGGCGTCTACGGCTACCTTGTCGTCTACCTCTCGAGCCTGTTCTTCGACTTCGGCGGTGAGCCAGGATCCGCGCTGCCGCGCATTCTCGCGTTCGCCACCTTCGCCGTATCGTTCCTCGTGAGGCCGCTCGGTGGGATCGTGCTCGGCCCGCTCGGCGACAAGATTGGGCGTCGCACCGTGCTGATGGCGACGATCCTCATGATCAGCGTGTCCACGGCGGCGATCGGTCTTCTCCCCACCTACGATTCGATCGGAGTGTGGGCTCCGCTGCTGCTTGTGTTCCTTCGCATGGTGCAGGGGTTCTCCGCCGGCGGAGAATACGCGGGTGCCGCTGTCTTCATGGCAGAGCACGCGCCCGATAATCGACGCGGCTTCTACGGTTCGTTCCTCGAGTTCGGCACGCTCGCGGGCTTCTCCGGCGCGGCAATCCTCGTCACGACCATGACGCTCGTACTCGGCGAGGACGCGATGATGGCCGGCTGGTGGCGCCTACCGTTCCTGCTAACGCTCCCCCTCGGCCTGCTCGCCCTCTGGATGCGCCGCAACGTCGAAGAGCCTGAGACGTTCACCTCGGACATCGACATCTCAGGGAAGGCCAAGCAGAGCGCCTGGGCCTCGCTGCGCGAACTCATCGTGCGGTTCCCGAAGCAGGTGCTCAAGCTCGCCGGCTTCGTCATCCTCATCAACGTCGCGTTCTATCTCGTGCTCACGTACATGCCGAGCTATCTCTCGACGACCCTTGGGCACGGAGCGGCGGAATCGAACTTCTCGCTCGTCATCATCCAGCTCATCATGATGGCGGTCATTGTGCCGTTCGGTGCACTCTCGGATCGGATCGGACGCAAGCCGCTGCTGCTCATCGCGAGCATTGGCTTTACCCTGCTGTCAGTTCCTGCGGTCATGCTCATCCAAGTCGGCACGGTCTGGTCGCAGCTCGCCGGCATCGGGATCCTCGGACTGTTCCTCGTCATGATCATCTCGAATATTTCCGCGACGCTTCCCGCGCTCTTCCCCACCTCCGTGCGCTATTCCGGATTCGCGATCGGCTACAACGTGTCGACGGCGATCTTCGGCGGCACCGCCGGAATGATGAACGAGTTCCTCATCGACCGCACCGGCAATGTGCTCATTCCCGGGTGGTACCTTGCGGCAGCCGGCGTGATCGGTTTCATCTCCGTGCTGACCTTCAACGAGACAGCTGGCCGCTCCTTGCGCGGCAACGTGCTCCCGGGCAGCGACGACGCTGCGCGCCTCGCGCGCGGCGAGAAACTCATCGGGGCAAAGGCCAGCTAAACCGCGCAACCCCACCTCCCGGTGGCCGGCATCGACGTCGAGATGCCGGCCACCGCCCATGTCCGTATGAAAGGAACGTCACCATGTCAACAGCACCCGTCGCACTCGTCACCGGAGGTACTTCCGGGATCGGGGTGGTCATCGCCCAACAGCTCGTCGAAGCCGGACACTGCGTAGTGGTCTCCGGGCGTTCCGAGCAGCGCGGCTCAGCCGTTGCGGCAGAGCTTGGCGATCGCGCGCGGTTCGTGCGCACCGATCTCACGGCGACCGGCGCCGCTGCCGATCTCATCTCCCGCGCAACAGAGACCTTTGGACGCCTTGACGTGCTCGTCAACAATGCCGCAATCGACCACACTGGCGAACTACTCGAGGTCGGGGAGGCAGATATTCGCGCGACGTTCGAGACGAACACCTTCTCGGCGATGAACCTGCTCATCGCGGCGGCGCGGACCATGCGCGAGCAAGGCGACGGCGGCTCGATCATCAACATCACGTCACGCCTCGCGAGCATCGGCGTGCCGACCATGGGCGTCTACAGCGCGTCGAAGGGCGCGATGCTTGCATTCACGAAGGCCGCGGCAATCGACCTCGCCCCCTACAACATCCGCGTGAACGCCGTCGCCCCCGGCATGACACGCACCCCGCTCTACCAGGAGTGGCTCGATGGCCTTCCCGACCCCGAGGCAGAAGCGCGCCGGGTCGCGGAGGCGATCCCGCTCGGGCGCATTGCCGAGCCAGCTGACGTCGCCGCCGTGGTGCGTTTTCTCGCCTCGCCGGAGGCCTCCTACCTCACCGGGGCATCGATCCCGGTCGAGGGTGGCTACCTCGCGAAGTAGGCCGAGGCGACGTCTGGAAAGCCGCGGGTCCGGTCAAACCAGTGTCGTCACCCATCGCCAAGTTCACGCATGACTGCCTCACGCACGGCGACGTGTGCCGGGTGCGCTTCCGACCCCTCACGCACCAGCAAGTTGATGGTGCGCTCTTGCCCCACCGACAGCCAGGCGCTCGGTGTGAGCTTGAGCCCGGATTCACGGATCACCATGTCTGGCAGGAAGGCCGCCGCCAGCCCGTGCTCGACCATCCGGAGGTGAAACAGGAGGTCGCTCGTGGTGTGCGCAACGTAGGGATCGAAGCCGCGTTCGCGGCACACGCGCAATGCCCACTGCGTCGCAGCAGACGTGGGGGGTTCCAATACCCAGGGTACGCTGCCCATTCCCGCGGGCCCCTCCGACCGCACGCCAGGTGGTAGGTAGGCACGCACCGGATCGGTGCCGAGGGTCGTCACCGTCACTCCCGCAGGGGCGGCCTGCCCGACTCCCGGGTACGCGTCAGTGAGCACCGCGTCGACTTGCCGTGACGTGAGCATCGTGATGCCGAACTCCGGGTCGGCGCGGGTGACCTGGACCTGGAGCTCCGGGTAGCGCTCCGCGAGGCGCAGCAATGCGTCTGGAATGATTGCTCGACTGATGGTGGTGAAGGCTGCGAGCCGAACGACTCCCTGCGGCCGTTGGTGCGTCGTGGCGAGGTCAGCCTCAGCCTTCTCGATGGCAGAGAGGATCGCCTCCGTGTTCCTCACGAGCTCATCGCCAGCCGGGGTGAGCCGCACGTTGCGCCCAGTGCGCTCAAGCAGTTTGACTCCCACATCCCGCTCAAGCTGGGCAAGCTGCTGCGAAATGGCGGAGTGTGTGTAGGCGAGCTCACGCGCTGCGGCGCTCATCGTGCCGCGGTGTTTGAGTTCCCTGAGGATAACGAGTCGGCGCAGATCAAGCATACGTACCATCCTCCCGGGTGAGCGCCGCAATCGCGAGCACAACGAGCGCCGCCTCGTTCGGCACGCTGAATCGCAGCCCGATGAGCTCCTCAAACTGGGCCAGCCGTTTGACGATCGTGTTCCGGTGACAGAACAGTTGCTCGGCCGTGGCCTTGATCGACCCATTCGCAAGATATGCGGCGACGGTGTCAAGCAGCCGCCGCCGGGCGTTTGGCCCGAGGGCCCGCACCCGCGACACGTCCACGGGAGCAAGGTCGGGAGGGAACAGCTCCTCCACCGCGCGCCATGCGACTCCTGCCCACGTGTTCTTCGACGTCAGCAGTACCGGCGTATCGAAGTCGTATGCGTAGAGCAACGCGTGCCCGGTGTGCAGCGCCGGCAGGAGACCGCGCACGCCCTGAATTGGCGCGAAAAAGGCCGCGCGTCCGCTAAGCGAGGGCTCGTCCCCCTCGCTTTCATGCAGCCGTACCTGCCGAACGTGGCACGTGACCCGCCCAGGCTCGTGCGCATACGGCCATTCGCCGCTCTCACACAGTTCGCAGTCGGTCGCGTGCTGCCCCGGCTGCACGACGAGTGCGTACTCGGATTCTGCTTGCAGTCCGAGGTCGCGACAGATCATTGCGAGTTCCCCTTGGCCCGGTGCCGGCTCCTCGAACAACCTCCGCAGAGCTTGACGGCGTACGGTCTCGCTCCGACGCTGCAGCCGATCAGCTTCTCGGAGATAGGCGTACTGCACCTCGCGTACGTGCCACTCAACGAGCCCCAAAAACAGGCCGGTATTTCGGACCAGGCACTCCATCTGGTCGGGGCCTGTAATGCTGCGCAGCGCGTTCCAAATGACGCGAGAGTTCGTTCGCACGCCATCAAGCAGCTGCTCGGCTGGTACTCCCTGTCTGGCTCGACGCGCGCCGAGATCAGCCGGCAACCGCCGCAGTTCGTCGGGCAGCTGTTTGCCTGCGAGGAGCAACAGGTACATCTCCATTGTCGAACTCACAAGGTCGGAGATGTCGCCCGCGGGCACCGCCCCCTCGTAGACCACGTTTCCGTCGAAACCGTCGAAGAAGTCATCAACCATGCGTTCTTTGTGCCTGCCGAGCAGCGCAACGAGTTCGACCCACTCTGCGTCCCGAGCCACGCCAGATAGGTCGGGAAGCGGAATACTGTGAACCACGTCACCCCTCACCAGAAAAGTGTGCACATCACCACTCTAGCCGCCCGAAAGACGGAACTCGTGGCCATTGAATGCATCATAATGCACCTGATTTCATGGAGGGAGTCTTGGCACCGTTGCCGAACACACCCGGAAGGATCAACGATGAACCCCGAAGCCGCCCTGAGGCACGCAGAGGATACCTCCACACCTCGTCGCCCACGCATGGTGCGCACCGCGGTCGTGGTGGGTACCGCACTTGAGCACTACGACTTCTTCCTCTACGGAACCGCCGCGGCACTGGTGTTCAACACCCAGTACTTTGCCAGCGATAACCCGCTCGTTGCCTCGCTCGCTGCGTTTGCAACATTTGCTGTCGGCTTCGCGGCTCGACCACTTGGTGCAGTGATCTTTGGCCACTTGGGCGATACCCTCGGGCGTCGCGCAACGCTTATCTTCACCCTCGTGCTCATCGGAGTTTCAACCGGCCTGATCGGGGTGATCCCAAACCAGGACGTTATCGGGATCATGGCCCCGATAGCCCTCGTTACGCTCCGCTTCCTCCAGGGCATCTCGTTCGGAGGCGAGTGGGCCGGCGCGGTAACGCTCGCTTCAGAACACGCACCACAGGGCAAGGAGGGACTGTACGCAAGTCTCCCCCAGCTCGGCTCGCCGATCGGCAACATCATTAGCTCCGGCGCATTTCTCGCGCTCGGCACCCTGCCGCCGGACGCCTTTCAGGCGTGGGGCTGGCGCATCCCGTTCCTCGCAGCTTTCCCGCTGCTCGGTGTCGCGCTTTGGGTACGCACGCTCGTCGACGAGTCCCCAGCGTTCAAGACTGCGACGCAGGCCAACCTCATCCAGAAAGTGCCGGCTTGGCAGGTGGTCCGACGTGCCCCAGGCCGCATGTTCACCGCTGCGGCCGTTGCGTTCGTGTCCATTGGCGGTTTCTTCCTCGTCACCACGTTCGCCATTAGTTATGGCACGGGAACGGTCGGGCTGAGCTCGAGCACAATGTTGACGGCGACACTCTCAGCAGCGGCGCTACAGATCGTGACAGTGCTGGTCACTGGTTCCGTTGCCGACCGCATAGACCCGATCAAACTGGCGACCTGGGGGTGCGCCGTGACCGCCGTGCTTGCGTTTCCTGCGATCCTGGCGCTGTCGTCCGGCAGTCCGGTACTCGCGATCGTCGCGATCATCGTGATCGTGCAGCCGATCGCCGTCGCCTACGCCGTAACCGGCGTCATTCTGCCCGAACTCTTTCACACGAGCATCCGCTACTCAGGCGTGGCCCTCGGCTTCAACATCGCGGGCTTCGTCGGTGGCTTCGTGCCGATGATCGCAACCTCACTGCTCATCGTCTCAGGTTCAAAGTCGTGGCCGATCTCGGTGTTGCTCCTCGTCATCGCTCTGATCTCTCTCGCCGGCGTGCGGATCGCGAACCGACTGATCCCGCCCATGGGTCGACGCAGGACAGGTAACGCCGCGGAGGCAACCCAAGCCGAGTAACCCTACTGACTCACCCCCCGCGCAGCAGTGCCCCGAGGCTCCCTCGGGGCACTGCTGCGCGTGCAGACAGGAGACTGTCAACACATCCAAACGTGTCATTTTGACTAACAGGTTTCCGTCACTGAATGTCGCTTTTCATAACCATTACCGCTCTCTAGCCTGATGAGAGGACTTCTCTCGCGTCCAGCCCAAACACCACTAGGAGGCCACATGAGCACCATCGCAGCGCAGCGTGTCAAGACCGAGGTCCCCGGACCTCGCTCGCAGGAACTCGCCGCCCGCAAGGCCGAGTTCGTCTCGGCGTCTGTCAACCCCGCGTTTCCCGTGTACATCGCATCTGCGCAGGGCACGACCCTCACCGACGTCGACGGCAACGAATTCATCGACTTCGGTTCTGGCATTGGCGTCACCACCCTCGGCCACGGCAATGCAGGCACGACGGGCGCCGCCGTCGAGCAAATCGGGCGCTTCACACATACGCTCTTCGGAGTCACCCCCTACGAGGGTTACGTCGAGGTGTCGCGCAGACTCACCGAGATCACACCGGGTGACTTTCCGAAGAAGTCGATGCTCGGATCGACGGGGGCGGAAGCAATCGAGAACGCCATCAAGATTGCGCGTGCCTACACTCGTCGCAACGGCATCGCCGTCGTCGACCATGCCTACCATGGCCGCACGAACCTTACCCTCGGCCTCAACTACAAGGCCACGCCCTATGCCGCAGGGGCAGGGCCTCGCCCGGGTGAGATCTACCGCACGTCGAACTCGTACCCGTTCCACGATGGGCTCGAGGGCGCTGAAGCCGCCCGCCGCGCAATCGCCTACCTCGAAAAGACTGCCGGCACCGAAAACCTCGCCTGCCTGCTCATCGAGCCGATCCAAGGTGAGGGCGGCGTCATCGTCCCGGCCCCAGGGTTCCTCAGCACGATTCAGCGCTGGTGCAATGACAACGGCATCGTGGTCATTGCCGATGAGATCCAGACCGGCCTTGGGCGCACGGGAAAGATGTTCGCCAGCGAGCACTTCGATTTTGTCCCGGACCTCGTCGCCATCGCTAAGGCGATCGCCTCCGGCATTCCACTTTCCGCGGTCACAGGACGCGCCGAGATCATGGACGCGATGGCGCCCGGCGCGTTGAGCGGCACCTTCAGCGGCAACCCCGTCGCATGCGCAGCAGCCCTGTCCGTCCTCGATCAGCTTGAGACGCGGGGCACGCTCGATCGGGCTGCAGAGATTGGCGAGCGGCTGCAGGCGGGTCTACTGGCGCTGAAGTCACGCTTCCCCGTGATCGGCGACGTTCGCGGTCTCGGCGCTCTCCACGGCATCGAGCTGGTCCACGCGGATGGCACCCCGAACCCCGAGGCCTACCGCGCGCTCAGCCGCCTCACACTTGAGCGCGGACTGATCCTCATGGCCGGCGGCAGCGACGGCCACGTGCTCCGCATGCTCCCCGCAATCACCGTGACGGACGAGGTCCTCGACGAGGCGCTCGCTATCCTCGAGCACGCACTCGAGGCGTACTCCGCCTAGCGCGGAGTACGAGACGGCGATTCGCGCGTCCAGGACCAGATTTCCTGGACGCGCGAATCGCCGTTCGCGAAACTGGGTGAGGCATCCCCATCACGACACGGGCCCAGATCAGCGAGTTCAGGAAACCTGACGACGCACACGCCGGCTGCGCGCACACCTGCACGTCCTGGGCCCTCCGGGAGACCTATGCGGCGGTGTAGCCACCGTCGACGGGCAGCACGATACCCGTCACATACTGGGCACCATCGGAGATGAGATACGCGACGGCTGCTGCGACATCCTGCTCCGAGCATAGCCTCGCGAGTGGCACGCGCCCCGCCTGTTCCTGCTCGGCGACTACGGGGTCCGGTTGGTCGCTCAGCCAGGCCTCGATAAGTGGCGTCTTCGTCATGCCCGGCGAAACGACGTTCACCCGAATGTTTTTCGGGGCGAGCTCGATCGCCGCGGCGGTGGAGAAACTGTTAATCGCCCCCTTGCTCGCTGCGTAGCCGCTTACCCCGGCCATCCCAGCGACAGCGAGGCGTGAGGAAACACTCACGATCGAGCCCCCTCCGGCTGCGTCGAACAACGGCACGACCGCCTGCGTCATGAGGATCGTCGCCGTGACGTTGAGCGCGAGAGTCTCTGCGAGCCGAGTCGCATCATGCTCTCCAATCAGATCATTGTGCCTTCGTCCGACATTGTTGACGAGGCCTACGAGGCGCCCGAAGACCGCAGGGTCAAGCGCCTTATAGGCCGCGACGACGATGTCTGCGGCATTTGGGTCGGCGTGGTCGACCCTCACAAATGCCAGGCGCGGCCCGAGGACGGCAGCGAGTTCTTCGCCCTGCGCAACACCGCGGCCCGTCGCCAAGACAGCGTAGCCGCGCTCGACGAGGGCCTCGGAGATCGCCCGTCCGATCCCGGAGGTACCGCCGGTGACGATTACTGTCGAGGCAACTGCTGTCATGACGCGAGAATCCTTCCGATACGAGGGTCGAGTGTGGGCGCTGGCTGCACTATACAGCGATGACCCCCTCAGGGTCGTACACGGCCTCACCACCGAGAACGGTCGCCGCAACGGGAATGTCGGAGACCTCCTCTGGCAACACGTCACGCGGGTCAGCGCCAAGCACCGCAAGGTCGGCGAGTGCACCTACCGCGATTACCCCCTTCCGCCCAGCCCATCCGGTCACCTTTGCCGGGCCTGTTGTGTAGGCGGCGAGGGCCTCGTCGATCGTGAGACGTTCGTGCGCGCCGTAGAGATGCCCGCTCTCGGTGCGGCGCAGCATGGAGGATTCGATGACGCTGAGCGGTGCGCCGGGAGCAACTGGGCGGTCAGAGGTCAGCGCGAGCGACATGCCGGCGTCGAGAAGACTCTTCGAGCGGAACGACCACTCAGCTCGGTCATCGCCAATGAACTCGCGGAAGCCGTCCCCGTAGAGCGTGAGGAAGCGCGGCTGACCGATCACCGTAAGTCCCGCCTCGGCGAGCTCTGTGAGCTGCTCCGGTCTCACAACCCCACCGTGCTCAACACGGTGCGGCATGGGCGGTGTGATGCCCTCCGCCCGGAGCGTGTGGGCGATATCGATTGCCAGGTCGACAGCTTCGTCGCCGACGGCGTGCATCGCAAGCGCCCACCCACCCCGGCCCGCGTCGAGGGCGTGGCCACGAATGTCGTCGCGGTTGCCCTGGTAATAGCCATGGCTGCCAGCGCAGTGGTGATACTCCTCGGTCATGCGCGCGGTGGCCCCGAGAATCGAGCCGTCAAGAAAGAACTTCGCCGGCCCGAGTTGCAGCCGGTCATCGCCGAGGCCGCTTCGCACTCCAGTGTTGAACCCAACGAAGGATCCTGTTGCTCCGGGCTCCCCGTGCCTGGCGAGCGTTGATGACTCCGGCATGACCTGCTGTCTCGTGCGGAGGCTCCCGCGGGCGAGCACGTTTTGGTACGCGGAGAACTCCTGGGGACTATGCCCAATCCAACCCCCACCAATCCCAGCATCCGTCACGCTCGTGAGCCCCTCGCTCACGTAGTGGGCCGTGGCGGCTTCGAGCGCCTCTTCGATCCGCGCGAGCGGGTATGGGAGCATAACGTCCTGGACGAGCCGCATTGCCTGCTCTTCAAGCAGCCCTGTGGGCTCCCCGCGCTCGTCAAGCACGATCCGGCCACCCTCGACACCGCGCAGGGCAGCTTCATACACACCGGTCTCCGACATCGCCGCTCGGTTAAGCACACAGGCGTGCCCAGAGGTGTGCTTGAGCCACACTGGGCGGCCCCCAGCTGCAATTGTGAGGCGGTCGGGATCCGGGTAACGATTCCCAACGCTCATCTGATTGAACCCGGCGCCGACAATCCACTCCCCCGCGGGGGTGTCGCTTGCGCGCTCGGCGACGAGAGCGTAGATCTCATCGAGACTCCTGGCCGGTGCGACGTCGAGCTCAACAAGCGTGAGCCCGAACCAGACGCTGTGGGCGTGAGCATCGATGAACCCGGGCAGCACGGTCTTGCCCCGGATATCGCGTGTCACGCGCGCATCAAGACGAAGTGCGTCCTCGCCGAGAGCAATGATCCGGCCGTCGTGGATGGCCACGGCGTCGGTGGTGCCTACCGCCGACATCGTATGGATTCGGCCACCACGAAGGATGAGGTCGATGTTCACGCTGCTCCTCCACTCCGAGTTTGGTGCGAGACGGGTCTCTGCAACCATCTTTCTTGATAGTTCGCTGCGCTGCAATGACGGATGACCATGCGTTTTGGATCTAAAATCAGCATCATGCTAGGTTCATACGATCTCGAGATGCAGGCAGTATCGCTCGATCTCGATCCACGCTGGCTTGAGCTCGTCGCTGAGGTGCAAGACCGACGGGTCGAGCTGCGCGACAATTTCCTCCGGGGGTTCCCCGTCGCCGAGAAGTACGGCGACAATGCCGTTGCCTCCGCCGATGTAGTCGAGGTCGTCGATGACAGCCTCGAAATGTTCCTGCTGCAACTCGCGGGGACACCGCTTCCGGAGCGACTCCAGAGCTTCCCGGAGCGGCTCGGTACGCGGCGGGCGGGCCAGGGCGTGCCCGAGAGCCTACTACTCGAGGGCGTGCGCACGAACTTCGCCGTGCTCTGGGAAGCGTTCAAGCGAGCTGCAGGCGAGGCAGAGTCGGAGCTGCTCGTCGCGCAGGTCGAGACGCTCATCGGCCTGGTCGAACAACAGGTGTCCCGGGTTCAGCGGGCCTACCTCACGGAGTCGCAGCGGCTCAGCCAGGACACGCGACGCACCATCGATCACGCGCTCGCGCGTTTTATCACCGGAGACCTTCTCAGCCAATCAGAGCTTACGCTGCTCGCTGAGGCGCTCGGGACACCCTCGGACGGCGAACTGTGGGTGGCTCTACTGTCCCCCTCAGGAGTTCCACTCGAGCGACTTCTCGCCCCCTGGCGAGCGAGTCTCTCCTGGCAGGGTGTCTTCGTACTCCTCAGCCCCGATCACGCCCAACCGGACCTTCCGGCGGAAGCCAGGGGCGTCATCACCCGCCATCCGGCACCCCTCGACCGCCTCCCTGCCCTGGTGCGTGAAATGACGCGACTCACCACGCCATTGCAGCATAGCGGCGTGGCCTATCTCGACGATCTCGTGCTCCACAGCGCGCATGCGAGCGCGGCCGGACACTTCGACGACCCAGCCTCGGTGCTCGGCCGCGATTTCTTCGAGATCCGTGAGGTTGAGCAGACGCGGCTTCGCGAAACGTTGCGCGCGTTTGCGGAGACGGGCACCGTTGGGGGCGCTGCGGCGCTGCTGTTTTGCCATCGCAACACTGTTGTCACCCGGATGCGCCGAGTTGAAGCGCTTACCGGGTACAACCCACTCGTTCCTCGACAGCTGGCGATCCTCGCAGTATTCCTCGGCCTCTGGTAAGCCAGCAGATGAAGCTACCTTGCTCCCATAGAAAGCCACAGTGATCACAGCCCTTTCTGCGAGCTACCACTAGGGGGCGATAGGCTCCACTCTCGGGGTCGATAGGTACCTGGGTACCACCTGCCCCGGTACTGGGGCAGGACGCGCTGGATCCTCCAGGCTCATAGTCTTGGAAGTATCAAGGCGGCGTACGGCAGAAAGGAATGTCATCATGACCACCGACGCACACCCCACTCAGCTTCCAGGTTCGGACGTTCAGACCGAGTCCGCTGCGCCCGACACCTCGGTTTCCGAGAGCGCAACTCCCGCGGCGCCCGAGGCGCCGGCTCAGCCGGTAGCGGCCACACCCACCCCGGTGTACGCGCCGCCGCAGGCCACCGCGTCGCAGCCGACCGTGCAGTACACGTCGCCCTACACCGGGTCGACTCCGCTGGCGCAGCAGGCCCAGCAGTCACAGCAGGCTCCCCAGCCCGGCGGCTACGCGGTCCCGCCACAGGGCGGGTACGCGGCACCGCCGCAGGCGCCCTACTATGCCGTCCCAGGCCACCTCGACCCCGCGCCAGGCAAGAATAGCTACGGCTTCGCCATCGCGAGCTTCGTGATCGGCATTGCGTCGATCCTGAGCGCCTGGACCTTCGTCGCGCCGATTGTCGGCCTCGTCCTCGGAATCCTCGCGCTCCGCCGCAACACGAAGGAGCGCACGCTCGCGCTCTGGGGCGTCTGGCTCAATGGCGCCATGCTCGCGTTCGCGGCAGTGGGGCTCGTGCTCCTCATCGGCCTCACCTCGTTCGGCCTCTTCGCCGGGGCGGCGTCTTACGGGTTCTAGCCCACCGCCGCCGCACGCACGGGCGGGCTCTCCCCACGCGGGAGGGCCCGCCCGTTCGCTTTGCCTGCGGCCTTGTCAGCCCGGCGTCACCCGCGACGCTGGAAGCCCCGGCGTCAGC
>WPCJ01256371.1_pt1 | contig 19255 bp, 19 predicted proteins | sample 5399831 | NCBI WGS metagenome assembly WPCJ01 (sample SAMN12869470, study PRJNA574797) | sludge metagenome | isolation source: wastewater treatment of pH10 | place: China:Beijing | collected 2019-05-20 | reverse complement strand
AAGACGCTGGCTTTCGATGAGGCCGTCAATGTAACTCTCGGCTTACCGTTTGTTCGCACGTCACCAGACCATGGCACGGCCTTCGACATCGCGGGCAGCGGTATCGCACGACCGGACAGCTTGATTGCAGCGCTGAAACTGGCTGCGGAATTGGCCGGCAATGCCAGGAGCACGGACGCATGAGCGCCGACGGACTGCCGCCGCTTCGAGACGTCATCGAACGCCACGGCCTGCAGGCCAAGAAGGCGCTCGGTCAGAACTTCCTGCTCGACCTGAACCTGACAGGCAAGGTGGCGCGTACCGCGGGTGATCTGACCCAGTCGACAGTCATTGAGGTTGGCCCGGGGCCTGGCGGGCTGACACGCGCCTTGCTCCTGCATGGTGCCCGCCGCGTGGTCGCCATTGAGCGTGACGAACGCTGCCTGGCGGCGCTCTCCGAGGTATCGGACCACTATCCGGGACGCTTGGAGGTTATCTCGGGCGACGCGCTCAAGACCGATTTTTCGACCTTGGTGACCGACGGCCCGGTCAAGATCGTCGCCAACTTGCCCTACAATATCGGCACCGAGCTGCTCATTCGCTGGCTAATCGTCGATCGTTGGCCGCCTTTCTACCAATCGATGACGCTGATGTTCCAACGTGAGGTAGCCGAGCGTATCGTCGCCAAACCCAACTCCAGCGACTACGGCCGGCTGGGCGTATTGGCGGGCTGGCGAACGGAAGCAAGGATCGCGTTCGATGTCCCACCACAGGCTTTCACGCCGCCACCCAAGGTGACCTCGTCCGTCGTGCACATAACACCGCGCGAAGCCCTTCTCTCCGCAGATGTGAAGAAACTCGGCCGGGTGACCGAGGCGGCGTTTGGTCAGCGCCGCAAGATGCTGCGGCAAAGCCTCAAAAGCCTCGGCGGCGAGAAATTGCTGGAGCGGGCCGAAATCGATCCGACCCGCCGAGCCGAAACCCTCAGCGTCGAGGAGTTCGTGCGGCTGACCAACTTGCTGGATAGCTGAGACTCACCAGCGGCGGCTCTTGCTCATTCCAGGTCGGCTCTTCTGCGGACTCCAGTTCATGCGGGGAACTGGACAGCTCCGTCATTCAGGAAGCATGCACGGTCGAAGAGGCTGAGATCCAGAGGATTTGGCAGGCGAACGTCGCCGAGATTCGGGAACGGCTTGTTCGCGGGATCGTAGGAACGGTCGATCTGAGAGATGAAGACAAAGATCAGCCCCTTGTTGCGAGCGAACGATCTCAGCTCCCGGATCTGATCGACCAGATCCGGGCTCTGGCGATTCTGATCGAGCAATTGCAGGTAGTCGACCACGACAAGCGTGCCCCGCGGCGCCGCTTCGAGCGTGGTTATCATGTAACCGGCATCGATTGCATCAGAACCATCGAACTCGAACCGACTGTCAAACTCGGCTGGTTCAACGCCAAGGGCGTGAAAGCGTCCGAGAATGTCCTTCTGGGTGTATTCGAGCGAGAAAAACGCGCTACGACGTCCGATCTTCATCGCCTCGATCGCCAATTCGAGGCTGAAGAGTGTCTTGCCTTGACCTGGACGCGCACCGACCAGAAGCAGATCACCAGGCTGCAACGAAGAGAGCAACCTGGCAGCCGCTGGCAGTTCGCCATGTCTGGATGCCAGCAAACTCCAGCTCCCAAATCCTTCTTTGGCCGCTGTACGGTCAAGGGCGGCATGAAGAGGGATGTTTTCCTCGCGCGACAGCCGCTTGGCCTGTCGCTTCAATTGATAGGCAGGGACAGAGAGCTTCATCGAAAAACCTCCTATTGCGAGCTGGTTTCGCAATCCCTCCTTATGCGCGATGCTCGAACAGTTGGTTCGATGAGAAATTGGCCCCGCATGACAATGCTTCCCAAATGGAGGGCGGAGGCGCGGGCCGGTGCCGGGCGGCAGCATAGCAAGGCTTCGCTGAGTCGAGAACTGCCTCGATCCACCTCAGAAGCCAGGGAAATTCAGACGGCTTCGTCCAGAAGACCGGACACGAAATCGAACAGCCCGGGCCGGCGGTCGCGTCGCAGGCGTTCGGCGGCAACAATGGCGCGCACTTCCGTGAAGGCGCGGTCAAGATCGTCATTGACGATGACGAAATCATACTCCGTCCAGTGTTCGATCTCGGTACGCGCATTTTTCAAACGCGTTTCGATGACCTGTTCCTGGTCTTCCGCACGGCGCTTCAATCGCGCCTTCAGCTCCTTCATTGAAGGCGGCAGGATGAAGATCGAGACGATGTCGCCGCGCATCTTCTCCTTCAGCTGTTTCGCTCCCTGCCAGTCGATGTCGAAGAGCATGTCGCGCCCTTCGGCCATGGCGCGCTCGGCAGGTTCGCGCGGGGTTGCATAAAAGTTCCCGTGCACTTCCGCCCATTCGAGCAGTTCGTCATTGTCACGCAGCAGCTCGAACTCGCGACGCGGCCTGAAATGGTAGTGAATACCGTCGATTTCGCTGCCGCGACGTGGGCGCGTCGTCACCGAGACCGAGAGTTCGAAGCTTTGGTCACTCTCAATCAGATTTCGCGCAATCGTCGACTTTCCGGCACCCGAGGGCGACGACAGAACGAGCATCAGGCCCCGACGGCGGATGCGGGAACCGGTGTCCTTGACGGCCATCTGTTACTCCAGATTCTGGACCTGTTCGCGAAATTGGTCGACGACGGCCTTCAGTTCCAACCCTATCGCGGTAACTGCGGCTGCGTTCGACTTCGAACACAAAGTATTCGATTCGCGATTGAATTCCTGCGCCAGAAAGTCGAGCTTGCGGCCGATGGGCCCTCCAGCGGAAAGCAGTGCCCTACCCGAGGCCACATGGGTCTTCAGCCGGTCGATCTCCTCGCGGATGTCTGCTTTCGTAGCAAGGAAAGCTGCCTCCATGTGAAGCCTGGCTTCATCCAGCCCGGCACCGGTATCCATCAACAGGCGGACCTGTTCGGCGATCCGCTCGCGGATCACCGCCGGTTGACGCGATGGATCCGCTTCAGCACGAAGTGTCAGCGTTTCGATTGCATCGAGTTGGCCGGAAAGCAGCGCGCGCAAGGCTTCCCCCTCACTCTGTCGCGCCTTGACAAGGCCATCGATGGCCTCCTCGAGCACCTGCGCGATCGCCGCGTCAAACGCCGCCCGCATCTCCTCGGTCTCGATCGTCTCGGGCACTTCCAGCACCCCACGCAGGGCCAGCAGTCCATCGGCGCTAGCTGGCGCTGCGCCAAACTGTTCCTGCAGCCGTTTCGCGAGGCCTGCGATATCCTTCAGAAAGGCTTCATTGACAACCGGCTGAACGGTCTGACTGCTCGTCCGCCCCACGGTCAGCGTCGCCTGGAAATTTCCGCGCGCAAAGCGCTTCTGCACGGCCTGACGAACGATCTGTTCAAGCCGGTCATAGCCAGGCGGCAGCCGCAGTCTCGCCTCGACACTCTTGCCGTTGACGGACTTCACCTCCCACGCGACGGCAGTGCCCTGATAATCAGCGGCCGCCCGCGCGAAGCCGGTCATGCTCTGCAGATTCATATCCCCGCGCCCCCAAAAGCGCTCTTATTGGACCGTGTTTGTCCCGGTCGCGTCACCATTGTTGGCCGGCGGCGTGGCAGTCCCGGCCTTAGCCGCTTCTTCCGCCTGCTTTTTCATCAAAGCGCGGTAGCGCGCCACGTTCTCGTTGTGATCGTCAAGAGTTTCGGCAAACACATGCCCGCCATTGCCATCGGCAACGAAGTACAGGTCTTTCGTCTTGGACGGGTTGGCCACGGCTTCAAGCGACGCACGCCCTGGATTGGCGATCGGCGTCGGCGGCAGACCATTGATCTGATAGGTGTTGTAAGGCGTCTGCTTGTCGATGTCCGACTGATAGATCGGCCGATCGCCAGGCTTGCCCTTGCCACCGAACAGACCATAGATGATGGTCGGATCGGACTGCAGCCGCATGCCCTTGCCCAGACGGTTCAGGAAGACGGCCGCCACCCGGGAACGCTCGTCACTGCGGCCGGTTTCCTTCTCGACGATGGAAGCAAGCGTGACGAATTCATCGACATTGGCCAAAGGCAGATCGGTCGAACGACGTTTCCAGATTTCCTCGACGAGTTCCTTCTGATCGGCCAGCAGCTTGTCCACCATCTGCTGACGGGTGGCGCCGCGCGTGAACCGCAGCGTGTCGGTGGCGAGGCTGCCTTCCGCAGGCAGAGTGGCCGGCATCTCACCGGTCAGAGCCTCCTCAGCGGCGACGCGCTGGAACGCCTGCTGGACCGTCAGTCCTTCCGGGATGGTCAGCGAATACATCACCGACTTGCCGCTCTTCAAAAGATCCATGATCTCGCGCATCGAGGCACGTGGCTTGATCTGGTACTCACCAGCCTTGAGCGCCTGGTCATTGCCATAGGCACGCACGCCCAAGCGGAAGATGCGCGCGTCACTGATCAGGCCCCGCCGCTCCAGCTGATCGGCAATGTCCTGCACACCGCTGTTCGGCTTGACGAGAAAAGTGTCGCCATTGGCCGACGGTCCCTGGCCAAAGAACTCCTGCCTGCCGAAGTAAACCGCGCCGCCGGCGGCGATCACAGCCAGCATGACGCAGGAGACAAGGAAGTTCATGAAGACGATGATCTGGCTGCGCGATGCACGCGACCGCTTGGCAGGAGGTGGCGTGCCCGCTTCCGGACGCAGCGCCTCACTCGCAGTCTTGGGGATGATCGGCGTGGTCTGCGCGGCGGCCTGGCTGACATCCTCGTTGTTCGTCGGAGCAGTGTTCATGGCGCCCTACCGTATGTCCCATCGACGAATCCCCCGACAGTAGCGGGGAATATGGCAAAAATGACGGATACCTCCGTCCCAAGGCTGTCGGTAGATCGGCGAAAGCCGGTCAATCAGCCGTTATAGCGCTGGAAGACCAGCGATGCGTTGGTGCCGCCGAAGCCGAAGGAATTGGACAGCGCAACATCGATCTGCCGCTTGCGCGGCGTGTTCGGCACGAGATCGATGGCGGTCTCACGCTCGGGATTATCCAGATTGATGGTGGCCGGCGCGATGTTGTCGCGGATGGCAAGGATCGAAAAGATCGCTTCTGCGGCGCCGGCAGCCCCGAGCAGGTGGCCGATCGACGATTTGGTGGACGACATCGACACCTTCGAAGCCGCGTTTCCAATCAAACGCTCGACGGCGCCCAGTTCGATCGTGTCGGCCATGGTCGAAGTGCCATGCGCGTTGATGTAGTCGATATCCGCAGCCGTCAGCCCGGCGCGTTTCAGCGCTGCGGACATGCAGCGGAAAGCACCGTCACCGTCCTCGGCCGGCGCGGTGATGTGATAGGCATCGCCGGTCAGGCCATAGCCGGTGACTTCGGCGTAAATCTTGGCACCGCGCGCCTTGGCATGTTCCAGTTCCTCCAGAACCAACACACCAGCCCCTTCGCCCATGACGAAACCGTCGCGGTCGCGATCATAAGGACGCGACGCCTTTTCAGGCGTATCGTTGCGTTCGGTGGAAAGTGCGCGGCAGGCGGCAAAACCGGCCAGCGACAGGCGCGTCACGGGAGCTTCGGCACCACCGGCCACCATCACATCGGCATCGCCGAACTGGATGAGCCGCGCGGCATCACCAATCGCATGGGCGCCGGTCGAGCAGGCAGTGACCACCGCGTGGTTCGGACCCTTCAGACCATGACGGATCGAGACCTGCCCGGAGACGAGGTTGATGATTTGTCCAGGGATGAAGAAGGGACTGATACGACGAGGCCCCTTCTCCTGCAGGATAAGGGCGTTTTCGGCGATACCCTCGATGCCACCGATGCCCGAGCCGATCATCACGCCGGTCGCACATTGTTCTTCGTGGCTTTTAGGTTGCCAGCCCGAATCCTTCAGCGCTTCGTCGGCGGCCGCAATCCCGTACAGGATGAAGTCGCCGATCTTGCGCAATTCCTTCGGTTCGAGAACGGCCTCCGGATTGAAGGTGCCGTTCTCGCCATTGCCGCGCGGAATAACGTGCGCGATCTTGCAGGCAAGATCTTCGACTTCAAACTCGGTGACACGCCTGGCGGCGCTACGACCGCTCAGAAGTTCCCGCCAACCGTGCTCGACCCCAACGCCATATGGCGACAGCAGGCCGAGGCCCGTAACGACGACGCGCCTCATTCCAAGCCTTTCCCGAAGACCTATGCCGGAAAAATCAGGCCGAGGCCTTGTCGATGTACTTCACGGCGTCGCCGACCGTGAGGATGGTCTCTGCCGCGTCGTCCGGGATTTCTACGCCGAACTCTTCCTCGAACGCCATGACAAGCTCAACCGTGTCGAGGCTGTCCGCGCCGAGATCGTCGATGAAGGAGGCCTGCTCCGTCACTTTGTCGGCATCGACGCCCAGATGCTCGATAACGATCTTTTTGACGCGCTCTGCGGTGTCACTCATGTTGGCATCCTTCGTTCTATGATCTGTCTTCGTTAGCGGGCACAATGCCGCTAATCAAGCTGAAAGATAGGCCGGGCTTAAACACAATAAACAAGGCCGGCTTTTGCCCGAACCGCCGGGTTGCGGGCCGCATTACACGAAAACGGCCCGGCATCCAAGGCGCGAGCATCGTTTTTCCAAAGCCGCGACAAGTCGCGGCCGCATGTTAAATCATCGCCATGCCACCGTTGACGTGAACGGTCTGGCCCGTCACGTAGGATGCTTCCTCCGAAGCAAGATAGGCGACCGCTGAGGCAACCTCCGCACCCGTTCCCATGCGTTTGGCAGGAATTGCGGCCATGATCGCTTCTTTCTGCTTGTCGTTCAGCTTGTCGGTCATGGCCGATTCGATGAAGCCTGGGGCAACGCAATTGACGGTAACGTTGCGAGTGGCGATCTCTTGCGCCAGCGATTTGGAAAAGCCGATCATACCGGCCTTGGAGGCGCAATAGTTGGCCTGCCCCGGGTTGCCGGTGACGCCTACGACGGACGTGATGTTGATGATACGGCCGTAGCGACGACGCATCATCGGATGCGTCAGCTCCCGCGTCAGGCGGAAGACGGCAGTCAGGTTGACCTCGATCACGCTGTCCCAGTCGGCATCCGACATGCGTACGAACAGACCATCTTTGGTTATGCCGGCGTTGTTGACCAGGATGTCGACGCCTTCGAGATCGGCTTCCGCCTTCTGGCCCAGCGCCTTGACCTCGTCGCGATCGGACAAATTCGCCGGGAAAAGCTTGACGCGGTCGCCAAGTTCGCCGGCGAGTGCTTCCAGCTTTTCCACACGTGTGCCATGCAGACCAACGATCGCACCCTGCGCGTGAAGTATCCTGGCGATGGATTCGCCGATGCCACCCGAAGCTCCGGTGACCAGTGCCTTGCGGCCTGTCAGATCAAACATGTCTTGTCCCTCTCAAGCACACCCGTCGCATAGGGTGAGGTCATCAGGTTTCTCAGGCCAGAGCGGCAATGGCAGCATCGACATCGGCAGGATTTCCCACCGAAGTCACAGCAATGTCACGGTTGATCCGACGTGCCAGGCCGGAAAGCACCTTGCCGGCACCGACTTCATAGAGCGTGGTCACGCCATTGGAGCCAAACCATTCCACTGTCTCGCGCCAGCGTACACGGCCCGTCACCTGCTCGACCAGCCGCGCCGAGATCGTATCGGGATCCTGGGTTGGCGAAACAGAAACATTCGAAACCACCGGAACAGCCGGCGCGTTCCTGGCGACATTGGCCAGGGCTTCGCGCATCGCTTCGCCCGCGGGCGCCATCAGCGCCGAATGGAATGGCGCCGACACTTGCAGCATCAGCGCCCGCTTGGCGCCCTTCTCCGTGCAGAGCCTGGCCGCAAGTTCGACAGCTGCCTTGGCACCCGAGATAACCAGCTGGCCGCCGCCATTGTCGTTGGCAACCTGGCAGACGGATCCCTCGGCGGCTTCGGCACAGGCTGCTTCTACGTCGGGCTGCTCAAGGCCGATGATCGCAGCCATCGCACCTTCTCCGACCGGTACGGCCGATTGCATGGCATTGCCGCGAATGCGCAGCAGCCTTGCCGCATCGGCGACCGAGACGAAACCTGCGGCTGCAAGTGCCGAGTACTCGCCCAGCGAATGACCGGCGACATAGGCCACCTTGTCCTTCAAGGAAAAGCCACGCGCCTCGAGTGCCCGAACAGCGGCCAGTGATACCGCCATCAACGCAGGCTGCGCGTTTGCCGTCAGCGTGAGCGTCTCTTCTGGCCCATCCCAGATCAGAGCGGACAGTTTTTCCCCGAGCGCTTCGTCTACTTCCTCGAACACGCGACGGGCTTCAGGAAAGGCATCGGCCAGATCCTTGCCCATGCCGACCGACTGGCTGCCCTGCCCCGGGAAGGTAAACGCGACCGCCATGATGAGCTCCAATTGCTTGATCTCGCCTGCCCTGTGCGCAAGGCGCGGCGACAAGTCAAGCCCGATGCGACCCTCGCACGCCGCGACCAACTGCGCTTCAGAAGGCTCGAAGACGATCAATCATGATGAAAATCGAACACGATTCGTTTGCTGGCTCTTCTAAATTTCGCCACAGGCGCTAGCTTTTTGTGACATTTGAGTGACAGTTGCGTGACGCTTTTGCAGTCGGGGGACTTGTAAGTTGGCGAAGGGATGGTCAGGGAGCGGCATGAACGCGCCAGAACATAGACATGACACAGCCGTACTCGGCCCCGAGCCGGGTGAGAAACGGCGCGCCATGCGCTATTGCGTGACGACATTGGTCGCTTCAGCCATTCTGGTGTTCGCCATCGAATTGATCTTTCGGGGCGATCTCGCCAGCACGTTCGGCTTCTTCCTTCAGCCGTCAAAGCCTGGCTGGACCACTGTCATCCTGTTCACGCTTATCCTGATCGGTCTAGACGCACTGCTTGGTCGCAACCATCAAAGCCTGATGATCTTCGCGCCCTTGACCCTGGCGCTCGCCTTCGTCGGACATCAAAAATCGCGCTATCTTGGCGATCCGCTCTATCCGACCGACTTCCTGTATGTACGCCAGATCATCGAGCTGCTGCCTCTGTTGGTCAGGGAACGGCCCTGGACGGGTGTGGCGCTGGCAATCGGCATTGCCGGAACGCTCGCTTCGGTGGTGATGTTGTGGCGCATGTGGCGCCGTCGCACACCGACCCTGCGCTACAAGGCGCGTCTCGCACGCCTTGCCGTCGCAATTCCGCTGCTCGCCTTCTTCGTCTCGATCATGGACTACGCTACATTCTCATGGACGAGAGACCGCCTGCAGATCATCCCGATGATGTGGGACCAGAAGGAAAACTACAATTCCAACGGTTTCGCGCTCGCCTTCGCACTCAACGTGCCGATGGCCCATGTCGGCGCCCCCGCAGGCTATTCTGACAAGGCGATAGCCGCCATTGCCAAGCCCGCAGTCGACGCGATGGTGCCGGAAGACCGACCAGACATCATCATGGTGATGAGCGAATCCTTCTGGGACCCGACTATCCTGCCAGGTGTCTCGATCCAGCCAGATCCCATCGCGACCGTACGCCAGAACCGTTCGGGCTCGATGCTGTCGCCTGAGTTTGGCGGCATGACTGCAAATGTCGAGTTCGAAGCGCTGACAGGATTCTCGAACGCGTTCCTGCCGGCAGGATCTATCCCCTATCAGCAATATGTGCGCGCTCCGGTGCCTTCACTCGCCACCTTCCTGAAGAGCGAGGGGTATTCCGCCAGGGCATTCCATCCCGGCACAAACTGGTTCTGGAATCGCACCGCGGTCTACGCCGATTTCGGTTTCGACGATTTCCAGTCGGAAGAGACCGTGCCTTTGGAAAAGCGTGGACCGCTGGCTTCCGACCAGGCGATGACGGATCAACTCATTTCAGAGGCAGACGCATCCGAAGAACCGTTCTTCTATTTCGCGGTGAGTCTGCAAAACCACGGTCCTTATGAGCCCAACCGCTATACCGATGCTTCTCACTCGGTAGACGCGCCGATCAGCCAGTGGGCAAGAGATTCGCTTTTGTCCTATGCGGAAGGCGCGGCCGATGCCGACCGCAACCTGAAACGCCTGATCGACTGGGCGGAGAAGCGCGATCGCCCGACCGTGATTGTCTTTTTCGGTGACCATCTGCCGCCACTCGGCCCGGTCTATGTCGAAACGGGCTTCCTCAAGGACAATGTCGCACCGCGCAGGGAAGCGCCGGACCAGATGAAGCTCCACCGCGAAACACCGCTGGTCGTTTGGTCAAACCGTAGTGGTCTTGCCGAAAATATCGGCTCGGTAAGTCCTGCGCTCCTGCCTTATCACCTGCTCAAGGCAGCGGGCATCACGCACCCGTACTACACGGGCTTCCTTGGCGAGGTGAGCAAGCAATACAGTGCAATCGACCGTAACGTGCTGCTGGCCACTGACAACGAAGCAACCCTCGACTGGGCCAGACAAAAAGAGATCGAGCCACTGATCCGCGATTATCGCTACCTGCAATACGACATGATGTTCGGCAAGCGCTGGTCGGCTCGGGATTTCTTCCCGGAGACGATAAACCGCCTGGTTGCCCATACGAGCTAACGATCATCGACGAGACGTTGACGACGGTCGGCAATCCCGCGCGGACTTGACTTTCCGGAAGCATTCTTTATGTGTCCGGCCAAGTTTCCCGCGTCCGGGTGTTTTCCCCGTGTTCCAGCGGCTCGAACTCCAAGACAATTAACGGACGAACACCATGGCCAAAGCTGCTAACATCAAGATCAAGCTTCTGTCGACCGCCGATACCGGCTTCTTCTACGTGACGAGCGAGAACAGCCGCACGAAGACCGACAAGCTGTCGTTCCGCAAGTACGACCCGATCGCCAAGAAGCACGTCGAGTTCAAGGAAACCAAGATCAAGTAATCTGGTTTTCATTGACATGCCGAAGCGCCGCCTTTGAGGCGGCGTTTTTGTTTGTGCCGGCATGACAGACAAACATCAGCCCTGCCCCGGAGCATTGGCTCCAGGACATGTCGACTGAATGGCTAGAAGGAATAAGGGGGCCGGTCGGCGGATGGCAGCGGTACGAGGAGGCCACTATATGCCAGCGCCGGCCGGCCGACCCCACGGACCCAGGAGATGCGGCGGACCTGAGCATCATGGGGTATCAATGGAACATGCCGGTTTCGCCCCCGCACCGAACAGTTCCCCGTTAGCGGCTGCACATTTGCGCAAGCGCTGATGAAAAGCAATACTTTCTTAACCACGCATCGGAGATTCGCGCTGGTTAAGGTAAACGACTGGCATAACCAGCGGAAACAGCAGGCTATGCAGCCTTCGCCACCACTCGGTTACGGCCGCTGTTCTTGGCTTCGTAGAGAGCGACATCCGCCCTCTTGATCAGATCTTCAACCGTGTCGGAACCCTTGAGCAAGGCTGAAACACCAACGCTGATGGTAACCTCGGCGGTCTTGCCTTCTCGACCGATCGCGAAGGGCAAGCGGGCGATTTCAGCGCGAATGCGCTCGGCCACTTTTTCAGCAACGGCACCTTCGGTATCCGGCATCACGACCACGAACTCCTCGCCGCCGAAGCGACAGGCGAGGTCGATGCCACGCACGTTCTTGCGCAGTCGATGCGCGAACTCGCGCAGCACATCGTCGCCGCCGTCGTGACCATAGGTATCGTTGATCGCCTTGAAGCGATCGAGGTCGGTGATCATCATCGACAAGGGCCGGCGACGTGCGACTGCCCGGTCGAAGAGTGTCTGCAGATGGCTGTCCAGATAGCGGCGATTGTGGAGGCCGGTCAGGCCATCCGTCACCGCCATCTCGATCGTCTGGGTCACCGAGGCGCGCAGCTGATCATTGTAGCGCTTGCGGCGGACCTGCGTGCGCAACCGCGCCGTCAACTCGTGCGGATCGATCGGCCGGGTAAGATAGTCGTTGATGCCGAGCTCCAGTCCACGGATGACACGATCTTCCTCGCCCTGATCGGCCAGCAGCATGATCGGCACGAAGCGCGTGCGGTCGAGAGAACGAAGCTGCGAGCAAAGCCGCAGCGGATCGAAATCAGTGAAATCTGTCGAAATCAGTATGCATTCATACGGGATCTCGGCAGCCTGGAAAAAGCCGGCATGCGGATCCTTGGCCGCATCCAGCACCGCCTTGCCCCGCAACACCTTCTGAATGCGTTCCGTCGAGCTTTGGCGCTCGTCGATCAAAAGCACTTTCGGCTGTGATTCCTCGTCGGCCAGATTGCGGCTCAGCAATTCCTCGATGCCGATGTTGCGGGTGGTGGAGGCCCGCAGACGCAACTCGTCGGTCAACATCTTCAGACGAACGAGGCTCTTCACACGCGTCATCAATTGCAGATCATTGACCGGCTTGGTCAGGAAATCGTCCGCACCGGCCTCCAGCCCGCGCACGCGGTCGGTGATCTGGTCGAGCGCGGTGACCATCACAACGGGGATGTGCGATGTGGCCGGGTCGCTTTTCAGCCGGCGGCAAACTTCAAATCCATCCATGTCGGGCATCATCACGTCGAGCAGCACGACGTCGACCTTGCCGTTCTCACAGGTTTCGATCGCATCCGGACCGCTCGTCGCCGTCAGCACCTCGAAATATTCCGCCAGCAGCCGAACTTCGAGCAGCTTCACGTTGGCCGGTACGTCATCGACGACAAGGATACGGGCTGTCATCTCATGCGGCTCCGGACAAACATCGGGTAAACATCAGGCATCACCCAGATAGGATTTTACAGTCTCGATGAAGCGTGGCACCGAGATCGGCTTGGAAATGTAGGCTTCACAGCCGCCCTGACGGATGCGTTCCTCATCCCCTTTCATGGCAAAGGCAGTGACGGCAATGACCGGAATGACGTGCAATTCATCGTCTTCCTTCAGCCATTTGGTCACCTCGAGCCCTGAAACCTCGGGCAGTTGAATATCCATGAGGATCAGATCGGGCCGGTGCTTGCGCGCCAGATCCAGCGCCTCCAGTCCGTTACGGGTGCGCACGGTTTCGTAGCCGCTGGCCTCGATGAGGTCGCGAAAGAGCTTCATGTTAAGCTCGTTGTCCTCGACGATCATTACCTTCTTCGGCATAACTTCCCGCTCCGACGGCGCTCCCGCAAGGAAACCGTCGCATCGCGCTCCAAACAGAGAGCGCCCAAACCCGGTTTAACTTTAACGCGAGATGATTGACGAAACGCAAACCGGCGGCCTGAAATCCGATCGGCTTGCCCGCAACAAAACAAAAGCAACGCGACACAAGCCTTGCCCTTGGCAGTGCTTGTGACTACTTCCAGACGCAGACTCATCATCATTGCTGGAATCAAAGGTAGCGATGGCAGACGCAGCGTCAATGCGTGAACAGGCTGAGGCCCTGGCCATCAACGCGCTGGCTTTTGTTGCCGGCGATGCCGAACTCCTGCCGCGTTTCCTGGCCATCACTGGCATAGACGCCGGTTCCATCCGGCGAGCCGCCAGCGAACCCGGCTTTCTGGCCGGCGTGCTGCAGTTTGTTCTGGCACATGAGCCAACCTTGATGCGTTTCTGCGAGGAGACCGGAACACCGCCGGCATCGGTGAGCAAAGCGCTGCGAGCCCTGCCTCTCGGCAACCAAGACGACTATGAGCATTCGACATGAGTGATGATCCCGAAACCGCCCGCCAGATCGCCGAGCTTGCGAGCGACGACCGGCCACTTCTGGTTCTCGATGTCGATGATGTGATCCTTGAATTCATCCGGCCGTTTCCACGGTTTCTGGAAGTTCGCGGCTATGACCTGACATTTGCCTCGTTCCGCCTGACCGGCAACGTCGCGGAGAAGGCCACTGGACGCGTGGCGGAACAGCATGAAGTGCATACGCTGCTCGACGATTTTTTCGCCGGCCAGGCAGAGTGGCAATATCTGGCCGAAGGCGCCGCCGATACGCTGCGTTCACTGGAAGACAAAGCCGAGATCGTGCTTCTAACGGCAATGCCGCACAAGCATCGCTCGGCACGGCGAGCGCATCTTGATCAGCTTGGGCTTCGCTATCCGCTGCTCACCACGGAGATGGCCAAAGGACCGGCCGTGGCGAAGCTGCGCGGCGACAAAGGACGTCCGGTGGCTTTTGTCGACGACCAGCCCAACAACCTGATTTCAGCGCGAGGGTCGGTTACCGACGCACATCTGTTCCATCTGATGGCGGACAATTCGTTGCGCGCTTTCCTGCCGCCACTGCCCGAAGACCTGATCGTGGTGCAGGACTGGCATGAAGCCGCACCCAAAATTGCGCTAGCGCTGGGCCTTTAGAAAATATCGTCGCGAAGAAAAAAGCCCCGCTGGATTCCAGCGGGGCTTTTTCATGTGGTCGGCCAGCTCTCGATCTACTGCTGAGGTGCCGGCTCCTCGCCGGTCCCTTCTTCCGCAGGCTCGGTGGCATCCTGAGCTGGGTCTGTGCCCTCCTCCAGAGTAGCATCGTCACCGGTGTCTTCGGCAGGATCAACGAGCGGATCGGGACCCTTGACGGTAACGCCATTGACCATGACGCTGCCATCCGACTTGCCGTTCAGCACCCATTCAATGCGACCATCCGGCAATGTCTTGGCAAATCCCTTCATTGCCAATGCTGCGGCAACCGCGTTGGTAGCATCCGGTGTCGTCTTGGCTGCCTCCTGCAGCGTTTCGACGATCTTGTCGTAACCTGACACCGTAACGGTCATGTCTATGTCCGGCTTCTTGGTCGGATCCGGCTTGTCGAATGGGAAACGGACCTCGCCCTTGAAGGCAACCTCGGTGTCCTTGTTCTTGATGATGCTTGGCTCGATCAGCACCTTCGGCGACTTGGCCAGAAACTCCGCGCCGATCTTGTCGCCGAAATCGGCTGGCAATGGCGGCTCCTTGTTCAGGTCGAACGTGTCGATTGCCTTCCTGGCCATGGTGTCGAGATCGAGATTGGCGCCACCGAAGTTGAGTTCGATGTCGGTCGGCAACAATGAGACGCTCCACGTCGGCAGCATCTGGGCAGCGACCGCGGGGACGCTCAGGCCGCTGGCCTTGAGGCCGTAGCTCAGCTTGCCGTTCTGGCTGACACCGTCGGCGCCGAACTTTGCAACCAATTCGGTCATGCCGAATTCGCCAAGCGGCGTGCCAACCTTGAAGTCCTTGAAATTGTAGGCGCCATCAAAGCGCTGCCAGACGGGCAGCGCAGCCAGAAGCAGCGTCTTCAACTCGGCCTGATTGGCCTTGACCTTCGCTTCGTCCTGATTGGCGACGCCGAAGGCAGCAAGATCCAGCATCGCGCGGCTGCGCAGCCCCTTGGCGCTCGCGTCCACTGCGAAGCTCGGCGAATGGAAGGTAAGCGGCACCTTCAAACCGCTTTCAGGATCGTCGATCGTGACCGTTTCACTGAAATCAGCCACGGTCTGGTTCATGGTGAAATCGACACCACCATCCGTGGCCTTTGCGCCCGTTCCCGTCATCGTGGCCGCACCGGCGCTGGCCTGCACTGTCGATTTCGGATCCTTCGACGCCATGGTCATGCCGGCCATCGAAGACGTCATGCTGGTGAACGCTGCCAGGGCGGGATCATAAAGGCCGGAGAACTTGCCGTCCTTGATCTCGATCTCGGTATTCTGCGGTCCTTCGGGAGTTTTTACCTCGAATGTTGCCTTGGCCGGCAGGACACTCGATACATCCCAGTTACCGTCAGAGCGCGGCTTCACGGCAAGCACATAGGACGGCACGTCGAATTTGACGAAATCCTGCTTGGGAAACGCATTCACCAGTGCCTTGAAGTCGATCGTGAGTTGATAGGCGTCACCCTTCGGCTCGACCTTGATCACGCCCTTCTCGAAAGCCTGGCTGCCGAAATAGCGGGCGATATCCTTCTGGATCTGAGTTGCACCCTGGCTATCGATGCCCTGGGCAAAGGCCGGAGCGCAAATCGCCAAAGCTGAAACAGTCGTCAATATGCGGCGCACGTATGGTCTCCACTTTTGTTCAGGCAACGGAAAAACCTGCCTTACTCGGCCTCTTCGTATGAAATTACCGTCACAACCACAAGGAGACATGACAATCCGCACCGGTTGGAATTGCACCAAGACTGTAGAACAGCGGATTACAAACCCGCGTCTCGCGACACGAGCTAAAGGACCAGTCGCATCAGTGGGCGCCCCGCCTTGCGCTCGACAAGTCGTTCAAAACCAGCCTGCTCGAAGACCCGGGACGAGCCGACGAAAAGGCCAAGCGAGCGCGAATCGCGCGAGAGATCGATCGGACAGGCCTCGATCTGCCGTGCGCCGCTTTTGCGGGCAAAGTCTATCCCGCCCGAAACAAGCCGGTGCGTCAGCCCCTGCCCGCGCGCTTTCATGCGGATGAAAAAGCATGAAATCGCCCAAACGCCGGGGTCGTCCGCGTCCGATGGGTCGACCGGCGCTGATCCCCGCCCCTTGTTGTTCCACTCAGGCACATCGACGCGCGGTCCTATCTGCATCCACCCCTGTGCGGTACCATCCTCCACCGCCAGCAATCCGGGTGGCGGTCCGGCCTCGATGCGCTCCCTGATATGATCCTTGTTGCTTTGCCGGTTGCTCGCCCTGCGCACGGCCGGTGGCAACCTGAAATGTGTGCACCAGCAGCCATAGCAAGCGCCCTGCTTGCCGAACAGATCTTCGAACTGAGGCCAGAAATCTGGCGTCAAAGCGTGGATTTCGATGTTCATGACTTGTCCCTCCGGTCGCCTTGCGTGGCCCGGCCGTGTAGACTAGCTTGCACTTGTTCTCTTTATGTTCGCAGTGATGGCGACACCTGTCAACGATCCCGAGCACGGTTTCTGTCGTGACTGCCTGACGCTCCAGCGCAGCAGGACGATGCGGTGCGAGCGTTGCGGCAGCCCTCGGATCGTTCGTCATCCGGAACTCCACCGGCTGCACATTGCGCATATCGACTGTGACGCTTTCTACGCCGCCGTCGAAAAACGTGACAATCCGGCTTTGCGCGACAAGCCGGTGATCGTCGGTGGCGGCAAACGCGGCGTGGTGTCGACGGCCTGCTACATTGCCCGTATCCAGGGCGTGCGCTCGGCGATGCCCATGTTCAAGGCGCTGGAGGCCTGCCCGGAGGCGGTCGTCATCAAGCCGAACATGGAGAAATATGTCAGCGTCGGGCGCGAGGTCCGAGCCATGATGCTGGCTCTGACCCCGCAGGTGGAGCCGATCTCCATCGACGAAGCCTTCCTCGACCTTGCCGGCACCGAGAAGCTGCATGGCCTGCCCCCTGCCATGGTGCTGGCGCGCTTTTCGCAGGCAGTCGAAAAAGAAATCGGAATCACCGTTTCAGCCGGATTGTCCTACTGCAAGTTCCTGGCCAAGATTGCGTCGGATTTCCGCAAGCCTCGGGGCTTTGCGGTGATCGGCAGGGAGGAGGCCGTATCCTTCCTCGCCGAGCAGCCGGTGACGATGATCTGGGGTGTCGGCAAGGCTTTTGCCGAGGTTCTGGCGCGCGATGGGATCCGCATGATCTCACAGCTGCAGAAGCTGGAACGTGGAGACCTGATGGGCCGCTATGGCGTCATGGGCGACCGCCTCTACCGCCTGTCGCGTGGCCAGGACGACCGCCGCGTCGAGCCCGATCACGACGCCAAAAGTGTCTCTGCCGAGACCACGTTCGACACAGACCTTGCCACAATGGATGATCTTGTGCCTGTGCTGCGCGCACTCTCCGAGAAAGTATCGGCACGCCTGAAGAAAGCCGGCATTGCAGGCCGCACGATCGTGCTCAAGCTCAAGAGCCACGATTTCAAGATCCGCACCCGCAACCGCCAGCTTGGTGACCCGACCCGTCTCGCCGACCGCATCTTCTCGACCGGGCTCGACCTGTTGCGCCGGGAAACAGACGGCACCAGATACCGGCTGCTTGGCATCGGCGTCAGTGATCTCTCTGACGACGAAAAGGCCGATCCGCCCGACCTGGTCGACATACAGTCACGCAAGCGCGCCCTGGCCGAAAACGCCATCGACGCTCTGCGCGACAAATTCGGCCGCAAGGCCGTGGAGACCGGCTACACTTTCGGCAAGGGCCATCGCGGCCGCCCTGCCCATCCAGACGAGGATGAAGGTCCCGAAGTACAGCATCCCTGGGAGCGCATCTGAGATAGCGGACCTGCTGTCGCTTGGCTCATGCGAAAGGCACGGCTAGCGATTGTGGCATGGCTATCGTTCTGCCAGACAATTGACATGGCACCCGTTTCCTCGATCTCCAAAGCCGCATTCTGGATGGCGCTGTCGATCGCGTCCTTCCTGCTGATGTCGGTTGCAGGGCGCATGACAACCAGCGTGCTCAGTGTCTTCCAGGTGCTGGAACTGCGCTCGGTCATCGGCTGGTTCATCCTGCTGCCGCTGGTGCTGACACGAGGCGGCTTTTCGGCGATGGCCTCGCGGCGACTGCCGCTGCATGTTGCGCGCAACATCGTCCACTATGTCGGCCAGGGTGCCTGGCTCTATGCCTTGACGTTGATCCCTCTGGGCGTTCTGGTCTCCATCGAATTCACGACGCCAATCTGGACCGCGTTGCTGGCAGTGCTTTTCCTTGGCGAAAGACTGAACAGGTTTCGCATTGTCTCGATCGTGCTCGGCCTGATCGGCGTCATCGTCATCGTGCGACCAAGTGCCGGCTCGATCGAACCGGGCCATCTGATCGTCCTGGGCGCAGCCGTGTGCTTCGGCGCTTCGGTGGTGATGGTCAAGGCGCTCACCCGCACCGACAGCGTGGTGCGCATCATCTTCTGGATGCTGGTGGTGCAATCGGCGCTGGGGCTGATCCCTGCTTTCATCGAATGGCGCAACCCGCCGCTCGAACTCTGGCCGTGGCTGCTTGTCATCGGCTTTACCGGCATGTCCTCGCATTTCTGCATGGCGCGCGCGCTCACCTACGCGGACGCCACCTTGATCTCCCCGATGGATTTCCTGCGTGTGCCGTTGTCGGCGCTGATCGGATGGCTGCTCTACAAGGAGCAGATCGACGTCTTTACCGCTGGCGGCGCAGCACTCATCCTGATGGGCAACTTGCTCAACCTGCCGCGTCGTTCTGCAAAAATGGCGGCGGCGACGGCGGACTGACTGGGAGGAATTCCAGTGTTTAGCGGCTTTCCACCCGGAATTGCGTCAAAAACCAAAGCGTTTCCGCGTTTCGCTGAAAACGCGCCAACGTCAATTTCGCTTCAGATCGACCTGGGCGGTGATCACCGACCTGCCGGTCGTCGCATCCCTGTCTATGGTGACGATGCGCATGGCATTCTGACCGAGTTTTTCGACACGCATCTCGGCATCACGGTCGCCATTCACCGGCTTGGCCCAGCGGATCCCGAG
>WPCJ01191238.1_pt1 | contig 19275 bp, 18 predicted proteins | sample 5399831 | NCBI WGS metagenome assembly WPCJ01 (sample SAMN12869470, study PRJNA574797) | sludge metagenome | isolation source: wastewater treatment of pH10 | place: China:Beijing | collected 2019-05-20 | reverse complement strand
TCATCCCGACACCGGCGACCGTCAGCATCCACTCCGGGTCGAGGGCGAGCGACGTCACGTCGGCCTGCCGCGCGGAACGGTTGACGGGCAGATCCTGGGGGCTGTCGGCGCGGGTGCGGGGCTCCCTCAGGCTGAACGGGCCGATGGGGGCGACCGCGTGGGCGAGCGCCGCGGCGCCGAACAGTGCGGAGGCGCCGCCGACCCCGGCGAGGAAGCGCCGTCGGGAGAGGGGCGCGGTCATCGCGTCGCCGTCCTTTCGGAATCGGAGGGGGCATCGGAATCCGAGGGGGCATCGGCATCGTCATCGTCCGGGTGTGCGCGCCACGCGGTGACGATCGCGGGGAGGTGCACCGCGATGTGCACGGCCATCGCCCCGATGAGGACCCAGGCCAGCGCGAAGTGCGTGCGGCGGAAGGAGAAGTCCCACGGATACCACTGCAGGGTGTTGAGCACCCCGGTGATCGGTTCCATCAGCGCGGCAGCCACCAGCACCGCCAGGCTCAGGCGCTCCAGCAGATGCGGGAAGCTGCGTACCGGAGGCCAGGCGAAGAGCTTCGGGAACACGATCCACAGCTTCGCCAGGAGCAGCGGGATGAGCATCGACCCAGCGACGACGTGGATCCCCTGATTCCAGGCATAGAGGTGGATCGGGCGCGTCGGCAACGTCAGCCAGGGCAGCGGGTCTTGCTGCAGGTGGCTGTACAGACCGGTGACGAAGCACACGAGGAAGGCGAGACCCAGCAGTCTGCCGATGACGACGGCCATCCGCGTCGTGCGCAGGGGGGAGCCCAGGGCTCGCTGCGCACGTTCCGACCGATCCTGGAGCGCGACGGAGAGCCGTTCGGTCACCGAACCGGTCGAGTGGTCGTCGCGCATGTCCTCAGTATGCGGACCGGGCGTGCCCGGACGCGGGCGGATCGGGAACCTGTCATCGGGGTGTAAGGAAATGGGGTGCCGGTATGCCGAGTCCGCGGGCACGCTGGGAGCATGACTGACGCGCAGCCGGGCCGGATCGAGTTCGCCGTGATCGGAGGATCGGGTTTCGAAGCGCTCGACCTCGGGGACAGACGAGTCCTTCCCGCGTCGGACTCACCGTGGGGAGTCGTTCCCGAGATCGTCGTCGGCCGGCTGCACGGACGCGCGGTGGCGTTCGCGCCGCGGCACGGGGAGGGCCATCGGGTGCCGCCGCACCGGGTCAACGCCAGGGCGCTGCTGTGGGGGCTTCGGCGGCTCGGGGCACGGGTGCTGCTGTCGACCAACGCGGTGGGTGGGCTGGCGTCATCGCTCGCGCCCGGTGACTTCGTGCTGACCGATCAGCTCATCGACCGCACGCACGGCAGGGCCGACACCTACTTCGACGGGGACATCGAGATCGCCGGTGTGCAGCATCTGCCGTTCGCGGAGCCCTACGACCGGCATCTGCGCGAGATCGCGTTCCGGGTGCTCCGTGACCAGGGGGAACGCGCGCACCCCGCGGGGACCAGCGTCGTGGTGCAGGGACCGCGGTTCGCGACGGCCGCCGAGGCCGACTGGCACCGCGCGATGGGAGCCGACCTGGTCAACATGACCCAGCTGCCCGAGGCGGCGCTCGCCGCGGAGCTCGGGTTCGCGCACGTGAACCTCGCGATCGTGACCGACACCGACACCGAGCACGGCGAGACAGAGGATGACACCTCGGCCACCGCGGAACGTGTGTTCGCCGTGATGGCACAGGCGCAGCCGCGGTTGAGCGCGGCTGTCGCAGCGATCATCGCCGCCATCCCTCCGGGGTACGAGCCGCCCGAGCGCCTGGCGCCCCAGGTGGTCGCGGCGCTGATCGGGGCACGAGCATGAGCCGACTTCTGCTCGTGACGGGCGGAGCCGGCTTCATCGGCTCCGCGATCGTCGACGAGGCGATCGCCGCGGGCTGGCGTGTTCGGATCCTCGATTCCCTGCGCCCCGACGTGCACGGCAGCTCCGCCCCCGAGCCGGAAGGCGGAAGCGAGGTCGAGTTCGTCGCCGCCGATGTGCGCGACCGTGACGCCGTGCGCCAGGCGTTGCGCGGGGTCGACGCGGTCTGTCATCAGGCGGCGAAGGTCGGACTCGGCGTCAGCATTCACGATGCCCCCGACTACGTGGGCTCGAACTCGCTCGGCACGGCGGTGGTGCTCTCGGCAATGGCGGAGGCCGGGATCGAACGCCTCGTCCTCGCGTCGTCGATGGTCGTCTACGGCGAGGGGCTGTACCGGGAGGGGGATCGTCTCGTGCAGCCCGCACCGCGGAGCCGGGCCGATCTGGAGTCGGGTCGCTTCGAGCCGCGATCGCCGCACACCGGGGAGCCCCTCCGACCGATGTCGATCCCCGAGGAGCAGCCCTGCGATCCGCGCAACGCCTACGCGGCGACCAAGCTCGAGCAGGAACTGCTGGCCCGCACGTGGGCCTATGACGGAGGGCGGGCGGCGCTGCTGCGCTATCACAACGTCTACGGACCGGGGATGCCCCGGGACACGCCGTACGCTGGAGTGGCATCGATCTTCCGTTCCGCCCTCGAGCGGGGCGAGGCCCCCCGCGTGTTCGAGGACGGGCAGCAGCGACGCGACTTCATCCATGTCCGGGATGTGGCACGCGCCAACCTCGCCGCCCTCGAGTGGACGGATCGTGTGGAGCGCGGGACCACGCGGGCGTTCAACGTGGCCACGGGAGTCCCGCATACGATCGGGGAGTTCGCCGACGCGCTCGCCGCGGCATTCGGAGGGCCGCCGCCGGTGCGGACGGGGGAGTTCCGGTCGGGCGACGTGCGCCACATCACCGCGTCGGCGGATCGCATCGGCCGAGAGCTGGGGTGGCGACCGCAGGTCGGTTTCGACGAGGGGGTGCGTGAGTTCGCGCATGCCTCGCTTCGCACGGGGGCGGACGTCTGATGGCGGCTGCCGCGACGCGTCCGGGGCTGCGTCTCGCCCTCTGGGGGACGGTCGCGGCCATCGTGCTCATCGCGGCCGCGGTCCTGATCCCGGCGCTCACGGGATGGAACGTGCGCGTCAAGTCGTTCCCGCCGCTGCACGCGGAGTGGGCGCCGAGAGTCGGACCGGGCACACCCCTGGCGGTGCTGCTCGGTGTGGCCGGCGTGATCTGGGGTCCGCGGCTCGCCTCCTCGGTCCGGTGGGGGCGGCTGCTGCTGCTCGCGTTCGCGGCGTCCGCGTTGTGGCTGTTCGCGCTCGCCACGGTGGACGGGCTCGACGGCATCGGCACCATCCTCGACCACCGGTACGAGTACCTCGGGACCGCACGGGAGGTCGACGACTTCGGGGCCACGCTGCGCGAGTACATCGAGCGGATCCCGTACGCGCATGAGGACAACTGGCCCGTGCACATCGCCGGCCATCCCCCGGGAGCCCTGCTCTTCTTCGTCGTCCTGGTGCGGATGGGGCTCGGGAGCGCGCTCGCCGCCGGATTCGTGGTCCTGCTCCTGGGTGCCACGACCGTGGTGGCGGTGCTGATCACGCTGCGGGCTCTCGGTGCGGCCGACCTCGCCCGTCGTGCGGCTCCGTTCCTGGTGTTCACCCCCGCGGCGATCTGGGTGGCGGTCTCGGGCGACGGCATGTTCATGGCTGTCGCCGCGTGGGGCATCTGTCTGTTGGCGCTCGCGACGCGTGCAGGTGGTGTCGCGCGGATCGCGTGGTCGGTCGGGGCCGGCCTCCTGCTCGGATACTGCGTGATGCTCTCGTACGGCCTCCCCCTGCTGGGGGTGCTCGCGGTCGCCGTGCTGGTGGCGGGGAGGTCGTGGATCCCGCTGCCGATCGCCGCGGTCTCGGCGATCGCCGTCGTGGGGGCGTTCGCGGTCTTCGGCTTCGCCTGGTGGGAGGCGTTCCCGGTGTTGCAGCAGCGCTACTGGGATGGGGTGGCATCGCGCCGACCGCCCGGGTACTGGCTGTGGGGGAACATCGCCGCGTTCGCGGTCAGCGCGGGGCCGGCGATCGGTGCGGCCTTCGCGGCGGTCGGGGCGTGGGCGATCCGCGGACCACGAGAGCGGCGTCAGGTTCCGGAACTCCGAACCGAGTCAGGGCGCGGATGGGAGCCGCGCACCATCGTGCTGCTGCTCTGCGCCGCGGGGGTGCTCATGGTGCTCCTGGCCGATCTGTCGAACATGAGCCGGGCGGAGGTGGAGCGCATCTGGTTGCCGTTCGTGCCCTGGATCATGATCGGTCTGGCGCTCTTCGACGAACGGGCGCGCCGCTGGTTGCTGGCGGTGCAGGTCGTCGCCGCGATCATCGTCCAGTCCCTGTTGCAGACCGGATGGTGACGGCGGACGGGCCCGCCTCGACGCGGTGGGGGAGGGGCGTCATAGGCTGGGGCGCATGACTGACGTTCTTCCCGTGGGCCTCGCCCTTGATGAGTTCAGCTCCGACATCCGCCCGCAGGACGACCTCTACCGCCACGTGAACGGCGCCTGGCTCGCACGCACCGAAATCCCGGGCGACAAGGCGCGCTGGGGCTCCTTCCACCTCCTCGCCGAGCAGGCGGAGAAGGACGTGCGTGCGATCGTCGAGGAGTCGCGGGACGCGGCGGAGGGCACTCTCGCCCGCAAGATCGGCGACCTGTTCGCGAGCTTCATGGACACCGAGCGGATCGATGCCGCCGGTGTCGCCCCGCTCGCCGGGACGCTGGCCGAGATCGACGCGATCGACGGCATCCCGGCGTTCCTGCGCACCGTCGGCGCGTACGACCGCGACGGTCGTGCATCCGTGATCGGACTCTACGTCGACGGCGACCCCGGCAACCCCGAGCGCTACCTCCCTGTGCTCGTGCAGGCAGGTCTGTCGCTCCCCGACGAGAGCTACTTCCGCCTCGACACGTTCGCCGACACCCGCGCCGCGTACCGTGCCCACCTCGAGCGACTGCTGGAGCTCGCCGGAGTCCCGCAGGCGGCGGAGAACACCGACCGGGCGATCGCGCTCGAGACCGAGCTGGCGGGTCATCACTGGGACAACGTGCGCAGCCGCGATGCGGTCGCGACCTACAACCTCAAGACCTGGGACGAGCTCCAGGAGCTCGCCGGTGTCGACCTGACGCCGTGGCGTGAAGCGGTCTCGCCGTCGAACCCCGGCGCGTTCGACGAGGTCGTCGTGTCGCAGCCGAGTTTCTTCGAGGGCCTCGGTTCGCTGCTGACCCCGGAGCGTCTCGACGACTGGAAGGCGTGGTTGCGGGCGAAGGTCGTGCACGCGGCGGCACCGTACCTGACCGACGATCTCGTGCAGGAGAACTTCTCGTTCTACGGCACCGAGCTCACCGGTGTCCCCACGATGCGCGAGCGCTGGAAGCGCGGCGTCTCGCTCGCCGAGGGGGCCCTCGGCGAGGCGATCGGCAAGGTGTACGTCGAGCGGCACTACCCGCCGACGGCGAAGGCCGCGATGGACGAGCTGGTCGCGAACCTCATCGAGGCGTACCGCCGGAGCATCACCGACCTCGAGTGGATGACCGCGGAGACCCGTGAGCGCGCGCTCGCCAAGCTCGACTCGTTCACGCCGAAGATCGGGCATCCCGAGGTGTGGCGTGACTACTCGAGCCTCGAGATCGACCGGGACGACCTGTTCGGCAACGTGCGCCGCGCGGCGATCTTCGAGCACGATCGCAACGTCGACAAGGTCGGCACGCCCATCGACCGCACCGAGTGGCACATGCCGCCGCAGATGGTCAACGCGTACTACAACCCGTCCATGAACGAGATCGTGTTCCCCGCGGCGATCCTGCAGTACCCGTTCTTTGACGCCGGTCGTGATGCGGCCGCAAACTACGGCGGCATCGGCGCGGTCATCGGTCACGAGATCGGCCACGGCTTCGACGACCAGGGCAGCCGTTACGACGGCGACGGCCGACTGCAGGACTGGTGGACGGATGCGGATCGCTCGGCGTTCGAAGAGCGCACCAAGGCTCTCATCGCCCAGTACGACGCGCTCGTTCCAGAGGGCCTCGACGCCGAGCATCACGTCAACGGCGCCCTCACGATCGGGGAGAACATCGGCGACCTCGGCGGTCTCGGCATCGCGCTCCGGGCGTATGAACTGTCACTGGACGGTGCGGAGGCGCCGGTGATCGACGGATACACGGGCGTGCAGCGACTTCTGCTCTCCTGGGCGCAGGTGTGGCAGCAGAAGAGCCGCGACGCCGAGACCCTGCGGCTGCTGACGATCGACCCGCACTCGCCGAACGAGTTCCGCTGCAACCAGATCGTGCGCAACATCGATGCCTTCTACGAGGCGTTCGGGGTGGCCGAGAGCGACGCGCTCTGGCTGCCCGCGACATCGCGGGTGACCATCTGGTGACCAAACGTCACACTCTGTGAAGCATCCCCCGGCGGTGGGGTTACGATAGCCCTGCCGCTGGGGAGCGTCTTCCCTCGGTATCCCGCACATCCACCCCCCCTTAAGGATCAGCGTGGGCGCTCTCGAGCCTGGTGATGGGTTCCGCAACTCTTCGGTCCCCGAGTCTCTCAGGGGTGCCCCGGAGTCGTCCGGCGGTCGCCGCTCGCAGCGCACCAGCCGTCGGCTCCCTCGGCGTGCAGCCGCCGGGCGACGGTCGTTCACCGCCACGCTCCGGTCGTTGGAGGGGCTCGCGGACTCCGGCGCGCAGGTCTCGGTACACGTCGTCGACCTCGACAATCATGTGCACGTCCTGGCCGGCGACGACCATGTGACCATGCCCGTCGCGGGGCTCGGCGTGGTCCCGCTGCTCATCGAGGTGGCCGCGGGCTTCCAGAGCGGTGCGCTGGACCCGTTCGAGATCGTCGAGCGCGAGAACGTCGATGCCGTGGAGACCTCGGGGCTCTGGCGACACCTGCATGCCCCGGCGCTTCCGCTGGAGGACCTCGCCGTGCTGGCGGCGACCGCGGGCGACCCGATCGCGGTCAACGCACTGCTGCAGAAGGTCGGGCACGAACGGGTGCGCGAGCGCATCGAGTCCCTCGGGCTCCGTCGCACGGCGCTGCTCGACCGTTTCCGCGACCGTCGTGGCCCCGACGACGCTCCGCAGGTCGCCGTCGGTTCGGCGCGCGAACTCGCCGGGCTGTTCTCGGCGCTCGTGAACTCGCAGGTCGTCGACGCCGCCGTCAGCGCGCAGGTGTCGGAGTGGCTGAGCCTGAACCAGGACCTGAGCCTGGTCGCGGCCTCCACGGGCCTCGATCCGTTCGCGCACGATCACGATGCGCACGGCCTGCTGTTCGTGAACAAGACCGGTCGCGACCGAGGGGTGCGTGCGGAGGCGGGTGTGCTCGCCGGCCCTCGCGCCGGGGTCGCCTATTCGCTCATCGTCTGCTTCGACGACCTCTCGATCACGCACCGGCTTCGTGCGCACGACGCCTTCCGCGTGCTCGGTGTCGAACTCATGGAGTACACGCACTGACGCGCACGGCACGTCGCTAGCATCGAGGGATGCCACGATCTGACTGGACCCCGCATCGCCGCGACGACGGCGAGCTGCTCGGATGGATCCACCCTGCCGGAGACGAGTGGGTGGCTGTCGACGTGCTCGGCCGCCGTGTCGGTGCTCCCGCCGAATGGCTCGATGCCGAGGCTGCGTTGGAGGAGCACGGGATCGCGTGGCTCGCGGATCCGTGGATGCTGGACGGTGAGGACGACCGTCCGCTGCGCGTGCGCCTCCTCGAGGTGACTCCCGACGAGGAGGGTGTGCCGGGGCGGATCGTGGTGAAGATCGACGACTTCGGCGACATGACCCGTCCGGCGACCGCGCAGTTCGTGCTGGCCTGGCCGATCCCGGATCGGCTGCGCCCTCCGCGGCACGACGACCCGGACCCGCGCACGATCTCCCGTTGACGGACGGCCTCGGTTCGCGTAGACCGGAGGGCGTCCGCATCCGAGGAGGAGTCACGCATGGGCATCATCTTCAGCGACCTCGCCGTCTCTGCCGACGGCTACGCCACCGGTCTGAACCAGACGGAGGAGCGACCGTTCGGCGATGTCGACGACTCCTGGCTGCACAACTGGATGTTCGACGCCTACGAGGAGAACAAGGCCGAGGTCGACGCGATCGTCACCTCGGGGGCGACCATCATGGGCCGCAACATGTTCGGCCCGGTGCGGGGGGAATGGGATCGCGACTGGCGTGGCTGGTGGGGTCCGAACCCGCCGTACCACAACCCTGTCTTCGTGCTCACGCATCATCCGCACGAGCCGATCGAGATGGAGGGCGGCACGACCTTCCACTTCATCACCGACGGCATCGAAAGGGCACTGGGGCTGGCCCGGGATGCCGCGGGAGAGCAGGACATCTCGATCGCCGGCGGGCCGCGCACCGTGAACCAGTTCCTCACGGCGGGTCTCCTCGACGAGCTGCGCCTGCACATCACGCCGTGCATCATCGGGGCGGGGGAGCGCGTCTTCGAGGGGGTGCCTCCGCAGCGGCTCGAACGGGTGTCGGTGCGCGCGACCTCCTTGGTCACCCACATCACCTACCGGAGGATCTGAGCCGGTCCGCGTCGCGGATGTGCGGCGTCGCGCCGCGCTCAGCCGGGCAGGGACGGATGCTGCTCGGAGCTGCGCTGCTTCGGGATGAAGAGCGAGAGCACCACGGCGATCACGCCGGCCGCGATCGCGAGCCAGAAGCACACCTCGAAGGCGGCTCGCGTGGGCACGGCGACCCCGTCGACATCGATGCTCATCGCCGCGAGCACACCGCCCATCACGGCGGAGGCGCTCGAGGTTCCGACCGAGCGGAACAGGGCGTTCAGCCCGTTCGACGCTCCGGTCTCGTTCGCCGGGACTGAGCGCATGATGATCATCGGCATCGCGGCGAAGGTGAACCCGATACCGATGCCGATGAAGATGTTGGCCACGAAGATGTGCCACACCTCGGAGGACCAGAGCAGGACGAAGACGTAGGCGAGCACGATCGCCGCGGCGCCGACCGTGAACAGCGGGCGGGGGCCGACGGTGCGTTCGAGCCAGCCCGAGAGCGGTGAGATGACCATCATCACGAGCCCCGCCGGCATGATCACGAGGGACGCCGCCAGCATGTCGAGCCCGAAGCCTGCGCCGCCGACGGTCGGCATCTCGAGCAGCTGCGGGAACGTCACGTTCGAGGCGAAGAGCGCGAACCCCATGCCGATCGCGGCGATGTTCGTGAACAGGACGGCCGGGCGTGCGGCGACCCGGAGATCGAGCAGGGGGTCCTTCGTGCGCAGCTGGTACCAGCCCCAGACCAGGAGGACGGCGACTCCCCCGAGGACGCAGGTGAGCGTGAGCGCGGAGGTCCACCCCCATTGCGCTCCTCGCGAGACGAAGAGCAGGATCCCGGTGAGGCCGATCGCGAGGCCGACGGCACCGACCACGTCGAGTCGACCGGGGAAGCGGAGCACGTCCTCCGGGATCACCGCCAGAACGAGGGCGAGGCCGACGACGCCGAGCGCTGCCGCGAGCCAGAAGAGCATGTGCCAGTCGGCGTTCTGGGCGAGCAGGGCGGCGACGGGCATCCCGATGGCGCCACCGACGCCCATGGTCGCGCTCATGAGGGCCACGGCCGTGCCGAGCCGCTCGGGCGGCAGCACGTCGCGCATGATGGCGATGCCGAGGGGGACGACGCCCGTTACGGCCCCCTGCAGCGCGCGACCGATGATCACGCCGACGATCGAGCCGGACACCGCGGCGATCACGGAGCCGAGGATGAGGAGCGCGAGCAGGGCGATGACGACCCGGCGCTTGCCGTACATGTCGCCCAGGCGGCCGGAGATGGGGGTGGCGACCGCGGCGACGAGCAGCGTGATCGTGACGACCCAGGTGGTGTCCTCGCGGGAGGCGTTCAGCAACTGCGGCAGCTCGGCCTGCAACGGGACGACGAGCGTGAACATGAACGACGAGCACAGACCGGCGAACGCGAGGACCGCGACGATCGCCCACTTCGGCGGGGTGCGGGAGAGACGCTTCCTGGCTCTGTCGTCGCTCGCACCCACCGGCTCAGGCTATCGGCGATCGGACGATGCGGGGCCGTCCGGCGCTGGTTAGCATGTGGGCATGGTCACGAGCAGCGTCGCTCCGGACGATCCCGCCGCCCACCGCGGCATCTCCCGGCGTACCCAGTCCGACATCTACCGCGCGGGCATCAGCGGGACGAAGCCCGCGGTGCCGATCGATCCCGTGGCCCTCAAGGCTGCGGCCCGCAAGGCGCTGAGCGCCGAAGCGTTCGCATACATCGCCGGTGGCGCGGGTTCCGAGCGCACCATGACGGCCAACCGTCGCGCGTTCGACCGCTGGCAGGTCTGGCCGAGGCCGCTCCGTGACGTCTCGACCCGCGACCTCGGCGTGGAATTCCTGGGTCGCATGCGCCCGACGCCCCTCTTGCTCGCCCCGCTCGGGGTGATGGAGATGGCCCACGCGGAGGCCGATCTCGCGGTCGGACGTGCCGCGGCATCCCTCGGCGTCCCGTACACGCTCTCGAACCAGGCCTCCTTCCCGATGGAGGAGGTGGTGGATGCCGCACCGCACGGCTCCCGGCTGTTCCAGCTCTACTGGTCGGCGTCGGACGACCTCAACCGCTCGTTGCTCGCCCGCGCCGAGGAGTCCGGGTGCGAAGCGATCGTCATCACCCTCGACACGCACCTGCTCGGTTGGCGCACCCGCGACCTCGATCTCGCGTACCTGCCGTTCACCCGCGGGATGGGGATCGCGCAGTACACGAGTGATCCGGTGTTCCAGCAGCTGGTGCGCGAGCGCGCCGCCGCACCGAAGGGCGATGCGCCCGGCGTCCGCGTCACACCTCGGGCGGTGGCCGCGGCCCTGACGATCGCCCGCAAGGGCGCGCCGCTCACCGGCGGAGCTTCGTTGCGCGACAACCTCCGCTCGCCGTTGCCGCGGGCTGCGGTCGAGACGTTCCTCGACGTGTTCTCCACTCCTGCCCTCACGCGGGAAGACCTGGCGAAAGCACGCGAGTGGACGAGTCTGCCGATCATCCTGAAGGGGATCGTGCACCCCGACGATGCCCAGGCGGCGCTCGATGCGGGGATGGACGGGATCTGGATCTCGAACCACGGCGGCCGTCAGATCGACCGCTCGGTGCCGACGCTCGACGTGCTGCCCGAGATCGCGGAGCGTGTCGCGGGCCGGGTGCCGATCGTCTTCGACTCGGGGGTGCGGGGCGGCGCTGATGCCGTGATCGCCCTCGCCCTCGGCGCTACGGTCGTGGCTCTCGGTCGTCCCTACGCCTACGGCCTCGGCATCGCGGGGGAGGTGGGTGTGCGCGAGGTCGTGCGGAACGTGCTCGCCGAGATCGACATCACCCTCGGGCTGGCGGGGCTCACCTCCGCCACTCAACTCGATCGGGACGCGCTGAGGAAGGTGTGAGCACGCTCCGCCGTTCGTGATTGCATGGGCAGATGAGCGATGACGCCGCCTTCGACCAGCACCCCGCCGACTCCGCATACCACCGCCGGCTCCCGATCGGCGAGGTGCTCGACGCCTCAGCGATCGCCGAGGGTCTGCCCTGGGCTTTCGAGACGATCACGATGCGTCCGCTCGAACCGATGCTCGTGCCGGAGAAGCCGCGCGGAGGAGAGATCGACCCGGCCGAGTGCGGGCACTGCGGCCCGAGCGTGCACACGATCTGGCACGACGAGTTGTGGCAAGTGCGTGCCGGATGGGACATCGGCGGTCTGCCGTTCATCGGCGGGGTCGCGCCGCGCGAGCATTGGCTGCTCGAGAACGCCCCGCACGATGTGCTCGCCGCGCTGGGTCCGCTGATGCAGCGGGTCTCCCAGGCCGTCAAGAGCGTCCCTGGGGTCGCGCGCTGCCACTTCGGTCGCTGGAACGACGGCTCCGCGCACATGCATCTGTGGGCGATGGGACGCCCGGAGGGAATGATGCAGGGCCGCGGCGCCGTGCTCGCCTTCTGGGACGAGATCCTGCCGCCGCTGCCGCCGGAGATGGCCGAAGCACACCTCCGGATCGTCGCGGAAACGCTCGCGGCGGGTGGCGGTGAGGCCTTCCCTTATCGCTGATCCGGGCCCGTCGATTCCTCGAACGGGCCGACGAGGGGCAGACTGGGTGCGTGCGAACCATCCGTGACCTCGACACCGTTGAACTCATCCTCGACGCGCAGGGCCTGCTCGACTCCATCCGGGGTCCGCAGCGCGTGGTGGATGCCGGCACCCTGCGCGCCCTGCAGCAGTCGGGCAACTACGTCGTCGGCTTCTTCGACGGCGAGGGCGACGAGGAGCGCATGGTCGGGGCATCGATCGCGTTCTTCGGCGAACCCGCCCGGCGGGCGATGCACTCGCACATCACCGCTCTGCTCCCCGAGTATCGGGGGCGCGGCTGGGGGCGTGAACTCAAGGAGCACCAGCGTCAGTGGGCGTTCTCCCGCGACGTCGGTCGGATCACCTGGGTGTTCGATCCGCTGGTCGCGCGCAACGCGCACTTCTTCTTCACGGTGCTCGGCGCACGCGCGACGGGATACTCGGTGAACCGTTACGGGATCTTCGGCGGCGGGGACGCGGGTGACGAGAGCGACCGGCTCGATGTCGAGTGGGCCCTCGCCGACATCGCCAAGCCGCCGGCAGACGACGAGGTCGTCGAGACCCTGGAGATCCCGGCGGACATCGAGGCGCTGCGCATCTCGGACCCGGCGGCCGCACACGAGTGGCGGCTCCGTCTGCGGGCCCAGATGGAAGGTCTGCTCGGCAGCGGACTGAAGGTCGCCGGCTACGACAACGCGCGCGGCTACCTCTTCACGGCCTGACCGCCTTCCGCGACGGTGCGATCAGCGCACCCCGCGCATGAGCTTCAGGACGGGTTTCACGCTGAGCAGCAGGCCGATCCCGACGACGATGGCGATGCCACCGAGGATCGAGAAGTACGGCACCTCGTCATCCGGGTTGTAGAACTGCACCAGCCATCCGGAGATCGCGGTGCCGAGGGCGATCGACAGGAAGAACAGCGCGACCATCTGCGTGTGGAACGCGGCGGGGGCGAGCTTGGTGGCCACCGAGAGCCCGACCGGTGACAGCAGCAGTTCGGCGACCGTGAAGACGAACAGGATCCCGACGATCGCCAGCAGCGGCGTGGAGTTCTCGCCCCCTCCGGCGAACGGCAGGAACAGCAGGAACGCCGATCCCATGATGATCGCGGCCAGCCCGAACTTCACCGGTGTCGAGGGCTGGCGCTTTCCGAGTCGGGTCCAGATCGCGGCGAACACTCCCGACAGGATGATGATGAAGACGGGGTTGATCGACTGCACCCACGAGACGGGCATCTCCCAGCCGAACAGGTTCCTGTCGAGGCGCTTGTCCGAGTAGACGGTCAGGACCGTGAACTGCTGCTGGTACAGCGACCAGAACGCGACACTGGTGACGAACAGCGGCAGGAACCCCCACACCCGCGAGCGCTCGGTGGTGTCGATGCGGCGGCTGGACAGGATCACGGTGAAATAGGCGACGGCGGCGATCGCAGTGCCGCCGATGACCAGGGTCGCGAGGTTGTCTGCGCGGATCAGCCCGGTCAGGACCAGGACGGCGATGAGGGCGACGGCGACGACGGCGATGATCCCGACGAGAGGGTAGCGGGACGTCGGGAGCGGGTTCGGCACCTCGCGGACCGACGCGGGCAGGGCGCGACGTCCGAACGAGTACTGGACGAGGCCGAAGGTCATCCCCAGGGCTGCGAGTCCGAAACCGAAGTGGAAACCGAGGGAGGACTGCAGGATGCCGGTCAGGATCGGGCCCAGGAACGCGCCGAGGTTGATGCCCAGGTAGAACAGCGAGAAGCCCGCATCCCGGCGGGGATCCTCCGGGGTGTAGAGGCTGCCGACGACCGAGGTCGCGTTCGCCTTCAGGCCGCCGGAGCCGAGTGCGACGAGCACCAGGCCGACGCCCACGCCGACGAAGCCCGGGAGCAGGGCGAGGGCGACGTGGCCGGCCACGATCACCATCGCGCTGACGAAGAGCACCCGTTCGGACCCGAACAAGCGGTCGGCGAGCCAGGCGCCCAGGATGGTCGACAGGTAGACCGCACCGCCGTACGCGCCGACGATCCCGCCGGCGACGGCTTCGGGGAGGCCGAGGCCACCCTGCGAGACCGAGTAGTACAGGTAGATGAGCAGGATGCCCTGCATGCCGTAGAAGCTGAAGCGCTCCCACATCTCCACGCCGAAGATGTGCACCAGAGCCCACGGTTGGCCGAAGAAGCGGGTGTCTTCGTTGCGGGCCCGCTGATCTCGCGCTGCAGTGCTCATGTCAGGACGGTACTCCCGTGCGGCCGTCGGGGCCAGGGTCGCCACGGGGCGACGGATAGAATGGGGTGCCCGTGTTCACGGGTCTCCTCCCGCATCCGACCATTGGAGCCACCATGGCCGAACAGTCCCGCCTCGACAAGGTCATCGCCCTCGCCCGCCACCGCGGGTTCGTGTTCCAAGCGGGTGAGATCTACGGCGGTTCTCGGTCGGCCTGGGACTACGGCCCCCTCGGGACGGAGCTCAAGGAGAACATCCGTCGTCAGTGGTGGCAGACGTTCGTGCGCGGCCGTGGCGACATGGTCGGCCTGGACTCCAGCATCATCCTCCCCAAGCGCGTGTGGGAGGCCTCGGGTCACGTCGCGACCTTCACCGACCCGCTGGTCGAGTGCCTGCAGTGCCACAAGCGCTTCCGTGCCGACAACCTCATCGAGGACTTCGAGGCGCGCAAGGGGCGCAAGGCCGAGAACGGCCTCGCCGACATCCCCTGCCCGAACTGCGGCACCAAGGGGCAGTACACGGAGCCCAAGGCGTTCTCTGGCCTGGTGAAGACCTACCTCGGCGTCGTGGACGATGAGTCGGGCCTGTACTTCCTGCGCCCCGAGACCGCGCAGGGCATCTTCGTGAACTTCTCTAACGTGCTCACCGCGAGCCGCAAGAAGCCGCCGTTCGGCATCGGCCAGGTGGGCAAGGCGTTCCGCAACGAGATCACGCCGGGTAACTTCATCTTCCGCACGCGCGAGTTCGAGCAGATGGAGATCGAGTTCTTCACGCCGCCCGCCGACGCGCAGCAGTGGTTCGAGCACTGGGTCGAGGCGTGCTGGAACTGGTTCATCGATCTGGGCATCGACCCTGAGAACATGCGCCAGTTCGACGTGCCGGAAGACGACCGCGCGCACTACTCGGCCGGCACGATCGACGTCGAGTACAAGTTCGGCTTCGCGGGCAAGGAGTGGGGCGAGCTCATGGGCGTCGCCAACCGCACCGACTACGACCTGTCCAGCCACAGCGAGGCGTCGGGGCAGAGCCTGACCTACTTCGACCAGGCCACGGGCGAGCGCTACACCCCGTATGTGATCGAGCCGTCGTTCGGCCTCACCCGCGCGATGATGGCGTTCCTCGTCGATGCCTACCGCGAGGAGCAGGTGCCCAACGCCAAGGGAGGCACCGACGTGCGCACCGTGCTCAAGCTCGACCCGCGCCTCGCGCCCGTCAAGGCCGCGGTGCTGCCGCTCTCGCGCAACGAGAAGCTGTCTCCTCTCGCGCGTGAGGTCGCCGACACGCTCCGCAGCTCCTGGGCCGTCGACTTCGACGATGCGGGGGCGATCGGTCGCCGCTACCGTCGTCAGGACGAGATCGGCACCCCGTTCTGCGTCACGGTCGACTTCGACTCGCTCGAGGACCGTGCGGTGACGGTGCGCGATCGCGACACCATGGCTCAGGAGCGCGTCTCGATCGACCAGCTGCACGCGTACCTCGCAGAGCGTCTGCGCGGCGCCTGAGCCTCGCGTCGCCTGCCCTCCCGACTTCCGGGCCTGGTGGTCGAGACCCCCGCGCCCCGCCGAGACCCCCGCCTGCTGACGTCAGCAGGCGGGGGTCTCGACGATCAGGCGGGGTCTCGGCACGGAGTGGAAGGGTTCAGCTGCCGGCCACCGCGCGCGCGTAGCGCTCGGACAACAGCTGGAGGCGGGGGATCAGCTCGGGTGGACTCTCGACCGTGAAGTCCATCATGAGCATCCCGATATAGGCGGCGACCGTGTCGAGGCTGTCCGCGCCGGTGACGAGGATGCAGTGCTCCTCGTCGATCGGTTCGACCACACCGACCGCGGCATGGATCCGGTCGAGCACGGCCTCCGCCGAGGCGTCGATCCGCAGTCTGGCGTGCACGATCCACCCGCTCACCGCGATGGTCCGCATCGCGAAGGCCGTGTAGTCGCCCCCGGGCAGCGGCTGCGGGTCGAAGCGCCGGTGGGTCGGCATCCGCAGCTCCATCCAGTCGACGCGGTAGGTGCCCCACTCCTCAGTGTGCGGATCGCGCGCAACCAGGTACCAGCGCCGATGCCAGGTGAGCAGCCGATAGGGCTCGACCAGCACGGGCGCCCCTTCGTACTCGAAGCGCAACCACTCCTCGTTGCGGATCGCGCGCGCGATGGCCTGCAGCGATGCGGCGTCCACCTCGGGATCCGGGGCGTCGGTGTCGTTGTTCTCCGGAGCGCGTTCGACGCTGGTGCGGAGGGCGTCCACCGTGGGACGCAGATGCGACGGCAGAACCTGCTCGAGCTTGGCGAGGGCCCGGGCGCCCGACTCCGCGACCCCCGCGATGCCGGCCGCGGCGCGGAGCCCGACCGTGACCGCCACCGCCTCTTCGTCGTCGAGGAGCAGCGGAGGAAGCTTCCCGCCGGCCCCCAGGCGGTATCCGCCGATGGATCCGCGCGTGGCGTCGACCGGATACCCGAGGTCACGCAGCCGCTCGATGTCGTGCCGGATGGTGCGCGCCGAGACGCCGAGACGGGCGGCCAGGTCGGACCCGGAGCGCTCGGGGCTGGTCTGCAGCAGGGCCAGAAGGGCGAGCAGGCGAGCGGTCGGATCGGCCATCGGAACTCCGTGAAAGTCGGTCATTTATTAGGAACGAATCCAACCTAATGCGCTTCTACCTTCGAGATATGGAAAACACGACGCTCACCTTCCGCCCCTTCACCGTCTCGGTCTCCGCTGCCGAGGTCGCCGATCTCCAGGATCGTCTCGCCCGCACTCGTCTTCCGCAGCCGTCGCCGACGGATGACTGGGATGCCGGTACCCCCAACTCCTACCTGCGCGAGGCCGTCGCCGCCTGGCGCGACTTCGACTGGACCGCCGCCCAGGAGCGGATCAACGCCGTCCCGCACTTCACCACCGTGATCGACGGACAGACGATCCACTTCCTCCACGTGCGCTCGGCCCACGAGGGAGCGACACCCCTGCTGCTCGCCCACACCTACCCGGGCTCGTCGATCGACTACCTCGACCTGATCGACCGGCTCGTCGACCCTGTGGCGCACGGCGGCCGGGCGGAGGACGCATTCGACGTCGTGATCCCGGATGCGCCCGGCTACGGCTTCTCCCAGCCGCTCGCTTCGGTGGGGTGGACGACCGCACGCGTCGCGGAGGCTTACGACCGCCTCATGCGGGGGCTCGGCTATGACAGCTACGGCATCCACGGCTCCGATAACGGCGCCATGGTCGCCCGCGAGCTGGGGCTGCTCGAGCCCGAGGGATTCCTCGGACTGCACGTGCTGCAGCTGTTCTCGTTCCCCTCGGGCGACCCGGCGGAGTTCGAGAAGCTGGAGCCCGCGGACTACGCCGGCCTCGAGCACATGCAGTGGTTCCAGTCGGTCGGCGGGTACAACGCCATGAACTCCTCGCGCCCGCAGACCGTGTCGGTGGGGATCAGCGATTCTCCGGTCGGACTCCTCGCGTACAGCGAGCTGTTCAACTCGTTCGGCAACGGCACGTCGCTCGTGCCTCTGGACAAGATCCTGCTCGAGGTCAGCGTGAACTGGTTCGCGAACGCGGCGTCCGGCATGTCGCGCAGCTACCTCGAGAACGCCAGGGCGGACGCCGCCGAGGAAGGGACCGAGTCGCGCGTCAGCACCGCCCGCACCGGAGTCGCCGTGTTCGCGGACGACTTCCAGACGATCCGGGTCTTCGCCGAGCGCGACAACGCGAACATCGTGCACTGGAGCCGCTTCGACGAGGGCGGGCACTTCGCCGCTCTGGAGCTCCCCGACCTGCTCGCCGCCGACCTCCGCGCGTTCTTCTCCCCGCACTCCTGACCCCCGCCCCCCGCACACGCGCCGAGACCCCCGTTCCGCGCCGAGACCCCCTCTCGCAGCCGCCTGCAGGAGGGGGTCTCGACGACGAGAGGGGGCGCCGACGATCAAGAGGGCAGCACCGCGGCAGCGCCGCGCGGCGGCGGGGTCAGCCCGTGACGGTGAGCTGCACCTCGGAGGTGCCGCCCGCCTCGACCCAGGCCAGTGAGCGTTCGAGGATACCCCGCAGCACGTCGAGGTCGATCTGCTCCAGATCCTTGATGTACAGGCATCCGACGCCCGTGGTGTGCGGTCCGAGCTCGGCCAGGGCCTCGGCGTGCGCGGCCACTCCGTCGAACAGGTAGATCGTCGTCGCAGCCTTGCGCGGAGCGAAACCGAGCAGCCCGCTGTCACCCTCCGTGCCGGTGGGGTAGCGGTAGTGGCAGGAGCCGAACCCGATGATCGTGCCCCAGGTCTGCGGTTCGCGTCCGGTGATCTCCTGCATGAGCGCGGTCAGGGTCTCGGCGTCCCGACGGCGGACCGCGGGGGAGGAGCGGGCGATGAGCCCCGCGACGTCATCCCCGGTCGGCTTCACTTCGCTGCCTTGGCCGCGGCCTTCATGGCCTTCTTGTGCTCACGCACCTTCGTGAGCGAGTCGGGCGAGACGATGTCGGCGACGCTGCGGTAGGAGCCGTCCTCGCCGTAGGGGGCGGACGCCTCGCGCCAGCCCTCGCCCGTGAAGCCGTACTGCTTGCCCAGGAGCGCGAGGAAGATCTTGGCCTTCTGCTCGCCGAAGCCGGGGAGCGCCTTCAGGCGCTTCAGCACCTCGGGTCCCGACGGGTCTCCCTCGGTCCACAGCGCGGCGGCGTCTCCGTCCCAGTCGTCGAGGAGGGTCTGGCACAGCGTCTGTACGCGAGTCGCCATCGATCCGGGGAATCGGTGCACCGCGGGAGTCTGCCTGAAGGCCTCGAGGAACTCGTCCGGCGCCATGTGGGCGATCGTCGCGGCGTCGGCAGCTCCGGTGCGCTGCTCGATCTTGAGTGGACCGGCGAATGCGGTCTCCATGGGAACCTGCTGGTCGAGCAGCATCCCCACCAGCAGTGCGAGCGGGTTGTTCGTGAGCAGGTCGTCGGCGGCGGTGTCTCCGGTGATGTGAAGGGCCATGCCTCCAGTGTCCCACCCCGCGGCGGAGCGCGTCAGGCGGTCGCGGCGTCGTCCGCGGCGGAGGTGTCGGCCTCGGGCGCGATGCCGTACAGCGCGGACAGCGCGGCGGTGAACTCGT
>WPCJ01172540.1_pt1 | contig 19311 bp, 20 predicted proteins | sample 5399831 | NCBI WGS metagenome assembly WPCJ01 (sample SAMN12869470, study PRJNA574797) | sludge metagenome | isolation source: wastewater treatment of pH10 | place: China:Beijing | collected 2019-05-20 | reverse complement strand
GACCTTACCCGGCGTGACCTGACCGATCGCGTGGGTGCGGGCGAAGACCTGCCACGGGTCCTCCTGCGTCGCCTTCAGCGACAGGGAGACGCGCTCGCGGTCGAGGTCGACCTCGAGGATCTCGACGGTGACCTCCTGGCCGACCTCGACGACCTCGGAGGCGTGCTCGATGTGCTTCCAGGACAGATCGGAGAAGTGCACGAGGCCGTACACGACACCCAGGTCTACGAACGCACCGAAGTTGACGATCGACGAGACGACACCCTTGCGGACCTGACCCTTGTGCAGGTTGTTCAGGAACGTGGTGCGCGACTCCGACTGCGTCTGCTCGAGCAGCGCGCGGCGGCTCAGGACGACGTTGTTGCGGTTCTTGTCGAGCTCGAGGATCTTCGCCTCGATCTCCTGGCCGAGGTACGGCGTGAGGTCGCGGACGCGACGCAGCTCGATGAGCGAAGCCGGGAGGAAGCCACGGAGGCCGATGTCGACGATGAGTCCACCCTTGACGACCTCGATGACCGTACCGGTGACGACGCCGTCGTTCTCCTTGATCTTCTCGACGTCTCCCCATGCACGCTCGTACTGAGCACGCTTCTTGGAGAGGATCAGACGGCCTTCCTTGTCCTCCTTCTGGAGGACGAGTGCCTCGACCAGATCGCCGACAGCGACGACCTCGTTGGGGTCGACGTCGTGCTTGATCGAGAGCTCGCGCGAGGGGATGACACCCTCGGTCTTGTAGCCGACATCGAGGAGGACCTCATCGCGGTCGATCTTGACGATCGTGCCTTCGATGATGTCGCCGTCGTTGAAGAACTTCAGGGTCTTCTCGACCGCGGCCAGGAAGTCCTCAGCAGATCCGATGTCGTTGATGGCGACCTGCTTGGTGGCCGGGGCGGTCGTTGCGGTAGTCATGTAGTGGGTTGTCCTTGTTGAATGGAGACTCGGGCTGAGAGTCAACGACCGCGCACGGCCGACAGCATGCTTCTCAGCAGTTGGATTTTGGTTTTCTCGTCACGAGGGCATGCGCATGCACGCCACGAGTGACGGTTAAGGCTATCAGAAGTTAGCGCACCGCAGGAGTCGGATCTGAAGGCCCTCCCTGTGGATAACTCGAACCGGCCGAGGCCCATTACTCCTACGGTGGCGGGGTGACACCGGCTACTCCCCTGACCCCCGCCCTTCCGACGCGACTCGCGATCCTCGTGGCCGCCGTCGCGCTGCTCGCGGGGTGCACCCCCGGCCCCGAGCCGACTCCGACCCCGACCGCCGCCTTCGCTTCCGAGGAAGAAGCGTTCGCCGCCGCCGAGGCCACCTACCGCGCGTACAACGACGCGTTGAATCAGGTCGACTTCGCGAAACCTAAGACTTTCGAGCCGGTGTACTCGTTACTCTCGGAGACCGCCGCGGACTCCACCAGGAAGGCGTTCAGCGAGTTTCATGCCGAGGGCATTCGGAAGGCCGGTGCTACGCACTACGACTCGTTCATCGGCGTCTCGGCAGATCCGCACAACGGAGTCGTCAAAGCGGAAGTTTGCACTGACGTAAGCGATGTCGAAGTCACCAACGCTTCAGGCACATCGATAGTGTCGGTGGATCGCCCGCCCCGTCAGTCCATAAGCGTGCGCTTCGTTGCGGGCCCGGGTGGCGACAGCCTGACGATTTCCGAACTGGAATCCTCCGAGGATGACCGATGCGTGCGTTGATCCTCGTGATCGCCTTGTGGATCCCAACTGCAGCGATCTCACTCCCCGCAGCCAGTTCATGCAACGCTGCCGTCTCAATGGTTTCAGGTTGCGCTCAGAACGACGGGAGCCAGTTGACGATCTCAGCCACCGAAACGGAGAAGTCTCCGGCCGGCGCTTCCCCCGGTTCACCAGGCACGCCCGACGCACCGCCGCGGTGTGTTCCCGATCCAGTCCGGACCACGAGTTGTGGGATCTCGGCGGAGCGCGTGACGAACGACGACGGCGCGCCGCTCACGATCACCGATGTCGCGCAGTTCGCGCCCGCGCCCGTGACGACAGTGGGCGAGCCCGGCAACGTGGGCGTCGCAGGGCTGCCGATGAACTTCGTGGCTTCGGCATCGGTGCAGACCCGCAGCGGCACTCTCCTGGGCCGACCGGTCAGCGTGCGGTTCGCTCCCGCTCGTTTCGTCTTCTCCTATGGGGATGGGAGCACGGCGACCACAGCAGGCGGCGGCCAGACGTGGACTGCACTCGGGCAGGCACCGTTCACTCCGACGCCGACGAGCCATACCTATCGCACACGCGGAACCTTCCTCACCCACGTCACGGCGTACTACACGGCAGAGGTCGATATCGGTGGAGGCTGGTTCCCGGTGGTCGGCGAACTCGCCATCGAGGGTTCCGCGCAGCGGATCCGAATCTACGAGGCCGACACCGCTCTCGTCGCTCGCACCTGTGCCGAACAACCCCGCGCCACGGGATGTTGAGCGCCAGGACAGTCCGCTCTCCGCACCCTGCGTCGGACCGCCGTGCCAGACTGTCGTTCGTGACCGATCGACTGATGCTGCTCGACACCGCCAGCCTCTATTTCCGTGCGTTCTACGGCGTCCCCGACAAGGTGACGGCACCCGACGGCTCCCCGATCAATGCTGCTCGCGGTCTCCTCGACATCATCGCCAAGCTCGTCGCCCTTTACGAGCCCACGCACGTGATCGCCTGCTGGGACGACGACTGGCGACCGCAGTGGCGTGTCGACCTCATCCCCACCTACAAGACCCACCGTGTCGTGGAGGTGGTCGCCAGCGGCCCCGATGTCGAAGAGGTACCCGACCCCCTCGAAGCGCAGATCCCCCTCATCCGTGAGACTCTGGCGGCCATCGGCATTCCCATCATCAGTGTCGCCGAGCACGAGGCCGACGATGTGATCGGCACCCTCGCCACGAAGGCCACGATGCCCGTCGACATCGTCACCGGCGACCGTGACCTGTTCCAGCTCGTGGACGATGCACGCGACGTCCGCGTCATCTACACCGCCCGCGGAATGAGCAACCTCGAGGTCGTGACCGACGCCACCGTCGTCGCGAAGTACGGGGTACTCCCTTCGCAGTACGCCGACTTCGCGACCATGCGCGGCGATGCTTCGGACGGCCTGCCCGGAGTCGCCGGCGTGGGTGAGAAGACCGCGGCCACCCTGTTGCAGACGCACGCAGACCTGGAGGGCATCCGTGCCGCGGCGAAAGCGGGCGAAGGGATGAGCGCCGGAGTACGGGCGAAGCTGCTCGCCGCGTCCGACTATCTCGACGTCGCCCCGACGGTGGTCGCGGTCGCGACGTCACTGCCGATTACGGTCCCCGACCTCCCCCTGCGCGTGCTCGACCCCGCGGAGGCGGATGCCGCAACGGCTCTCGCCGAGAAATGGAACCTCGGCGGCTCGATGACGCGTGCCCTCACTGCCGTGTCGAACGCCGCCCTCGCCGCAGACTGACGGCCGGGGTTCGACGGCGAATCACTCCGCCCAGGCGAGCAGCCGCTCGAGACCCCAGGTCGTGACGATCCGCGCTGACGGGACGCCGGCGCGCTCTGCACGTTCTGCTCCGTGGTCGAGCAGCGAGAGCTGGCCGGGCGCGTGCGCATCCGAATCGATCGAGAACAGGCATCCCTCAGCGAGAGCGATCGCGATCAGATCGTCCGGCGGATCCTGCCGCTCCGGTCGCGAGTTGATCTCGACCGCCACGCCGTTCTCCGCGCAGGCGGCGAAAACGGCCTGGGCATCGAACGTCGACGGAGGGCGCGTTCCTCGGTCGCCCTGCACGAGGCGTCCGGTGCAGTGCCCGAGCACGTTGACCCGAGGGTGCGCGACCGCGGCGATCATGCGTGCGGTCATCGCCCGCGCATCCATGCGCAGTTTGGAATGAACCGACGCCACGACGATGTCCAGCTCGGCGAGCAGACCGTCCTCCTGATCGAGGCCCCCGTCTTCCAGGATGTCGACCTCGATGCCCGCGAGCAGGGTGAAGCCGTCACCGGATTCCGCGCGGACCAGCGGCATCTGCTCCCGAAGGCGGTCGGCCGACAGTCCCCGAGCGACCCGGAGGCGCGGCGAATGATCGGTGATCGCCTGGTACTCATGTCCGAGCGACCTGGCAGCGGCAGCCATCACCGAGATCGGTGTGGTCCCGTCAGACCAGTCCGTGTGAGCGTGGAGGTCGCCGCGGAGCTTCCCGCGGAGCTCCGACATGCGCTCGGGCTCGACATCACCGCGCAACTCGACGAGGTAGTCGGGGACCTGCCCGGCCTGCGCCTGACGAATCACCGCGAAGGTGGACTCGCCGATACCTTTGGCTGCACGCAGCCGCGTGGGATCGCGCTGAACGTCGTCGGGCAGATCCCGCAGCGTCGCAGCTGCCTGTCGGAAGGCCTTCGCGCGGTACCGCGACGCACGCTCACGCTCCAGCAGGGAGGCGATCTCGAGCAGCGCGTCGACGGGATCCACGGTCACTCCTTCGATGACGACAGCTCGCGACTCACACCGATCCACTGGTCGAGCTTCGCGAGCGCGTGCCCATCGTCGATCGCTGCCGACGCCTTCTCGTAGCCCTCGCGCAGTCGCTCCAGAATCGGACGCTGCACCTGACCTGCGTCCTGAGACAGCTCGAAGGCCACGATGCCGGCAGCGGCATTCAACAGCACGATGTCGCGCACCGCGCCGGGCTCCCCCGCCAGCGTGCGCCGGAGCACCTCCGCGTTGTGCTGGGGCGAGCCACCGATCAGGTCGGCGAGATCGGCGATCGGGATGCCGAGGTCGCGCGGGTCGAGGTCATGCTCATGGATGTCGCCGCGCGTGACCTCCCAGATCCGGCTGTGCCCGGTCGTGGTGAGTTCGTCGAGGCCGTCGTCCCCACGGAAGACGAGCGCTGTGGCGCCGCGGGTCCGGAAGACACCGGTGATGAGAGGAACGCGCTCGATCTGCGCGACGCCGACGGCATTGGCTTCGGCACGTGCGGGATTGCAGAGCGGCCCGAGCATGTTGAAGACGGTGGGGACACCCAGCTCGGCGCGCACGGCGCCCGCGTGCTTGAAACCGGGGTGGAACGCGCCCGCCCATGCGAACGTGATGCCGGTGCGGTCGAGGATGGTCGCGACGGCCGCCGGATCGAGGGAGAGCTCGAGTCCCAGCGCCCCGAGGACGTCGGACGAACCCGAAGCCGAGCTTGCGGCCCGATTCCCGTGCTTGACCACTGGAACGCCAGTCGCACCGATGACGATCGCCGCCGTGGTCGACACGTTCACCGTGCCGACGCGGTCGCCGCCCGTTCCCACGATGTCGAGCACATCCGGCGACACCGGCAGCGGAACGGCCGCCTCGAGGATCGCATCACGGAAACCGACGATCTCATCGATCGTCTCGCCCTTCGCCCGCAACGCGATGAGGAAACCTGCGAGTTGGGCTTCGCTGACTTCTCCCCGCATGATCTGGCGCATGGCCCATGTGGACTCCCAGACGCTGAGATCGCGACGCTCCAGCAGAGAAGTGAGCACGTCGGACCAGGTCAGCGAATCAGCCATGTGTGCGATCCTATCGGCGCGGAGAAAACATGCAGATCCTTCGCATCGGAGCTCCGATCCGCGGCCGACCGCTGTTTCCCGCGGATTCACCAGGTATTCGCAGGGTTTTCTTAGGGTCCCCTAAGTCGCAGACGGGTGAATCGAAGGCCGCTGGTGCAAGAATCACGCCCGAGATCGGCCATAATGGAGGGGTGACGACCTCAGCGACGTATGCCCCGGCGGCGAGAACGATTAAGCGGCCCAACCCGGTAGCTGTCGGCACCATTGTGTGGCTCGGCAGTGAGGTGATGTTCTTCGCGGGACTCTTCGCGATCTACTTCACCCTCCGCAGCACCTCACCGGAGCTGTGGGCTGACCGGACCGAGCTGCTGAACGTCCCGTTCGCCGCAGTGAACACTGCGATCCTGGTCCTGTCCTCGTTCACGTGCCAGATGGGCGTGTTCGCGGCAGAAGACCTGCAGCCCTACAAGATCGGCAAGGGGCAGAAGAACGGCGCCGGCCGCCGTCGTCTGTTCGGCTGGGGAATGGTCGAGTGGTTCTTCCTCACCTTCGCCCTCGGCGCGATCTTCGTGTCCGGCCAGGTCTGGGAGTACGCGCAGCTGGTCGCTGAAGGCATGCCAATCGGTGCCGACTCCTACGCCTCGGCGTTCTACCTGACGACCGGCTTCCACGCCCTGCACGTCACCGGTGGGCTCGTCGCGTTCCTGCTCGTCATCGGCCGCGCCTACGCCGTCAAGAACTTCCGGCACAAGGAGGCGACCTCCTCGATCGTGGTGTCCTACTACTGGCACTTCGTCGACGTCGTCTGGATCGTGCTGTTCCTCGTTATCTACTTCCTGAAATAAGAGCGGAGCTGATCCCCGAGATGGCACGAGAGAAGAAGCGCCGTTCCAGCGGTCGTCGCAGCCCTTTGGCGGCGGCCGCGCTCATCGGAGCAGGCCTCATGATCACCGGCGCGGTCTATGCCGGTGCAACCGCCGCATTCGCAGCGTCCGACACGCAGGCTGCCACGACCCAGCTGACCGTCGAAGACGGCGAGAAGCTGTTCACGGCGAACTGCGCCACCTGCCACGGTCTCGACCTGCAGGGAACCGCCAACGGCCCCAGCCTCTACGGCGTGGGCGAGCTGGCGACCGAATTCCAGCTGTCGACCGGTCGCATGCCTCTGCAGATGCAGGGACCGCAGGCGCCGCAGAAGGAGCCGCAGTTCACCGAAGAGCAGATCCTCGCGATCTCCTCGTTCGTGCAGTCCACGGCCCCCGGCCCGACCTTCCCGGACGAGCGCATCCTCGACGGAGAAGGCGACGTCTCGCACGGAGCCGAGTTGTTCCGCGTGAACTGCGCCATGTGCCACAACGTGGCCGCAGCCGGTGGTGCACTCACCGAGGGCAAGTACGCCCCCGCCCTGACCGAGACCAGTGCCCTGCACATCTACGCGGCCATGGTCACCGGCCCGCAGAACATGCCGGTCTTCGGTGACATGAACCTGTCGGACGAGGACAAGCGCGACATCATCTCGGCTCTGCTCTTCCAGCAGCAGTCCGTGCAGGTCGGCGGCTTCTCGCTCGGCTCTCTCGGGCCGGTCTCCGAGGGACTGTTCGTGTGGATCTTCGGTATCGGCGCGCTCGTCGCCGCCACCGTGTGGATCACGGCGAAGTCCAACTGACGCTTATTCATCGAAGAGGAACGTACGAGGAGCACCATGGCACACGACGACGACTCGCAGGCTCTTGACAGGGCCTACCAGCCCTCTCCGGGGCTGGGTGTCGCAGTCAGCGATCCCGTGCAGAACCCCGGGCTTCCGCCGCATCGCGAGCGGATGACCGATAAGGACCCGCGCGCTGAGAAGGCCGCTGTCCGCACTGTCTACACGCTGTTCTACCTCTCGCTCGCGGGAAGCATCTGGGCGGTCGCCGCTTACATGCTGTTCCCGATCGAGAGCGGCGCGCTCATCGACATCCGGCAGAACAACCTCTTCATCGGTCTCGGGATCGCTCTCGCGCTCCTGGCCCTCGGAATCGGTGCGATCCACTGGTCCAAGGCGCTCATGTCCGACAAGGAGTTCATCGAGCACCGTCACCCCACGCGCGGCAAGGACTCGACGCGCGAGGCTGCGATCAAGGCCTTCTCCGACGCGAACGAGGAGTCGGGCTTCGGGCGCCGCTCCATGATCCGCAACTCCCTGTTCGCCGCGATCGTCGCCTCGATCATCCCCGGAGTCACGCTGTTCCGTGGCCTCGCACCGCACTCCACGCCTGACGACCCCATCGCCGGTGACCCGGTCGCACTCCTCAAGCACACGATGTGGGAAGAGGGCAGCCGCCTGGTCCGCGACCCCGACGGCACCCCGATCCGCGCTGCGGACGTGACCCTCGGATCCGCGTTCCACGTGATCCCCGAAGAGCTCGCCACGCTCAGTCACCACGACGGCTACCTCGAGGAGAAGGCGAAGGCCATCGTCCTCATGATGCGCCTGCGTCCCGAGCAGCTGATCGAAGCTGAGGACCGCAAGGACTGGTCGTACGACGGCATCGTCGCCTACTCCAAGGTCTGCACGCACGTCGGCTGCCCCGTGGCCCTCTACGAGCAGCAGACCCATCACCTCCTGTGCCCGTGCCACCAGTCGCAGTTCGACGTCACGGACCACGCCAAGGTCATCTTCGGCCCTGCGGCACGTCCGCTGCCGCAGCTGCCCATCACCGTCGATGACGAGGGCTACCTGGTCGCACGCAGCGACTTCAAGGAACCCGTCGGCCCGAGCTTCTGGGAGCGCCATTGAGCACCGCAACGCTGTCCAAAGACGACAACGACACCAAGGCACCCCTCGGCGGTCGCTTCGTCGGTGCCGCGTCGAACTACATCGATGAGCGCACCAGCATCTCCGGTTTCGTCAAGGAACTCGGACGGAAGATCTTCCCCGACCACTGGTCGTTCATGCTCGGCGAGATCGCGCTGTGGAGCTTCGTCGTCGTGTTCCTCTCCGGAACCTTCCTGACGTTCTTCTTCGACGCGTCGATGGTCGAGACCCACTACACCGGCGCCTACGCCCCGATGCGTGGGATCGAGATGTCGGCGGCTCTCGAATCGTCGCTGCACATCTCCTTCGATCTGCGAGGCGGCCTCCTGGTCCGTCAGATCCACCACTGGGCCGCTCTGGTGTTCATCGCCGGAATCGGCGTGCACATGCTCCGCGTGTTCTTCACCGGCGCATTCCGCAAGCCGCGCGAGCTCAACTGGGTCATCGGTTTCGTCCTGTTCATCCTCGCGATGGCAGAGGGCTTCACCGGCTACTCGCTCCCCGACGACCTGCTCTCGGGTAACGGCCTCCGCATCATCGACGGCATGATCAAGGGTCTCCCCCTGATCGGCACGTGGACCTCGTTCCTCCTCTTCGGTGGCGAGTTCCCGGGAACCGACATCGTCGGACGTCTGTACACCCTCCACATCCTGTTGCTCCCGATGCTGGTCATCGCGCTGATCGTCGTGCACCTGATGCTGATGATCGTCAACAAGCACACGCAGTTCGCCGGCCCCGGCCGCACGAACGACAATGTCGTGGGCTACCCGATGATGCCGGTGTACATGTCGAAGATGGGCGGCTACCTGTTCATCGTGTTCGGCACCATCGTGCTGATCGCGACGTTCTTCCAGATCAACCCGATCTGGAACTACGGCCCCTACGACCCGTCGCCCGTCTCCGCTGGTACCCAGCCCGACTGGTACATCGGATTCGCCGACGGTGCGCTGCGCCTGGCTCCGTCGAACTGGGACATCGTGTTCCTCAACCACACGTGGTCGTTCGGGATCATCGCCCCTGTCCTCGTACTCGGTCTGTTCATCGTGATCGTCGCGATCTATCCCTTCCTCGAGGCATGGGTCACCGGAGACAAGCGCGAGCACCACATCGCTCAGCGTCCCCGCAACGCGGCGACGCGTACGGCGATCGGTGCCGCCGGCGTCATCTTCTACGCGGTCCTGTGGGCAGCGGCTTCGTCCGACCTCATCGCGACGCACTTCATGCTCACGATGGAAGGCGTGATCCACACGCTGCAAGCGCTCCTGTTCCTCGGCCCGATCCTCGGATACTTCGTCACCAAGCGCATCTGCATCGCGCTGCAGAAGAAGGATCGTGAGATCGTCCTGCACGGATACGAGTCCGGACGCATCGTCCGCCTCCCCGGTGGTGAGTTCATCGAGGTGCACCAGCCTGTCGACAAGTACGACCGCTGGAAGCTCATCGACGTCGACAGCTACGAGCCCCTCGTGGTTCGCCCGAATGCCAAGGGTCGCATCCCGTGGACGGAGAACCTCCGTTCCTCGATCTCCCGCTGGTTCTTCGAGGACCGTATCGCCCCGCTCACGCAGGCCGAGGTCGAGGCAGCCGACGCCCATCAGCATCACGTCACGGCTCACAACGAGGAGACCGAGGCCGCAGAGATCCAGGGCGCCCACGAGCGCGCCGGCTTCCCTGACGCCCCGCTCACCGTCGATGAGACGCACGTCGACGAGACGCCGAACACCCCCAGCACGGTGATCGCCACCGAGCCGGTGAAGAAGCCTCGGAAGAAGAAGTCGGAGGACGGCGAGTAGTCGCCACTCCCCCATCGAAGAAGGCCCCGCTCACACGAACGGGGCCTTCTTCGTCATCTGCCCGATGAGAGGATCGAACCATGTCATCCGTCGTCCGCCTGATCCGTGCCGACAACCTCGCGGAAACGCCTTACGCCTACGCTGCCACCGCGCCGGCCGGATCTCGCCTCATCTTCCTCGCCGGCGCGTGCCCGCTCAACGATGACGGCTCGACCGTTGCGCCCGGAGACTACGCGGCCCAGGCGGCACGCTGCGTCGAGACGCTCAAGGGCGCACTGGATGTGGCGGGCGCCGACCTGACCGACGTGATCAGCACGCGGGTGCTCGTGGCGTCCACGTCGCAAGCAGACCTCGTCACGGCGTGGGATGTGGTCCATGCCGCGTTCGGCGCGCACGATGTGCCCAGCACCCTGCTGGGCGTGACGGTCCTCGGCTATGACGACCAGCTCGTGGAGATCGAGGCGATCGCCGCCGTCGCGGACGCGTGATCATGGAGGTCTTGATCCGCGAGGCACGTCGGGCCGATGAGGCAGCCACGGAGCGCATCGAGGTAGCCGCGGACGTCCTGCTGGTCGAGAGGTTCGGTGCCGTCGATTGGCCGCCGCCCACGCCCCCGCACGAGCGTGCCACGGCGCCAGGGTTCGTGCTCGTGGCCGACCACGGCGGCGATGAGGCCTCGTCGCCGGGCCTCATCGGCTTCGCGCATGTTCTGGAAATCGAGGGAGGCACCCACCTCGAGCAGCTCTCGGTGCTTCCGGAGTTCGGGCGACGCGGTATCGGACGCCGACTGCTGGCGGCTGCGATGGCGGAGGCCCGACGCCGTGGCAGCTCGAGGATGACGCTTCGCACATATGCGGATGTCCCCTGGAATACGCCGTTCTACGCGTCCTGCGGTTTCGCCGTCACGACGCCGGACACTCCTCTGCTGCGCAGCCTGGTCCAGGTCGAGGAGGAGCTCGGTCTCCTGCGCCACGGGCCCCGCGTGCAGATGACGGTACGCCTCTGACCGCGGTGGCGATATCGCTGACTGTTTTCGCACGCCGATCGGCAGGAACACGAAGGACGCCGCGGAGCTCGGCGAAATAGGCTGGGCACATGATCGACCGTGCCGACTACTACGCCGCCAAACTCGCTTACGAGACCGACGCCAGTGATGTCCATGCCGCCCGTCAGGCTCAGAGCGACATCGTCGTGATCGATGTACGGTCCGAAGAGGCATGGGCACAGGGGCGCGTGGCCGGTGCGATCCATATGCACTACGGCGAGATCGCGGCGAGAGCACCGCGTGAGATCTCCCCCGACGCCGAGGTCGTGGTGTACTGCTGGAGCCCCGGCTGCAACGCCGGTGCCAAGGGCGCACTCGAGTTCTCCCGACTGGGCTACAAAGTGCGTGAGATGATCGGCGGCTTCGAGTACTGGGTGCGCGAAGGCTATCCGGTCGAAGACGCCGACGGGACGCACCGACGTCCGGTCGACCCACTGACCGGGATAGCGCGCATCCGAACCCGCGCCTGATCGCCTCGCGCTGAACATGAAGAAGGCCCCCGGAAGGATCCGGGGGCCTTCTCGACGTCAGTCGCGTCAGCGAGCGAAGTTGCCGCGGTAGTACTCGTACACCCAGCCGACGATCGCGACGACGAAGATCGCGAGGCCGATCGGGAGCAGGAAGTGCCCCACAGCCAGGCCGACGACGAAGACTCCCGCAGAAGCGGCGAGCACAATCGGCCACCAGGACCACGGGCTGAACTCGCCGAGCTCGGGGTCACCGTCGTCGATGTCCGCGGTGAGGATGTCTTCGGGGAGCTCACCGCTCTGCGCCTTGTGCGTGCGGTCCAGGTAGAACGCGATCATCGCGGCCATGAACGCCGAGAAGAACAGAGCGACCGTACCGACCCACTCGATCCGCATGGCGAAGTTGTCCGCCGGCGTGGCCAGGATGTGCCAGCCGGTGTAGATGACACCGACGAGGGCGAAGAACGCCGTCAGGATCCACCAGAGAATGACATTGTCGCGCATGACTTAGTGGGCCTCTCGCTCGCCGGGTGCCGTGGTCGCGAACTCGGCGGCCTCCGGGTGGTTCAGGTCGAACGCAGGACGCTCGCTGCGAATGCGCGGGATCGACGTGAAGTTGTGACGCGGCGGCGGGCAGGACGTCGCCCATTCGAGCGAAGCGCCGTACCCCCACGGGTCGTTGACCGTGACCTTCGGTGCCTTGCGAGCCGTGATCCAGACGTTCAGGAAGAACGGAAGCATCGAAGCGCCGAGGATGATCGCACCGATCGTCGACACCTGGTTCTGCCAGGTCCAGCCGTCGGCGGCCGAGTAGTCCGCGTAGCGGCGGACCATTCCGTCGACACCCAGCCAGTGCTGGATGAGGAACGTCATGTGGAAGCCGATGAAGAGCAACCAGAAGTGCACGTAGCCGAGACGCTCGTTGAGCATGCGCCCGGTCCACTTGGGCCACCAGAAGTAGAAGCCGGCGAACATGGCGAACACGACTGTACCGAACACGACGTAGTGGAAGTGTGCGACGACGAAGTAGGAGTCGGAGAGCGCGAAGTCCAGCGGCGGGGCTGCCAGGATCACACCGGTCAGACCACCGAAGACGAACGAGACCAGGAACCCGAGGGCGAACACCATCGGCGTCTCGAAGGTCACGGACCCTCGCCAGAGTGTTCCGATCCAGTTGAAGATCTTCACGCCGGTCGGCACCGCGATGAGCATCGTCATCAGAGCGAAGAACGGCAGCAGGACCGAGCCGGTGACGTACATGTGGTGAGCCCACACCGCCACCGAGAGCGCGGCGATCGCGATCGTGGCGTAGACGAGCGTCTTGTACCCGAAGATCGGCTTGCGGCTGAAGACCGGGAAGATCTCCGACACGATGCCGAAGAACGGCAGGGCGATGATGTAGACCTCAGGGTGCCCGAAGAACCAGAACAGGTGCTGCCAGAGCAGGACACCACCGTTGGCCGGATCGTAGATGTGAGCGCCCAGGATACGGTCCGCGGCTGCGGCGAAGATGGCCGCAGCGAGAACCGGGAACGCCATCAGGATCAGGAGGCTCGTGATCAGCGTGTTCCACGAGAAGATCGGCATACGCCACATCGTCATACCGGGAGCACGCATCGTGATGATCGTGGTGATGAAGTTGACGGCACCGAGGATCGTTCCGAAACCGGAGATTCCCAGCCCCACCATCCACAGGTTCCCACCGGCACCCGGCGAGAAGGATGCTCCGGCGAGTGGCTGATACGCGAACCATCCAAAGGAGGCCGCACCCTGCGGCGTGAGGAAGCCTGCGACCGCGATGGTCGAGCCGAAGAGGAAGAGCCAGAAGGCGAAGGCGTTCAGACGCGGGAAGGCGACGTCGGGCGCACCGATCTGCAGCGGAAGGATCGCGTTGGCGAAACCTGCGAACAGCGGCGTCGCGAACATCAGCAGCATGATCGTGCCGTGCATCGTGAACAGCTGGTTGTACTGCTCCTTCGTCGGGATGATCTGCATGCCCGGCGCGAACAGCTCAGCACGGATGACGAGGGCCATCACACCGCCGAGGAGGAAGAACATCACCGAGGCGATCAGGTACATGTACCCGATGGTCTTGTGGTCGGTGGACGTGATCCACTTGACGACGATGTTGCCCTTCTGCTCCACGCGCGAGGAGCTCATGAGAGCGGCCTGGCGGGCGGGCAGACTGGTGGGACGAGATCTGGGAGCCTCGTCGGTACGGGGAGCTTCAGTGGTCGACATGGCTTACTCCCCTCCTTCCTCGGTGTCGGTCGTCGGGGTCGTTCCCGGGAAGTTCGAGAGACGGTCGTAGGCGTCGGTGATGTCGCCCGTGTTGCCCTTCTCTTCGAGCGTCTGGAGGTAGGCCTCGTAATCGTCCTCGGAGACGACCTTCACGTTGAAGAGCATCATCGAGTGGTATTCGCCGCAGAGCTCGGCGCACTTGCCGGCGTACTCGCCCTCGCGGGTCGGGATGAAGGACCACGAGTTGTCCTTCCCGATGTACATGTCCTTCTTGTAGAGGAAGTCGATGATCCAGAAGGAGTGGATGACGTCACGCGACTGAAGGTTGATCGTGACCTTCTTGTCGACGGGCAGCACCAGCGTGGGCAGCTGCGCCTGGTCGATGTTGCCGTCCTTGTCGGGCTGAGCCTGGATGCCCATCGTCCACACGGCGTCGGAGTTGTCCTCCTTGTCGCCGTCGTACTGGAAGTCCCACGCCCACTGCTTGGCGATCGCGGTGATCTCGACGTCGGGTTCGTCCCACTTGGCTTCGATCGCGGTCTGGTCGCGAGCCGTGAAGAAGAACATGCCCAGCACGAGGATGAGCGGCACGATCGTGTAGAAGATCTCGATCGGCATGTTGTAGCGCATCTGCACCGGCAGGCCGGTCTGGCCCTTGCGACGGCGGTACGCGATCGCAGCCCAGGCCATCAGGCCCCAGGTGATGATTCCGACGGCGAGGAGCACGATCCACGAGTTCACCCAGAGCGACGAGACGCGCTCGGTCTGATTGGTGGCTGCGGGGCCACCCTCCACGAAGCCCGGAAGAAAGCCGTTCAGCTCGGTGGGAGAGCATCCCGCCAGGGCCAAGGCTGCCGCAACTCCCACAGGGAGGGCGGCCCAACGAAGGCTGCGTTTCGAGGGCACGATGCACCTTTCAGATCGCGAACAGAGCACACCCAAGTCTAGGGCAACCTCACACCTGATTCATGCCATCCACGCAGGTTGCCGGATGCAGAACGGCCGCCGTCACCGATCGGTGACGGCGGCCGTGGTCCGCGAAGCGAGGATCAGTGGAAGCTGTCGCCGCACGCGCAGCTACCCGCCGCGTTGGGGTTGTCGATCGTGAAGCCCTGCTCGGAGATCGTGTCCTTGAAGTCGATCGCCGCACCATCGAGGTACGGGACGCTCATGTTGTCGATGATCACCTCGACGCCGTCGAAATCGACGGTCTCATCGCCTTCGAGGTAGCGCTCGTCGAAGTACAGCTGATAGATCAGGCCCGAGCAGCCACCGGGCTGCACGGCGACGCGGAGGCGCAGATCGTCGCGCCCCTCCTGTTCGAGGAGGTTCTTGACCTTCGTGGCGGCAGCGTCGGTCAGGGTGACGCCGTGTGCGCGGGTGGTCTCTGGGGAGAGGGTGGTGTCGCTCATGTCGCTCCTTGTGACGGGCCGCAGGTGCACGGCTTCTCGGACGATTCTACCGCCGCACACGCTGTGAGGCTCAGAGTTCGGTGGCATTCATCCGAGCCAGGAGCAGAGCCTCGCTCGCGACGGCATGACGGAACGTGTCCAGGTGCAGCGACTCGTTCGGGCTGTGGGCCCGCGAGTGGGGGTCTTCGACACCGGTCACCAGGATCTGCGCGGCGGGGAACTCCCGTACCAGATCCGCGATGAAGGGGATGGATCCGCCCACGCCGAGGTCGACCGGAGCGACTCCGTAGCCGTCGCGCATCGCGTCACGGGTCAACGCCACGGCCCACCCGCTCGTGTCGACCAGGAAGCCGTCGCCGAGATCGACGTCAGAGAACGTGAGCTCCGCACCGAACGGTGCATGGGCGCGGAGGTGGGCTTCGAGCGCCTCGTAGGCTTCCTGCCCCGTCTGGCCCGGTGCGACTCGAGCACTGATCACCACGGTGACCTCGGGAAGGAGCGTGTTGGAGGCTGCGGCGACGGTCGTGGAATCGATACCGATGACGGTGACCGCGGGCTTATTCCAGATCCGGCTGAGGATCGTCCCGTTGCCGATCGGTGTGGTGGTGGGAAGCAGTCCGGCCTCATCTCGCAGCGTCGCCTCGGTGTAGTCCGGAGTCGCCGCATCGCGCGCGGTCATCCCCTCGACCGCGACCGCCCCGTCCTCGTCCCAGAGCGTCGCGAGCAGCGTGACGGTGGCCATCATCGCGTCGGGCACCGCACCGCCGAACATCCCCGAGTGCGACGCGTGGTCGAGTGTGCGCACACGCAGCGTGAAGCGCGCGTTGCCGCGCAGCGAGACCGTGAGTCCCGGCGTCACGGAGTCCCAGTTGCCGGAGTCCGCCACGACGATCGCGTCTGCGCGCAGAGCCTCCTTGTTGTCGGAGAGGAACTGCGCGAAGGAGCGGGAACCGTACTCCTCCTCCCCCTCGATGAACATCGCGATACCCAGGTCGAGATCGTCCCCGAGGACCTCGCTGACCGCCCGGATCGACGCGATGTGCGCCATGACCCCCGCTTTGTCGTCCGCCGCACCACGCCCGTAGAGACGTCCGTCCCGCACCGTCGGCTCGAACGGCGGCGTCTCCCACAGGGCGTCGTCCCCTGGAGGCTGCACGTCGTGGTGCGCGTAGAGGAGGATCGTCGGCTTCCCATTCCGCGCCGCACGGGTGGCGAGGACCGCCGGCTGCCCCTGCTCGTCGGTGCCGGGGATCGCTGAGCGCAGCACACGGACCTCATCGAAGACACCGGTGTCCTCGGCCAGTGACGCGACAGCGGCCGCGCTGCGCTCCAGTTGCGTCTGATCGAACGCCGGCCATGCCATCCCGGGGATCCGCACGAGGTGTCCGAGATCCGACAGCGCAGCAGGGATTCCTGTGTCCACGGCTTCGAGAACGGCGGCATCGGGCTCAGGGGGAAGAACAGGAGAGGTCATGCGAGTAATCTTAAGGTGATCCCCCGCCAGCGAACCGAGGAACTCCGTGTCCACTAACCCCGCCTCCCCTTCGACGAACGACGACGCCTCCGAGACGACTGCCGTCGGCAAGGGGCGCGCGACGCCGACCCGCGCGGAGCAGGAGGCAGCACGTCGCCGCCCCCTGGTCGCCAACACCAAAGAGGCGAAGGCGGCTGCCAAAGCCGAGCTCAACGAGCGTCGCGCTCGCGCCCAGGCAGGCATGGCCGCCGGCGAGGAGAAGTACCTCCCGGTCCGCGACAAGGGCCCGCAGCGCCGCTGGGTGCGCGACTACGTGGACGCGGGGTGGCACCCGGCCGAGTTCGTGATGGGCGTCATGGTGCTGGTCATCCTTGCCTCACTCCTGCCGACGAACATGATGATCTCGTTCTACGCCTACATCGTCATGATGGGGTATCTCGTGATCGCCATCGGCGGCATGGTGCTGCTCGGTATGCGGGTCAAACGGAAGGCCGCAGCGAAGTTCGGCAAGGATCGCCTCGAGCGCGGCCTCGGCTGGTACGCGGCGATGCGCGCGCTGCAGATGCGCTTCATGCGACTGCCGAAGCCGCAGGTCAAGCGCGGCCAGTACCCCGACTGACCAGTCCTCTGTTGATCTCGCGGCCCCAGAACGGACCGCGGTACAGGAATCCCGTGTAACCCTGCACGAGAGTGGCACCGGCCTGCAGACGCTCCTGCACATCGGCCGGAGTCTCGACTCCACCGACCGCGATCACGCAGAACTCTGCCGGTACGGCGTCACGCACGATCCGGAGCACTTCGAGCGAGCGCTTCTTCAGCGGCGCCCCCGACAGTCCGCCCGCGCCCGCGGCTTCGATCGACGCCGCGTCCGTGAGCAGTCCGTCTCGACTGATCGTGGTGTTGTGCGCGATGATTCCGGCGAGCCCCTCGGTCACGGCCAACTCCGCGATGGCGGTGATCTCGTCATCCGGGAGATCCGGGGCGATCTTGACGAGCAGCGGCGTGGACCCCGATGCTTCCTTGACCGCCCGGAGCAACGGTGCCAGCGTCTCCACTGCCTGCAGCCCGCGCAGTCCTGGGGTGTTCGGAGAGGACACGTTCACCGCGAGGTAGTCGGCCAGCGGGGCGAGGCGGGTTGCCGAGGCCACGTAGTCGGCGGTCGCATCCTCGACGTCCACGATGCGGCTCTTGCCGATGTTGACGCCGATCACCGTGTCCGGTGCGCCACGGCGCAGTCGAGCGAGGCGACGGGCGACCGCATCAGCGCCGTCGTTGTTGAACCCCATCCGGTTGACGACGGCGCGGTCCGCCAACAGACGGAACAGACGCGGCTTGGGATTCCCCTCCTGCGGGATCGCCGTCACGGTACCGATCTCCACGTGGCCGAACCCGAGGGCCGCCAGTCCGCGGACGCCGACGGCGTTCTTGTCGAAACCGGCCGCGATGCCGAAGGGCGACGGGAAGCTGAGTCCGAGTGCATCGACACGCAAGGACGGATCCGGCGCGGTCAGGGCACGGGTCGCCCAGGAGAACGGCGGCACTCCGAGGACGCGGATCACCGCCATGCCGGCGTGATGGGCGAACTCGGGATCGAAGCGCGAGAGGACAGCGCGGAAGAGCAGCGGATACATCCCTGCCAGATTACCGCTCCTCGGCCTCCTGCTTCGTGTGGTCGGCCCGGAGGTCGGTGATCGCCGCCTCGAAGTCCTCGAGCGAGTCGAACGCCTGGTAGACGCTGGCGAAGCGGAGGAATGCGACCTCATCGAGATCACGCAGCGGACCGAGGATGGCCAGACCGATCTCATTCGTGTCGAGCTGCGACACCCCCGTCTGGCGAACAGCCTCCTCCACGCGCTGCGCGAGGATGGCGAGGTCGGCCTCGGTCACCGGCCGTCCCTGACACGCCTTGCGCACGCCGGAGATGACCTTCTCCCGGCTGAAAGGCTCCATCACGCCGGAACGCTTGATGACGTTGAGGCTCGCGGTCTCGGTGGTCGTGAAACGGCCCCCGCACTCCGGGCACTGACGACGCCGCCTGATCGAGAGCCCGTCGTCGCTCGTGCGGGAATCGATGACGCGGGAGTCGGGATGACGGCAGAAGGGGCAGTGCATCTGACCGATCCTACGCGGTGAAGCGCGCCTCGATCGCCTCACCGTGCGCCGGCAGCGCCTCGGACTCGGCGAGTGCGACGACCCCCGCTCGGACGGCGGCCAGTGCGGCCCTGTCGTAGGAGATCACCTGCTGAGGACGCAGGAACGTGTACGCGCCGAGTCCCGGTGCATACCGCGCCTGACCGCCGGTCGGGAGCACGTGGTTGCTCCCCGCCATGTAGTCCCCCAGGCTCACCGGCGTCTGGTCTCCGACGAAGACCGCTCCGGCGCTCGTGAAGGCCGACGCGGCGCTCTCGGCATCGGCGAGGTGGAGTTCGAGGTGCTCGGGCGCGTAGGCGTTGCTGAAAGCGGTCGCCATGGCGCGATCGTCGACGAGGACGATCGCCGACTGCGGTCCTCCCAAGGACGCGGCGACACGCTCGCTGTGGCGGGTGAGTACGGA
>WPCJ01160885.1_pt1 | contig 19359 bp, 19 predicted proteins | sample 5399831 | NCBI WGS metagenome assembly WPCJ01 (sample SAMN12869470, study PRJNA574797) | sludge metagenome | isolation source: wastewater treatment of pH10 | place: China:Beijing | collected 2019-05-20 | reverse complement strand
TAGAGGTCCTTGTGCATGGTGTCCAGCGTCGGCTGGTCGCCCGTATAGGCGTGCACGGTGGTCATGAAGCCCTTCTCGATGCCGAAGGCGTCATTGAGCACCTTGGCGACCGGGGCCAGGCAGTTGGTGGTGCACGAGGCGTTGGAGATGACGACGTGGTCCTTCGTCAGCTTGTCGTGGTTGAGGTCGACCGAGACGAGCGGATCCTTGGTGTAGGCGAGGATACCTTTCAGCGAGCCGTCGGCGGCGGCAACCAGCGCGGCGTTGACTTCTTCGACGGTGACCGGCTTCTTGGCCACGAACTTGAAGTCGATGACCGAGACGTTCGGGGTCGGCACGCGGATCGAAACGCCGTCGAGCTTGCCCTTCAGTTCCGGCAGCACCAGGCCGACGGCCTTGGCCGCACCGGTCGAGGTCGGGATCATCGACATCGCCGCGGCGCGGGCGCGGTAAAGATCCTTGTGCATGGTGTCCAGCGTCGGCTGGTCGCCGGTATAGGCGTGGATCGTCGTCATGAAGCCCTTTTCGATGCCGAAGGCGTCGTTGAGGACCTTGGCCACCGGCGCCAGGCAGTTGGTGGTGCAGGAGGCGTTGGAGATGACGATGTGATCCTTGGTGATCTTGTCGTGATTGACGCCGTAGACGACGGTGAGGTCCGCGCCGTCGGCCGGAGCCGAGACGATCACGCGCTTGGCGCCGGCGGTCAGATGCGCCGATGCCTTGTCCTTCGAGGTGAAGATACCGGTGCATTCGAGCGCGATGTCGACGTTGAGTTCCTTCCAGGGGAGCTGGGCAGGATCCTTGACCGCGGTGACCTTGATCTTGTCGTTGCCGATGACGATCTGGTCGCCGTCGACTTTCACCTCATGCGGGAAACGGCCATGCACGCTGTCGTAGCGCAGCAGGTGGGCGTTGGTTTCGACCGGGCCGAGGTCGTTGACGGCAACGACGACGATGTCCTTGCGGCCGGACTCGTAGATGGCGCGCAAAATGTTGCGGCCGATACGGCCAAACCCATTGATGGCAACTCTGACGGTCATGTGTTTCTCCCGGGGAGCGTGAAAAGGCGGATGAAAGGTCCGCCGCCTCAATAAAGGCGGGCAGCTAAAATATCCAGCCGCCCGGCCTGTAGGCTAATCGTTTCAGTCATCTGGTGCGACGAAACGGCCCGGCGGATGGCCGCCGGGGCAGGCATTACTTGGCGTGCAGACGGGCTTCCGCTGCCTTGGCCGCGTCCTCGGCGGTGATGCCGAAATGCTTGTAGAGCTGTTCGATCGTGCCCGAGGCGCCGAAGCCGGTCATGCCGACGAAGATGCCGTCGGTGCCGATGATCGGGTCCCAGCCCTGGCGTATGCCGGCCTCGATGGCGACCTTCACCTTGGCCTTGCCGATGATCTTCGCGCGGTAAGCCTCATCCTGCTGGAAGAACAGCTCGAAGCAAGGGATCGAAACGACGCGGGTCGGGTGGCCATGACCCTGCAGCAGGGTGCGGGCGCCGAGCGCGATCTCGATTTCGGAGCCCGTGGCGAAGATGGTGACGGCAGCTTCGCCGCCCTCGGCCGCGGCCAGTTCGTAGGCACCGAGCCGGCACAGGTTCTCCGCCACATAGTCCGTGCGCACTGCAGGCAGGTTCTGGCGGGTGAGTGCCAGCGTCGACGGCGTCTTCTCCGATTCCAGAGCCAGCTGCCAGCATTCCGCGGCTTCCGTCGCATCAGCCGGGCGGAAGACGTGATGGTTCGGAATGGCGCGCAAGGCAGCCAGATGCTCGACCGGCTGATGGGTCGGACCGTCTTCGCCGAGGCCGATCGAATCGTGCGTCATGACGAAGATCGAGCGGATGCCCATCAGCGAGGCGAGACGCATTGCCGGACGGGCGTAGTCGGTGAAGCACATGAAGGTGCCGCCGTAAGGGATGATGCCGCCATGCAGCGTCAGGCCGTTCATGGCCGCGGCCATGCCGAGTTCCCGGATACCGTAGTGCACGTAGCGCTGGCCGTAGTCGTTTGGCGTGATCGCCTTGGTCTGGCTGGTCTTGGTGTTGTTGGAACCGGTGAGGTCGGCCGAACCACCGATGGTCTCTGGCACTGCGCCGTTGATGACTTCCAAAGCCATTTCGGACGATTTGCGGGTTGCTACCTTCGGTTTGTCGGCAGCCAGCTTCTTCTTGTAGTCGGCGATGACGGTGTCGAAATCCTGCGGCAGCTTGCCGGCGTTGCGGCGCTCGAACTCGGCGCGCTGCTTCGCATCGGCCTTGGCGAGGCGACCTTCCCATTCCGTGCGCTTCTTGGCGCCGGCTTCGCCGACGGTGCGCCAGGCGGAGAGGATGTCGGACGGAATTTCGAAGGGTGGCGATTCCCAGTTGAAGAATTTGCGGGCGCCAGCGATTTCTTCGGCGCCGAGCGGCGAGCCGTGCACCTTGTTGGTGCCTGCCTTCGTCGGTGCTCCGAAGCCGATGGTGGTCTTGGCTGCGATCAATGTCGGCTTGTCGGAATGGCGCGCAGCTTCGATGGCATAGGCGATTGCCTCCGGATCATGACCGTCGACATGCATGGCATTCCAGCCCGAGGCCTGGAAGCGCGCGACCTGGTCGGTGGAATCGGCCAGCGTGACCGGACCGTCGATGGAGATGTTGTTGTTGTCCCAGAACACGATCAGCTTGTTCAGCTTCAGGTGGCCGGCGAGCGAGATCGCTTCCTGGGAAATGCCTTCCATGAGGCAGCCGTCGCCAGCCAGCACATAGGTGTAATGGTCGACGAGGTCGTTGCCGAAGGCGGCATTCAGGATGCGTTCGCCGAGTGCGAAGCCGACCGAATTGGCGATGCCCTGGCCGAGCGGGCCGGTGGTGGTCTCAATGCCCGAGGCATGGCCGTATTCGGGATGGCCGGCGGTGCGGGCGCCCAGCTGACGGAAATTCTTGATCTCCTCGATGGTCATGTCCTCGTAGCCCGTCAGGTAGAGCAGCGAGTAGAGCAGCATCGAGCCGTGGCCGGCTGAGAGAATGAAACGGTCGCGATCCGGCCAGTGCGGGTTCTTGGCGTCAAACTTCAGGAAACGTGTGAACAGGACGGTCGCGATGTCGGCAGCACCCATCGGCAGACCGGGATGGCCGGAATTGGCCTTCTCGACGGCGTCCATGGACAGAAAGCGGATCGCATTGGCCATCCGGTCATGTTGTTCACGCGAAACCATGGTTCCTCCAGCCGTTCGGTTCGGAAAAGATGCCGGGACACATAGCAGGCCAGCCGTCTGAGTCAATAAAACCTAAATCGATTTAATAGGCTTCTCGTCAAGGAAAATGTCGCTGTGGCCTTATCAATTCGGCGTTAGCGGGGGACAGGAGAGCCGGCTTTATTGACGCGGCCTTCACCCGCCGCCTAATGTTTCACGAATAACGCGTTCTGAACGCGAGCGATTCGGTGATGGGCACGGGCTGAGGACGAAGGCCATGACCGGGGAAACGACCCTTAGAGAAGTGATAGCGAGGCTGGGCAAGGCCATCGAAGGGCTGGAGGATGCCGTCGCCGTGAAGCTTGAAAGCGAGCGCGACTATTCCGAAGCCGAAGCCGAGGTCCAGCGCATGAACGCCGACCGTTCGCGTCTGGCACAGGAACTCGACAATTCCGAAGCGCGGGCCGAGCGGCTCGAGGACGCCAACAAGGAAGTGTCGCGCCGGCTGGTGACCGCGATGGAAACCATCCGCGCAGTGCTTGATAGATAGCGCAGGAGGTCCGGCATGGCGCAGGTCACTGTCACCATCGACAACAAGCAATACCGCATGGCCTGCGACGAGGGCCAGGAAGAGCATCTGATCGATCTGGCGGAACGTTTCGATCGCTATGTCGCACATCTGAAGGATTCCTTCGGCGAGATCGGCGACCAACGGCTCACCGTCATGGCCGGCATCATGGTCATGGATGAACTGTCCGAGATGCAGAAGCGCATCAAGGGCATGGAGAGCGAGGTCCTGACCCTGCGCAAGACCCGCGACGACGCGCTGACCAAGGCGGACAAGAACGACCAGGCACTGACTGGTGCCCTCGGCTCACTGGCGCAGCGCATGGAGGACCTCGCGGCATCGCTCGCGCCGCGCAAGGTAACGGAAACTCCTTCCTAGCAGGTCATTGGCGGGCCTAGCAGGTCATTGGCGGGGCTGGAGCGTTTCCGCTTTGCGCAAACGCGGAATTCCAACTCTTTGTCCTGCGCAATTCCAAAGCAAAACCGCTGCGCGCTTTTGCCAGAATTGCTCTGGGCCGACGCCGGCGAAACAATTTTCCAAACTATCTGGCGGGGTGCGGCAAAAATCACCTCCCTAACGTCATCTTTTTGGGGGAAGATGCGTCAATCGCTGGTTCGTAGCCGGCAGCCGTCATTCAATGCGTTTCAAGGGGTAGGTACGCCATGAGCCTTCGTATCAACAGCACCGCGCCGGATTTCGAAGCCGAAACCACGCAGGGTTCGATCCATTTCCATGATTGGATCGGCGACGGCTGGGCCGTGCTTTTCAGCCATCCGAAGAACTTCACGCCGGTCTGCACGACCGAGCTCGGCACCATGGCCGGCCTCGAAGGCGAGTTCAGGAAACGCAACGTCAAGATCATCGGCATTTCTGTCGATCCCGTCGAAAGCCATGGCAAATGGCAGGACGACATCAAGACCGCCACCGGCCACGTCGTCGCCTATCCACTGATCGGCGACAAGGATCTCAAGGTGGCCAAGCTCTATGAGATGCTGCCGGAGGAGGCGGGCGACAGTTCCGACGGCCGCACGCCTGCCGACAACGCTACGGTACGCTCCGTCTACGTGATCGGGCCGGACAAGAAGATCAAGCTGATCCTGACCTACCCGATGACCACCGGGCGCAATTTCGACGAGATCCTGCGCGTCATCGATTCCATCCAGCTCACCGCCAGGCATCAGGTGGCAACGCCGGCCAACTGGAAGCAGGGCGACGATGTCATCATTACCGCTGCGGTCTCCAACGAGGATGCGATCAAGCGTTTCGGTGCCTTCGACACGATCCTGCCTTATCTCAGGAAGACCAAGCAGCCAGGTGCTTGAATCCATCCCGGAGAGGTTGCCGCGCATTTTTCGCACCTGAACGATTTGTGAGAAGTCTGTGCTTGACGGCTCTGACTTCGCAGACAATCGTACCCTTCATCGATCCCGGATTGGAAAACCATTCCGGATGAACGATGCGGGAGGCGCAGTTGGATGCATCCTTGGTCAGGCCACAGGTAACCGGCTTCTACGACAGGCCCACCGGCTCCATTCAGTATGTGGTGGCGGATGGCGCAACACGGCGCTGTGCCATCATCGATCCCGTTCTCGACTTCGACGAGAAGTCGGGAGCGACCTCCACCGGCAATGCGGACAGGTTGCTCGCCTTCATCAGCGAAGGCGGGTTCGAACTGGAATGGATACTCGACACTCACCCGCATGCCGATCATTTTTCGGCCGCCCATTATCTGAAAGAAAAGACCGGAGCGCCAACCGCGATCGGTGAGAGGATCGTCGACGTCCAGACTCTGTGGAAGGCGATCTACAACTGGCCTGAGTTTCGCGCCGACGGGTCGCAATGGGACAAGCTGTTCGCGGACGATGAAATCTTCCACATCGGCTCGCTGCCGGTACGGGTGTTGTTTTCACCCGGCCATACGCTGGCATCGATCACCTATGTTGCCGGCGATGCCGCCTTCATCCACGACACCATGTTCATGCCGGACAGCGGCACGGCCCGCGCCGATTTCCCCGGGGGCAGTGCCGTGCGGCTGTGGCGCTCGATCCAGCGCATCCTGGCGCTGCCCGATGCGACACGCCTCTTCGTCGGTCATGACTATCAACCGGGCGGCCGTGACGCAGCCTGGGAAACGACGGTCGCCGACCAGAAGCGCAGCAACTCCCATGTCCGCGTTCCAACGACAGAGATCGAGTTCGTGGCCCTGCGCGAGACCCGCGACAAAACCCTGCCGATGCCGCGGCTGATCCTGCATGCACTGCAGGTCAACATGAATGGCGGCCGGCTGCCCGAACCGGAAGCGAATGGCAAAAGATATCTGAAGTTTCCGCTGGACGGGCTGTAGCTGCTTCAGTTGCCGGCAACGCTGGACAAACAAAAAACGGCGCCGGTCTCCCGGCGCCGCTTTTCATGTGACTGTCAGAACCGTCAGGCGGCCGGCTGCGCGTCGATGGTGCGCAGCGCCTGGGCCTGGCGCTTGGCGGCGGCCTTGACCGCATCCTGCACCTTTTCGAAGGCGCGGACTTCGATCTGGCGCACGCGTTCGCGGGAGATGTCGAACTCGGCCGACAATTCTTCCAGCGTCAACGGCTCCTCGGCGAGGCGGCGTGCCTCGAAGATGCGGCGTTCACGATCGTTGAGGACCGACATGGCGCCGGCCAGCATCTGGCGGCGATTGTCCAGTTCGTCCTGTTCGATCAGCATGTCTTCCTGGCTGTCATGGTCGTCGACCAGCCAGTCCTGCCATTCACCGCTTTCGCCCTCGGTCGCGCGGATCGGCGCGTTGAGCGAGGCATCGCCCGACAGGCGGCGGTTCATCGAAACCACTTCTTCCTCGGAAACGTTGAGGCGGGTGGCGATCTCGGTGATCTGGTCCGGCTTCAGGTCGCCGTCATCCAGTGCCTGAATCTTGCCTTTCACCTTGCGCAGGTTGAAGAACAGGCGCTTCTGGTTGGCGGTCGTGCCCATCTTGACCAGGCTCCAAGAGCGCAGGATGTACTCCTGGATCGAGGCCTTGATCCACCACATGGCATAAGTGGCCAGCCGGAAACCACGCTCCGGCTCGAACTTCTTGACGGCCTGCATCAGGCCGACATTGCCTTCCGAGATGACTTCACCGATCGGCAGGCCATAGCCGCGATAGCCCATGGCGATCTTGGCCACGAGCCTGAGGTGGCTGGTGACCAGCTTGTGGGCAGCGCCGGTGTCTTCATGCTCTTGGTACCGCTTGGCGAGCATGTACTCTTCCTGCGGCTGAAGCATCGGAAAGCGACGGATTTCTTCCAGGTAGCGGCTGAGGCCGCCTTCACCGGAAACGATACTGGGTAGTGACTGGGCCATGAATAGCGCCCTCCTCTCTTTTAGGAATGTCCCCGAAACGCGGCGGACATGTGACGCGCCTGCCTGGCGGCACGATCGCGTTAGACAGATTTATACCGGAACAAACCCGGAAAATCCACGTATTTGTTCAAGGTGGAACAGTGTGTCACCGCTAAGTGAACAATACGAGTCAGGTTTTTTGGTGGCAGGTTCAGAGATTTCGAAAGCCGCCGACCAGATCCTCCATGTCCCCTGGCATCGGCGCTTCGAACCTCATCGTCAGATGGGTATCGGGATGGCTGAATTCAAGGAGGCGGGCATGTAATGCCTGGCGGGGGAAGGCGGCGACCTTGCCCTTCAGCGGTTCCGGCAGCCGGTTGGCCTTGGTGCGGAAAGCCTGGCCGTAGTCGGGGTCGCCGACCAGCGGGTGGCCGATATGCGCCATGTGTACACGGATCTGGTGCGTGCGGCCGGTTTCCAGCCGGCATTCGACGAGGCTGGCGGCTGCGAACTTGTCCTGTCCTTCGCCGAAGCGTTCCTCCACAGTGTAGTGAGTGATGGCATGGCGTGCGTCCTCACGATGTTCCGGCACGACGGCGCGCCGGATGCGGTCGGCGGCGCGGCCGAGCGGTGCATCTATGGTGCCGGCTGGACGCGGCGGAATCCCCCAGACCAGCGCGACATAGGCGCGTTGCAGATCGCCGGTGCGGCCATGGTCGGCGAAGGCTTCCGACAAGGCGCGATGGGCATGGTCGGTCTTGGCCACCACCATGACGCCGCTGGTGTCCTTGTCGAGGCGGTGCACGATGCCCGGTCGCCTGACGCCGCCGATGCCGGAAAGGCTCGCACCGCAATGATGGATGAGGGCATTGACCAGCGTGCCGGTCCAATTGCCGGCGCCGGGATGGACGACCAGCCCCGCCGGCTTGTTTATGACGATCAGTGCGTCGTCCTCATAGAGAACGTCGAGCGGAATGTCCTCGCCTTGCGGTTCCGCTGGTTCGGGTTCCGGCATCTCCACGGAAATGACGTCGCCCGCGGCGAGCTTGCGCTTGACCTCGTCGATCCGCTGGCCGGCGATGCGGACGGCCCCTTGCTTGATCAGCGCCTGGATACGGCTGCGGGACAGCTCAGGCGCCAACTGCGCGGCGAGCCATTGGTCGAGGCGCTGGCCGGCGGCATCTTCGCCGGCTTCCAGCGCGATTGGCGCCGCCCCTATCATTTCTTCGGTGTCTTCGTTATCAGGTGCGGCCATCGAAACAGTTCCGGAATAGATCGCCCATGGCCCGGCCCCTTGCCGATGACGAGGAAGACAAGCCGCTCGATCCGAATGTGGACAAGCTGCGCAGGAAGCTGATCCGCTTCATGGTCGTCAATCTTGGCCTGTTGTTCTTCGCCCTTATGGTCGTGGTGGCGGCGCTTGTCTACAAATCCTACACCGCCAAGCCGACGGCGCCGATTGCCGGCGATATTCAGACGCCCGCTGGCGAGCCGCAGAGCGGGGATATTGTCCTGCCGGTTGGCGCCAAGGTGTTGTCGCAGTCGCTCTCGGGCGACCGCCTGTCGCTCGAGGCGGAACTGTCGGATGGCAGCCGTGCGATCTTCGTCTACGACATCGCTGAGCGACGCATGATCGGCCGCTACACCTTGCGGCTGCAGTAGGCGCCATGAGCGACTTCGCCACTGAGCGCCGGGTCGCCACGGTCACGCTGGTCGTCGCCGGCTATGACGAGGCGATCCGCTGGTATGTCGACCGTGCCGGGTTCAGGCTGACGTCCGATGTCGATCTCGGTGGCGGCAAGCGCTGGGTGACGGTCGAACCCGCCGGTGGCGGGGCGCGGCTGTTGCTCGCAAAGGCCGATGGGGCAGGGCAGGTGGCCAGCATCGGCAACCAGACCGGCGGCCGCGTCGCGTTTTTCCTGGAGACCGATGATTTCGCGCGTGACCATGCCGCCATGCTGGCGCGCGGCGTGGAATTCCGCGAAGCACCGCGTCATGAGCCCTATGGCACGGTTGCCGTGTTTGCCGACCTCTACGGCAATCTCTGGGATCTGATCCAGCCAAAGCGATAGGCTGCTGCCGAAGCAGTTGCCCGGAGCTGCACTGCTCCGAAACGAAGTCAGCCGGACTGAGAAGGGCATCAAAACTTGCCGTTTCAGCCTGTTGCTTTTTCAGACGGGCCAGCCTATATCGCCGGTTCTCGGCTGCGCCCATCGTCTAGCGGTCAGGACGGCGCCCTCTCACGGCGCAAACAGGGGTTCGATTCCCCTTGGGCGTACCAACCTCTTCAAAGGGTTGGCTATCAAATATCCGTCGCATGAACGGATGCTCATTTTCCATTGATATTGCGGCAGCCGAAGAAACCAATTTAGATCGCTGTTCGATCTGCTCTGCCCTGATCCGCGGAGGCGTGTTTGCACAATCTGGATTTCAGTTCGTGGCACAGCGTGCTGGTGACATTCATTGGTCTGGCGCTGTTCACGCTCATCAGCATGGGCATCCGCCTTCTGATGATGATGACAATCCAGCAGCGCCGCGAGCGCATGAACAGGCAGATCAACGAACGGCTGCGCGTCCTGATCGCGGCCTACAAGACGTTGGGCGGGTCCTTTACGGGCGATCTTTCCGTCGATCCGACGCATCTGCGTGATTTGAAGCGACGTTCCCAATCCACCGGAGACGCTGAAAACGGGCTGGAACTGGCGGACAATGGCGGTACCAGATCCGAGCGGACAAGACGCATCCGCGATGCCGTCGAAGCGGCTCTGTCGGATATCCTCCTGCTTGGAACCGAAGCGCAGGTTCGGTTGGCCGAGCGGGCAATACGAGAGCTTATTGCCGGCCGTCCCGTGCACACCCACGAACTCGTCGTCTCGCTGCGCGATTTCATTCGCGAGGCGCTGAGCCTCGACCCGATTCCGTCCGATCTCCAGATCCCCATGCAGGGTCCGACCCGGCCCCCGTCGGGCAGCAGCCGCAGCAAGGGCGAGCGGGAGGGCGGAGCGGGTCGCGGTGGTGGCGGCGCAGGCGGCGGAATGGGCATGGGTGGGATGGGCGGCGGTATGGGGGGCGGCACGTTCGATCCCGACGACCCTCATCGCCAGAGCTGACGCTGAACGAGTCCGGCTGAACAGGTGCGGCGGGTTCTGCTTGAGCCTGCCAAGGATTGACCATCCCCGAGAGCTCAGGCACCCTTCTTTTCGGCGGAAGGGCACCATCAGGTGATTGTCGATACGGTCGCCGGCTGGCTCTCGAAAGGCCTCTTCCCATGTCCAAGAACCTGAAAACAGCGATCATCGGCATCGTCGTTGCCCTGCTTGCCGGTCTGGCGGTCAACTATGGGCTCATCAGCCAGCAGACGGCGGACGAGATCAAGGCCAAGACTGATGAAGTCCTGACCAACGAGCAGACCGCTCAGCCCGAAGGCTCCCAGCAATCCGCGCCGCAGGCTCCGGATGCTCCGTCGGCCGAGCCGACACAAACACCGCCCTCTGCAGGGAGCCAGGAACCGGCCCAGCCATCGCCGGCCAACTAGGCTTCCGCATTGGCCTATAGCCAGCCGGCAACGGCGCTGCCCGGCATCCCTCAATGCCAGGTCTTTCCACCGGTCGCGGTTTCGAAAAAGATATTGACTAAATAGTTAGTAATAATAATCTCGCGATCGGGAAAAGACCAGCCAGCCGGCGCCTGCCGGTGAATGACTGACCCACGGGAACACGTAGCGAGACCGTCCGGCGTCATTTTGGGCCGCGGCGAAATGGGCCCGAACCGACCGGGTCCCAAAAAGGGAGAAATGTGCATGAAGCTGAAAATGGCAGCCGCAGCGCTTGGCTTGTCGCTTCTGGCAGGGGCCGGTTCGGCCAACGCCGCAGGCGTGCTCAACATTTACAACTGGGGCAACTACACCAGCCCCGAACTGATCAAGAAGTTCGAGAAACAATACGACGTCAAGGTCACCGTCACCGACTACGATTCCAACGACACCGCGCTCGCCAAGGTGCGCCAGGGCGCGTCCGGCTATGACATCGTCGTGCCGTCGGCTAGCGTGATCCCGATCTGGGTAAGCGAGGGACTGCTGCTCGAAACACGCCCCGACCAGATGGAGAACTTCAAGAATGTCGATCCGCGCTGGGTCGACGTGCCGTTCGACCCGGGCCGCAAATACACCGTGCCCTGGCAATGGGGAACCACCGGCATATCGGTCAACAAATCCGTCTATTCCGGCGACATCAACACCTCGGCGATCTTCCTCGATCCGCCGCCCGAGTTGGCGGGCAAGATCAATGTCGTGCCCGAGATGGGCGACATCCTGTACTTCGCCATCACCTATTTCGGCGGCAAGTTCTGCACCGAAGACAAGGCGCTCCTGAAGAAGGTGCGCGACAAGCTGGTCGAGGCCAAGGCGAAGTGGCTTTCGCTGGACTACGCTGCCGTCGATGGGCTCGGCCGCGGCGACATCGCCGCCGGCGTGAACTGGAACGGCATCTCGCTGCGCCAGCGACTGCAGAACAATGACATCACCTACGGCTATCCGAAGGAAGGTTATCCGATCTTCATGGACAATGTCGCCGTGCTGAAGGACGCCAAGAATGTCGAGAACGCCAAGCTGTTCCAGAACTTCATCATGGATCCGGAAAACGCGGCGATGATCTCGGCTTTCGCCCGCTATGCCAATGGCATCAAGGGCTCGGAGAAGTTCATGCCCGCCGACATGAAGGATGCACCGGAGGTCAATATCCCCGCCGAGTTCCTGGCCAAGGGCGAAGTCATGCCAATCTGCCCGCAGCCGGTGCTGCAACTCTATACCAAGATCTGGACCGACATCCAGAAATAGCGCCCGTCACCAGCCCGTTCCGGGCGCCAACTGCGCTCGGACAGCCATCACTGGAGCGTTTCCGTTTCTCACGGAAACACTCCAACTCCTTGTTTTCACGCAATTCCGGACGGAAACCGCACACACTTTTCCTGGAATTGCTCCCAGACCACGATCGCGATCGTCCGATCGCCGGAGACCACGCATGTCCGATCTCGACCTTTGCTACATGCCGGCCAACAAGGCGCTGCAGCTGTTCAGGGCCAAAAAACTTTCGCCGGTGGAGTTGATGCAAGCCACCATCAGGCGCGCCGAGGCTACGAAATCCTCGATCAACTGCCTGACGTTCACCTATTTCGATGAAGCCATGGCGCTCGCGAGGAAGGCCGAAGCCAAATATGCCAGGGGCGCCAGGACCGGCGCGCTCGAAGGCCTGCCGATTGGCATCAAGGACGAGAGCTACATCAAGGGCAAGCCGACCTCGCATGGTTCGCTGCTGACCCAGGGCGCCGTCAGCGGCCACACCTCCACGATCAACGAGCGCATCATCAAGGCCGGAGGCATCGTGCATGCGCGCACGGCAACGCCCGAATTCAGTTGCGCCGGCTACACCTGGTCCAGGCGCTGGGGGGTCACCCGCAATCCCTGGAATCCGGACTTCACGCCCGGTGGCTCTTCAGGCGGTTCGGGTGCGACGCTTGCCGCGGGCACATCGGCGATCGCAACCGGCTCCGACATCGCCGGATCCATCCGCATTCCCGCCTCTGCATGTGGACTTGTCGGTTTCAAGCCGCCCTATGGCCGCAATCCGGACGAGCCGCCCTTCAACCTCGACTTCTACTGTCACACCGGGCCGCTGGCGCGCAACGTCACCGACGCGATCCTGCTGCAGAACGTCATGACCGGACCGAGCCCGCTCGACATCTCCACATTGCGCCCGAAGCTGAGGCTGCCGCTCGACTACAAGCCGATCAAAGGCTGGCGGATCGCTTTCTCGATGGACCTAGGCTCCTTCGAGGTCAGCCAGGATGTGCGCAAGAACACGCTGGAAGCCTGCGAGGTGTTCCGTTCGCTGGGAGCGACGGTGGAAGAGGTCGATCTCGGCTGGGGCGACGAGGTGCTGAAATCCGGCATGGCCTATCTCGAGCATATCTTCGGCGCGTCACTCGCCGGGCTGCTCAAGGAGCACGGCAACGACATGACGAGTTATGCGCGGCAATTCGCCGAGGACGGACAGAAATCGAAGGCGACCGACTTCGTCGGGACGCTGGAAGTGGCGGGCCGGATGTACCAGAGCCTCGGACCCTTGCTGGAAAAATACGACGTCCTGATATGCCCGACCAACGCATTGCCGGCCGTAGCTGCCGAATTCGATCACTCGAAGGACACGGTGCAGATCAACGGCAAGACGGTGAACCCGTCGCTCGGCTGGGTGATGACCACGCCGTTCAACATGCTGAGCCGCTGTCCCGTTGTTTCGATGCCGTCTGGCCGGGCGACAAATGGCGTGCCGACCGGCATCCAGATTGTCGGTCGCACCTACAGCGATGCCGATGTATTCCGCGCGGCAATGGCCTATGAAACGGCTCGGGGCCAATGGTACGACGGCGCTGCGACGCGCCCGTCGCTGTGACGGCGGCTGGCCGCGAAAGGAATGAGCCGGCGTCGGGCAGGGTCGCCCGTCGCCGGTGCAGGGGACTGAAGCAAGATGGCACAAGGCAAGGCAGCCACCGCTGACACACAGGCAAGCGTCGCGGCGGAGCGCCCGGCGGGCACGAGGGATCGTCGGCGTCAACGCGGCGAGGCCAGCATCCAGCGCATCATCGATGCCGCCATCGACCTCATCGCCGAGGAAGGCCTGTCCAGCCTGACCATGCAGGCCATTGCCAAACAGGCGGGGGCCTCCAATGCGCTGGTGGTCTTCCATTTCGGCAACAAGGAGAACCTGCTGCGCGCGGTGCTGCAATATCTCAGCGATCAGTATGACGCGCTGTGGACCAGCATGGTGCGCGCGCCCGATCTGTCACCGGTGCAGCGCGTGACGGGAGCAGTCGAATGCGGGCGCAGGTTTGCGCGCCAGCACCCCAAATGGGTTTCGGTCTTCGTCATCTTCGGCAGCGACCGCAAGAGCATGCAGATCTACAAGGAAATCGGACTACCCGGAGACCTGGCCTACAACGCGGAAGCCAGCGACTTGCTTGCCGAGATCGTGCGGCTCGGCAACTATGCCGGCGTCGATCCAAGGACACTGGCGGAAAGTCTCAACTACATCGTCCAAGGGGCCTGGTATTGGGGGCACCTCAATCCCCCCGATCGCGAGTCCGAGATTCCAGCCAAGACGATCGCCACGCTGCTGCACCATGCTTTCCCACGGCATTTTGCCTCGGCATGAAGATGAACGAAATGCCCGCAGATGACCATCTGAGGGCACTGTTCAGGCCGACAGCTCAGGCCGCGGCGGCGGTGCGTACGAAACGAGCCTTCTCGGCAAGCTGCCTGGTGGCATCAACCGTGTCCTGGGCGGCGTACCAGTAGCGTTCCTTCAGCTCGATGTTGAACAGAACCCCGTCCGGGAATTCGCATTCGGTCATCAGTCTGTCCCAGGGGATATCGCCCCAGCCGACCGGCAGATGAAGGTCGCCGTGACCGTAGGCGATGCGTTCGCCATCGGTGAACATCCAGATGTCGTCCTGGCGGCCGAAGCTGTCATGAACGTGGAGATGGCGGGCATAGGGTGCCAGCGCCTTCACCTCCTCGACAAATTCGTCCCGACGTCCGTCGAAATCGAGTTTCAGGTAGGCGTGGCTGAAATCGAGCGTCGCCATGACGTTCGGATGGTTGATCGCACCGAGTTCCGTGGCAAGCCGGGACGGCGAGGCAGCGAGCGCCTTGCCTTCGTAGCCAGCGAACAGGGTCTCGACGCAGAGGATCAAGCCATGCTGGCGGGCGACGTCACCGCTCTTGGCCAGCCACTCGCGCTGGCGCTGGTAGCCGGCTTCGACACCGTCGGCATGCTGCATCGGCATGAGGCCGGAATGAATCACGTAATGCTCGGCGCCGACCTCGGCAGCCACTTCCAGCGACGCCTGCAGCACCTCGAAATGCCGCGGCAACCGATAGGCCTCGTCCATGAAGTTGATGGCGAGCGGGCCATGCACGGAGTAGACGACGTCGCGGCCGGCGCAGGCGCGCGTCAGGGCAGCAAGCTGTGGTTTCCTGATCTTGCCGCCGACAACAATATCCATGTCGTAGGTCGGCAGTTCGATCGCCTCGACGCCCAGCTCCTCGATCATGTCGAGCTCTTCGGCGAAGTCCGAGAGATCGTTGGCGCGCTTGTGGGCGGAGATTCCGGTGCCGGTGACGGCTGACATGGGCTTGGTCCTTCAGTTTACAGGCTGGGCATTTCTGGTCGGCTTCAGGCCGAGCGATGCTCGACAGGCCTTTGGCGACAATGGCGTGCTTTCATGTCCGGCATCTGACCGGCACATGACACTTCGCTGACGTGACCTGGGGAAAACCACCGGCCGCCGGCCGCAATCGAGGCTCGACAGCAGCCGGCAAATGTCATTGAATCGTCATCTGATCGTCATGGATGAGGATTCGGGCTTTGCGTGGCATGGCTTTGCATTCGGCAGTCCTGGTCGCTTCGCTGCTTGCCGCCGGCGAAACGAGCGCGGGCGATCTCACATCGGCCGAGCTAAAGAACGAGTTGGTCGGGCATTCCATCGCCTGGTGGGAGGATGGTGGCTGGCGTGGCGGCTCCCTGACCCTGGCACCCGATGGCTCCGCCGAGATCACGATTGACAATTCGGGCCGCAATTCGCTCCAGCAGGGCGACAAGGGCCGTTGGGCGTTGCGCAATGGCGAACTGTGCACCGTGTGGAGCGAGATCCGTGACGGTGGCGAGAAATGCTACAGCGTACGCCGCGGCGAGCGCGGGCGCTTCGTCACCAGTGGCGGCAATGTCTTTGAAATCCGGGATGCCGGTGTCTGAGCCGAAATAGCCGGCCACCCACGGTCTTCGTCGCACTCTCCATCTCAGGAAGCAAATAGAGGCTGTTGTCCTGTGCCGGCGGGGATTGTCGTCATTTCATCACGAAACCACAACGCGGCTGTCATGTGATCTCTCTAGGGGAGGCGCCGTAGCGGGCTTTGCGCTCGCACAGCAACCTTCCTGTCTGGAGAGGACGAATGAAACGATTAATCCTGCTCGCGACGACGGCCGTCGTCCTTGCCAGCGGCGCCAACGCCGCTGAACGCACGAAATTCGAATTCTGGTACGGACTGACCGGCGATCTCGGCGACGTGGTGGCCAAGCATTGCCAGCTGTTCAACCAGTCGCAGGACAAATACGAAGCTGTCTGCACTGGGCAGGGCGGCTACGACAAGGCCGAGCAGAACACGATCGCGGCCTATCGCTCGAAGCAGCATCCGACGATCGTCCAGATCTATGACGCCGGCACTGTGAACTTCATGCTGTCGGGCGCCATCTATCCGGCCACCAAGTTCGCCAAGGACTACAAGCTCGACATCGACTGGAAGTCCTATTTTCCGGGCATCGCCAACTACTACGCCACCTCTACCGGTGAGATGTGGTCGTTCCCCTACAATTCCTCGACCGCCGTCTTCTACTGGAACAAGGAAGCCTTCGCGAAGATCGGCAAGACCGAAGCACCGAAGACCTGGGCCGAGTTCGGCGAAGACCTGAAGGCGATGAAGGCCGCCGGCGTCCCCTGCGGCTTTGCCTTCGATTTCGATTCCTGGATGGACCTCGAACAGTTCTCGGCAACCAACTCGATTCCGCTGGCCACGCTCGACAACGGCTATGGCGGTCTCGGCGCTGAACTCGCTTTCAACAAGACCGCCTTCGTCGGCCACATGAAGGATTTCAAGTCCTGGCTCGACGCCGGCTATGCCAAGATCCAGACCAAGCAGATGGGCAAGGACGTCGTCCAGGCGTTCGCCGACGGCACCTGCGCCGCCACCATCACCTCGATCGCCAACCACGGCACCGTGCACAACACCCAGGCCAAGGACCTGAAGTGGGACGTTGCCATGATGCCGGTCATCGATGCGGCCAAGCGCACCAATTCGATGGTCGGCGGCGCATCGCTGTGGGTCATGGAAGGCAAGTCGCCGGCAGAATACGAAGCCGCTGCGGCTTTCCTGAAGTATGTCACCGCTCCGGATACCGGCGAGAAGTACATCGCCGAAAACACCGGCTACATCCCGGTCACGACCAAGGGCTACGAGCTGCTCAAGGCTGACGGCTTCTACAAGGATCCGAAGCGCGTCAACCGCGATATCGCGATCGCTTCGCTGACCGCGTCGGACGTCACGCCGTTGTCGCGCGGCATCCGTCTCGGCAACTTCACCTCGATCCGCGCCGAGCTGCGCTCCGAGCTGGAAGCCGCCTTTACCGGCCAGAAGGACATGCAGACCGCCATCGACGCCGTCGTCGAACGCGGCAACCAGATCCTGCGTCGCTACGAGCAGACCTACAAGGGCGTCGCTCTGCCATAAGCAGGCCCGACCTTATCCGGGCGTCGCGGCTTGCCGCGGCGCCCCTCTCACAAACATGAGCGGCAAGGAGCATCCGCATGGAAAAGCGTGCGACTTTCTCCAATCTGTGGCTGGCGGCAGCCTTCATCGCTCCGCAGATGCTTCTGATCTTCGTTTTCTTCTACTGGCCGTCCGGTGAGGCGCTCTACTGGTCGCTCACCCTGGAGCCGCCTTTCGGCGGCAGCAACCAATGGGTCGGCCTGCAGAACTTCATGACTGTGTTCGAGGACCCGAAATACTGGAACTCGGTGCGGGTTTCGTTGACGTTCGCCTTTTCGGCCACGGTGCTTTCGCTTGTGATTGCCGCATTGCTCGCGCTCTTCGTCGATCGCCGCTTGCCCGGCCACCAGGTCTACAAATTCACCTTTTTCCTGCCCTACGCGCTGGCCGCGCCTGCCGTCGGCCTGGCGTTCCGCTTCATCTTCTCGCCGGATGCCGGCTTTGTGTCGGTCATCAACCATGCCTTCCCAGGTCTCTGGAACCCGGCGCTCAACGGTTATGATGCCTTCACCCTCATCGTGTTGGCGCAAAGCTGGAAGATGGTGGGCTACAATTTCATCTTCTTCCTGGCGGCTCTGCAGTCGATTCCGCGCACGATCTCGGAGGCAGGCGCCATGGACGGCGCCAGTGTGCTCAGGCGGATGTGGGACATCCAGCTGCCGCTGATCACACCGACACTGTTCTTCCTGATCGTGATCAACATCACCGACAGCTTCGTCGACAGTTTCGGCATCGTCGACATCACCACATCCGGCGGCCCGGCGCGGGCGACCGAACTGATGGTCTACAAAATCTACACGGACGGCTTCCAGGGCAAGGACTACTCGCTCGCCGCCGCACAATCGATCGTGCTGATGGCGCTTGTCATCGCACTGACCTTCATCCAGTTCCGCTTCGTCGAGCGGCGCGTCCACTATCGCTGAGCGGAGGCCTGGCCGTGATCGAACGCACCCCCGTCCTCGATTTCTTCACCCACGCGCTGCTCATCCTCAGCTTCGTGGCACTGCTGATCCCGTTCTGGATCATCTTCGTGGCTGCGAGTCATGATTTCCACACCGTCAACCAGGTGCCCATGCCGCTGATGCCTGGCGGCCATTTCTTCGAAAACATGGCCACCGCCTGGGAGCGCGGCAATTTCGGCCGGGTGATGCTGAATTCCATCATCGTCGCCGGCGGCGTCACCATCGGCAAGATCGTCATCGCCGCGCTTTCGGCGTTCTCGATCGTCTACTTTCGCTACAAGCTCCGCATGGTGATGTTCTGGCTGATCTTCATCACCCTGATGTTGCCGCTGGAAGTGCGCATCGTGCCGACCTATGCGGTGGCAGCTGACGCGTTGAGACCATTCAAGGCGATCTTCGGACTGTTCGGGGTCTCGGTCGGCCTGCCGGAGTGGAACCTGCTCAATTCCTATTCCGGCCTGATCCTGCCGCTGATCGCCACTGCAACCGGTACATTCCTCTACAGGCAGTTCTTTCTCACGGTCCCCGACGAATTGACCGAAGCGGCCAAGATGGATGGCTCGGGTCCGGTCCGCTTCTTCCTCGAAGTGCTGATGCCGCTCTCCAAGACCAACATGGCCGCGCTCGCCACCATCATGTTCGTGTGGTCGTGGAACCAGTATCTGTGGCCGCTCCTGGTGGTGACCGACCAGTTGAACTTCGCCACCGCCACCATGCAGCTCCAGAAGATCGTGCCCGGACCGGTATTCGGCGAGCCGCCGATCTGGAACGTTGCCATGGCCGCCAATCTGATCGTGCTGACCCCGCCGGTGCTGGTCACCATTTTCCTGCAGCGCTGGTTCGTGCGCGGCCTCATCCAGACAGACAAGTGACGGAGACGAAGACATGACCGAGATAGCCCTGCGCGGCGTGCGCAAGTCCTACGGCAAGAACGAGGTCGTTCACGGCGTCGACCTCGACATCGCTGC
>WPCJ01102929.1_pt1 | contig 19381 bp, 20 predicted proteins | sample 5399831 | NCBI WGS metagenome assembly WPCJ01 (sample SAMN12869470, study PRJNA574797) | sludge metagenome | isolation source: wastewater treatment of pH10 | place: China:Beijing | collected 2019-05-20 | reverse complement strand
CAGCAGGTAATGATGTTATATAATATCTTGTTTCGGTTGTGGTTTTATCATTTATAATTCTCGTGGATTCAACCATAGCTATGGATTTTAAGCCCTGCCACTTATCTTGCTCATTCATCCATGATATCTGATCTATTACCGTGCATTTACGAATTTCTATCCTTCCGTGTCCTTTATCCGCTTCTTCGTATTGTTTGAAATTATAGCCTCGTTCTTTGTAATCCAATGCCTTATGTCTGTTAAAAAATTTAGTTATCTCATCAAGAAGAGTACTTTGGTTATCCTTGATAGCCAATACATAATCCGCTTTCTTTTCCATAATCTTCTTCGCTATTTTCTTTTGGCATCCCATGGCGTCTATCGTTATCACGGCTCCTTCAATAGACAAAAGTTCTAATAACTTTGGAATCAACGTAATTTCATTCGATTTGTCTTCCGTTTTGAACTGCCCTAATACTATACCTTGCTCGCTACACCATGCCGATACCATATGAATCGCGCTCTTATTATAACTCCTGCGTAACGTCCTTCCATCTATTGATACAAATTTCGGGTTATTATTTTGCAATGCCTTAACCCACCTTATAAAACAACGCTTAAACTCATTAGGCTCTAACACTCTGAAAAATCTACGAAATGTGTCATCCGTCGGAATCCCGCTTTTAAAGCTCATTATCGTCTTCAAGTACTCCAGCTTTTGCTTCCCAAACAATTCTAAATCCTTCCAGCCATCAGCTCCGCATATTATTCCGCAAATCGCAACTAATAATATTTCTTCCATCGGATATAGCTTCTTTCTCTCTATTCTCGGATCTGAGATATCTTCGAAATAATCTAAAAAATTAATCTTTATCCCTTCCATAAGTACTTAACTCTTTCGTTATTATATACTTACCTTCTATTACTTTATTCCTTTCATGAGCACTAATTTTTTATGCGGTCGCCCTGATTCTTTAACTCGCAATAGCCCCTTAATGGATATTTAGCAGATAATATTTCGTAAAAATAGTTTCCTGTGATGTGGGGTGATGCCAAATGTTTTTATTGCTTCTATATGTATCTTAGTGCCGTACCCGGAATTTCTATCCCAGCCATAATTGGGGTATACCATATGAAATTCAGACATCACCCTATCACGGGTTACCTTAGCTAAAATTGAGGCAGCAGCAATTGATAAGGATTTAGAATCTCCTCCAATTATAGGTATTATATTTTTTTGCCTTTTATAAGGTGATATGCTGCCATCTATAATAACTTTATCAAATTTTACATTTAATGATTCTATGGCTCTTCTCATGGCAAGAAGAGTGGCCTGTAAAATATTTAGTTCCTCAATTTCTTCTACGCCGGCAAGCGCAATTGCATGAATTGTATTTTTTTTAATTATATCAAATAGTTTTTCACGTGTAATTTTTGATAATTTCTTTGAATCATTTACTCCCTCGATACTTTTAGGATTAGTAACTATAACTGCAGCTGCCACGACAGGACCGGCTAGCGGCCCTCTTCCCGCTTCATCAACACCTACTATAGTCCCACCAAGCTGCTCTTCAATTTTAAAATCCGGCATAATTAAAATTTTTTCTTTTGAGTTAATTCAAATATGTTATGAAAGCAACCGTAATTCTTAACTATCATTCCCAGGGCTAAAACCAACCTTTCTTTTGGTACAAACTATTGGGATCACCTCAAAACCATTTCCCGGCAACGTTCTCCCGTAAATAGGCTTCCAACTCCCTGTCGCTTAAATTCTCCATATATTGCACCAACAAACACAAAAATAAACGATCCATTCCATACCCTTCATGCGGTCCTTCCTTCTTTAATGCCAATAACTTCTTGTTTACTTCTTTCAAATCCCATAGCTTTTTAAACCTTCGGTAATTATGTCCCTCAGATACTAATCCTTCTAAACTTACTATCTCTAATTCTAACATTCTTTATCTAATATTCTTTTTTCAAACTCTAATCCTTTTTCCTTCTATTTTCAACAGTCTCACTCAAGCATTAGACCTCTTGCAGAACCCGAACTCAGCTGGTAATTGCAGCGTCGCTCCGGTACTCAATCCTCATGTATATCTACTTCGGTTTTTCGTGCCGGATACTCCTAGACTTTTTTAGCCGAGTCACATTCTGCAAGAGGTCTAATTTAGTTTAAGATGTGTAATCAATTGCCTCAACGGTGCTGTGAAATAATTGGTTACGTCCCTTAATTTAAGCTGCTATTGCTTTGACTATTAGCTCGTTGATTTTTTTAGTAAAGATATAAGGATCATCCATAGTTTCACCGGCAACTAAACAAGCTTGATTAAATATAATTTCTACCAAATCAGAAGCTCTACTTACTTCTCCTTCAGTACGTAATAAGCTTTTTATATTGGTTAAAATTGGGTGATTAGGATTTATCTCTAAAATCTTAGCAGTCTTCTTAGAAAGTTGTTTTTGATCTATTAAGTATTTTTCCATCCTAATATTCATAGCACCTTCAGGGATAGAAAGAGATGCGGGACTATCAACCAACTTCTTAGAAATTTTGACTTCCTTAACTTTATCAGCCAATATTTTCTTAATATAAATAAGCAAATCATTATTATCAGATTGCTCAGCTTTAGAATCAGCTTCTGACTTTTTATCTTCAGAGGTTTCCAACTTCTTGATGGACTCAAGATCAATTCCTGCAGTATTAATTGAACGTAATTCCTTATTTTTATATTGATTGATTACATTTACCCAGAAATCATCCACGTAATCAGGCAATAAAATTACTTCTATATCTCTTTTTATGAAGCCTTCTAATTGTGGGTTTTTTCTCAAATCTTCAAGGTTATTACCGGTTAAGAAATATATATTTTCCTGTCCATCTAGCATATTTTCGATGTAATGATCAAGGCTAATTAACTTGTCACCTGATTTAGTAGTATAAAACCTACATACCTCAAGTAGCTGCTCCTTTTCTTCAAGTGCGCCTTCGCACAAGCCCTCTTTCATTACCTCTCCGAAATTCAGCCAAAATTTTTGGTATTCATCTTGCTCTTGCTCGGCTTTCGATTTAAGAGTGGAAAGGACACGCTTTACAATAGATTTTCTAATTTTAATAATTATCGTGTTATGCTGGAAGGTTTCTCGACTGATATTTAATGGTAAATCTTCAGAATCTACCACCCCTCTTAAAAATCTTAAATATGAAGGGATAAGGTTAGGTTCATCCTCAGTAATAAAAACTCTTTTTACATATAGTTTTACCCTGCTTTTACGGTCAGGGTGGAATAAATCAAATGGTTTTTGATTTGGTATAAAAAGCAAACTGGTATACTCCACTGCACCCTCTGCTTTATTATGTAAGGTAACCCAAGGAGTATCAGGCGAATGTGACACATGATGGTAGAATTCTTTATATTGCTCCTCAGTGAGCTCAGCCTTAGGGCGCATCCAAAGTGCTGAAGCTGAGTTGACTAACTCTGAGTTATCATTCTCATCAATTAAATAGATTGGAAAAGAAATATGGTCGGAATATGTCTTAGTAATGTATTGTAACTTATATTTTTCAAGAAATTCAATTTCTGAATCCCTCATTGTGAGCCTTATTTCCGTACCTCTTGATTTAGCCTCAGGCGAGTTAGAAACTAAGTATTCACCATTACCTTCCGATTCCCAAATATACGTTTGGTCTTGCCCGGCTTTAGTTGAATATACAGTAATCTTACTTGCTACCATAAAAGCAGAATAAAACCCAACCCCAAATTGCCCTATAAGCTGTAAGCTCTCCTTAGAGGTCTTATCTTGTAAATTAGAAAGAAATTTCTGTGTGCCGGAGCTGGCAATTGTCCCTAAGTTTTGAATAAGGTCATCCTTATCCATTCCAATACCATTATCACGGATGATGATCTGGTTATTCTGTTTATCAATAATTATCTCAATCTTAAGCTCTTCTTGGCTGGCTAAGTTTGGATTGCTTAAAGATTCATACCTTAATTTATCGCATGCATCCGAAGCGTTAGAAATCAATTCTCTTAAAAAAATATCCTTATTGGTATAAAGAGAATGGATCATTAATTGCAAAACCTTACCTACTTCGGCATCAAACTTTCTTACTTCTTGGGTCATAGTCATTTAAAATAAGTTATTTATAAGAAATGATATAGTATTTAAATATTATTTCTCAAGTATTTTAGTAAAAAATAATTATAAAAAATAGATTTGCCAAACACCAAAAAATTTGCGAAAATTTAATTAGATACTTAATTAATTATCATTTTTATAATAATAACATAATTAGAGGGGAAATTATGGTTAATCAAGTCACAACTCAAAGCGTCGTAGCTGAAATTGCTAGTATTTTAAGTAGCTTAAATCAATTAGCCGAGGGGGCGGTAAATCTGAGCCCGTCAAGCGTGAAGAGCTCCGTATCAGCGCTTATAACTGAATTAAAACAACTAGTGGATCAAAGTGGATCAATAGGTTCGGAATTGAAAAACGCAATCAGCACTATCATTACTACATTCAAAGATGATAAGAACCCAATTGATTTATTTAATGACCTTATTGCTATGAAAGGTAATTTTATTGAAATAGCCAACTCAATAAAAGAAGTAATAATCGATACTAAAGAAACTATAGGTAACATTACAGCAACTTTTAAAGAAGCAAAAGGGTTTGTTAAAGATGTAGAAGAAGACATAGAAACATTATTTGATGCGATTGCAAATAATACTAAGGAATGGGCAAACTCAGTTGAATCTGTATGGCATGATGCTCATAACAAAACAAGCGCGAATTATGGTGTAGGAAAGTTTATCAAGGGGGTTTTTAAAGAATCTAAGCATGCAATAGTGGATAATATTGAAGCTGTAGGTCAATTTGTTAGGGATCTAGCTTCATCTAATGATACCCAATCATTAATAGATTTTGCTCATGGGATTATGAATTCAACCGATAGCAGTGCAGCGCCAAGTATAGCACCGGAGCCAGTGAATGCGACAATAACGGATTAAGTTTAAGTTAAATGCTATACATATAAGATAAAATAGAGGGTGCGGCACCTTCTATTTATTTATATCTATTACTTGTTTAAATTTAAGGAAAATCCTTCTAAATATCCAATATATCTATGTTTTAATGCTTCAAGTTGCGGGCTAAATTTATAAGCAATTAAATTTAATATGGTTCCATGGCCGATTATTAAAACATGAAAATTATTATTTAAATTATCTTTATTTTGTTGAATAGCAGTTGAAATATCTGCAAATGCCTTATCAGTATATCTTTCCCAAGATTTGTTTTTATCTCTATTTAAGATATCATGTGGGGTTGCATAAGGATAAAGCATTATAGCTTTACTTACTTCACTAATATCCTTTTCACTTTCCGGTAAATATAATGTAGGAATCTCAATATAGGGAATCTTTGAATCAGCGCCATAAAAAATTATATCTGCAGTTTCTCTAGTTCTAATTGCTGATGAATGGATTACCAAATTACAATTAATCTTATTTTTACTTGATAATTTCCTATAGGTTAAGGCCTGCTCGATTCCTTTTGGGCTCAATACCCGGTTTTTGTCATCGCCTGCATGTTTAGAGTGTGCGTGTCTTAAAAGAGTTAATTTCATATTTTAATTTTTTGAATTGTAAATTGATTACGGATTTTTATTTTTTATCATATTGTAGTTTCGCACTTCTATTCTCCACAAGGTGATGAAAAGTTTAGAGCTAACAGGGTAAAATTCATGCCATACTATTTAATTTTATCATCTATAAGTTCTATGGTTTCCGATATACCGTATAATGCAACAAATGATCCGAATCTAGGGCCTTGTGAAGCACCAAGAAGCACCTCATATAATGCCTGAAACCATAATTTTAAATCAAACCCGAATTCTTTACCAACCGAGAAAACTAAAGTTTGAATCTCTTCAGTGCTTGCTGATTTCATACTATTTAGCCCTTCTCTGAGCGTAATTAAAGCAGATTTTTCAATATCAGTAGGAGCTCTAAACTTCTTATTCGGCTTAATGAAATCATTATAATAATTAATTGCGCATCTTATCATTTTATCAACAAAGCTATTTTCCTTTTCCTCAAGGTTTTGATCATACCTTTTAACAAATTTCCAAATCAATTTTGAATCTTCTAAATGACTTGCGCTAACTAAGTTTAATATCAATGAATAAGATATAGAAGTTTCAAGATGTGGAGGAGCCCCATTATGTATATGATAAACTGGATTGCTTAATTTTTTCTTTTCATCTTGCTCTTTATAGTAGCTATTTAGGTAGTTCAAATAGTCATCAACGTTTTTAGGTATTACATCAAAATATAATTTTTTTGCTTTCTGTGGAGATTGATACATAAATAAAGATAGGCTTTCTTGAGGAGCGTAACGTAGCCATTCATCAATGGTGATTCCGTTACCCTTTGATTTAGAGATTTTTTGCCCTTTCTCATCAAGAAATAATTCATAAAACATTTGATGAGGAGCTTTGCCACCAATTGTTTTACATATTTTAGTATAAATTGGTCCGTTGACTAGATGGTCTTTACCATACATTTCAAAGTCTACGTCGAATGCTGCCCATCTCATTCCAAAATCAGGCTTCCATTGGAGTTTACAGTGTCCGTCAGTCACCTTAGACGTAATTACCTCTCCCGATTCATCTTTATATTGGATAAGCCCTTTCTCCGGATCTCTGTTGATAATATTGACTTGCAGCACCTTGCCGGTCTTTGGGCAGATAGGCAAAAATGGACTATAAGTTGCTTGGCGCTCTTCACCAAGAGTAGGTAACATTATATCCATTATTTCATCATAATGCTTTAAAACTTTAAGTAAGCTTTCATTAAATACACCGCTTTTATAACATTCAGTTGAACTAAAAAATTCATATTCAAAGTTAAAAGCATCAAGAAATGCTCTTAGCCTTGCATTCATATGATGACCGAAACTCTCATGAGTTTTAAATGGGTCAGGAATTAAAGTAAGCGGTAAGTCTAAATATTGTTTGTATTCTTCTTTGTTGGGAATGGTATCGGGAATTTTTCTCATCCCATCCATATCATCTGAAATACAAAACAATCTGGTCGGCATACTTGAAATAAGCTCAAAAGCTTTCCTGACCATAGTGGTTCTAACTACTTCTCCGAAAGTTCCGATATGCGGAAGCCCGGAAGGACCATAACCCGTTTCAAAAAGAACATAACCTTTAGAGGGCAATTGATTATTTAATCTTTTTAAAATTGCCTCAGCTTCTTTAAAAGGCCAGGCATTGCTTTCTAATACTTTTGTAATAATATCGGACATTATATATTTAAATTATTTCACTAGTGATATCTAGTGGAATATATTAAAAACTTAGAATAAGACAAGGTAAATTATAGGTGGTAAAATATTAATTGCATTTATGTGATCTTTCAACATAATGGCTCTCAGTTGAAAAACTTATTAGTTGGTTGATGAAAAAAAGAAAAATAGTTGGTTCCGCGTTGGTCGGTAATATTGTGGAATACTACGATTTTGGTATTTATGCGGTGTATGCTAAGACTATAGCAGTATTGTATTTCCCTATGACTGATCATTTTACACAGATATTATTAACCCTAAGTGTGTTTGCCATCGGATTTTTGATGAGACCGATCGGTGGAATGATATTCGGGCACATTGGCGATGTATTCGGAAGAAAAACAGCCCTTACTTTATCAATAGTTTTAATGGCGTTTTGTACCATGGCTATCGGATTTCTGCCCTCCTATGATACTATAGGCATCTTAGCTCCTATTTTATTGGTAGTAATAAGGCTTGTTCAAGGGATATGTGTAGGTGGAGAAAGCGCAGGGTCAGCAATCTTCATTCTCGAGCATCTAGAAGGCTACAAGCCTGGTCTGGTTGGAAGTGTAGTGATGGCTTCGAATATGATGGGAACTTTGCTAGCTAATTTTGTTGGAATTATAATCTTGCACTTCTTTGGAGATAATGATTTTGCTTGGCGCTATGGCTTCTTTCTTGGAGGAATCATGGGATTAACCGGTCTTTATATGCGATTCAATGTAAGCGAAACTCCTGTGTTTCAAGCTAGGAAGGATGAAAACTTGACTGTTAAGTCGCCACTCTTAAATGTGGTTCAAAAAAGCTGGAGAAGGCTATTAGTAGTTTGTTTTTTAGGCGGAGTAACGGCAGCACTTGCATATACAGTTAGAGGGTACTTTAATGTATTCTTTGAAGTAAACCTTAATTATAGCGCCAAGGATGCAAGGCACTTAACCTCTTTTGCGTTGTTTGTAATGATAATTGTAATGCCGTTTTTTGGTGTGTTGGCAGATAAGATTGGTTACAGAAAGTTTTTATATATAACTTGTTATGTGATCATAATAACTGTCATTCCTATATTTATGTTAATTGTAAATGCTGATCATTGTATTCCAAAAGTATTGTTTGCTGTGTTTTTATTTGCTATGCTCGCTAGTGCGATATGTGCGCCGGCTTATCCATATGCAATTAATGCATTTGCACCGGAATTAAGATATTCCGGAGTCGCAGTAAGCTGGAACACAGGGATTGCTCTTTTTGGTGGCACTACGCCGGCAATATCGCAGTTTCTTAGCGGTAAAGTTGGGGTTTATGCACCTGCATATTATATTGTGGCAATGTGTGTAGGCTTTATAATCATTAGCTTTTTAACTAGAAGAGATAAGCACTAATGAAGTTATCAGTTGTTGTTCCGGTTATGAATGAAAGGGAAAATATTGAACCCTTGATTGGAACTATTACCTCCTCACTTCAAAATTTAAAATATGAAATCATTTTTGTTGATGATGGTTCAATTGATGGAACAGTTGAGGAAATTTTAAAATTTCAAGAAAATAACATCAGGTTAATAGTGCTTACTATGAATTTTGGACAAACATCTGCGCTTGCAGCAGGCATAAATGCTGCAGCAGGAGAGTATATTGCAACGATTGACGGTGATCTTCAGAATGATCCTTTAGATATCCCGCTAATGCTAAAGAAATTAGAAGATGAGAAGCTGGATTTAGTAGCAGGTATACGTGCTAACCGGAATGACGGATTTATTTTAAGAAAAATCCCAAGTAAGGCAGCAAATTTCATGATTAGAAAGTTATCTCAAGTAGAAATAACTGATACAGGTTGCACTTTAAAAGTATTTAAAAGTTCTCTGGCAAAGAAATTGGATTTATATGGGGAGCTTCATAGATTCATACCGATTCTAGCTAGCCTTCATGGAGCAAAGATTGCGGAAATGCCTACTCGGCATCATGCACGAAAATTTGGTACCTCTAAATATGGTATAGGACGTACTTTTAAGGTATTAAGCGACTTAATCTTACTTATTTTATTCCAAAAATATAAACAAAAACCGATGCACTTATTTGGAACATTAGGAGTGATTTTATTCGGTGTCGGGGGACTAATTAGCGCATATATGGTATGGCTCAAGGTACTTGGGAATGATATCGGTCATAGACCTTTATTTTTTGTGGGTGTTCTTTGCATTATTGCTTCATTCCAATTTATTACTACCGGGTTTATTGCTGAGTTGATGATGAGAACTTACTATGGCTCTCAAAAAATGAAGCCTTATAGTATTAACTTAGAGTATAGAGGCGGGAAGAAGGTAGATATCTAAGGTTTTATAGCATCCAGTTAAGGGGTTAGCTTTTTTCTCTTTTCGTATTGCATAAATCTCAGGTCCTAATCGTACAGTTATTTGGGAGAACGCTATAAAATCACCCGATTCACAGTACCATATTCTCCTGCTCTTATTCAATATTCCGGTTAAGCAAAACTTTCTCTATGATCTTTTAAGAGCTTATGTTAAATTATTACCATAAAAATTCTAAGAGTTAATATTGTGAAAATCGATGCTAATAGTATTCGCATAGGCGATGTTCTTGAACATAATGGTAAGCTTTGGGTAGTGTCAAAAACTATGCACACTCAGCCCGGAAAGGGCGGCGCTTATATGCAAGTTGAAATGAAAGATATGATCAACGGCACTAAACTGAATAGCAGGTTTAGAAGCAATGAAACTATAGAGAAGGTGCGTTTAGATCAAAAGCAGTTTCAGTTTCTTTATGCGGATGGAGACGAGCTTGCATTTATGGATAATGAGACATATGAGCAGATATCACTTAACAAAGAATTTGTAGGAGAGAAAGCAGTATTCTTGCAAGATGGAATGGAAGTAAACGTTGAATTCTATCAAGATAAGCCACTTACAGTTGTTCTACCGGAAACTGTAATATTGACGGTAAAAGAATGTGAACCGGTGGTGAAGGGACAGACAGCTGCATCTTCCTATAAACCTGCGATTCTCGAAAATGAGGTTAGAATTATGGTTCCCCCATTTATAAATGTTGGCGATAGAGTTATAGTCAGAACTGCTGAAATAGAATATTTAGAAAGAGCTAAGGATTAATTGTATGCCAATAAGACCGGATATATTAAAAGATATAATCTCACAAGCTTTCCCGGATGCGGATATAGAGCTTATTGATACTGCGTTAGATAATAACCACTATGAAGCAAAAATTATTTCATCTAGATTTAATGGGCTTAGCATGATGGCGCAGCATAGGTTAGTATATGAGATTTTAAACGAGCATATAAAAAGTGGAGATTTACATGCAATCTCTTTAAAAACTAAAGCTAAGGAGTGAAAAATAACAAAGATGGAAAAAATATTTTCCCAGATTAAAAATTTAATAGACGATAATAAAATAGTTTTATTCATGAAAGGCACGGCTAGTATGCCGCAATGTGGGTTTTCTGGTGTGGTAGTGCAAATTCTTAACCGCTTGGAAGTTCAGTTCAAGGACATTAATGTTCTAGAAGATGAAGAACTTAGGCAAGGTATTAAAGAATTTTCTAATTGGCCAACTATACCTCAACTTTACATAAGCGGAGAGTTTATAGGCGGGTGTGATATTGTAAGAGAAATGTATCTTTCAGGGAATTTGCAAAACTTACTCCAGGAGAAGGGTATTAAATAATATATTAGTGGTAATAAAGCTTGAACGACATTTTTCAAATATACCTTCCTATTGCTGAAGTAAGCTTAAATATATTTTTACCGGTTTCAATCGGCATAGGAATAGGTATACTTGCGGGCATTTTCGGTCTAGGAGGAGGATTGTTTCTAGTCCCTATTTTAATTGCAATCGGGGTGCCTTCACAAGTTGCAGTTGCTACCTCAATGAATCAAATGACGGCAACCTCTTTTTCAGGGTTCCTAGCTTATGCACGTAGGAAGAGGGTAGATTATAAGCTTGGTATATTGATGCTTGTAGGAGGGTTGGTAGGTTCTGCTTTAGGAGTAATCGTTTTTGATATTCTGACTGAACTTGGAATGATCGATATTTTTATATCCGTCAGTTTCTTAGTGCTACTAAGCATAGTTGGTTTTACCACCTCAAAGGATGCCGTTACTTTACTATATTATAAATTTAAGAATCTAGAGCAGCCCAAACAGCATTCCCGAAAATTGTTAAAAAAATTTTCTTTACCATTCAAGGTAAACTTTATAAGTACTAGGCAAGAAATGAGTGTTTTTTCTCCCATCCTGCTTGGCTTTACCGGAGGGTTTCTGGTGGCTATTATGGGGATAGGAGGGAGTTTAATTATGCTCCCGGCTATGGTTTATTTACTTAGAGTTTCGGAAGCTTTTACTGCGGGAACCACTCATTTTCAAATAATTTTTACTACTATTCTCGCGACTGTCTTGCATTCCGTAACTTCCCATAATTTAGATATAGTTCTTTCAGCTATACTTATTATCGGTACTTCTTTTGGGGCACAAATCGGAGTTCGTTTGGGATCGAAATGCCGCCCGGAAATATATCGGTTGTTATTTGCTTTGATTATTTTGGCACTTTGTGTGAAAGTTGCCTACGGGTTGGTTGTCACACCAAAATCTTTATACACGGTTGAGCATTTAATCAAATGAACAGGCCAATACTGAACTTCATCATAATTATTATCAGCCTACTGGGAATCAGTATTAAATCACATGCAGCTTATCTTATTGCAGATATTTCAACGCATGATGTGATCCTAAATTATAATTTTAAAGGGCAGTACATAACTATTTCGGGTATCATAGATGAAGTAGAAGATGTTATAGTTTCCGTCGAGGGGCCAATTAGAGCATACAGGGTTTGGAAAAAAGAAAAATTAAATGGCATATGGATAAATTCTAAAAGTTTTACTATCCCTGCCGAGCACTCATATTTTTATGTAGCATCAAGTAAAGATCCTTACTTGATTACAGACTTAGATACATTAAGAGAGCTTGATTTAGATTACCGGTTCAAAGATTACCAGGTTCAAGAAAAATATCCGAAGCTTCAATTCGATCAATTTAAAGAAGAGTTTAAACTTTACAGACAAGCCTTAAAGTTATATCCGAATAAAGTTGAAAGTATTGAACGAATTGGAAATAATATATTTAGAGCAAAATTTTTCCTTCCTGCTTGCGCTTATAATGGGAAGTATGAAGTAAAGACCTATGCTTTTGCTAAGTCTAAAATGGTAAGTAGTATGGACCTAAGCTTTGAGGTAAAAAAACAAGGATTATACGCAGCAATTGACAATATTTCAACTCAAGAACCCTTAAAGTATGCAATTATTGCTATTTTGATCGCATTATCAGCTGGGTCGGTCGCTGGGTTCTTGTTTAGAAAGGATCGCTAATTTTTTGCAGCGCAGCAAATAATTAGCCTTTCAGAGGTTAAATTAATGTTGTCATTTGGTTATAAAGTTAATAAAATTTAAATTTGTTTTTTTATAAATGTTTAATAATTTAAGATAGATTTTTTAAAGAGGGCACATGAAAATAAAGCTATGGCAAAAGATAATGGCTGGAATGGTTTTAGGAATTATCTGTGGACATTTTCTCAAAGAACAAGCTTTAGTTTTTAAGCCGATTGGTACATTGTTTATCAACATGATTAAGATGGTAGTAATACCTCTTATCTTTTTCTCGGTATTAAATGGGGTAACCAATATGAGTGATGCCAGTTCTTTTGGTAGAATTGGTTCAAAAGCATTATTAGCTTATTGTTTCACAACTGTGTTTGCAGTAACAATAGGGCTTGCTTTTGCGGTAATATTTAAGCCGGGGGAAGGATTAAATATTCAACTTAGTACTGATAGCGTTCAACAAGTACAAAAAAGCGCAATGGAAATTGTTATGGATATAATTCCGACTAACCCTATTCAAGCTATGGCATCTTCAAACACTATGCAAGTTGTAGCATTTGCCTTTTTTACTGGGTTCGCTCTTATATTGATTGGAGATAAGGGAAGAGAAGTTAAAAATTTTGTAGTTTCTGCTTCTCACCTAGTGTTTAAGATGATTGAGCTTGTAATCAAGCTTACACCATATGGCGTGTTTGCAATCATGGCTTGGGTGGTTGGAGTATATGGCTTGGAAGTCATGTTCTCATTAGGTAGGTTTGTATTAGTAGTTATTGGTGCACTTACCGTGCAGTATATATTATTTGGTGTGATGATAATTATATTCGCTCGCTTAAATCCAATTCCATTTTATAAAAAGATGATCAATACTCAGATTCTTGCCTTTGCAACGGTAAGTAGTAAAGCAACCCTTGCAACAGCAATGAAAGAATTACAAAATAAAGTAGGGGTCTCTAAGCAATCTGCTTCTTTTTTACTACCAATCGGTGCATCTATAAATATGGATGCAACAGCTATATATTTAGGCATTTGTAGTGTATTTTTTGCTCAGGTAGTGGGGATGGAGCTTGGTTTTACCCAATACTTAATGATAATTCTAACTTGCACTTTAGGATCAATAGGGGCGGCAGGCTTTCCAGGTGGATCTATGGTTATGATGGGTATGGTGCTTTCTTCTGTTGGGCTTCCACTTGAAGGTATATCTATTATTCTTGGTGTAGATAGATTTCTTGAAATGTTAAGAACAACTGTTAATATTACAGGAGACTGTACAATTACACTTCTTATTGATAAGTCTGAAGGAATGTTTAATAAACAAATATATTATTCGGAGGAACAAAATGATGAACAAGATGATTAAAAAATTTTTACCTCTATTAATAATTTTGACTTGCACGGCTTGTGCAGATTATAATGGGGTTAAGCCACAAGAAAAGGAATTGCAATATAAACCAGATTTTATTGTTTTAAATGTTAAAGATATAGAAATTATAGATCAAACTGATGATAAATTTTCAATAGTAAGTAGCTACGTACCTCCGATTCATCCTAAATTTGCTATGATTAATTGGACAGAGCATAGGTTGAGAGCAAAAGGTAACAAAGGAAAAATAGAATTTGTAATTAAGGAAGCTAGTTTTAAAGAAACTAAGCTTAAAAATGAAGAAGGGCAAACTTTAGAGTCTTTAAGGAAAGGTGAGCATAATAAATATGACGCGCGTTATTTAATATCTATGAAGCTCTATTCTGATGATACTAAATTAAATAAGGTTTCTGAAATTAACATAGAAGCTTTCAGTACCAGAAATATTGAAGGCATTATTTCTCTAGCAGATAAGGACTATATTATTACTAAAATGCTCCAGGAATTGTTAAATAATGCTGAGCAGGAATTGGAATATAATATTTCTTACTTTATGGGTAATACTGGATTTAGAAATTAATTAACCGTTAGTTCTTATAAGCCGCGACAACCTGGTTTGATAACATATCAAGATCCCAATGATTAATTAGTTTTGGAAACAGTATAAATCAAATACAAACTATATAATCATGATTTTTGGGTAAGAGCTGGAAAATATGCTATATATTCTCCGGCGATCATGCAATATTCGAGCAATGAATATCGGTATAAATTTTTAATTAGGCTCCTGAGGGCAGTCAGTTAATAATTTGATATGACTTAAATTAGCCACTGTACCGGATACTGCATTATTTAAGGTTTTTCCTAGATAACTATCATCATCATAGGGAAGTTTAAGGCCGGCTTTAGAAGAAGAGTTTTTAGGTACTGCATAACCTAAATCAGTTACTTTAAAAGCTTCATTACTATAACTTGTGTCATATTTACATTCTGAATCTGTGCAATCACATGGTAGTTTTTTAAGTACCGTTTTACTAAGGTGAGCCGCTCTCCCCATTGTTTTTGCCTGCAAATCCGGTATGCCGAAAGGCTTCACTCTTATAACACTGCCATCTTTATGGATATAAATATACAGAGGGACAATGTTAGAGTGTTTATCATCCATTGTGGTTGTTCCATCTTTTAGCCAAAAAAGATTATGGTTTTTAAGAGCACTTAAAGAAACTCTTTTATGTTTAAACCCTTGGCTTATTAATAGGTCATGTACCTCAGTACTTTTAAGTCCAGATAACCTTAGTTTTTTAGCAGCATGACCACGCTTATCATGCCTGAATTCATCAAGTGCCTTAGCAAGCTCAGGGTCCTCAGCAATAGATTTTTTATCCCAAATACCTTTTGGATCGTTAATATCTTTCATAATAGCAATATAGGTATTTATTACAGCATCATACATAAGTGACTTCTTCTCTGCCTGAGAAAGCTGATTCGGACAAAAATTTTGAGTATTTTCAGCAGCATGTGATATTGATATTATAAAAACACTAACTATGAAATAAATAGCTTTATTAATTAATCTTACACTCTGCTTATTCATGTAATCTACCCAAAAAGTTTATTGACTCTATAGTTAGTTGAAATTAATACAAACGTTTTAAAGCGGTCAACTTTATTTTTTAAAATAAAGTTTAAATTTAGTGTATATTTGCCGGTAACTCATTCAAATTATTATTCTTGAGGGGCAGAGCATAACCTTCCAATTTGTGATCCTACTGTCAGCTTATTACCTTTATCAAGGTCTTCAAGGATTTTTTCCATTATCTCCGGAGAAAGATCTTCATAGTAATCATCGTTAATTTGAACCATGGGAGCATTAACACATGCGCCCAAACACTCAACTTCTACTAGAGTAAATTTACCATCTTTTGTAGTTTCCCCTAAATCAATTTTAAGCTTGTTTTTACAAGCTTGAGTAATTTCATCGGAGCCTCTGAGCCAACATGGGGTAGTTCGGCATATTTGTATTAAGTTTTTACCGACAGGCTGCTTATTATACATGGTATAAAAGTTAGCTACCTCATAAACTTGCATTGCAGGAATATCGATAAGTTCAGCAATATAGTCCATCGCTGCTTTAGGAATCCAATTATTATGTTGTTTCTGCACAAGGTATAGAAGTGGCATTATAGCGCTTCTTTGCTGGTTTTTTGGGTATTTCTCAATCGCTTTATACGCAAGCTTTAGGTTCTCTTTTGTAAACTCAAAAGATTTCGGTTGTTCAAATTCAATTTCTTTAAACATTGAAGACATTTAATTACCTATCGATTTCACCAAACACAATATCCATACTACCAATAATTGCAACTACATCAGCAAGCATATGTCCTCGACTAATGTAATCTAAAGCTTGCAGATGCGCAAAGCCGGGAGCCTTAATATGGCATCTATAAGGTTTATTAGTACCGTCAGCCACCAGATAAACTCCAAACTCCCCTTTAGGGGCTTCAACAGCTGTATATGTCTCGCCTTCAGGGACGTGATGACCTTCCGTATAAAGTTTAAAGTGATGGATTAGAGCCTCCATTGAGGCCTTCATCTCAGCACGGGAAGGAGAGGCAATTTTATGATCAAGGGTCTTAATCGGCCCTACTGGCAATTTATCTAAACATTGCTTGATGATTTTCATTGATTGTTTTATCTCTTCAACTCTAACTAGATATCTATCATAACAATCGCCATGCTTACCAATCGGTATATCAAACTCAAGTTCATCATATATTTCATAGGGCTGTGCTTTTCTTAAATCCCATGGCACTCCCGAAGCTCTAAGCATTGGTCCGGAAAAGCCCCAATCAAGGGCTTCTTTGGCGCTAACCACACCAATGTTAACTAGCCTTTGCTTAAATATGCGATTTTCGCTAATTAAACCTTCCATATCGGCAAGTGCTTTAGGAAAAGTTTCCAGGAAAGTATACATATCCTCAACTAGCTTATCGTCAATATCTTTAGCTATGCCGCCCGGCCTAATATATGCTGAATGAAACCTTGCACCGCTTGCTCTTTCATAAAATTCGAGTATTTTTTCTCGCTCTTCAAACATCCATAACAATGGGGTCATCGCGCCCACATCAAGAGCAAATGTTGTAATGTTGAGTAAATGGTTTAAAATTCTAGTGAATTCACAAAAGACAACCCTTAGATATTTGGCTCGAATAGGAATCTCACATTTTAGTAATTTTTCTACTGCAAGAGCAAATGCATGCTCCTGAGCCATCGGCGACACGTAATCAAGCCTATCGAAATAAGGTAAGGCTTGTAGATAGGTTTTATGTTCGATTAACTTCTCCGTACCTCTATGTAGCAATCCTATATGAGGATCAGCACGTTCAACTACTTCTCCGTCCATTTCGAGCACTAGCCTTAATACTCCGTGAGCAGCAGGGTGCTGTGGGCCAAAATTTATGGAAATATTCCTTTTCTCAATTTTAGTTTGCTTTACTTCCATGTACTTGATATGCAATTACTAATTTTATCAAGTTGTAGCATATCATTTTGAAGCAATAAAGCTTATTTTTAACATGCTTCTTCTATAAGCTGATTTTCTATCTTAAATCGGTTTCAAGAGAAATCTAATTTATCCATCCGAGTATGTCACGAAATACCGCTATTAATACCTCAATTAAAATTAAATAAATAATGATAAGTTCAAGCCTTGAGGTGTGCACATACTTTAATTCATTAGATAATATCTCATAAAGCTCATGAACTACATTCAGCCTTTTATTAAGTATTTCAATGCGTGTGTGAATATCCATGAATTCTACGGCCATATCATAGTAAGGCTGGTATTTTGGTCTTCTCCAAAAAAATTCCGGGGTGTCTAAAATCGTGCTATGTAAGTTTATGGAATTACGCTCGGCAAAAAGTTCGCCGATTTTTATTGATAAGGCTTTCCTTGATAAAGAAATTTTCCCGGTTTTTATAATTTCATTTGGTATGTGTTTAGTAGACTCAATCCTTCTATCAACAGAGTTTTCAAAATATACCAGTTTTGATGCTTGAGATAAGCCATAAGAAAGCGAAAGCTTAATATAGGAATCATCTGATTCTAAACTAATTAAATCATTTTCTTCATCGATAAACATTTCTTCGCCGGAGATCTGATACTTACAAGAGTCTACAATTAAAGATTCTAATGGTTCAGATAAAAAAGGAGATATACTGGAAATAATTTGTTGCTCACGGGAAAAATCTAATCCCCAAACAGTAATACATCCATAGCTAAAGACAAACACATCGTGCTCAGCATTATTTGGGTAGGCCAACCTGATATATAGCACTTCAGGCTCGTGTAGCTTGGTAGTATAACCTTGTTTTGCAAAGAACTCGGAAATTTTATACAGGTCGTAAGATTCCCCACAGCAGTAGTAAGCACATCTCATAATGGATATTGACTAAGTTTAAATATTTGCTTAGTTTATACCATCATATACTTTGGAACACAACTTAGGCTTTACATTAAATAGTATGATTTTAAAATTTTAGGGGCGTTATGAATATTATACAATCATTAGATTATGATCTTGATAAATATCATCTATTAAAGCACCCTTTCTATGTGCAATGGAGTAAAGGAAAACTATCTTTGGATATTTTAAGGGAATATGCGAAGCAATATTATCATCATGTAAAAGCCTTTCCTAGATATATAAGTAGCATTCATTCAAAATGCGATGATATTAAATCCAGGCAAGTGCTACTTGGTAACCTAATTGAAGAAGAACAGGGAGAGGAAAATCATCCAGAGCTGTGGCTCAGATTTGCAGAAAATTTAGGTACAAGCCGTGAAGAGGTAGAAAAAGCTGAGTTAGGAGAAAAGACAAAAGCTTTAATAGAAGGCTTTTTCAAGCTCGCTGGAGAGTCTTATGCTAAAGGTATTGGGGCATTATATGCTTATGAAAGACAGGTGCCTGAAGTGGCTAAATCAAAGATAGATGGTTTAGAAAAATTTTATGATATCAAAAGTGAGCAAGCTTTAAAGTTTTTTAAAGTTCATATCCACGCGGATGAGTGGCATTCTGAAGAATGCGCAAATTTGATTAAGAATCTTTCTGTTCAAGATCAAAAAGAAGCTAAGAAAGGCGCGGTTGAAGGTGCTAAGTTGCTTTGGCAGTTTCTTGATGGGGTGTCGGTTCAGTGTAATTAATTTTGTAGATAATATCAAAGTTAATCAAATACAAACAGCAATTTCCGCTGATATATTTGCTAAAGATAGGCTATTGTAGAGCTTTATTGAGGTGACCCCAATAGTTC